>JGI26339J46600_10000260_pt1 | contig 18305 bp, 18 predicted proteins | sample BogFormECP12_OM1_FD_46600 | JGI IMG/M metagenome (IMG submission 46600) | reverse complement strand
TGTTCAGATCAGACAACGATTCGATAAGGTCAACGACGGCCGTTCTTCTTTCGACAGGATCAGGAAAGCGGTAGAATAATGCTGCCAACGTGTCGACTGCTATTCTCTTCGCATCTATTGCCGCAATTTTGTTTCGTAGTTCGTCTATCAGTTTTTCGATTGGCAGATCCTTCCCTTTGAGGCTGCGGGTTTCCTCTTTGTAAAGGTCCTCCTTAAGCAGGCTTGTTCTGGTTGCTCTGGTCGCGTCTATGAAAGCAAACTTTCGTTCCTTCTCGGCGTCTGCGAAGTTCCAGCCGAAATGCTCCATCTCAGAGTAGAAGTGTTTTTTATTTTCATCCAGACTGACGAAGANCCCGTTTTCTTTATGATCTTTTAGTCCTTTGTAGAGGAATTGAGCGGCAAAAATCGTCTTGCCGGCACCTGGTCCACCAATGAGCAAGACAACTCTCCCGTCGGGTATGCCTCCGTTCATCAATTCATCGAGTCCCTGAATGCCCGTTGAACGTGCTTCCACAATATCACCTTTCTTAATCCACTTTATTCATAGAGTGCTATATAGAACTTTCCAAAATCTTGGGCGCGCTCGCTCTTATCAGGCAACAGGGTTAACTTCACCTACATTCGACGGAAGGCATTTGCTGATCGAGTTCTTTTGAGGCTGAAGTAACAATAGGCGAAGTCACATTTTACGTGACCATTGATCTTTGGCTTGAAAAAGACTCTCGCGCGCGAAGTTCACAGCTTGATTAGAGCCTTGTGCATTGCATGGCTTAGACTAGGAAGAGGGAGGATGGTTCTTTGGAATTCTGGGATGCCGTCAAATTGGCTCGACTGTTTCGGCTTCAATGTAGAATAGTGTAATGTCAGTTCCATTTTCGTTCCCTATCACCTGTCTGACAACACCCTGTATCTGTACATATGAGTTTGGTGGGGTACCGTTCCATACGACAGGGAAACCCCACTGGTCGGGAGGACTTCTGGGGTATAGTACGTATTTCCATGGTGGGGGTGTAACCCAAAGGAAATAGGCATCAGCGGGCAACCTGGCTAGGAAACCTTGAACTACGACCGTCTTATTCACCGATGCTGAAGGATTGCTCTGGATTATACCCAGAGAGGTCTCCGTTCCATTCACAAAACTATTCATTTGGTTCTGTAGATTTGCGATTTGAGAGTTTAATGAAGAAATCGTATTGTCCTTATCGCTTATTGTGTGCATGTAATATGCAAATGCTGCAACTGAACCAGCTACCACAACAAGGCAGATTATTGCTAGTGCGATGGCGACACTTCTTCTAACCACTTTCTTTGGTGACAAAACCCGAGTTTGTTGAGTCATTTTTCAACTCTCCCTGCAATCCAATGAGTTTGGAATCTCTTAAAAACCCATACAATAGAACAGTGTGTACTAAAGACAGAACAGCCCAGTTAATCTTCTGTGGCTGTGCAGTTCCATAAGCCGAAGCAATCATCTCACAAACTCTGCTAATCCTTGAAACACTAGCCCTATGAACATGAGTATTGTCATNATNAACAATCTTTTCTATCACTCTTAGGCATATTACCGATTGATACACCTATTTTCTTTTCATACCTTTTCTTCTTTTCATCTTCTGAGAAATGATAGTTCTATCCTGAATAAAGGACTGAACCAAACTGAATTACTAACCCCGATATCTATTAGAACTTGAGAAAGTTACGTACAGCGCGCGGGCTAAGATACTCTAATTGCTCAAAGGGGTAAGCTGCTTGATGAAGCCTATGCTATGAAGTCAAAGAGGGATGGGCATGGGTATGCCGTTTCTTGCTTCCTCAACAATCGGGAGCACTTGTTTGAGTTCTCTGAAGTATTTGAGCACTGTTATGCCCCTTGGAGTAATAGCGAACACCGTCCTGCTTTTTCCGACGATCCTTTCTTCAATCAGGTTTTGCTTAAGCAGAAAATCCAAGTATTCTTTCAGGACTTTGCAGTTGACGTTCGCTTTATACATTACATGCGTCAGTTTCAATGGCCCACGACGGGACAGCACTTGGAGAATGTCTACGTACATCTCGAGTTTGGAACGTCTCATACTTCTACCTTCTGCGTATGTGCCTTCACGAGTTGAAACAAGAAGTATAAACCATTTATGAATCAGAAACTATGGTTCAATATCTACGTAATGCCCCGCCAACAGAAGTTTCCACGCCCTTTTACAACATGTTTCTGTTCATATCGAACCCTTGGACGACCTGAACTTGGAATAGTTATTGCAAATATGTATTCCGAAACCGAATTTTGACAGCATGCGTCATATAGCCCTTCATTGGCTGTTTTTTCTGTTCTGGTTTTCTTTCGCAAGGCTCACGCCTTCTGTAGGCACGGGTTCTTTTCTTTAAGATACGACTGCCAGTAGCCTTACCATCATAAAGAACGGCAAGACGAGGAATGCGCGTTAAACGAAAACTAGTTATTTGGATAACATCATAGGAATGTTGAGATAAAGAGGAAATTGAACCTCAAGAGAGTATTGGCGCGCCGCCGCGCTAGAGGGCGCAGTTGGTGAAGGATGAACCTCTGGTTTCCGTTGTGGTTCCGACTATCAATTCTGAGAGGTTTTTTGAGCAATGTTCAAGGTCCATAAGGCAGCAGACTCATGGGAACATCGAAGTTATTGTTGTTGATAATTACTCAACAGACAGAACGGAAGAGGTAGCGAAGAAACATGGTGCCCGAGTTCTGTTGGTTAGGTCAGAGAGAGCCAGAGCAAAGAATTGCGGAGCAAACGTAGCTAATGGAAAATACCTTCTCTTTCTGGATTCAGACATGGAAATGCAATCAAAGGTTGTTGAGGAGTGCGTAGAGATAATGGAAAACGACGCGACTCTAGGCGGGCTAACCATACCCGAGAGGAGTATAGGTAGCAGTTATTGGGTGAAGGTCAGAGACTTCGAGAGGAGCTTCTATTCAAGAACAGAAGTCGAATCAGCAAGATTCTTCAAAAAGGACTTGGTGTTGCTGGTTGGGGGATTTGACGAGGAAATTGAATTCTACGAAGAGAGCACTCTTCCTCAGAAGATTGAAGCACTGCAGCTAAACGTCAAGCAGAGCGTAAAATCTTGCATTCTACACCACGAAGAGGATCTTAAACTNANGGATTGGTTGAGAGAAAAATATTACTATGGAAAAACTGCGGACATCTACCTGAAGCGTTCNCCATATGCACTTCATCAGACAAGCATATTCTATCGTGCACAGTTGTTTTTGAAGCATCGAAGGTTTTTTGAACAGCCAACACTCGCGTTCGGAGTCTTAATTCTGAAAAGCCTAGAATACATCTCAGCGGCAATGGGATTAATGACAAATGCCCTAGACAGATGAGAAGAGAAGAATCGTCTTATGACTCCGAATAAGAAAGAATGATGAAAGCCCTAAAGATTGACAAGAAATGAACAACCAAGTTGAACAAGACGACATAATCATCAAGAAAATGCATGAGCATTATTTGGACAGATGGCTGAAACTTTATGACCTTGATGAATACAAGCAATGGCTGTTCTGTGGTCTAATAAAACTCCTGAGAAAGTACACCCAGAAGGGAACCGTGCTTGAGATTGGTTGTTCAAAAGGTTACTTCACCAATATGTTAAGCCGCAACGGTTATCACGCAATTGGGGGCGATATATCGCTCACAGCACTGCGCGCCGCTGCAAAAATCGAAAGAATAAGATTGGACGCAGAAATGCTTCCGTTCAAGAATGATGTTTTTGATGCAGTTCTCGCGGTCTACACGATAGAACATATGCCAAGACCCGGCAAGTGTCTTGACGAGATTTTCCGCGTCCTGAAACAGAAAGAACCGTTCATCGCAGTGACACCAGACAAAGAAAGCCTTCTCACAAAAGTGGGATTCCACCTTGTAAGATACACCTCACTCAAGAATCCTTATCATGTGGGTTTGATGAGCAGGAAGGAATTGGCGCGCGCGATGGAGACGTCCGGTTTTGGTCATTTCGTGCTTCTTCCTTTCCATAATGGTTTTCTGGGCGCACCATTCCTAAAACGTTTTCTTGGGAGAGAATTCATTCCAATACCGTTAAATACAAATATTTTATTGCCTTTCTCACACCACCAGCTAATCGTGGCGCTCAAATGAGTCGCGCGCACGAATGCATTTTTGTGCACTGCTCAGTGCAGGATCATTGAGTTTCCCTTGTCCCTCTGAAGTGTACCGTATAATGACTCCTGTCTTCGGTTGTCATTTCATTGGTACGTGCAAAACAGGGGGGTTACGGTTGAAAAAGGCTGGCGTGTTGGTCGTAATGGAGGAAGCCAAAATATCCAAAGTTGACGCATCTTTCTTTCATTTCACCAAAGAAGCCAACTTTATGATAAAAAGAGAAAAAGAGTTTTGCAAAGCTCTTTCTTGGGGCTTAAGTCTGTGTTTTGCTTTGCTTTTCCTTATGTTTCTTCCTTTTCTCGGCTCGCTCTTTCTTAGTTAACGGTTTTTCCTTTTTCGGCATTTATGTTCCCAGAAGGTATGATATGCGTAATAGTGCTTTAATAATTTTCGAAATCTAGCGCGCTATTCTCTTTGTTCGCACTTCAATATAAGATTGCAAAGCTTCTCGTTTTTAGAGCAGTTCTATTCTTAGATGGATAAGCCGTGCAGTCTTGAGGGTGTCAGCTTGTTGGCGCATCGCGCCCTGCTTGGCAGCCAAGGGGCAGTGGTCCTGGCTGAGCGCGCTCTTCCGCGAGAAAAAGATTAAAGGTCTCTCCTCAGTTTTGGTTTCGGTATTCAGCGTTAGGGCTAGGGGTTGTTTAAAGAGATGAGCAGAATCATAAGCCGCAATAAGTACTACTACCTGCTCGTCGCTCTTATTGGAACTGTAGCCTCTGTTCTAACTTCTGGAATGTACCTTCTGTACACGAGTATCTGGAACCCCGTTCATGACATTCTGAAGGCTACAAGCTGGTACTATTTTCTATTTGCTTTTCTCGCGCTTGCAGTATCATTTGTCATAGTGAAAGTTTTTGCTGAGACTAAGACCACTGGGAGTGGTACACATCTGGTTCTGGAAAGATATCACTTGAGCAACGGCGAAATAAGCGTTCGCGACACGATTGCGAAGACTTTCGCCTCGATTTTCACGCTAGGGTTCGGAGGCAGTGCAGGTCCCGAAGGTCCAAGCTTACTTATTGGAGGAGGCATAGCATCAAACCTTTCAAGATACCTCGGAGTCCGTATACAGAACGTCAGGAGAATATTCATTGCTGGAGCCGCCGCAGGTCTCGCTGCGGTGTTCAGAACGCCCTTGACGGGTATTCTCTTTGCATTAGAGATTCCCTATAGAAACGACCTAGACATGGAAACATTCATTGAAGCGATGGTTGCCTCGATACCCGCGTATTTGATTTCAGTAATCATTCTGGGCAGTGAAAGGATATTCGGAAATTCTGTGCAAGCACAAATCTCGCTGAATGAAATACTTCTTTCTCTCGTTTTAGGTTTGGTGTGTGGCGTGTACGCCATCTTTTTCACCAAGACGTTTTCTAGTGGCGAACGTCTGAGAGTCTTGGTCAGGAAGAAGACTGGAAGTATCGGCGTAATCGCATTGGGTACGGTTCTTTTAGGTCTTATAGGGTATTTCTCAATTTATTGTGTCGGAGTGGGCACGGATTTTGTGGGGGCAATAATCAATGGAACGAGCTTCACTATTGCATTGGTTTTGGCGATAATTCTTCTCAAGACCTTTGCAACTGTCATAACATTGAATTTTGGAGGAAGCGGAGGTCTGTTCTTCCCTACTATCGTGATTGGCGCGGGCATCGGCTTCCTATTCTCAAGCTTGACTGACGTCAATTTCAAGATCATGTTTATGGCAGTAGGCATGGCAGCATTGCTTGCCGGGACACACAAAATTCTGCTGACCCCAACTGCCTTCGTAGTTGAAACACTAGGCGGAATATATGCAATACCCGCTCTTTTGGCAAGTGGNGTCAGCTATCTGGTCTCAGGAAATACATCTTTCTATTCTGTCCAGCCACGCACGAGGCTAAAAGCCGAAGAGTTAGCCTTGGGAAAATTCTACGCAAAAGCAAAGGCATCTTTTCCTGAACAGCTTAAAGGAATGTTCGCAGAGAGTTTCATGACTGAGCAACCAGTTTCGGTTCTTGATAGTTCAACAGTAGGAGAGGCTTTGGAAGCCTTTGAGAAAACACGATTCCGGGTCCTGCCAGTGGTGGATGATCATCAAAGAGTCTTGGGTGCCGTAACTCTTGAAGATCTTGGAAATATTGGTTCTCGACAAATGGAAGAGCATCTCTCAGAAAGACTCATGCGCAAACCGCTGATCATAACCAAAGACACAAGCCTAGAGCAGATTGCAGATATGATGATAAAACGCGAAGAAGATCATGCCTTTGTCGTTGATGAAACTGATCGCATCATAGGTGTGGTCGCGGGTATCGACGTGGTTAGAAAGATAATGGAGATATCAAACGTTTAACCGAATTATCTTTGAGAGCGCCGGTTTTTTGGTGCATCGTCTGGAACGGGCGAGTGAGCCGAAGGCGCGCGCAAGATAGGCTTATGTCGCCGAGGACTTGGTGTTTGATGGCTCCCTTCGGGAAGGCTTGAAACGTTAGCTTCGAAGTCACCTATGACTAGGTTTTATTGGAGCAGATGACATCACTCAGATCTAGGGGAACTGTGAGCGGAAAGTTGATGACGGCGAATTTATAAAGACTTTTATTTCTAGTAAGCAAATTGGTCTACTGGTGTGCAGTTTTGGCTTACGAATTTGATGAAGAGAAAGGTATTATCAGAGACAAATTGACGGGTGAAAGATGCATTGTGATTTATGAAAAGGGACTTGAAAGTGTGTTCAAGGGACTTTCGCAAATCTTCAAGGCGGGTATTGAGGTTCTTCTTGAAGAATCGAGCCGTGCAGCAGGCAAACATATTGCGGATTCGCTTGGTAGAGATGGGAAGACTGACATCAAAGGCTCTTTGAGCGCCTACGCAAAAAGGTTTGCTCAGGTTGGCTTTGGGAGATTTGAAGTCACTGAGTTAAGGCTTGAAGAAGCTGGTACGATGAGATTCCGAGTTTGGGACAACATTTTTGCTGATATCAGGGATAAAGAATCGACCTATTGTGCTTACGTCGCAGGTTTGCTTTCAGGCATATATGAAGGGCTCTTTCATGTATCTCCAAAAGTCAAGGAAGTGAAGTGTATTGGACACGGAGACCCCTATTGTGAATTTCTCTTGACTTTGAAAGTTCCCTAGATAGAATGCGCGTTTGAGCTTCTTGAAACAACTTTTTAGGACTGCGAGGTTCGTGTAGGGTTTTCTGCGTCAGTAAAAAGTTGAAGTTCACTGCAACGTATGCTGGAAGGCGAACTGCGGTCTCGTTCAAATCATTCTTGACTTATCGCGCGCGCTGTTCATCGACAGCAGGTTCGTGTGTACTCACCCATTTTGCTTAAATATCGGCTGGTTTGACAATATCGTCATTGCTTTCGGTAATGTTGATGGAAGAAACATGGCGCTAGATTTGTTTCCGTTATTCTCGACGTTCGCTATTGTTGCATTAGCCGAATTCGGGGACAAGACCCAGATTGGAGTGGTTAGCCTAAGTGCTAAACACAGACCGAGGTCAGTTTTCTTCGGTGCTCTCCTAGCATTTGCTTTAGTGGGTGGACTTAGTGCATTGATAGGCGGAGCAATTGTTCCTTTTGTTTCAGCACTTTGGATTGATTTGGTAGCTGGCATTTCATTTCTCATTTTTGGAGTGTACACTTTCTTTTCGAAAGAAGATACGGTGGTCAAAATCAAAGAGCACTCAAAGACCGTTACAACGTCGTTCCTGTTGTTAGCAGTATTGGAACTTGGCGACAAAACACAACTTGCGATAGTAGCCTTATCCGCAGAATACGGTGCGCCTCTTCAAGTATTCTTAGGGGCAATGCTTGCGTTCACCTTGCTAACGGTTCTTGGTGTGGTTTTTGGCAAAATCATTTCTCGATACATATCCGCACGTTACATCAAAATCGGAGCATCTTTGATATTCATTGTGTTTGGAGTCCTTTTCCTATTTGAAGCCCTTATCATGCGCTAGAATTATACGCTTTGGCTCAAGACTTAATAGCAAACATAGGTTCTGTGATTGGAATCAGGAGTGAGTGTTGTGAAGTTTCCAAAAGACCTTGGTAGATTCAGCTTTGGAGCTACTTCTTCGACTGTCACCAGTTTGGGACTTATTTTTGGATTGTTGGAAGCCAGCAATCCCAAGGCAAGTATTATTGGTGCTTTGCTTCTGATTGCTGTCGCTGATAATATTGCTGATTCTTTGGGGTTTCACGTTTATCGAGAGTCGGTGTCTTCAAAACCTGAGAACATCAGAATTTTCACCTTGAGCAATTTCATTACTAGGTTCAGCATTACAGGTCTTTTTGTTCTGCTATTTGCGTTCTTGCCATTACAGATAGCTGCGTTGGCTTGTATCATTTTGGGATTAGGGATACTTTCCTTCTTGAGCTACCTAATAGGTGTTGAACGCAAGACTCATCCCATAAGAGAAGTACTCATTCATCTTGGTGTAGCCATTCCCGTTATACTCGTGAGTCATTTTCTAGGTCAACTTATCTTCAGTTTATTCGGCTAGAAACGATTGCGCGCGCTATATCTATTCTTCTTTTTGGTTTGTTTCTAGCAGGTGTTTGGCAAGGGTTGAGAAGGTTAAGGTTCGATAGTGGATTTTGTCGTCAAGGTCGACGATGAAGCTTTCCATCTTTGCCACATCAACGTATTGACTCTTTTTGATTACATCCAAGAATTCTCTGTAAGATGAGTAGTCTTTATGGAATGATCCCATGAATGCGTCGTGGCTCATCCCGATTCCTCTCTCAATAATGACTACGTTAGATGGGACAGAGCGAGCTTCCTCTTGAGCCCGTTTGATTGCCTCTTCCATTTCGCTCGTACTGACACCTTGTTTCCAAGCGAAAAAGGTCATTGCAAACAGGTGATAACCTATTTTGTTGAAATTGGGAATAATCGTGTATTCAGAGATGTAACCTTCTTTTTCCAGCCTTTCTTTTGCNCGTGACACTGTNGGCTGAGAAACTCCTAATATTTGGGCAAGCTGTCTATCGCTCCTACAACTGTTTTTCATCAACTCAGAAATCAATCTCAGCTCAACATCTTTCATGGTTCCACACGATTAATACACTTGGAACACGGTTAAGCCTTTTGTTTCGAACAAGTGCTGAACTACCGCGAATCTTTCAAAAGTAACAAGTCTTAGCTATCCTAGGAGACACTTGGGAGTTAAACAGAGAGTTCTTATGGATAAGGCTTAAATTGGTTGTATCATATAATACTTTTGAGACGTTCCGTGCATGGAGACTCCCTTTCTCCTGATTTGCAAAGTGAATTTTTATGCACGGTACACCTTCTAATCAAGCGCGCGCTAGAAGTAAGTTTCCATGCGTAATGGCCGAGTCCTTTCTCCTTTAATTTGCGCGCGCTAGTTTAATCATCTCTTCCGAAAAGTCCACACCGATTGCTTTTGTCCCTTTCTTCGCCAACACCCTCGTGTTGTATTCTTCGCCACACGACAAATCCAATAGCTGCTTACCCTTTACATTCCGTAACATACTGAAGAAAGCAGGGTTATTCATTTCATCCCGACAGTAATCCTTACCCGTCCGAACGAAGTCTGCCCAAGACTTCGAAGCCCTATCCCACTCCTTCAAAACCTTCTCATCAATCATTCAATGTTCCCTTTTCTTGGACTGCCACATATCCCGAGCATCTTCAAGTGCAGCTCCTCATTATTTGCTGTCAGCGGTTCTACATATGTATCTAATCATAAACCCCAGGGCCTAGGTTTTGCAGAAAGCAGGATTTAGCAAAGAAGGGATAATCCGCAAGTCAGTCTTCTTAGGGGGAGAATGGAGGGAGAGTTCTCTACAACATTCTCAGAGAAGAATGGAAAATATTGGCAAGGAATGGCAAAAATTAGAAATGGCTTCCACTGAACCTCTCCGCTTTAAGAGAGTTAGGTTTCATTCATACCTAGTAAGGTACAAAGGTCTGGTTGCTTCTCTCTTCCTGTCTTCACGAGAGATACAATCCACTGGTTTTGTCTGTTTCCTTTCCAATTCCAACACCGTTAGAAACATTGTTAAAATGCCAATATCTGGATTTTCCACTTCTAGAACGCAAAGGTCAGACCCTGAAGACAGGCTTTTTAGTCAAACCTGCTCCACTTGACATGCTGTTCTTGACTTGAATTTTGGCTGGACATGATTCTCGATTTTAAATTGTCAGATTAGCACAAGTCATAAGAACTGTAACAAGAAGTCAGAATTGGCGGTGAAAGAGGTTGCTTGAAGGCAAGACTGTGAATCTGAGGCTCGTGGAGAAAGAGGATTTGCCTCTGATTTCTGAATGGTTTGATAGCCCTAATTTTGCAGGGGAATATGAGCCACTAGAAGTGCAAGAGTCTAGGGCAGATATCGAGAAAAGGTATGAAAAGCTGGGCTCAGAGAAAATGTGGTTTCTGGTAACGAAAAAAGATGGAAGCAGAATCGGCTTTTTTGGAATCGGATTTGTCGGACACTGTTGGGAGATAGGCTATGATCTAATTTCTAGCGAGAGAGGCAAGGGGTATGGCACTGAAGCCGTTCAACTTGCTGTAGACTACTTGTTTCTGTCCAAAGATATGGTTAGGATTCAGGCAGGAGCCGACCCAGAAAATATAGCGTCACAGAAGGTTCTTGAAAAGGCTGGTTTCCAAAGAGAAGGAAAAATACGAAAAGGGATATATGCTTGGGGAAAATGGAAAGACCTCTATCTGTATGGTATACTCAGGGAAGAATGGAAAGAACCAAAAATACTGACAAAAACCACCTGAAGAAAGCCAGTTTTTGGTTTTTGCGGAAAAGTTATCGCTAACTCATAACTGCTGGTTCTGAGTTTTGCTTAGCCCATGGCGGGACGAGAGAACAGCAAATTTTTTGGGACGGTGGGCGCTCCCGAAAAGTTTATGTTTTTGAGGACTTGGTGCGTTGTGTTTGATTGAGCAATTTTTTAGGACTGCGAGGTTCGTGTATGGTTTTCTGCCTCAACAAAAAGTTGCGGAGTTCATGGCTGCTCTTCATTTCACCGCGCGGTTGCGTTACGGTTTGAATTTGAATAGCGGTTCAACGCGCGCTTGCACTATGCCAAGACTTAAGTCCTCATCCTTGAAGTATGATGTTTGGTGCTGTCGTGGAAAAAACTCAACCTAAGAGCGTCTTCTGGGCGGGCGTTCTGACCGTTTTAAGCGCCCTAGGCCTTTGGTTTTTGGCAGGGTTCATTTTTGTTTTTGGAGAGGCGCTGGGGTCAAGCGTAAGCCAGCTGTGGGTTATTGGATACTCTGGGTTGGCTGCGGCGTGGGGAGCGTTGCTCCTCATGGATGCGATTCTCGTTTTTCGAGGGATGCGAATCGGCTATTTCTTGTCGATGGTTCTGTGGGTTCTGACCTTCGCCGCCGCTGTCTGGTGGGCTGCTCTATGGATTGGACTTGCCTCGCTGCCCAGTTTGTACTTCATATATTATGCTTTATACGCTGCTGTCTGTTTCGTGCTTTTTTTGAGGAGTGATATCAGAACGTATTTTGGAACGTAGTGTTCGGTCTGCAGAAAAACAGAAAACGTGTGCAAGCGCTTATTTCATGCTCGGGGGGCACTGTAGCGCGCGCGTGCTAGGTTAAGCTAGCCATTAATTGCTTGAGATATTTGTTCTGTTATGTTCGTTGCTAACTCAACTGCTTGCTTCAGTATTGTTTCATCTGGAGGTGCGGGGCCTAGATACCAGAAAGGTGGGCCTGAGCCTCGTGCCACGCTTGTGCCGTTGAGGGGGTTCCAGTATGCTGAGACTAGTTCTTTTCCTACCGTTTCAATTTTGGTTGCGATGTTGCTTCTTTCTGTGGTGTTTATCCATTCCAAGTAGCCTTGTCCCTTGGAGTTGATAGTGATAAGCATGGTACTAAAGACGATTAGTTCGGTCGTGTGTTCGCTATCAAGGATTGCAAGATCGCCAATTGCCACGCCAGCGTTGTTGATGTCAAGGTAGAACCAGTATTGCAGTATCGTATTCTCTGTTGATGTGTTGGTTGAGGGTTGAGAGAAATACGTGTTGTTTAATTGCGCGCACGCGTCGATGAGGTCCCAATCGAAATCTTGAGAGGCTCGCCCTTCCCAGAACCAACGTTCGTGCGTTTGTATCTGTCGAAGTGATAGATAAACAGTTGCGGGCACGACTGTCAGCAAGATTAATAAGAGAATAAGACCCGCCAAGTTGATGCTGACAGGCCTGAACAGTCTTCCCTTCTTCTGTGTCTTAGATCTCTCGCCATTAGAATCTTCCATTTTACACCCTGCCCTCAAGTTTCGAGTTGAATTCCTGAGGATTTAGAGTTTTCGAGCGTGCGCTTCACTGACTTTTTATTCCTTACTTTATGACGAAGAAAGTGTCCGCATTTCCAGTCCTTCCGACGGCCTAAGCTGTCATGTTTCTCTTGTTCTCTAGGGACTTTCCGCCTGCAGAAAGCGCAATAATATTCGCTGTTGAAGTATGCCTACGATTTTCCCAGATTTTCTACTCATAGCGGACACACCCACTGGCACGCGTTTCATTGATCTCTATGAAATTAGTGTATCCTACGAGATTCCCCACATCTTCGTCTAGTTTAGTTTTTGCATCATCAGCAATTTTGTTTCTTAGGCCACTCTTTCGCGAAAGCTAGTTCTCTTCTTCTTTTTCTGAATCATGGCGATGCGCGTTACGTTCTTTCTTGTCTTTGCTCCCTCGCATTGCCATGTATTCTTCCAGCACTTTCTTCACTTCTCGTTGGACATAGCCGCCTACCACCGCAGAATTCCACCAATCTATGAACCTTTCAGCAGTGGCTCTCGCAAAAACGATAAGAATCACGAGGGGAAACGTACAGACCAGAAGGATGTTGACCGGGAAAGGGAATCCAATAAGGAAGTAGATGCTCAACCAAAATTCTATGAATATGAATATCGGGACTATAATCGCCCAGAAAATCCCGCTGGGAATATTAATTGAATCACTGATTGCTGGAAAAGGTAGCTTTAAGATGATTTTATAGAATAGAGGGAGTTTCTTCCTGTCTATTTTCTCCAGTTTTCTCTCTTGACCCATCTTCTCAACCCCCCAGCACGCATTAGGGGTTTTCTTGCCCATAATGCATGGCCATCGTAACGAGGTCTGAAAGACCCATAACTCCATTTGGTAGAGCTATATCCGCGTTCTGGTTCCAGTTGCTGTCTCCATGCTTCGAATCGTAAGTATTTGCAAGCAATTGAAGGCTCTGAAGACCCACTTTGCCATCGCCGTTCATCTCACCCGGCATGGGAAGAGTAGGTGCCTTAACATAATGCAGTGACCGCATCATTTCCCCTCAGTTCCACTTTTGTCTAATTTACGCCTATATCCTGCGCCACGCCGCCTATATCAAAGGAGCCAAACAAATACCGTACACTTGAGGTTGTTACGATCGTCGGTGCAGTCAAGACTGAACTATCGCCTTGGCAATACCTTCCTTCACCTTTAGCGCGCTCTAGCAAGACATTACACCGACTTCTCGCCACAGAAACTTGAAGAAATCTACAAGAAAGTTGACATCGCGCGCGCTGGGATACTTGCCTATGTGTTGTTGTGGGTGTATTCTCATTTGAGTAAGGCTACCTCTGCTTTGAAGCCTGTTCAGAAGCCGTAGAGTTCGGCGAATTTTTCGTTCAGGTAGCTCAAGTATGGTTTTACGTCTATTGTTGTTCCTGTTATTATTTTGATTAGCTCGGCTGGATCGTGGAGGTTTCCTTGGCTGTGGACGTTTTTGATTAGCCATTGTCTGGTGTCTTTGAAGTTGCCTTTCGAGAGTTGTTTTCGCCAGTCTGGGAGGGCTCTTTCCATTGTGGTGAGGAGTTGGCCGCCGTAGATGTTTCCGAGTGCGTAGCTTGGGAAGTAGCCGTAATAGCCGTTCGCCCAGTGTGCGTCTTGCATTACGCCTTCTGAGTCGTTGTCTATTGTTAGGCCTAGGAATTCTTTGTAGCTTTGGTTCCATATTTCGGGTAGTTCTTTGACTGCTATTTTGTTTGCGAAGAGGTCTCGTTCTATGTTGAATCTGATTATTATGTGGAGTCCGTAGGTGACTTCGTCGGCTACTAAGCGGATTTTTGAAGGTGTGACTTGGTTTATGGCGTGCACGAATTTGTCAAGTTCCATGTCTGCGAGGCTTTTGCCGGCTATTTCTTTTAGTTTTGGCAGCATGTTTACCCAGAATTCTCGTGATCGGCCGATTATGTTTTCTACCATGCGTGATTGGGATTCGTGTAGTCCGCTTGAGGCTGCTGTGCCTACGGCTTGGTACATCCATTCGGGTTTCAGGTTTTGCTCGTATAATGCGTGTCCGGCTTCGTGGAGAACTGAGAAGACTGAGGATTCGAAGCTGTCTTCGTAGTAATGTGTGGTTATCCTGACGTCGTCGTAGTAGCCGTTTTCGAATGGGTGCTCAGTTGTGTCGATTCTACCTCCTGCCTTGTTCGAGGTGACGTCGTAGCCTACGGCTTCGGCTAATGCGACGGCAAGGCTGCGCTGCACGTCTATGGGCACCTTGCGCTTCAGGACGCTCATGTCGGGCTGTCTGCGGCCTGCCTCGCATTTCTTGAGCAGCTTGACCAGGCCCTCTCTGAGTTCATCGAATACTTTTGTGATTTCTTTTGCTGTCATTTTGGGCTCGAAAATATCTATCATAGCATCGTATGGTGTTGAGGTTTCCTTCACTTTCATGAGGATGTCTGCTGCCTTCTTTTGGAGGTTCACCATCTCTTCAAATTCGGGTCTGAACATGGCGAAGTTCTTGGCAGCCTTCGCCTTTTTCCAAGTGTCAATGGTTAAGGCTTGTTGCTTGGCAAGCTCGGCTACGAGTTCTTCTGGAAGCTTTGTCTGTTCGTCGTAGCGTTTCTGGATGAGGTAGACGTTTCTTTTCTGCACATCATTGAGCTTGTCGTAATTCTTGCTTCGCTTAATGTTTGAGAGCAGGGTTCCTATCTCTGGAGCCGTGCTCATCTTGTGCTCAATCACGCTGAGCAAGGCAAGCTGCTGGCTCCGCAGGTTGATGCCTTTAGGCGGCATCATCGTCTCCATATCCCAGGCCACATTGGCTTCTACAGATGATAGAATCGCTATCTGCTTGAGTTTCTCCATGAGTTTATCATAATCTGGAATAACGCGTCCCGTCATCAAATTTCATCCTTGGTTTTGAAAAACCCGGATAGGCCGATCTTGTATTTGAGCGTTAAGCTTAGCCTGCCCGGCGCGCGTTAATGGACAACCAAAAACTTTCTGATGGACGGCTAAGGACTGTATATCCGATTCAGGATACCTGTGGACATTAATGGAAGGAAGGATACCATAAGCTACTATAGCGCGCGCTAGCATTGTGCGTATCGTCTGGAACGAGAGAGTGAGCCGAAGCGCGCGCGCTAGCCAAGTCGGTAGAAGCGGAGTATGCAGGAGACTTAGTAGGAACTGCGAAATTGACCTTTGAGCCAACAGACGGAAGAACGAAAATGCAATATCGACTCAACGTCAGAACCAATAGACTATTATTTTCTCTTGCCTCTCCATTCATGGACATTGGAAAAATCCATTTAGACGTGATGCGGAAAGGATTTGAAGCGTTAAACAGTTACCTGAGCAAGAAGTAACTTCGGTTCGGCCATAACTTTTCCGCAAAACCAAAAATTGGCTAACAAACAATATGTCGAGAGTGCAAAACATGAATCCTACGTGTTGCTTGTTAAGGCTGTGTTGCTGGATTCTCCGATTAGGTAGGCTCCAAACCCGAGGATCCAGAGTAAGAAGGGGTAAATTATGAAACGTTCCATTCCGCCCAAGCCTAACCCTAAATAGAAACTAGAACTGCTCCATCCTGAAATGAAGAGGACGAGTGCTGCAAGCATTATTGCACCCAAGATAGCAGAAATGTGGGAAAGAGGCGATTTCTCGAATTTATATAACATAATGGCAAAAGCCCCTCCGAACACAAAAACAAAGAGAGCAAAAATAGAGTGCACACTAAAAGAAACATCTTCTGCGACCACGCCTAGACCGATAATGCCGACGCCGATAATGACCACTAGAGAGCTGAAAAGCCTGCTTTTGAGTTCTCGCTGAATGAAATAAGCACCAGCAATAATGAACACGCCCATCAAAATAACCGACGCGTTGAAGATTGCGGCAGAATTGCCAGCCAAGCTCCAGTTGCCCAAGTCACTCACGTACTGCTGCCCCACACTGTAGCCTGAATAAATCGATTCTGAAGCAACCATCGTGAGAACAAACTGGACAACACCAACAAAGAACAGAAAACCCGCAATTTTCCTATTATCATAATTCATAATCTGAAATCCTGCGTGTTCGTTTATAAGACTTGTCTGGAAGTAATTCAGCCATAGCTTTTCCGAAAAACCAAAAAGGCAGAAATCTTTCTACAAGGCAATAGAAGACAAATTCGCAGTTTTGGGTTAGTTTGGCAAATTTTGAAATGATGATTGAATCAGGTGTTATTCCACAAGCAATAAAAACACATTATCTAACAGTGTTCTATTGATAGAGTAGTGCGGAGAAGCGCGCGCGCGCGCCTTCTGGGCTGAATTCCTTTATGTTAATTGAGCTGGCGTTCTCTTTTGCTTCGAAGAGCAGTTCTTTTTCCATGATACCGCCTTCTAGACCTCACTTATAGCATCCTTGGAGCTGGTTCTTAAAACTTGTGACTGCCACCAGACAGCAACAAGCCCCTTCTGCATTGATGCTGAATAGAAAAAGAGAGGATTGTTTGTTTTTTATTTGCGTTTTCTGAGCATCATTATATTTTGGGGTGTTGTCAGAATGTATGTCCATCCGTTGTCTATCAGTTCCCCTGCTTCTTTTTCGTTTCTTGCCATAGCGTGGTGATAATTCTGGCTTTCTTCGTCGAATTGCACGATGTGTGTATAGACCATCGTGCTGTTTATGTTTCGGTGTCCTAATCTAGCCATGACTTCAATTAGGCTTTTAGTTTCGTTGTAGAGTTTTGTAGCGTGGTAATGTCGAAAGGTGTGAAAGTGAATCTGTTTCAGTCGTAGATTGTTGAGCTTAACAGCCAATTTATTTCGTTGCCTATCGAATTGTTCTCGAGTAAAACCTAATCGTGTCTTACCGAAAATGAAATCATTGGTTTTTGGTAGAGTGTTGAATCTGGCTAGTAGCTTGGCTGATATTCTAACTTCTCTTGGCTTGCAACGTTTTTCAGGTTGGTTACATTTGAGAGTGCTTTTTTCCTCGTCTATATCTACCCACTTGCATCGCCATAGTTCGCCGATTCGGAAGCCTGTTTCTTTAATTGCTTGTAGCACAATAGAGATTTTCTTGCAAGTTCCGTCTATGAGTGCATCTATTTCTATTTCCGTCGGAACGAATGGGATTGTTTCATTTTTTGGGTAGTTGGGTATAGTCCATTGAATACTCTTCATTTTTGCATAGGTGTTGTAGGCGTATACGGCTTGGCTTTTGTGTCCGTTGCTCCATTTTTCGTTTGTTGCGATAAAGAGTTTGACTTGTTCTGGGTCGTCTAGATTGATATTGTTTCTAAGCATTATTCTGAGAATCTTGTATTTTGTGTTCACGGTCTCTTCTGATAAGGCTTCTTTGCGACAATAGTTGAGGAATTGCACAAGCTGGCCGTTTATCTGTTGAGAGGATGGATTGGCAGTGGTGGGAACTTGCATGATTTTCAAGTCCTTAGAAGTAGCTGGCGGGTAGTAGTGAAAGGCTGGCGTGTTGGTCGTAACCCGCCTTTTGTTTTTTGTGGCATTCGGCTAATCGGGCTACCCGCGCTTCGGGCAGTTTCTTCATCAGCGTCTGTTTGCCCTTTCCACTTGCAGGACGGCCGTTTCACCGTTTCGCACCCGGCATTCTCGACAACTTAACATGCGTCATCGGCACTTGCCGGATGGACGTTTCGTTTCTGCTCCGTAGCCAAGGTTCTCACCCTACGCCCTTGCGGACGTTGCAATTCTGCGTGTGGGCGGAGTTTCCTCAAGCCTTTCAACATCAGGCTCGAAAGCCACACACCAACTCGCCAGCCCACCACAAACTCTACGCTTCTACGCAATAAGAATTATGGAAACCGCACCCTCTTCAAAATCCCCTCATCATAATAGAAACTAAGCCCAAAACCAAATTGACCGTGATCCCCCCCCC
>JGI26339J46600_10000251_pt1 | contig 18665 bp, 14 predicted proteins | sample BogFormECP12_OM1_FD_46600 | JGI IMG/M metagenome (IMG submission 46600) | reverse complement strand
CTTTGTGCGTTCCAAAGCCATTGCCGCGGCGGTTGTTGTCTGCGTACTTGCGCTGTCCATGCTCGCCGTCGCCCAAACGCAACGAGTCGAAGGAGTGGTACGCGATTCTGTCGGCAAGTTGGTCGTTGGAGCTCGGGTAAAGCTCGTCAGCGGGACCTCAGAGCAGACTACTACCACCGATTCGAACGGGGAGTTTGTATTCGCCGCCGTGGCCGGCCGGTCCGGTACCATCACCGTTACTTCGAACTACACCAAGGGTCTGCAGCGCCCGTGGAATGGCGAANTNGTGTTGGAACTTGTGCTCCATGCCGGATTTCCCGGCTTCTGTTGTGAAACCTGCCTCTGCATTGTCCCGGCTCAGGTCGTCATCGTAACCGCAACCAGAACCAACGTCGCACTGGAGGACTCACCTGCGGATGTCGTCGCGTTGGACTCGGACCAGCTCGCCGCGACCCCGGCGCTCGCGCTCGACGATGTGCTTCGCGAAGTTCCGGGTTTCACGCTGTTTCGCCGGGCCAGCAGTCGCACCGCGAATCCGGGCACGCAGGGAGTTTCCATGCGTGGAGTCGGCGCCAGCGGCGCCAGCCGCGCTCTCGTCCTGGTGGATGACATTCCGCTCAACGATCCCTTCGGCGGCTGGGTGTATTGGGACCGCGTCGTCCGCGAATCCATCAGTGACGTCGAGGTGGTGCGCGGAGGCGCCGACGCCAGCCTCTACGGTTCGACTGCCATGGGCGGTGTGATTCAGTTCCGCACGCGCCAGCCCGACCAGACCGCGATCTCCGCCGAAAGCTCCTGGGGAAGTGAAAACACGCCCGAGTTATCGCTCTGGGCTGGGACTCGCTTGGGGCCGTGGTACGGCTCCGCATCCACCGATCTGTTCCGGACGAACGGCTATGTTCCGGTGCCGGAGTCGCAGCGCGGAGCGGTCGATTCGCCCGCCAGCTCCCGTCACGAACTGACCGAGGTCGAACTCGGCCGCCGTTTTGGCGACTTCAGCCGTTTCTTCGCTCGCGGGTCATTTTTTAACGAGGATCGTCACAACGGCACCGTGATCCAGTTGAACACCACGCAGTTGGGTGATTTCGCGACCGGCTGGAACTATGAAACGAAAAGTTTGGGAGCGATTTCAGCGCGCCTCTTCGGACTCTTCGAGTCGTACTACCAGACTTTTTCAACGGTTCCATTCGGCCGCGATTCCGAAACGCTGACCGACGACCAGTCTGTTCCGTCACAGGCACTCGGTGGCAGCGCCCAATGGTCGCGCCCGGTTGGCCGTATGCAGACGCTGGTTGCAGGTTTTGAGGGCCGGGAGGTGCATGGCGAGAGCAACGACGTCCTCCCCGCCGTAAGCGCGACCATTGCCGGCGGAAGAGAGCGCACCATGCGGCTTTTCGGGGAAGACATTCTCCAGCTGAATCCCAAGCTGATTGCGAATTTATCGCTCGGCTACGATCACTGGAGCGATTTCAGCGCGCGGCAGATCGCAATTAATTCCGGCGGCACAACACTGACGCCCTACCCCGATCGCAGTTCCGACGCGCTCAATCCGCGCGCCTCGCTGCTCTACCGCGCCGGGCACGGCACCTCGCTCACCGGCTCGGGTTATCGCGCCTTCCGCGCGCCCACCCTGAACGAACTCTATCGCAATTTTTATCAAGGCAACATCCTGACCTACGGCAACCCCGCTCTGGTTGCTGAGCGACTGACGGGAGTGGAAGCGGGAGTCCGGCAAAGTTTGCTCTCCGACCGCCTCAGTTTGCGGACAACGTTCTTCTGGAACGACATCACCAATGCTGTCGTGAATGTCACCCAAACGGTCAATCCGACCACGCGCAAGAAAGAGAACGTGGACCGCATACTCTCCACCGGCGTCAATCTCGACGGCGAATTCCGCGTCAGCAGCACGCTTCAGTTCGCCGGAGGCTACCAGTTCGCACATGCCGTGGTATCGAGCTACACGCCGAACTCGCTGAACCCATCGCTCGTGGGAAATTGGATACCCGAGGTTCCGCATCAGCAATTCACGCTGCAAGCCCGCTATGTCAATCCCAAGATCGTCACCGCCAACCTGCAGGGAACCTTCGTCGGCCAGCAATTCGATGACGACCTGAACACGTTATTGCTGAAACGGTTCTTCACCGTTGACCTGTACCTCGGCCGCTCGCTCGGTCACGGGGTGGAAGTCTTCGCCGCCGCCGAAAACACGTTCAACGAGCGCTACTACACGGCTCTAACCACTGTGCGGAACCATCCAACGGTCCCCAGCCTCGGCCCGCCCATCCTCGCGCGCATCGGCCTGCGCTATCAGTTCCCGAAGCGTTAATTCCAACCCCTCTTGCCGATAGAGCGCGTCCCTTTGCAGGAAACTGCTAATGCTCATGGCAGGGGCTGTGGTTTAGAATAACTTGTTCGTAGTGCACTGATAGGAGGACTTATGAAACTTACCGCCGGCAAACTTGCCGGAATGAAGGCGGTATCGAATGCAAGTGGCGTGATCGCGGCTGCCGCCATGGACCAGCGCGGCTCACTGCAAAAGTCTCTCGCCAAGGAAAAAGGCACGGCCGTTTCTGACGCGATGATGGAGGAATTCAAGACGCTGGTGAGCGAGGTCCTGACGCCACATGCCAGCGCCATCCTGCTCGATCCCGAGTGGGGACTGCCGGCTTCGAAGCGGCGCTCGAAAAACGCTGGCCTGCTGCTGGCGTATGAGAAGACCGGCTACGACAAGACCGGACCGGGACGCCTGGGCGATCTGCTGGATCATTGGTCGGTGCGCCGCTTGAAGGAAGCGGGCGCGGATTGCATCAAGATTCTGCTCTACTACACGCCGTTTGATCCGCAAAACATTAACGACCAGAAGCACGCCTGGGTGGAGCGGCTGGGCGATGAGTGCCGCGCCAATGACATCCCGTTCTTCCTGGAGTTCGTCACTTACGAAGAAGGTGTGGACGAGAAAGGCTTCGACTTCGCGAAGAAAAAACCGAAGGCGGTTCTCGAAGCCATGCGCGAGTTCACCAAGCACCGCTATGGCGTTGACGTAATGAAGGTCGAAGTCCCGATCAACATGAAGTTTGTGGAAGGGACCAAGTCCTACAAGGGTGAAAGGGCCTACTCGAAACAGGATGCGATGAAGCTGTTCCGTGACGCAGCCGCGGTCGCCACCAAGCCCTTCATCTATCTGTCGGCGGGCGTGAGCAATGCCGAGTTCACCGAGTCGCTGGAGCTGGCGGCCGAGTCGGGTGTGAAATTCAACGGCGTGCTCTGCGGACGCGCCACCTGGAAAGACGGTATCCCCGTCTACGCCAAACACGGCGCCGNTGCTTTCCGGAAGTGGCTGGAAGATGAAGGCGTAAAGAACATCAATAACGTAAACAATCGCTTGAAGGCCGCAACCTCATGGCACTCGATCTACGGGGTGTAACGGAGAGCAATGAGCATTCAGCACAAGCAGGGACCGTTTTTGTTCGTGCTGATTGCTGAGTGCTGAATGCTGAGTGCTGAATGCTCAAAACAAAACCGCTCTGATCACCGGCGCCTCGTTCGGCATCGGAATGGAATTCGCCCGCATCTTCGCGCGCGAAGGTTACAACCTGGTTCTCGTCGCCCGCAGCGCGGACAAACTCCGTCAGCTCGCTTCCGAACTCGAGAAGGCGCACGGCACGCGCTCGCTGATTCTCGCGGCCGACCTGACCGAACCCGGAGCGTCCGCGTATGTACTGGATCAGACCACACGCGCGGACCTTCAGGTGGATGTGTTGGTCAATAACGCCGGATTCGGACAGTACGGTCTGTTCGCCGAGAACGATCTGGAAGAATGTCTGCGCCAGATCCAACTCAACGTGACCACTCTCACCCATCTGACGCGCCTGTATCTTCCGGCGATGATTGAGAGAAAGACCGGGCGCATCCTGAACGTGGCGTCCACCGCGGCGTTTCAGCCAGGGCCGCTGATGGCCGTATATTTTGCGACCAAGGCGTACGTCCTGCATTTGTCGGAGGCGCTGGCCAATGAACTCAGCGGGACAGGCGTCACCGTAACCTGCCTCTGCCCGGGCGCGACGGCCACGGAGTTCCACAAGCGCGCGAATGCAACCGGCATGCGCCTGCTGAAGATGGGTTCGATGGATGCGCGCACCGTTGCCGAAGACGGTCATCGCGCGTTGATGGCTGGAAAGCCCGTGGTGATTTCGGGATTCAAGAATTGGCTGTTCGCACAGTCGGTGCGGTTCTCCCCGCGCCGGCTGGTTACGGCGATTGCGAGGAGAACGCAGGAACAGTAGCCGTTTATCGCCTAAGGAACCGAAAAATTCCTGCAGCAGCGATATAAGTAAACCAACAGCCTACGACACATATGACCATGCCAGCCGCACGGCTACCCAGTTTTATGATCGGAGCCAGACCCTTCGGGCCGGGATACATCCATTGAGGAGTAGGACCGCCGATGGCCGTTGTGAGTCTGTCCCATCGGGCGGGCAAGAAGCACATCACGAATCCCCAAATTCCGCCGAACAGCCCCGTTAACAGCGTGCCCAGAAGAATCAGCATAGAGCCCTTGCGACCGCCGTGAGACGCGGCAAGCCGCGTCTCTACAGGAAGCCTGTTCTTACGGTGTCTTGCGGGCGGATAGTGCCGCTTGTACGCGACTGTGATAACGCCCGTAGCCGAAGTAAATCGCCATACCGATTGCGAGCCAGATAATCAGCCGCAGCCACGTATCGCGCGGCAGACTTACCATCATGAGCCCCGCCACCAGAATCCCCATAATTGGCACGAACGGCACCCACGGCGTTTTAAACGGACGAGCCAGTTCCGGCCGGCGCACGCGCAGAATCCACACGCCCACGCACACGATCACAAACGCCAGCAGTGTGCCGATGCTAACCAGTTCGCCCAGAATGCCGATCGGAATCAGCGACGCAAAAATTGCCACGAAGATTCCCACGGTGATGCTCGAGATCCAGGGAGTCCGGAAGCGGGGATGCACCGCGCCGGCCCACTGCGGCAGAAGACCATCGCGCGACATGGAGTAGAACACGCGGGACTGTCCCAGCAGCATCACCAACATCACGCTGCCCAGGCCGGCAATCGCCCCCAACTTCACGAGCACGCTGCCCCAGCGCACGCCGGTGTGATCAATGCCAACTGCAACCGGATCAGGGACGTTCAGAGTGGTGTAGGAAACAACTCCCGTGAGAAGTCCAGAAACGAGAATATAGAGGATCGTGCAAATCACCAGCGATCCGAGAATGCCGATCGGCATATCCCGCTGCGGCGTTTTCGCTTCCTGGGCTGCGGTGGAGACGGCGTCAAAACCGATGTAGGCAAAGAAAATGACTCCGGCCCCTCGCGCGATTCCGGACCAACCGTAATGTCCAAATTCCCCGTTATTCGGTGGTATGAACGGATGCCAGTTCCGGGCGGCGATGTCCGGGTGCTTCAGAAGAAAAACACCCGCAATCGCAATAAACGTGAGCACGATTGCAACCTTAACGATGACGATTGCCGAGTTGAAGTTCGCCGATTCTTGAATGCCGATGACGAGAATCGTGGTCACGAGAACGATGCCAATGAAGGCAATCAGGTTGAACGAACCATGAACATGCGTCAGCGTGGCGGGATCGACTCCGTGCGCCTGCAGCGTTGGCAGGATCGTGGCCAGGCGCTCCCATCGGTTGTCGTACATCACCATGTCCGTGCCTGGAGTCGCCGTCAGCGACGGCGGCAGATGAATGCCATAGTCCTGTAGGAAACTGTTTACGTAGCCGCTCCAGCCGGAGGCGACGGTGGCGGCACCAAAGGCATATTCGAGGATCAGGTCCCATCCGATGATCCAGGCAAAGATCTCGCCCAGGGTCGCATAGCCGTACGTGTAAGCGGAGCCGGCGATCGGAATCAAGGCGGCGAATTCCGAGTAACATAGCCCCGCAAACGCGCAGGCGATGCCTGCAAGAATAAAGGAAAGCACAATGGCGGGTCCGGCATACTGCGCGGCCGCCGCTCCCGTCAGAACAAAAATGCCCGCCCCGATGATGGCGCCGATGCCAAGCGTAATCAGGTTCGTGGCACCCAGCGCCCGCTTCAGCGAATGTGCCCCACCTTCGGCGGACTCATCCAGGATCATTTCGAGTGGCTTGGTAGCGAGCAGATTGGCCATTTCGTGGATCTCTCCTTAACAGCCTGTGGTGAAACGCAAACACCCAAATCCAGCGCCTAAAGGCGCTCTCATGACACGGCACTTATGGTATGCCTGAAGGCATACCCTGATACAACTCGCACTCGCACCACGGGCTCTTAAACTCCCTCGTTGCGCGGCCGCCAGATGTAGTACACCGGGATGCCCAGCAGCACGATGAACAGCCCCGGCCAAGTGTATTGCGGTTTGTAGCGTAACAGCACAACGTCGATAAACAAAGCCATCACGATATAGACCGCGGGCAGAATGGGGTATCCGATGGCTTTGTAGGGACGCTCGGCCTCGGGATGCGTGCGTCGCAAAACAAAAAGTCCAAAGATCGTCAGCACGTAAAACACGAGCACCGCAAAAATGATGTAGTCCAGAAGCTGGCCGTAGCTGCCGGAGATGCAGAGCACGCAGGTCCAGACCATCTGCACCATCAGCGAAATCGCGGGCGTCTTGTGGCCGGGGTGCAGCCGGGCAACGCCGCGAAAGAACAGACCATCCTTCGCCATGGCGTAATAGACGCGCGCCCCGGAGAGAATCAGGCCATTGCAGCAGCCGAAACCGGAAATCATGATGGCGACGGCCATCAGCCCTCCGCCGGCGGAGCCGAACATCTGGGTCATCACNGCGGTGGCGACGCGGTCCTCGCGGGCGTACTGGATGCCGCGCTCCANGAGCGTCGCTCCGGTCGNACTGCCCACCAGCGGCAGCGCTCCCAAATAGATGAAGTTGCACCCAATATAGAGCGCGATCACCACGCCGGTGCCGAGCGCCAGCGACAAGGGAAGATTCCGGCTGGGGTTTTTCACCTCGCCGGCCGTGAAGGTAACGTTGTTCCAGGCATCCGCGGAAAACAGCGAGCCGACCTGCGCAATCGCCAGCACGGTGAGCGTCGAGACCAGCACGCTTCCGCCGANTCCGACATCGTGCAAAGTGCCGAGGCTGGCGTTGTGCCAGAAGTTTGCGCCGAAATTCGCCGCCAGNGCCTGCGCGTTGCGGCCAAGCAGTACTCCGAAGATGACCAGGCCGAGCAGCGCCGAAACTTTCGCGGTGGTGAAAATGTTCTGGATGAAAGCGCCCGTCTTCACGCCGAAAATATTGATGACCGAGAGCGCGATNACGACCAGGATGGCGACGAGGTTCTGCGTGTTCAGCCCAACATCCATGCCGCCGAGCATCATGGGGCCGACCGCGAACTTCGGTACTTTCCACAGGTGGACGATCCAATGACTCGAGGAAACAGCCGGCCAGAAGATGCCGAGGAATTTGCCGCAGGCGACGCCCACGGCGGCGATCGTGCCCGTCTGAATCACGAGAAACAGAGTCCAGCCGTAGAGAAAGCCCCAGAGTGGACCGAGCGACTCGCGCAGATAGACGTACTGCCCGCCCGCCCGCGGCATCATGGCAGCCAGTTCGCCGTAGGTGAGCGCGCCNACAATGGTGAGAAAGCCGGTGATGACCCAGGCGCCAATGAGCANCGCGGGCGAGGCGACCTCGCGAGAAATCTCGGCGGACACAATAAAAATGCCTGATCCGATCATGGAGCCCATCACCAGCATGGTCGCGCTGGTCAGGCCGAGACCTTTGACGAGCTCTCTGTCCTGATGGGTATGGCGCTCCCAATCGCTGGGGGTAGGCGTTTGCGCTGAAGCCCGAACGTCAGTGCTCACGTATCTCCTGGTTGCGTGTAGCGCGGACACTCTTGTCCGCGCAAGTATCGGGTGCCGAAGACGTTCGCGGACAAGAGTTTCCGCGCTACACCTGCAGAGCTTTCAACTTTACCGCAGAACCCTCAAAAATTCCTCTGCTGATTTGCGGGGATCCCGTAACAAGTCGGATATCACCGCCACGGCGTTGGCGCCAGCCTCGATGACGGAACGGGCGTTGGCGCGGGTAATGCCGCCGATCGCAACCAGTGGCTTGCGCGTCAGTTCCCTTGCCCGGCGAACGCCTTCGAGTCCCACGACAGGATCGGGATTGGCCTTGCTGGCTGTCGCAAAGACGGGTCCGATGGCAAGGTAGTCGGCGGAAGTTTTGTCGGCCTCCGCCAGTTGCTCTGGATTGTGGGTTGATACTCCCAGCCAGCGCACGGGGCCAAGAATCCTCCGAGCCGCTTCGGGAGAGAGATCATCCTGCCCAACATGGAGGCCGTCATATTGCGCGGCCAGGCAGAGGTCGGCGCGATCGTTCATGATGAGCGTGACGCTCGCTCCAAGGCGCCCCCTAAGTTCACGCGCCTCATCGAGCATTTGCCGGGCGTTGCCAGACTTGTTGCGGTACTGGAGCAGAGTGCAGCCGGCGGCAACGATCTCTTCGGCGGCGGCGAACATTTCGGCAGCGTCGGGGAAACAGGCAGCGTCGAGAATGGGGTAGAGTCGTGGGATTTGCAGCATAGTCTCAACCGTAGAGACGCGGCAAGCCGCGTCTCTACGAAACCGTTTCTTTTTTCGCCAGGAATCTCTCGATGAACCCCGTATCGAAATCTCCCGCGCGAAAATCCGGGTCCGCCAAAATACGGCGGTGCAGCGGAATTGTCGTGTAGATTCCTTCCACGATAAACATTCCCAGCGCACGGCTCATCCGCGAGATAGCTTCGCTGCGATCCTTGCCACGCACGACCAGCTTGGCAATGAGCGAGTCGTAGTACGGAGGAATCGTGCCTTCGGCGTAGGCGGCGGTGTCGATGCGTACGCCCGTCCCTCCCGGAGGATTGAACGTAGTGATCTTGCCCGCCGAGGGCGTGAACTTCTCCGGATGCTCGGCATTGATGCGGCACTCGATGGCGTGTCCGCGATGCACGATGGGGCCTTGCAACACGTCGGCCAGCTTTTCGCCCGCGGCAATCATGATCTGACTCTTGACCAGATCCACGTCCGTGACCATCTCGGTGACCGGATGCTCCACCTGAATGCGCGTGTTCATCTCGATGAAATANAGCCGCCGNTCCTGGTCCATGAGGAANTCGATGGTGCCGGCATTGNGGTAGCCNACGTTGCTGAGCGTTTTGCCGATGATGTCTCCGATTTCCTGGCGCAACTCGGGCGTCATCTTTACGGACGGCGACTCTTCGATCAGCTTCTGGTGGCGCCGCTGAATCGAACACTCGCGTTCTCCCAGGCTGACGACGTTACCGTGCTCGTCGCCCAGCACCTGGAATTCGATGTGGCGCGGGTTCTCGACATACCGCTCCAGGTAGAGATCGCCGTTGCCGAAAGCAGCCGAGGCTTCCGACTGGGCCTGCCGGTAAAGCGCGGGCAATTCCTCTTCATTGCGCACAATGCGCATGCCCCGCCCGCCGCCGCCGGCCGTGGCCTTGAGGATGACCGGAAAACCGATCTTACCCGCCCACTCGCNCGCTTCTTCATCGGATGCGACCACGCCGTCCGAGCCGGGAAGGATGGGCACGCCATGCTGTTTCATCGCGGCGCGAGCTTTTTCTTTTTCGCCCATGAGCCGGATGACCTCCGGAGTCGGCCCGATGAACTTGATGTGACAGGCTTCGCAGACTTCCGCGAAGTTGGCGTTTTCCGAAAGCAGGCCATATCCGGGATGGATGGCGTCCACGTTGGCGATCTCGGCCGCGCTGATCACCGCGGGAATGTTGAGATAACTCTGCGCCAGTTGCGGCGGGCCGATGCAAATCGCTTCATCGGCAAAGCGTACATGGAGCGAATTCCGGTCCGCCTCACTGTAGATTGCGACCGAGCGGATGCCGAGTTCCTTGCATGCGCAAATGACGCGCAGCGCAATTTCTCCGCGATTCGCTACCAGAATCTTCTTAAACATTAGGAATTTCTTTGAATGTCGGAGAATCGGGTCATCGGATGATCGGGTGATCGGGTCATCTAAGAGCAACACCCCGCTTTTCGATCATCCGATGCCCCGATCACCCGATGGCCCGATCCACTCATTTTGCCGGCCGGAGGGCGAACAGTTCCTGGCCGTACTCGATGGGCTGGCCGTTGGCGACGAGCTTCTTGACCAACTCTCCCGCCACGTCGCATTCGATTTCGTTCATCAGTTTCATCGCTTCCACAATGCACAAAACCTGGCCCACTTCCAACACATCGCCGACTTTGACGAAGGGCGGCGAGCCGGGCGAGGGCGACTCGTAGAAAGTGCCCACGATCGGCGAGCGCACAATGTGCAGATCTTCTTCCGGCTCAGGGACNGGCGCGGCAGCCGCGGCGAGGTCGACCCTGGCAGGCGCGGAAGCGGGATGGTGGCCGCCCGAGTCAACCGAGGGGGGGTGAACCGCGATATAACGCGCGTCCGGCAACGCCGCGGGCAATGGTTCGGCGGCGCGCTTGATCTTCACCTTGACATCGCCGCGCTCCAATTCAAACTCGGCAATGTCTTTTTCGATTAAGAACTCGATGAGTTCTTTCAGCTCTTTTTGATTCATGGATAAGGCGGGTCCGCTTTGCTTGTGTGGCGGGGGGCTTTGCCCCGCCATGACGGGGCAAAGCCCCGTCACCACACGATGCTAAATCACACACTGCTAAATAATCACCAGCTCTTTATCTGTGGGCGTCAGCACTTCGCAACCCGAAGGCGTCACTACCACGACATCTTCGATCCGCACCCCCCACTTCCCAGGAACGTAAGCGCCCGGCTCAATCGTAATGACCATTCCCGCTTCCAGGTTCTGGGTTTGCCCCGCTGCCAATCTGGGCGCCTCGTGTATCTCTAATCCTAAACCATGCCCGGTGGAATGGGTGAAGAACCGGGCCAGCTTCCGCTTGCGAAGCACACGACGCGCCGCGCCATCTACTTCGGCGCAAGTCACGCCCGGACGAACCAGGGCAATGGCGGCCTGCTGCGCTTCCAGCACCGCCTCATACAGCTGTCGAGCTTCTGGCGACGGCCGTCCAACGTGCACAGTCCGCGTGCGATCCGAACAATAAGCGGCGAGTATAACACCAAAATCGCAGACCACGAACCCGCGCCGGGGAATGCGTGCGCCCGAGGCACGGCCATGCACGATCGCCGAGCGAGTTCCGGAAGCGAGGATCGTCGGAAAGGACATGCCTTCTGCCCCGGCACAACGAGCCTGGTATTCCATCGCGGCGGCGACTTCGACTTCAGTTACACCCGGCCGAATTTTCTTGCGTGCAATCCGGAAAAGACTGGCGCCGAGTTCCACCGCCCGCCGGATGCGCAGGATTTCGGCAGCGTCCTTCACCATGCGGGCGCGCTCGACCAGCGGTGGCGCCGAACGCAGGCGCGCCTTCCCTTTCAGCACAGAGGCTAACCGGTCGCGCATGCCGGCGGTGATCGACTCCGGTTCGATGCCCACTGATATTCGCGTGAAAGATGCTGTCGTCGAACTTCTTCGCTGCGCGGCCAGCCACTCGGCCGCCGCCACCAGCGGTGACTTGCGAGCGATGACAATGCTCACATGATCGACGTTCGCACGGTTGACTTCCTCTTTTGCCTGGGCACCATAGCGGCCGTCGGTAAAGAGGATGGAACCACCATCAGCGACAAGCAAAGCAGCCGCACTGCCGGTAAAGCCACAGAGATAGTGGACATTGGGGAGGTGTGCGATCAGCAGCGAGTCCAGATCGTTCTCTTCGAGCCCAGATCGAAGACGACTCAGGCGGCCAGCGTGATCCATGGCAGGAGTGTAGCAAGAACCAGTTGCCAGGTCTCAGGTCCCAGGTCTCAGGAAATCCAAATTCCCATTAGATGCGAAGTCAACAATATTATTCTGCAGAGCCGCCGACGATTTTCCTGAGACCTGAGAGCTGGGACTTCAAAAGCGAAGCCGCCGGGCTCTCGGCAGGTTCTCCGAGAAAGCCGGCGGCTTGGGCTGTTTTAACTTCGCGCTTATGTCTGAATGATGCGCGGAGTAATGAAGAAAATCAGCTCCTGGTTTGAAGTGGTTACCGTACGATGTTTGAACAGATTGCCCAGGTACGGGATATCCCCGAGCAAAGGCACCTGCGAGACGGCCAGTGAATTCTGGGTCTGGATCACGCCGCCAATCACAACCGTGCCGCCGTCGGTCACCAGGACTTGCGTGGTGGCCTGCTGGGTGATCAGGGCGGGGTTGCCATTGATGGAGTTGCTATAGTCAGGCAAGGTGTTTTCCACATCCACGTTGAGGAAGATGGTTCCTTCCGATGTGATCTGCGGAGTCACCGTCAGTCGCAGGAAAGCATCCACGTAGGTAATGGTCGCCGGAACGCCTAAGGAGGCCGCGGATTCGATCGGTATTCTCACGCCCTGCTTCACCACCGCCTGAATGTTGTTCTGGGTGACGATACGCGGACGGGAAAGAACTTTCAGCAAGCCGCGCGACTCGGCCATGGTGAGAATCACGTCAAGCCGCATGTTGTTGGTGGCGTTGACAAATGACAGACCGCTGGTCGGGCCGGTTACACCCAGGTTCGAAAACAAAGGAATCTGAGTTCCGGTCGAGGTCGATCCTCCTGCCATGACCGGGTACAAGGGTTGCAACCCACCGACAATAATAGGCGAGGCCCCAGTGCCGCCGGTGCCTGGCACGCCGCCAATGCCGGTTGGGCCGTTGCCCCAGCCAAAGCCAAGTTGCACGCCGATGTCGCGAGCGAAGCTGCGGGTGGCCGCCACCACGCGGGCTTCAATTTCGACTTCCTGCGTCTTGCGGTCCATCTGTTGAATGAGGCGGTCAATCTGCGGGATAACCTGCGGAATGTCGGAGACAATCAGCGCGTTGGTGCGTTCGTCGGCGACAATGTCGCCCCGGCGACTCAGGAATTTCTTGATCGGCAGTAATAGGTCCTTGGCGTGGGCGTAGCTGAGGAAGCGGGTGATGCTGACTTTCTCCACCGCCAGCGCCTCGGCATCGATTTGGGCGCGCCGGTTCTCGGCTTCTTTCCTCAACGTGTCAACGGTGGCGATGCGCAGTACATTGCCGTCCAGTTGGCGGGACAGATCGTTGTTCTTGAGCACGATGTCCAGCGCCTGATCCCACGGCACGTCATCGAGCACGATCGTCAGGTTGCCGTGGACCATGGGATCGAGCACCACGTTCAAACCGCTGATCTCGTGAATCAGGCGGAAGAAATCTTTCAGATCCACATCCTTAAGATTGACCGAGATGGGCTCGCCGGTGTACTTGGCCCCGCTCACCGCCGGTTTCTGTTCTAACTGAGACTTCTGCTCGGCCGCCAGGTTCACGGCCGGCTGGACACCGCGCTCGTTGCCGCCCGCTTGCGCGAGGGCGGCATTGGAGTTGGTAGCGACCAGTTCCGCCGCCGTCTTGTCGGCAAAGCGATCCGCCGCTTCCTGGGCCTTCGCGGCCGGCTGGGCGGCTTTCTCGTCCTTCACCGAATACTTGGGCTCGACGAAGGCAAAGTCCACCGGTTTCTGGACGTTCTCTGCCGTGGCCGGAGTGGACACAACCGCCGCCGCCGGAGTCGCCGGCAATGAAGCGATCGGGGTCGACGCCGCGGGAGCCGAAGCCAGCACCAGTTTCGGCGCGGCGCTCGCGGCTACCGGTTTCACGGCCGGGGCTGGCTGGCGATGCGCCAGCACCGCGTCGTGGATATTGAGAACGAAGGAGCCGTCCGGGCCCGCGACCAGTTCATGCTGGCGGCTGGCGGCGAGATCGCTGCCGGCAAGATCAACGACCACACGAGTGGTGGGCGGCGTTTGCCCGTCCATCCCGACGCGGACGTCATTCACGCCGTCTCTGCCAACACTGATGCGGCTCTGCGCCGTGGCCATCACGGTGTTGGGAAAGTCGACGACGATGCGTGCCGGTGAATCGAGCGTCGTCACTTTGGGCGCCAGTGTGCCCTTCGTTTTGAACTCGACCCGCAATCCGTCCTGGCTGTGAGTGACCTCGAGCCTCTGCAATGCAGCGGTCGTTTCTTTGGCCACCCCCTTGCCCGTCGTGTCAGCCGCGGCTGCGATCAGTACGAAGGTCAGCAGCGGAACCAAGATGCCCAGCAGTTGCTTTCGCATTTCCCTATCTCCCCATGCGAGGCCGTTTTCGCCTCCATGTGCTTCTTCGAAGTCTTTGGGCTCCAGGCCTAGACTGCCGGAGTCGTAATCTTCTTCACTACTTCCCGCGTAAAGGTCTTGCCCAACCGGTCCTGCAGTGTTTCCTGGAAAACGATGGAGTCCCCCGTGATTTTCATCACGTAACCGTTGAACACCGGGTCGTTTTCCCGCAGAAAATAAGCTTTATTCATGCTGTTACTAACCACCGCGATGAAACCGCTTTCGGCGCGCACCACACCTCGCAGGTTGATGGCCCCGATTTCCAGACACTTCTTGCCCGTGCTGCAGCCCGAACCGCCCGCGTGGCTCACCACCGGACTGATGAAAGGATCCCGTCTCCCGTTCGCGGCGTATTTGCTGTCCGGGGCGAGCTCCCGCTCGCTCGCCGCGTTCTCACCCGCTCCGCTTTCCGAAGTGCCATTGCCGGCTGCTGGCAGGTTTTCTTCAGGAGGCGCAGTGGGCGCTGGCTCCGCGCTTTGCCCGGCTAAGACTGCCCCACCCCGTTTCGCACGGCCCTTGTTTTTTGCACGCGCCGAACTCGCAACTGGCGACACCGACTTCGCCGGCGTAACCACCGCCGCTTCGCTCGACCGGGCCCGAACATGGGTGGCGCCCGGCGCCGCAGGAGCGGTTTGGTGAATGCTCAGCGCCTCATTCGAAGCAGCCGTGACATGATTGCTCACCGCGTTCATCGTGTTGCGCGTGTTCTGGATAATGCTGGGACTCTGGGCCCAGGCCAAGCCCGCGCCCAGTGCCGAAACCAGAATTGTCGTCGTTATCGTGATCGCTGGCTTCATCGTGTCCCTCCTGATTTCTTCACCGGTGGTCCGGGCTTGCTGGCCGGCGGCGCCGGATCCAGATCATGACTGAAATAGGTGGTGGTCAGGCAGGTGGCCACCACACTCTCACTGGGCGCGTACTGGTAGGTATGCTTCGCCTTCGCCTCGGATGGCTTGCGGGTCGAGGCCACCAGCAGGTTGGAGACGTTGATGATGCGCTCCACTTTTCCCAACCGATCGAAAAACCCCAGCATCGAGTAGTACGGACCGTCCAGCTCAATTTCGAACGGCACTTCGGTATAGAACTCTTTCGCACCGTACGGACGGGCCGTATAGCGGCGGATTTCGACTCCCGACTTGCGCGCTTCTGCGCTGACCATGCGCATGAAATTGTCCACTTCTTTTTCATCGGGCACGATGCGCCGCTCGATTTCGAGTTGCTGCTTTAAGCTGGCGAGTTGGCGCTCGATGTCGGCCAGTTTCGGCCGGTAGGCTTCGAGTTCCGCGTTCTCCCGCCGTTTGGCCTGCAGCTTGATCTGGGCCGCTGCGTTTTCGTTGCGCTGCGACTTGAAGACCGTGTAGTAGAGAGCGCCCGTGCCCACCCCCGCCGCCAGCAGCAGAACTCCCAACAGCTTCGCACCTGATAATTCGCCAAGATTCATAGTCGGTTCCGCCTTTACGACTTCGCCTTTTCGCAGGTCAGCGTGAACTGAAACGCCTGCATGTCCTTCACCGTTTCGTCCTGATAACTTTCCTTGATCTCGATGTTGCGGAAGAAACCCGTCTTCTGCAGGTTGGAAATCAGATTGGCCACCGCATCGCTCGACAGCGCCGTGCCGTCAATGGCAACGCTGGCGCCCTGGTCCTGCATGCTGTTCAGCCACACCGCCTCGGTGCCGTTGACGGTATCGCCAATCATGGCCAGCAGGCCCACCGGGCCCGATTGGTTCGCGCGCAACTGGTCGATCACATCCACCCGCCGCTTGTAGGACTGGGCTTGCCTCTGCCGCTCCATGTAGCGCACCTTGATGTCGGCCAGTTCGCGATTTTTCTGTTCCGCCAGCCGGGCTTGCACCTCGATCGATTTCTTTTCCCGGTCGAGCTGGTACCAGTACCCGAAATTGAGGGCGCCGGCAATCAGCAGCACCGCAGCCACCTGCACCAGTGGCCCGCCTAAATTGCCCAGCTCGAAGCTCGGCATGCTCAGGGCAGGACCTTTCTTGCCTTTCGGTTTCGCACCACCCAGCAGATTGATTCGGATCATAGCTTTTCAAAGCTCCTCAGGGCCAAACCCACGGCCACTGCCAACTGGCCCGCGTTCTGTTCGACCAACACCGCGCCGGCGCCTTCCGCCGGAGCCAGCACTTTCTGAAACGGGTTGAACAACTCCACCGGCATCGAGAACTCCTGGCGCAGCGCTTCCACCAGGCCCGGAACCTTGGCCGAACCCCCGGCCAGATAAATCTTCTCGATGTGCTCGCCCGCGGCGCTGGCGCGGAAGAAGTCGAATGTCTTCTGAATTTCCAGCACGATAATTTCGGTGACCTGCTGCAGGATCGGCGTCTTCGCGTCGTCGTGCACCGTCCCCACCTTGCGCCCCAGCTTGAGCGATTCCGCGTCGTCGAAACTGAGATCCAGTTCCTTCTGCAGCGAATCGGTGTACTGGTGTCCACCCACCGAAACGTCGCGCGGGAACAGCGGCGTCGTGCCCTTGACGATGTTGATGTTCATCACGCTCGCGCCCAGGTTGAGCAGCGCCACCACCTGCGTCGGCGCCGGTTCGTAGTTGAACTCGTAGCAGTTCTGCAGGGCCAGCGCATCGATATCCACAATAGCCGGTGTCTTGCCCGCCATCGAGAGTACGTTGGTGTAGTTCAGAATCTTGTCTTTCTTGACAGCCACCAGCAGCACATCCATTTGCGGGCTGCTCGCGTCGTCGGAAAGAATCTGGTAGTCGAGGTTCACATCCGCCAGATCGAACGGAATGTGCTGCGCCGCTTCCTTCTGGATGGTCTCGGCCAGTTCCTGATCGCTCATCGAGGGCAGCGAAATTTTCTTCACGATCACCGAGTGTCCGCTGACCGCCGTGGCCACCGCCTTGGAATTGATCTGCGTGTCCGTGAACAGCTTGGCGATGGCCGCCGAAACCGTACCCGAATCCACGATCATGGAATCGACCACGATGTCGGGCGCGATCGGCTCCAGGCCGAGGTGCGCCACTTCGATTCCAGTGCGTGTCTTCCGGAGCTCGACCGCCTTGATGCTCGAAGAGCCCACATCCAGACCCACTATCGTCTTCGATCCCATTCCAAACATGTGCCCGCCTTTGCCTACGGAGTTCCGGCAGCTTTCACCGCTGCCTTGATTTTCTTCTTGCCCCGCGCTTCCGTTGCCATCGACTGCTCTTCCATCCACTCGTCCAGCTTCGATTTCTTGAAGCGCCAGCGATTGCCCAACTTGAACGCCGGAATCTTCTGCTCGTTCACGTACTTGTACAGCGTGTCCGGACTCACTCCCAGATACTGCGAAGCTTGGCGAATGTTCATCACTTCTCGCGAGTCGGCCATTAACCTTTTCCTCCCCCACAAAATCCAGCTCTCAGCCCAGCCTTTTCTTCCCGGCAACGCTGAGGAAATTGGGAGAACCAAGTCCTCGATCAAACGCGTTCGAGTGTATTTTGGTGTGCTGAGCATATCTCAACCGGTCCCGAGGGCCTCTCCACGTGAATCTCCCGGTTTCTTTGGGTTTTATGCCGGTTTTCTGGATTCCACAAAAAGTGGACTTGCAGTTTGTCTCTGCTAATTGTGTTTGGCGAGGACTATACCACTATAAGTAGTAGTCTCGACCCAGGTAAGGCGCCAGTCACACGAGTTGGGGTAACTAAGGTACTAGAGACGGTACGGAAGTACTTGAACGGGCGCGCAAGCCGCTGAAAACACGTACACGGAGCCTGCTCACGCTGGCCACAAGCAGCGCTTCCCGCATTACTTTTCCATGGCGAATTTCGAAGGCTCACGCCGCTTGCGCAATTCAGCAGTCGGGGCGGAGAAATAGCCTTTTCACCGCGGAGACACAGAGAAAATCGCTCTTGGCTCTTGGCTTTTGGCCTTTAGCTAAAAGCCAAGAGCTAAAGGCCAACAGCTAAGAGCGCTTTTTCTCCGCCCGCTCCAAACACTCCGCCCGGAACAACCGCCCATCCACCCGATGCAGCCGTTTCACCTGCGCGCTAGAGATCAGCCGATAATGCGAAATGGTCAGCAGATACTCCGCCACAAACCATACCGGCTTCTCCGAACTCATCCAGTTCAGAGGATCGAAGCGCTTCATCTGGACGGGCCGCGAGAAGGTCCGCAACGTCCGCTCCCCGCGCAGATTGAAATAAAGGTTGAAGTAACTCAAAGCCAGCTCGCGCAGCGACCGGTAGACGGGCTCGCGATACCGGCATCCTGTGAAATTCGACTTCGCCACCGCTCCCCAATGGCCATCCACCTTATACACGGCAATCACGTGGTCGGTATCGTGCTCGGCCTCCAGATCGACAATGAGCGGAGGATATCCGATGACCCGCAGCGCCGCCGCCGCAAACAGCGCCCCCTCGTAGCAATGCGAAGTGTTTTCGCGGAGCACGCGTCGCGGAGACCAGGCGCTGTCCTCCAGGTGGTACGGCATGTCGTCAAGCAAGCGCTGAATGCCGTGCGGAGTCTTCA
>JGI26339J46600_10000250_pt1 | contig 18697 bp, 11 predicted proteins | sample BogFormECP12_OM1_FD_46600 | JGI IMG/M metagenome (IMG submission 46600) | reverse complement strand
GAATACCCGCGCGTTGATAGCGCCGGCAGGGCGGAGTTCCGCGTGAAAGCTCCTGATGCCACCAAGGTCCGGCTGAATTTCTGGAGCGACCCGAAACTGGACATGGTGAAGCAGCCGGACGGATCATGGACGGTCACGACGCCCCCGCTTGTTCCCGGCTTTCACTACTACACGCTCATCATTGACGGCGTAGAGGTCTCCGACCCCAGCAGTCACTCTTTCTTTGGTGGGGGAAAGGACGCAAGTGGAATCGAGATTCCGGAACCGGGGAGCACCTATTATTCAGCTCAAGATGTGCCCCACGGGCAGGTTCGTGAGATTTGGTACTACTCGAAGGTGACGGGCACCTGGCGGCACGCACTGGTCTATCTGCCGCCGAACTATGATACCCAGACCAGCACGCGCTATCCCGTGCTGTACCTGCAGCATGGCGCTGGCGAGGACGAAACCGGCTGGACGAAGCAGGGTCACGCCAACTTCATACTCGATAACCTGATCGCGGCTGGCAAGTGCAAGCCCATGATCCTGGTGATGGCATATGGTTACGCCAGGCACGCTGGCCAAACGGCTCCTGATCTTACCGGGAAACCCTTTGGCTCACCGGAAATGCGGCGGGCGATGCAGGATATGATGGCGGCCTTTGAAGACGATTTAACCCAGGCCCTGGTCCCTTACATCGAATCGAATTTCAGAACCTTGGCGGACCGCGATCATCGTGCCATGGCCGGCCTTTCCATGGGCGGCATGCAGACCTTCCAGGTCACGTTCGCTCACCTGGGTATGTTTTCCTATATTGGCGGATTCAGTGGAGCGGCGATGGCTTTTGGCGATCAGCAATTCGATGTGAAGACAGCCTTCAACGGGGCGATGGCAGATCCGGCCGTGTTCGCGAAGAGAGTGCACCTGCTTTGGGTGGGCGTCGGCACGGCAGAACCCGAGAGAATGCGGGCAGGACTCGTGGGACTGCATAACGCGCTTGAGGAGGCGAACATCAAGCACGTCTTCTATGAATCGCCAGGCACGGCGCACGAGTGGCAGACGTGGCGCCGCGATCTGAAAGATTTCGCGCCCAGACTCTTTCAACAAACCGCTCAATGAACTGTTGAGCTGAATTGATCTGAAGGCTGGTCAATTGGAGGGCAGGAAGACATGCGGGCCGGAACGCCAGGCTCCTGTTGCCCCACCGATCCTGGCATCAAGATTGCCCTGGCGGAAGGAGTATCGAACAATGATTTCCCGCGAACGTACATGGCTTGCTTGGTCACCGCATAGAATCTGGACCTCTCTTCCTCGGCACGTGCTGTTTCCTGTGGAGTACAACGGAGGCAAGAGCTCAACTGTGGGAAGTGCCTCCGCTGCCTCCCGTCAAGGTCGCGCCCGCTCCGGACGGCATGACGGCTACGGTGGGGGGCGAGAGTCTTCACATTTCCGTTTGCCGTTCCTCGGTCATACATTTTGTCGCGACGCCCGAGCCGCCTGACACAGTTAAACAGAGCCAGCCGTGGATGCTCGATTCGAAAGAGTCGTGTCCCGGCGCGAAGTTCCAGGTGTCACAGACAGCCGAAGCGGCTGTCCTCACCACCGAGACGCTGAAGATCGAGCTCTCTCTGAAGTGGGGAAACGTGCAGTTCAGCACCGCAGGAGGCGAAGACCTTCTGCGCGAGCGCAACTCGATACCGCGCACCTACGAATCGGCCGAGTTAAACGGCGAGAACACATTTCATGTTGAGGACAGATTCTCGCCTGACTTCAACGAGGGCTTCTACGCGCTGGGACAACACCAGAGTGGCATGTTCAACTACCGCGGCGCGACCGTCGAACTCGCGCAGAACAACACCGACGTCGCGATTCCGTTGCTTTTGTCGAGCAAGGGCTACGCGCTGATGTGGAACACGGCCTCCCTGACCTTGGTCGATAATCGCTTCCCGCTTGAACTGAACTTGCGTTCGCTCGCAGGCCATTCCGTGGATTACTACTTCATTTACGGTCCGGAAATGGATCAAGTCATCCATGAATACCGAAACCTCACCGGGCACACGCCCATGCTTCCGAAGTGGGCTTATGGGTTCTTTCAATCGAAAGACCGTTATGTGTCCCAGGATGAAGTACAGAGCATCGCGCATCGCTACCGTCAAGAACATATTCCCCTGGATGCCATCGTCCAGGATTGGTTTTGGTGGAAGACGGAAGGTGACCCCTTCTTCAATTCCAACTTCCCCGACGTCCCCGCCGAACTCAATCAATTACATGATGAACACGTCCACGCCATGATCTCGGTGTGGGGGCTCTTTGACACGAAGGCGGAAAACTACCGGGAACTCATCGCCCAGCACTTTGACGTGCCGAATGCTCAGGTGTATGACGCTACCAACCCGAGGGCGCGCGACTTTTATTGGGATCACTTGGTCGGCAAGCTTTTCTCCCAAGGCTGGGATGCATTTTGGTTGGACAGCGCCGAGCCCGAAGAATACTGGCCCCACATGGGGGACGCGATTCTGAGCAACAAGCAGATTGCCATCGGCAACGGCGCACAGTACACGAATATATTTCCGTTCCTGCATACGGTCGGGATCCAGCAGCACTGGAAAGCTGCCAGCAAACGGAAGCGGGTCTTCCTGCTCACGCGATCGGCCTTCCTCGGCCAGCAAAGAGTTGGCGCGACGGTATGGTCAGGTGACGTTTACGGCTCGTACTGGGGTTTGCGCCATCAGGTGGCCGCCGGGCTGAACTTCGCCCTTTCCGGATATCCGTATTGGACCACCGACATCGGCGGTTATTGGCCACCGCATGACAACCCTCTCGATGATCCGAAATTTCAGGAGCTCTACGCGCGCTGGTTCGAGTACGGAACCTTCTGCCCCATTTTCCGCACCCACGGGCACCGATCACGAAATGAGCTTTGGGCTTACGATAAAGTTGAACCGATCCTGATCAACTACGACAAGCTCCGGTATCGCCTCATGCCCTACATCTATTCTCTCGCTTGGCGCGTCACCAACGAGGACTACACCATCCAGCGGCCACTCGTAATGGACTGGCGAACCGATGCGAAGACTCGCGACGTGGGTGATGAGTTCATGTTTGGGCCCGCAGTCCTGGTTAGCCCGGTGCTTCAGCCGGACGCTACTCGCAGAACCTTGTATCTGCCGGATTCTCCGGCTTGGTGCGACTTTTGGACCGGAGCATCACAGAAGGGAGGCCGTGAAATTGAGGCTGACGCCCCTTTAGATCGCATTCCACTCTACGTACGTGCCGGTTCGATTCTTCCCCTCGGCCCTGAAATTGAGTACGCCGACGAGCAGCCCGCCGGACCTGTCGAGCTGCGGATTTACCCTGGAGCCGACGGCAAGTTCGAGCTGCATCAGGACGCGGGCGATAGCTACAATTATGAAAACGGCGCACACTCGATCATTCCGCTTCACTGGTCGGAGTCAACACGAACTCTGACCATTGGGGACCGAGAAGGAAGTTATCCCGAAATGCCTCGAAGCATAGAAATCAAAGTTGTCTGGGTGTCCGTCGGGCGCGCTTCCGGCATGACGCCAGTGGCCAACCCCGACAGAATCGTTGAATACGCCGGAAAGGCAATTCCGGTACAGGCACCGTAGCGAGGAAGGAGTATCAAAGATGAAGGCGATTTGGCTGGCCGTCGTCGTCGCGGCAGCGCCGTGGACGAGCGTGTGCGCGAGCACCACCGCGAAGGTGGAGCAGGGTGTCCTGCAAGGCACCAAAGAAGATGGACTCACCGTCTACCGCGGCATCCCGTTCGCTGCCCCGCCCATCGGCGATCTGCGCTGGCGCGCGCCGCAGCCGGCCGCGAAGTGGGCGGGCGTGCGTACCGCCGACAAGTTCGCGCCGCAATGCGCGCAGGGCCGCTTCGGCCCCCCGCCGAACGGGGGCGAGACACCCGCGATGAGCGAGGACTGCCTCTATCTGAATGTGTGGACGCTGGCGCGGTCCGGCTCCGACCGCATCCCGGTGCTGGTGTGGATTTATGGCGGCGGATTCAATGCCGGCGCCACCTCGATCCCCACTTATAGCGGTGAGGTCCTGGCACGCAAGGGCGTGGTGCTGGTCAGCATCGCCTATCGGGTGGGTCCGATCGGCTTCCTGGCGCATCCGGAACTGAGCGCGGAGTCGCCTCAGCACGTCTCAGGCAACTACGGCCTTCTCGACATGATCGCCGGCCTGCAGTGGATCCGGAAGAACATTGCGGCCTTTGGAGGCGATCCCAACAAGGTGACCATCTTCGGCGAGTCGGCCGGCGGCATCGCCGTGAGCATGTTGTGCGCTTCGCCCTTGGCCAAGGGGCTGTTCGACGGCGCGGTCTCGGAGAGCGGCGGTTCTTTTGGCCCTCCGCGTCCCGGAGGCGGGCCGGGCGAGAACATGCGGAGGCTGGGCGACGCCGAACGGGACGGCGCGTTGCTCGCTCGGACTGCGGGCGCCGGGTCTCTCGCCGACCTGCGCAAGATGCCGGCTGACCAGATTCTGAGCGCCACGCGAGGCCAGCGCGGCCTGGCTTGGCCCATCATCGACGGCTGGGTCATCCCCAACGACCAGTACACACTTTACGCAGCAAAGCAGTTCAACGACGTCCCGGTCCTGATCGGATACAACTCGGATGAGGGAGCGAGCTTTTCCCATGACCGCAAGCCGCGCGAGTACGTCGATGGTGTGCATAAACGCTACGCCGGTTTCGCGGGCAGCCTGCTGAAGACCTATCCCGCCAGCGAGACGACGGTGCCCAAAACCGCCCGCGACCTGAGCCGTGACGCGGCGTTCGGCTGGCACACCTGGATCTGGGCAGAGCTCCAGTCGAAGCTGGGGAAGTCCGAGGTCTTTTATTACTACTTCGATCAGCATCCGGAGCCGCCCGCCAACTCGCCCCAGCCCGGGCTCGGCGCGCCGCATGGCCGGGAGGTTGCGTATGTCTTCGGCCACCTGAATGAACTCCACAATGAGCAGCCCACGGACGCGGACCGCGCCATCTCCGACGCGATGTCCACCTATTGGACCAACTTCGCGAAATACGGCGACCCGAACGGAAAGGGGATGCCCAAGTGGCCGGTATTCAGGGATCAGTCTCCCGAGTTGATGTACTTCGCTGGAACACCCCACACCGGACCGGTTCCCAACGAGGAGGGGCTCAAGGCGCTCGATGCCTACTTTGCCTGGCGGCGCTCGCCGGAGGGCGTCCGCGCCTCCGCCGTCGAGGATGCGCGGCCCGCCACGACGAACGTAATGGGCGCCGAGTATCCTCGTGTTCTCGGCGACCATAGCGTGGCCTTCCAGCTCAAGGCGCCGGAGGCCCGCAGCGTAGCGGTTGACATCATGCACAAGCAGTATCCGATGACCCGCGACGCGGACGGCGTGTGGAGCGTGACCACGCCGCCGCTGGTCGAGGGATTCCATTACTACCAGCTCGTCTTCGATGGCGTCCGCGTGAACGATCCCGGCAGCCACGCGTACTTCGGTACCGGCAAGGACGCGAGCGGCATCGAGGTGCCTGAGGACGGCGCGGACTACTACCTAGCGAAGGATGTGCCGCACGGCGATGTCCGCCTCCGCGTCTACCACTCGAAGATTACGGGCGCTTGGCGGCGCTGCTTCGTCTATACGCCCCCGGACTACGACACCAACCTGAGCGCGCGCTACCCGGTGCTCTACCTCCAGCACGGCATGGGTGAGGATGAAACCGGATGGATCTTCCAGGGCCACGCCAACCTGATCCTGGACAATCTCATCGCCGAGAAGAAGGCGGTGCCGATGATCGTGGTCATGGACAACGGTTACGCATCGCGGCCGTCGGGGCCCTTCGGGCCGCCCAGCGCTGCGGGAGCGGACGATTTCAGCGCCTTCGAGGACGTGATCACCAAGGACGTCATACCCATGATCGACTCCAGCTTCCGCACCCTTCCGGACCGCGATCACCGAGCCGCGGCGGGCCTCTCCATGGGAGCCAATCAGGCGCTTCATCTCGCGACCCACAACCTGGACACCTTCGCCTACATGGCCGGCTTCAGCGGCACCATGAACGGGCTCTCGACCGATGCGCTCGATCCGGCCACGGATTTCAATGGCATCTTCAAGGACGGCGCCGCATTCAACGCGAAAGTCAAACTGCTCTGGCTCGGCATGGGCACCGAGGAGCCCGAACCATTTCCGCACGCCATCGGCGCATTCCGCGCCATGCTCGAAAAGGCGAACATCAAGCACGTCTTCTACGAATCGCCAGGCACGGCTCACGAGTGGCAGACGTGGCGGCGCGACCTGAACGACTTCGCGCCAAGACTTTTTCAGCAAGACGGTAAATAGAGCGTTGAGTAGAGTTGGTTCACAGACAGCTCAATTTGTGGGCCAGCTATTCAGAATTCATTCTTCTTTTGACGAGAAAGGAGTGTCAGTGTTTCCGATGCTAACTGGCTCCTGAATGTGGGCCCGCTAGAAATCGCGGAAAGGTCGCCGTGCTTTTTGAGGATCCTGGATTCGGGAGTGGAAGGGCGTTTATCAAGTGGATTCCGATCTTGAGGGTCGTGGCGTGTGGATTACAACACGCCGTGCCTGCACTCGGCCATCTGATCCCACAAAAACCAGTTTTACAGCCCCAAGCTGTGATGTAAAATCTCCCTTCGACTGATCCCAAAGATCAAGCAAGTCACTGCGCTGCAAAATGCACCACAAGAGCCCACGGCACAAAGGATCGGAGACAACCGTATGTTCATTCGTTCGGTGTTTGCGTGGCCGAAGGTCATTCTACTCGCTGCCCTGCTTGCGGCGTTGCCTGCGTCCGGCGCCGAGCTCCAGATGAAGGTGACCGACAGCGGCTACTTGAATGCGCAGGGCTTCAGCGTGATCCTCTATCAGAATACCTATCACCCGGTCTTCGTCGATGAGAAGAACGCCGCCATGCAGATGATTCTCCACGGCCAACGCATCGCCACCAACGGCGACGTGCGCCTGGTGCCTACGCCAGAGCAATGGGATTTGGTTGCGAAGCTCAAGGGCGTGCAGGTTGACAAGGAGCACAACCGTCTCACTTCACAGATGTCCTTCCCCTCCTTCCAAATGGACTATACCCTGGAGGTGGCCGCCGAACCGGGCGGCGTCCGAGTGATCATTAATCTCGACAAGCCATTGCCGGAAGTACTTGAAGGGCGTGCAGGATTCAACCTCGAATTCCTGCCCTCCATTTATATGGGTCAGAGCTATGCAGTGGACAACAAGGAATTCGGCATGATTCCGCTCAGTCCTCAGGATATAATGCGAAAGGTGCCGCCGGCTGCCGGTGAGCCGGAAAAACTGCCGTACCTGATGCAATGGGACAAGGCCAAGGGATACACGCAGCCTCTTCCTCTGGTCACGGGCCAAAGCATCACGCTCGCCCTGGAAGATCCACTCTATCGCGTCACTGTCACTTCGGAAACAGCTCCCGTGTCACTTTATGACGGACGCGACCGGGCACAGAACGGCTGGTTCGTGCTCCGCAGTCTGATTCCCAGCGGCAAGACCGCGGGGGCCATCGTCTGGCACATTCGCCCGATTGATATTCCGAATTGGACCCGGCCGCCCATGGTGGCACACAGCCAGGTCGGCTATGCACCCAACTTCCCGAAGGTCGCGGTCATCGAGCTTGATCCCAACTTCGATGCGCCGAAGACGGCGAAGGTGCTTCGCCTGGACGCAGACGGATCCTACAAGCAGGTCTTCGACGGGCCAATCTCCACCGCTACGCCGTGGCTGCGCTACAACTATGCGAAGTTCGATTTCTCCTCCGTAAAAGAACCTGGCCTGTATGCGATCGAGTACGCGGGCCAACGGACCGCTCTCTTTCCCATTGCCAGGGATGTTTACAGCCGGACCTGGCAATCCACGTTGGACGGCTTTCTCGCTGTCGAAATGGACCACGTCTCAGTGCGCGATGCCTACCGGCTGTGGCACGGCGTTTCGCATCTCGACGATGCCCGTCAGGCGCCGCTGAACTGGAAGCATTTCGACGGCTACCAGATGGGCGCGACAACCGATTCGCCATACAAGCCCGGCGAGCATATCCCCGGATTGAACGTGGGCGGCTGGTTTGACGCCGGAGACTACGACAACATTGCCTTTAGCCAATATGCCACCATTCAGAGCCTCGCGCTGGCTTACCAGGAATTCGATCTAAAGTGGGACGAACTGACGGTGGACGAGACGGCACGCACAGTTGAGATGCATCGGCCGGACGGAGTCCCGGACGCGGTGGAGCAGGTGAAGCACGGAATTCTCCAGGTGCTGGCCCAGATTCACTCGATCGGCCACCCGATCATGGGCATCATTGAGCCCACACTGCGGCAGTACACCCACCTGGGGGATGCCGCCTCCAATACCGATGGACGCATCTATTCGGACAAGCTTGGTCCCAATCAGATTGAAGGAAATGAGTCTGGCAATCCGGACGATCGATGGGCCTTCACCACGAAAATGCCGGCGCTCGAATACGGCGCAACGACGACTTTGGCGGCGGCGTCGGAGGTACTGAAGGGCTGGGACGACCCGCTCGCCAAGCAGTGCCTTGATACGGCCATCCAGCTTTGGAATCAGGAGCACGCGCACCCGACTCCGGCCCAAGGGCCGGTCTTCGGAGGTCCCAGCTTTGCCGCGTTCGGCGAGTGGAGGGCGGCACTGGAGTTGATGATCGCCACCAATGGCGGCGACGAGTACAAAAAACGCTTCGTGGAGTTATCGCCTGGCGTGCGGCAGTTTTTTGGGTTTGGCGGCTGGATGGCTGTGCGCGCCCTCCCGTACATGAACGCGGACTTCAAGGAACAACTCGGGGAACAGGTCAAATCTCACTTGGCCGAATTGGACACCCAGTTGGCTAAGACTCCATTCGGCGTACCACCCAGCCTGGGAAGCTGGGGCGGGTCTGCCCAGGTGTCCCAGCTCGGGGTGGAGATGTATTTCCTGCACAAATCTTTTCCGGATATCGTTGGCCCCGAGCGCACACTCATCGCCGCCAACTATATCCTGGGCACGCATCCGGGTTCGAGCACTTCTTACGTTTCCACGGTTGGGACGGTCTCCAAGCTGAAGGCTTACGGAAACAACCGTGCTGATGGAGCCTTCATCCCCGGCGGCGTGATTCCGGGCTATGTCCTCATCAAACCGGACTTTCCGGAGTGCATCGACGACTTCGGCTTTCTGTGGTTTGAGGACGAATATACGATCAGCGACGCCAGCATCTGGATCCTGGCTGCCAATGCAGCCAACGCCCTGGTGAAATAAGCCGCGGCGCGGGGTTTTTCAGCGTTCTGGGCGGAGGCGGGCGAGGCCGTCCGGGCAGTAGGCGTCCGGCACGCTAACCCCCGGGGCGTGAGCCGCAACACCGTGCGGGTGCGGCGGGCTTTTCGCCCGGACGAACTCCCGAACCAGCGGCATAACGAGCATGCCGCGGCTGCCGGACATCAGCTTCCGGTTGTACCCGATGACGACTCGGGGTACACTGTTGTGTGGGCGCGAGTCCCTTGGGAGGCGGCAGGCGGACTGCAGGCAAGGTAGGTCAAATGTCTTCCGCCATCACACCATCACGAGTTTCCCTTACATTTCCGGCGATGCGCCTGACGCTTTGGATACGCGTTGTTCTCGCCTGCGCGGCGGTGCCTACTGCGACCGCAGGGGCGAAGCTGGCGGGCAAAGTTCTGGACGCCGCCGCGTTCGGTAAGGTCAGGACCTATTGCGTCGACACAAGCAACATAAAGGAGCCCCTTAACCGCGGCGGCGGCGACATTCCAGATCCGGAGGCGTCTGACGTGCGCGAACTGATCACGACGGAGAGCGGGCCCAAGGGACTGCTCTCAAAGCTGCCCTGGAAGTTGGAAGCAGACTGCTCTGCCGCCGGAGTGGATGGTATTGTGCGCTTCGACTTTCACACGATCATGGGCGGGGAGATCGTGAAGCCGATACCGCCTGATCGGGCTCCTGGCGAGTGGCGGCCGCCGCTGGCCCGGGACGGCTGGCGCGCGGAGCTGCAGGTTACAGATAAAGCGTCGTCGCGGGCGATTTATGAAGCCCAGGGAAATTCCCTGCAGCAGCTGCGCCTTCCCCCGACCACCCTCACCTGGGCGCGACTCGACCATACCCAGCGCCGGGGCGCCGCCTACGACGCTTTAGCGGCGCTGGTCTCCGATGTCAAAACCATTTCGAAGAATCCCTAGCCGCGCCGGCTGGGACGTGCCATCGGAGGGTGCCGTGGGTCGGGTCGCGCTCGTTCTTACTCTTTTCCTTCCTGGCCTAGCGATAGCGGCGGCGCAGAACGCGGTTCCGTTCGTCAATCAACCTCTCGTCCGGGGTGCCGCCGCGCCGGGCGAACCGTCGTCTACGCTGGTTGTGAATAACCTGGGCGTTCCGCCGGCGGTCGCGCCTTCCACGCCTCCGCTCTCTTTCAACCGCAAGAATGTCGGGACAGCCAGCCCAGCGTGGACGAGCGCCGGCGCGAGGCGAAGAAGCCGTGCCATTGCTCACGCGAACGACCCTTCGAGCGGGCAGTGGACATTGATCGGCCCGCAGCCGCTACTCTACAACAATCCGCTGGGCTACACCGAAGGAGTTCAGCACTCGGGCCACGTCAATGCCGTGGCCGTGGACCCGCGGAACTCGAATGTGGTGTATTTGGGGACGGACGGCGGGGGCGTGTGGAAGACCACCGACGGCGGCCAAACTTGGACCCCCTTGACGGATAACCAGCCTTCGTTGGAGATCGGGGCCTTGGCACTCGATCCCTCCAACCCTGACGTGGTGTATGCGGGGACCGCCCTGGTCAATGACTCTTTCTGTAACGATGGGGAGGGCATCCTGAAATCGACGGACGGCGGAGCGACGTGGACGCAGTTGGCGGGGCCGCTGCCTTACGGCCCCGGGCACGCCGGCAGGGACGTACACCCTGACCGTGACCGGTACGTGCACATCCGGCTCGGCGACCCTGACGCACAACGTCACACTTACGCTGACGGTGAACTGAGCCGCGTAGGTCAGAGCCACGGATGCGGCTCTGAACGCTCGTCAACCAATTCAGCATAGGACAGATCGAGAAGGCGCGGACGCGATTAAAGCACGACTTCATCCAGCAGGGCATCAATGCCGCCGTCATTGTTGAAATCCCCCTCACGCCGAGCAAGGTTCCGAGCGCTGAGGTCCTTATGACCTCAAAGCCATAAACACCTTTGACGCCCCGAAACGAGTCGTGCCTCAAGCCTTCGAAGCAAGGGTAGACGCGGACCTCCTTCCCAGAAGATTCCACTCGGCAACCGCAACCAATCAGGCCAAAGGAATCATCCTGGATGACGTAGGACTTCGCGGCCTTAAGAAAACCGAACTGCGCGATCCCGCCGTCCAAGGTCCTTGGGGGTACGAAGTCGAACACCCCCGGCGTGGAAATGAAATGCGCAAAACACATACCGTCGGGAAGCAGGTCGACTTCCACGCTCATCACGCCCGCAAATCCCTTGATCAACGTATCCAGGTCGCCGGTGTCCTCGAACCCGCGCAGCAAGGCCCAGCCATTGGTCGACTCGGTGTACCAGCAGGTCAGATCGCCCTTGTTGTCATTGCCGTATTGAAACCAGACCGGCTGGTTCCCTCCTCGAAGTGCCTTAGCGATTTGCAGCGTCTTGCGGTTCTTCTCGGTATTACCGAAGTAGCGGGTAAAGAAATAGACTTGTTCATGGGCGGTGGTGTCCGCCGGGTACTCGGAAGCGTACGGATAGGGGTCGTTGAGGAAGACCTCGTTGCACTGCCGCATTTCCTCCAGCAGTTTGCGGTGTTCCTCCTGCCATCCTTCTTTTTTGAGGTCCTCGATTGTCCAAACGCGAGAAGAGGCGAATAAACATCTTGTGGCTCAGCAACGCAACAATATCACACCACCAAATATTCCCTGGTGTCACGATGCGCCGAGTTCAGGCCTGAGCCACCTGTGCCACCCAGCCAATTGGTTTGTGTGCGCCCAGCTTGAGATGGAGTCTTACAGCTTTTCCTTCCGGCAAATGCAGATCGCAGTTGACCGTGCCCGGTTTCAGTTGTGCCGCCAACACTCCGGCGGGCGCGGTGATCTCTTCGATCCCGTAGCGAGCAATCAAGGTGATGTCCTGCTTTTTCACCGAGGTCACCGTCAACTCCACGATTCTGGCCTCCATGTCCCACCTTAGTTTGTTGATCCTAGCGAAGGTACGGGCCAGCATTCCCTTGATCGAACCACGAGCGTCGGGGGAAGAGCAGGAAGCACCTCGATTATGCCGGGGCGCGAGTACAGCAGCATCTCCATCATGATCGTGGGAATTCCGCCTTGTGCGTCCGGCATGGGAAAGGCCCAGGGGTCGTGAGAACACCGGAGCGTCGCGGCCACGTAGCCTTGCTCAATCAGTTGCCGCAGTTCGGTGTCCACCATGTAGCAGTCTTTCAGCCGCGCCCCAACCAGCGCGCGATGGCAACGGCCATGAGCGGCCAGCCTCTCCGGCACGCGCTTCCTGTCGGCTAACATCGCGGCCAGAGCCAGTTGCGGCGTGCGGTCTGGATCGATCTCGTCGCCCGGCCAGGCCCCGTAGAGATGAGAGATATGCCGATGGCTGTAACGCTCTTTTAGCGGGGGCCATGCCCATTCCTTCAAAGTGCCGTCGGGCTCCATCAAGTACGGTGGCATCTTGGCCAGCATGGCCTTCCATTTCGCCACGCTGTCGGCGTCGGTACCCAGAAGTTCGCAAGCCGCGATCAGGTTGGTCAGCACTTCCCGGCAAACCGTAATGTCCATGGTGGCATTGATCACCAACATGGCCGAAGGGCTCGTGTTCGCGGGATTGTTCTCCGGCGAAAAGGATGGGACAAAGATGTAGTTCCCATCTTTGCCGGTGACCGTCAAGAAATCCTCGTAGAACAGAGCCAACTCTTTCAATGCCGGCACCACGCGGTTGCGCAGGAAGTCCACATCACCGGTCGTCAGATAGTGATCCCAGAACGGGCGGCAACACCAGCCTCCGGCGGTAAGCCAATAGGGATGAGGCCAGATCTCTCCGGTCGAAGCGGCGGTGGAGTAATGGAACGCGACACCGACTCCTTTGTCCGGCCAAAGGGAATAATGGGTGCCGCGCATCCCGAAAATGTTCTTTGCGTTAACCCGAAAGTCAGGGGCTAAGCTCTCCATCCAATTGAAGTAGGCATCCATGCCTTCCCGCAAATCACCCTGCGGGCCGGGCGCAATTTGCAGGTTGATGTTCGCATTCACCTCGGCCACCATGGTGGGATACTTGCCACTGGTGTAGATGAACCAGTAGCGCCCCATCTGGAATATCTTCTCCAGCAACGCGGGCGAGTAGTCCGGCCGCGACCGCTGATTGGCCAGGAGTTCCTCCGTAGACAATCCATATTGAGAGGCGCCGCCGAAATCGACGGTAACGCGGTTGAACGCTTCGGACTGGACCTTGCGGTGCCGCTCCAGGATCGCGTCGTAGTCCGGACTCAACTGCTCGACAGCCTGCCGCAGAGCTTCGACTTTGCCCTCGCTGTACTCGGCGAACCATTCGATGCGGGTCAGTAGAATCACTGAAGATGCGTCCTCGACGACTAGCGTGTCTCCATCCATCCGAGCCGAGCCCCCGTTGCGAACCACGCGAACCACTCCGGCGTAGCCACTGTTGTCTACGGACGGATCCAGGCGGCACTTGTAGATCAATCGGTCTGCGGTGTAGTCCTGCTGAACCTCGCTTGTTCCGCCAGCTCCCCCAAACATGCGCATCCGCGCCGCGGGTTTCTCAACAGCGATGCGGGCCTTTATCTGTTGGCCTTGCGCGGCGGTGAGCAGTTGGACCACGACATTATCCGGCCGGGAGGCGAACGTCTCGCGCATCCAGTTGCCATGCTCATCGGTCCAGTAGACCTTGACCTCGCTCGTCTCGAAATCGACCGTACGGAGATAGTCTTTGACCGACGCGGTCTTCGGAGAATCAAGATGCATCATGAATGCCGGGACAGTGGGATGCGGCCATGTATTCACCTTGACAGGGCCCTTATCCATTTCTCTGAAGGCGAATTCAATAGCTTCTTGGTATCTCCCGTCCATTACCATTTGCCGCACTTGCGGAAATATATCCGCGACCTTGGCAGCCTCAAAGGGCCTCTTCCACGGCATGAGAAGACTTTCGTGGTGAAAAAGGATCTGCTCCGAGTACGGATCGCACGTCACCTCGATATTCATATGTCCATTGCCGGAGGTGAGCCCCTCGCTGACCGTGGTGCCGGGAATCTTACTGCAGAATCCCCGACGCGGAACAACGCCGCGACGGAGCCGTTCTGCCAGCGGCATGGGCGAGATTCTCACTTCGGGCGACAGGTACGATTCGGCGAATGCCGGCGCCTTGGGCAAAAACTTGTCGCCCTGCGCGCGGCGTGGAAATTCATGAGAGCGAATCTCCTCGGACGCTTTAGCCGTTTGCGGCGGAGTTTGCGACGACTTTGCGGGGCTGGTTTCACTCGCCAGGAGCGGCTTGAGCAATCCGGGAGACCTCGCCAGTCCCGCAGCGAGCGTGCCTTTGGTAAGAAAATCTCTGCGTTTCATGCTTCCTCACATGGCTCATACTGAGAACATCGGAATTCTAGCGCGATTCTGGGAGGGTGAAGCCAGATAGGATTCAATTCGTCTCCGGGCAGCCTACGAGGTTGTCGTCTGAATCGGTTTAGACGAAGTAACACTTGCGATGTCACATCGGCGAATCCATGCGCTCCGCGCATTCCGGAGCGAAAAAGCTCAGACCGAGCGAAACACGCGATCAAGCCTGTTTGAGGCAATCGAAATGCCCCGGTCCACCTGTCTCAGCCGGCCACTTTCAGCCGCATTGTTGCAAACCCGAGTCCCGGTGACTCAGCGCGGACTTCAATCGTCCCCGGTTTGCCCGTCGGTCGAATCACTGCCACACACGTGCCATGGAACGTATCGCGGCGTCGCTGGCGGAAGCTCGCAATGTCCTTGGGATTTGCGTTGCTTCCTTTCAGACCAATGTCACCTTGAGTGCAGCGGCATAATCGACGGCCGGATAATATTGCTTTGGCAGGTCCACGCGAAGCGCATCGGCATCCTGCTTCCAGTTGACGCTGCTGCCGGTTCCCAAAAGCTCCACCTTGGCCAGCTTTCCCGGAGCCGTTGGGACGGATGATCCGAGAGACCGCACAATGATCGCGTCCGTGGGCCAACCGAGCGCCATCGCATAGACAACGTTGTTGGCCTTATTCCGCGTGAACCGGATATCCTGCGGTCCGAGGGCGCTAATGCTGGCTCCCTGGAATGCCCCGCCCTTCACACTATGGGGTCCCTCACCAGAGATCTTCCAAGGCCGTGTCTCGTAGATTGCCTCGCCATTCGCCTGCATCCACGCCGTAATGCCGTCGAGCACCGCGATTTCTTTGCTATCAATGGTGCCGTCGGGCTTGCCAGGAATGTTGAGAATGAAGGTGCCGTTTTTACTGACGGTGTCAATAAGCCAGTGGATCACATCGCGTGGGGGAAGATATCCGCCGAATTCACCCGGCTTTTCATACAGCCTACGATGGTAGTGCCACTCTCCGATGCACGTTTCCGATTGCCAGGGGTACTTCATGATTTCGCTCGTCAGGCCGCGCTCGTAATCGGCGACAAGAGCCTTAGCGAGGCGATCGGGGACGTCCTTGAGGTTCAAGACGGCTTCCATCGTGCCATGCGTTTTGAGGCTATGGTTGTAGAAATACGCGCCAATATTCATCCCGCCCCAGCCCAGCGGCAGGAGCGAATCGTCAAAGTAGAGCAGGTCGGGATTGTGCTGATCGATGAGATCGCGGGTGCGGTCGTAGAAGTTCTTAACGTATGAAGTGTCGGGCAGCGCATCGGCTGGATGCTTCACGCAATACAGGCGCTGCGGGTCGAGGCCCTGCCACCACCGTTGATTGCCTTCCGCACTGGTGAGATTGCCGTCGTACGGGACGCCCGCCAGCGGCCCGGATTTGTCTGCGCCGTGGGAGGGCTGGAACCACCACCAATTGCGTGCCTGATGCACCGTGACGCCAAACCGCAGACCTTGGTTTCGAGCGGCGGCAGCCCAGGCGCCGACGACATCCCGATGCGGACCAAACGCGGCGGCATTCCAAGGTTGATGCTTGGAGTCCCAGGCGTCGAAGCTGTCGTGATGGTTGGCCAGGGCAACGAAGATCCGCGCTCCGGCGTTCTTGTAGCGTGCGATGAGTTCATCGGGTTCCCAGTTCAGCAGAGTCCATTGAGCGCAGAGGTCTTTATACCCAAACCGCGAAGGAGGCCCGTAATGCTCCAAGTGGTATTTGTTCTGCGGCGATCCCTCCACATACATATTGCGGGCATACCAGTCACCGAACTCGGGCACGCACTGCGGGCTCCAGTGCGCCCAGATACCGAATTTGGCGTCCTGGTACCATTCCGGAGCTTCGTACTGCAGCAAGGAATCCCACACAGGCTTGTATGGGCCTTCTCCGGCAAGATTGGGGATCGGTGACTCAAGGGGCACGTTGTCCCACATTCCACCCGCCACTGTCACTGGAGACGGGTTGTAATTCCAGGCCGGTGGGTGCCAAGTCGCCTCATCCAATCGTTTCTCAACGATTTTGCCATCGCTCACCGCGTAGAAGACTCTCATCGCGGGCGGTAATACGCAGAACTGGGCGTAATCCTGAGTATATTGATTGAAGCCGTTCGGCAACCCCGGCAGGTTATTCTTCGCGGCTTGCCCAAAGGCCGGCATGACTTTCGATGCGGCTGCAACCGTGAGAAATTTGCAAAAATCCCTTCGCTGCACAATCAGCTCCTTAAGGCGGCAGCTCACGCGGCTGCTTCGCCAGCACAACGACTGCAGATGATAACGACCCAGCGCATAGGATGTCAACGGTACGGTTATCATTTTCTGTGCAAACCACAGGGAGGCCTGCTGATCGTCACTGAACCATTGATATCTCGCTCGGAGATGACGCGGGCATGAAGAGCTCTGTGTGCTTGAAAAGCAAGGGTAGCGCAGAGCTGCGTCTCAAGCTCTGCGGCTTATCAGCTTGGCTATTTTGGGCCTTGTCATCATTCTTACTAGGCTAGGATGAATGCCAAGAAGGTACCGCGGACCTTGGAAAGCAGGTCCGCACTACCCTTGCTGCCCATTACCTGCGTCACGGGATGCTCAGGGAGACCAGTGAAACCATGCTGAAAGTGGAATCGCAGTCGGTCTACAGACTGGTTCCAGCCCGAGCGTGCGAGAAACGCTAGATTTACATCGAGCGGCCTAAACTGCGGCTCGGCTCGCGGGCGAAAGACCGCCGGAGCCGAAGCCATCTCAATGTAGCTGCTGAGAGGATACTGGGAGGGGTTTTCCATGCACGACCGCCTGCGCTTGGCTGGCGCAGATCAGAACTCGGCTAACTGTGCGTACCTCAATCGGCTTTTAGCGCTGCGCCCAGCGCCTTCTTTTGAACGAGCGAAACAACCGTTCGCCCCGACCGGCGTTGTCGCTTTTTTGCCGCAGCAAGAATTAGTTTCACGTCAAAGTCATGCTTGGCGGCCTGTTCCTCGCGAACGCGCCGCACTTCGTCCACAATATAATCAGCGGCCATGGAAGACTCTCCTAAAACAATTCCTCCGGCGTGCAAATTACCGGTGACTCCCAATCGTATTGCCGACAGATATTTGCTACGGCTCTGGCAATGGCGGCATTCGCCATATGGGCACAATTCCACGTTAACAGGAAAGCGACGCCATGGACAGCCGTTTACCGCGCCGTGAAGGCGCTGCTGGCTTCCCAAGTACTTTTCTGTGGTCTGCACTGAGACATGACCCAGCAGAAATTGAATCTGCTCCATCTCTCCGCCGGCGACGTGGCACAAGCGGACACACGACCTCCTCAGATCGTGCGGAGCGATTCTCGCGAGGCCGAGCTTGGCCGCGTACTGCTTGACGACATGCCAAACGACTCTCTCGGTCATGCCGTCACCCCAGGCCTTTCCGGCTCTACAACCGCACCGAGACATCCTACCGGTGGTGATTCGCGTGGCCGCCAGCCAGTCGTCAATCGTTTGCTTCACCCAGTCGGGAACCGGAACGGTCCTGATGTGTCCACCCTTTCCAACCAGGTCCACGATCGCCAGTGGTCTTCGCGTCGCTGGAGCAGGTCAACCGTCGGTTCAGCGAGTTCACGACGCCGAAGGCCGCAGCCCAGCAGGACGGCCAGGAGGGCTCGATCGCGCTTGCCTTTCAGGGTGTCGGTTTCAGGAGCCTGCCAGAGACGACGAGCTTCCTGCGCCGTCAACCAATTCCCAAGCCGGACGCCCAGTTTTTGAGCTCCCTTGACACGACGTATGCCCGCGGCGAGCTCGGGGCTAAGCAGCCCTGCGTCTGCAGCTTCGTAAGCCAGTCGGCGGACTGCTGCCGGTCGGACGTTGATGGTCCCTGGCGCCAATTGACGACTCTCCAAGTGAATTCGGTAGCGCGTGACGACGGTTTTGTTGAAGGACAAGCGGGGCTCGGAGCAGTACCAGCCAATGAACCCATCAATCGAATGTCGGTAGCCGCGTTGCGACTCTGGCGAACGCAGGCTGTTGAGCACCGCTGACCTTGACTGGTCAAGATCATCCACGCCGAAGGCGTGCCGTAGCAGGTCAGTCTGGAGGCAGGGACGTTATCATCCCACGCCGAAGGCGTGGA
>JGI26339J46600_10000245_pt1 | contig 18820 bp, 15 predicted proteins | sample BogFormECP12_OM1_FD_46600 | JGI IMG/M metagenome (IMG submission 46600) | reverse complement strand
AGCTGAAGAGCGGGCCGATTACCTTTTGCCGGGCTTCCACCGACGACCTGCACGGACAGATGCGGGCGTACGTGGGCGAGGGGGAGACCACCGACGATCGGCCGCAGAGCTTCGGCGGCTACGGGGTGGTGAAGATCGCGGGGTTGCAAAAGCTGCTGCAGTACGTGTGCAAGAACGGGTACGAGCACCACGTCGCCGTCAACCGCAGCCATTACGGAGCGGCGATTGCCGAAGCGCTGGCCAACTACAAGGGGTGGGAAGTCTATCATCACGGAGGGCGATAACCGCGCGGTCCCCTCGCCATTCCATTCGGTACGAGGGTCACCTGGGCAAGAAGCAGACCGCACGATCTACTCCTGTCCCTTCAGCCAATCCCGGAACGAAAGCAACCGCGGCAGCGATTCCTTGTCCCTCTGACGATTGGCCGCTTGTTTGCTCCGCACGATATCATCGATGTCGCAGACCGGAAATCCTTCCACCTCGACACGCCGTTTCCAGGCGTCTTCAAACCTCTCGATACCATCGGGGGCAAAGATCAAATCCCAATCGAAGGGGCCGTTCTTAAGCTGGACGAAATCCTTCCCTCGACGGATTTCTACAGCCTGCTGGTCCATCAACTGAAAGCCGAGATCGTGAAGCGCCTGCACCAGCCTCTCGCAGTTGGAAGTTTCCTTTTCCACGAAAACGTCCGCGTCCTGCGTGGTGTAAGGATAGCCTAGCATAATAGCTCAGGACTTCCCGATGAAGAGATACTTCACCTGATGACGTTGGAAGGTATCCCGTATCTCTTCCGCCTGCCGATATTCAAAGGCGGCCATACCCTAGCCAGTCCGGTAGATTCTTATTGCACCACTGGCGGTATTCCTCCATGGTGTCGAACGAACGATACTCTGCGTCGTCCAACACGGGCTTGTAGGTGTGGATGAAGGCGTACCGCATCCGCTGTTCCAGCGGTCTCTTCGCCGCCGCTTCAAACTCTTCCTACCATTGGCGCAGAACCTGGGGGTCAGGGCCAGTTTCCGTCGCTTGTTTCAGCATTTCTCCACCATACTTGACCCCGGCCCGAAGAGCAAGGGTCGTGCCCCCTCCAACCCCTTCCCGAGAAGCGCTTCTGGAAAGCCCGACGCGATAGCCGCTGCCCCATTTCCGAATTCCTGGTACAGAGGCCCCCAAATCGGGATTTCTCGAAAATAGGCCTAAAATCGCTGTAAGCAATTGATGGCACGCACGATAGCTACCTTGGCTTTGTTTTTTCCCATTCTTAAGCCTATCTCATTGACAATAATCGCGTTAAGTCGGTTGGCTTTGCTTGGCTTCGTACTCTCGAAACCCGACCCTCGGCAAGACCCCACCCAGCGCCGGGCCCAACTTGGCGAGGCTCGATCTCCGAAATTTGTAGTTTCGAATTTCGAGTTTCCAGGTTCCATTGTGTCCGGTTTGTTCCCGGGATCGTTTTTGGGGTCACTTCCGCTCTAAAGCACTTACTTGGTTTGATCTAGGTTTGTTCTTTGTGGTTCACCGATTCTAAAGGATTTACTAGGTCTGTTCTAGGTTTGTTCTAAGGGTCATGTTTATGATTCTAATAGACTTGTCAGGTTTGTTTGACCCATTTTTTCGATTTTTCTCATTCTTAGCCCCAACGCCGCCGGTTGAACATCGTTGCGTCCCCTTTGGACCATGCTGTAGAACACTTGTCTGCGTCTCGAGTCCCGCTTTTCTTAGCGAGTCCCAGACCCCGAGTCCCCAGTTCCGCCTATTGGCATCTCCCATGTGCAATTCCTGCGTTCTCGGCTCCAGCCGTTGGACCGTATTTGGCACGAGGCCCCCGGTTTTGGGGGACCGTCCTCACCCGTAGTGTTCCTTCTGCGAGTCCCCAGCGCCGAGTCCCGCTTCTCTTTTCTCAGCGAACCCCGAATCCCGAACCGCGGTTCTGAGCGAGCGTACAGAATTATACAGATACCACAGGATGGATGTCAAGAAGAATACTTTTCAAGTGACACCCTAGCGAGCTGGAGCTCCGTCCGTAGGTTACTCAACATAATCGGCAAGTCACCATAGATTGGCGACCTTTACGCTGGGGTTTCGGGATCACGGGATTCGCCTAGGGCTTTGGAAGTCGGTTTCGGCGATGATGGCGGATGAGGTAGCGCAAAAGATCGATGCTAACTTCTGGAGTTCGAATTGGATCGTATTTCCGCGTCTTATTCTTGCGGCATTTTCCGCCGCTGTGATAACTTGGAAAGTCTTCGTATCCGGCGATCTCTTTCACGGTGCGGACCAGCCTATGATCATGACTTACAAAGGCCGCGTGCCTCGGGTGGCGGCCTCGGCCTACGTTGCGCCATCTGCCGATGTGATCGGCGAGGTAGAAATCGGCGAGAACGCCAGCGTCTGGTTCACCTGCGTGCTGCGCGGCGACATCGAGCCCATTCGCGTCGGTGCGAGCAGCAATATCCAAGACGGCTCCATCGTCCACGCCATGCTCGGATCGCCGGTGGTGATCGGCGACTGGGTAACGGTGGGGCATCGGGCGGTGATCCACGGCTGCAAGATCGGCGACCATTGCCTGATTGGCATGGGAGCTATCGTGCTGAACAACGCCGTGGTAGGAGAGGGTTCCATCATCGCGGCCGGCGCGCTGGTGACGGAAGANACGGTGATCCCGCCGCGGAGTTTATACATGGGCGTTCCGGCCAAGTTCAAGAAGCATCTTGGCGACCCCGACCGGGTCTTCATCGATATGCACGCCGCCCATTACCTGGATTACAAAGAGGTGTATCTGGCGGGAGGGGGGAGAATCAGTGATGAGTGACTGGCGAATTGTCGATTGACGATTGGACAGAAGTCGTCAGCGGTCAGTTTTCAGCAGGCGGACGAGGGGCAACTGACAACAGACCAACGACAACTGACGCCTCTCCAAATCGTCCAATCGTCAATCGGCAATTCCTCGTCGGGTCGGCGCTAAGAAAATGTCAAAGGAAGGCCAACTCATTCGTTCCGTCAAAGGAACACGCGACCTGCTGCCTTCGGAGACCTGGCTCTGGCAGCGGGTAGAGGACGAGGCCCGCGCGGTGCTCGGTGCCTACAACTTCCGCGAGATTCGCACGCCCATCCTCGAGCAGACGGCGCTCTTTGCCCGCAGCGTGGGCGAAGAAACGGACATCGTCACCAAGGAGATGTACACCTTCGCTGATCGCGACCACGAATCGCTGACCCTGCGGCCAGAAGCTACCGCTTCCGTAGTGCGCGCCTATATCGAGCACTCACTCTACAACGAGGGCGGCATCCAGAAACTCTACTACATTGGCCCCATGTTTCGGCGCGAGCGCCCGCAGAAGGGGCGCTACCGGCAGTTCTACCAGATCGGCGCCGAAGTGCTGGGATCGGACCATCCGACCATCGACGCCGAGGTGATCGAGCTGCTGATGCTGTTTCTCTCGCGCCTCGAATTGAAGAACACCGCGCTGCTGCTGAACTCCGTGGGCTGCCCGATTTGCCGCCCGGAATACCTGCGGGTTTTGCGGCAAGCCTTGGACGGCGTGAAGGCGAACCTTTGCGCCGATTGCCAGCGCCGCGCGGAGACGAATCCATTGCGCGTGCTCGATTGCAAGGTAGAGGCGGATCAGCCCATCATTGCCAAGCTGCCTTCCATCCTCGACCACCTCGGCCCCGAGTGCCGTCAGCATTTCGACCGAGTTACGGCGGAGCTAAACGAGCGCGGCATCGAATACACCATCACGCCACGCCTGGTGCGCGGGCTCGACTACTACACCAAGACCACGTTTGAGATCACCAGCGGCGCCTTGGGAGCACAGAACGCTTTGCTGGGCGGCGGCCGTTACGACGGCTTGGCGGAGATGATCGGCGGACCGCCTACGCCGGGCATCGGATTCTCCATCGGGGAGGACCGGCTCGTTCTGGCGGTCGGCGAAGCCGTGCAGGGGAAGGCCGACTCGGCTCACTGGGCCGCCGCGCCCGTGGCCGCTTACATTGTCTGGATGGGTGACCGGGCGCTGGCACCCGCCCGTCAGCTTGCCCGTGAACTGCGCCACCAAGGATTAAGCGTGGAAATCGGCTACGAGCCGACCAAGCTGAAGAAGTCGATGGGAATCGCCAATCGGATGGGCGCGCGTTTTGCCGTGATCATCGGCGAAGGTGAACTCGAAAGCGGTCGCTACCAAGTGAAAGACATGACCAGCGGCGAACAGCAGGAAGTAGAGCCGACGGAGCTCGCGGTCTATTTGCGCAATCGACTCGCGGCGCCGAACCACGCTATGGCATCCGCGATCATAAGCCCAGGCGAGGGATAAGGTCGAGGTGGAGACCAATAATCGCCCTTGAAGTAAGTTACCATGTCATTCTGAGCGCAGCGAAGAATCCCTCTTTGCTCTTCGCGACCGCTTGATCCTCACGGCTCTTTCAATCGGCAATCGACAATTGGAAATTTCAATATAACGGAGACACTTTGGAACTCGATCTTCTTGGTAATCGACAGCGAACGCATCTCTGCGGCGAACTGCGCAAAGAGAACGCGGGCCAGACCGTCTTTCTGGCTGGCTGGGTGGCGCGCCGGCGCGATCTCGGCAATCTCATATTCCTCGATCTGCGCGATCACACCGGCATCACGCAGGTAGTGTGCAACCCGGAGTTGAGCGTCGAGGCGCACGACAAGGCGGAGAGCGTCCGCGGCGAATACGTGGTGGGCGTCGAGGGCGAAGTGGTGCCGCGGGCGCCGGAGACGGTGAACCGGCAGCTTGCCACGGGCGAGATTGAAATCAAGGCGAGCAAACTGCTGCTGCTCAACGAAGCCAAGACGCCGCCTTTCCCCATTGAAGACGAAATCAAGATCAACGAGGAGACGCGGCTGCGCTATCGCTATCTCGACCTCCGCCGTGGCCGCATGCAGCACCATTTGCGCCTGCGGCACGCCGCCGCCCAAACGGTCCGCCAGCACCTGAGCGACAACGGTTTCATCGAGGTCGAGACGCCGTACATGACGCGCAGCACCCCCGAGGGCGCGCGCGACTACCTAGTGCCGAGCCGGCTCTACCACGGCCGCTTCTACGCGCTGCCCCAATCGCCGCAACTCTTCAAGCAACTCCTCATGATCGCGGGGTGCAACCGCTATTTCCAGATCGTGCGCTGCTTCCGCGACGAGGCCACGCGCGCCGACCGCCAGCCCGAATTCACTCAGGTGGATATCGAGATGGCGTTCCCCCACCACGATACGCTCTTCGACATCATGGAGCGGCTGATGGAAAAACTGTGGGCGCAGATCGGCGTGAAGGTGGAGCGGCCGTTCCCGCGCCTCGCTTACGACTTGGCCATGGAACGCTACGGGTCGGACAAGCCGCACACCGGCTTCAGGCTGGAATGGAAGCGCGTGGGCCTGCCGGACGGTGCCCGAGGGAAAGTGCACGTGGGCGAGCCGATTAAAGTGCTGCGCGTTCCCGGCCAGGAAGCGATGTCGCGCGGCCAGCTTGATAAGCTCCAGGACGTGGCAGAAGGCGCGGGCGGAGATTGGTTTTCGTACATCAAGATTGGAAACACGGAACTGCACTCACCCTTGGGCAAGGTGGTTGGCGAAGAGGCCCTGAGAGCACTCGCCATTGCGGCGGAAGGCGAGCCCGGCGACCTCGTCCTGCTGCTCGGGTCGAAAGCCGGCGGCGCATCCCCGGCGGCGTTGACGACGCTCGACAGCGCCTCAGGAGAAATCCGCCTGGAGTTGGGCCGGCGGCTTGGCCTCATCAAGTCGGGCGCATTGAGTTTCCTCTGGGTGGTCGATTTCCCTATGTTCGAATTCGATCCCGAAGGGAACCGCTGGTCGCCCATGCACCATCCGTTCACGTCGCCGCGCGAGGAGGACTACGAGAAACTCGAGTCCGACCCGGGCAGCGTGAAGGCGCGCGCCTACGACCTGGTGCTGAACGGCTGGGAGATCGGTGGCGGGTCCACCCGTATCCACCGTCACGACATCCAGGAGCGCGTATTCGGTCTGATCGGCCTCACGCCAGAGAAGGCACGAGAGCGCTTCGGCTTTTTCCTGGACGCCCTCGAGTGCGGCACGCCGCCCCATGGCGGCATCGCTCTCGGCTACGATCGGATCATTATGCTGATGTGCGGCGAGTCCAACATCCGCGAGGTGATTCCATTCCCCAAAACGGCTAGCGCCGTCGACCTGATGTGCGACGCGCCCGCCACGGTGGAACAAGAGCAACTTGACGAACTGGGACTGCGTATTGCGACGACACCGAGTGAAGAGCCAAGGGTAAAGGGTAAAGGGTAAAGGGTGAAGACAGACCTCAAACGTGGAGTCGGGTGGGTTGGCCGGCGTGGGAAGGCAGGCTTCTATGGGGTATGTACCCGAAGACGCAAAGTGGTACCTGGCCGAGATTGTGGAACAGATTACCGTAGCGGGTGATCCGAGAAATGTTGTGCATACTAATCTCGTACTCATCCGAGCAAACTCGCCGGACGAGGCTTACGACAAGTCGCTTTCCTTCGGGAAGCGGGGTGAAACATCGTACGAAAACCCTGCCGGCAAGCGCGTCGACATCGTCTTCCGAGGACTGCACGACCTGAATGTAATCCACGATGAACTAGAAGACGGCGCCGAACTCTGCTTTAACCGACAGATCGGGATGAGCGAAGACGACCTTCTTAGATGGACTAAACCAAAGGAGTCACTCGGCGTGTTCGCACCAATTGCGAGGTGGAGCGGTCCCGATTACGCCGCGGCCTATGTGATAAGAGAGTTGTATGAACGATTCCCGCATTTGCGCGGCACACGTCCGGCGTGGGGAGTCGATAAAGTTGAATGAGCGAGTCCGTGACTTCGCATGATTTGCGTAAGACTTCTTGATTCACCCTTTACCCTTTACCCTTTTCCCCCTTCGTGCCTCACAACTTCAGCGTATACTGATTTGACCGAGAAACCCGGGCAGGCTCGCGTTTCTCGATGCGGTCACCGGAGGCAAGCGGCCGACGAGGCTAAGAGTGTGAACAAGAATTGGGGATTCCACTATGTTTCGAGCGCAGACTTGGGATAACGCCATTCAGTTGATCGGGTGCAGCCTTCTGGCGGTCGCGGCGCTGCTGCCCGGTTCCTCGCTGCCTCTTATCGGGCAGCAACCCGGCCCGTCGGCCGGTTCCCCAGTTGGGAGTGAGGTTGAGACAGCGCGAAACGCAACCCATGTGCTGGGCCTCGAAAACGTCAAGCGCGGCGCCAAGGGCAAGTTGACCATTGTAGGCAGTACTTTGCGATTTGAGGTGGGCACGTCCACGGCAGACGTGAGCATTCCGTCGATTCAGGACGTTTTCACCGGCCAGGAAAGCAGACAATTGGTTGGCGGCAAGAAGAGTGTGGTGGCCGAGGTAGCCATGCCTTTCGAAAGCAACCGCCTCCTGAGTCTCGTCGGCAGCCAGAAAGTTGACGTCCTGACACTGGAGTATCAGGACTCGAATGGTGCGCTTCACGGAGTAGTCTTCACGCTCCCCAAGGGGCAGTCCCCGGCAGTGAAGCGCAGGCTTGTCGAACTGGGTGCGCACGTCAGTGTGGCGCCCGAAGCACCGGCAAAACCATAGCCGCAGGCTGAAAGGGAGAACCCTTTTGCGACCGAAGACACCGAGCTTCAGCCCTGCGCAACGATGACAGTTTGCGGTTTTTTGGTGCGCCCTGACAGGAGAAGAAGCCATGAAACGGAAGCCGTTGTCTCAATCGTTGTGGCGTGCTGGGTTGCTGCTGGGCGCCGGCGCCTGTCTCGCAAGCGGGGCCCGTCTGCCGGCTCAAACCGCTTCCGGGCAAGCCACCGGCGGGAAGATCGCCGCCTCCGCCATTCAGATCGACTGGGTTCAGGCCGACGAAACGGCTTTGCCGCCGGAGTTTCGTGTGGCGATCTACGAAAACCTCGTTGCTGAAGTGGGCAAAACGCATAGGTTCCAGCACGTGTATCGCAGTGGGGACAGCACGGCGGCTGGTGTGCCGGATCTCTTGATCTTGCACACGCGCGTGATGGGTTTCAAACAGGGCAGCGAAAAAGAGCGTGAGGTGACAACGGTCGCCGGGTCGACCCACATCAAGACCAGCGTACAAGTGGTCACCCGCGACGGCCGCACGGTGCTCGACCGCGAGGTCGAAGGCAAAGTGCGGTTCATTGGTGAAAACCTCAACGCCACGAGGGACTTCGCCAAGAAGGTCGCCCAGATGATCAGGCTGACCCTCTAAGCCTGACAGTTTTCCGAGGCCGCGTCCCGCCAGTTGTCATCGACGTGATCGCGCCGGGCGCTTCTGCCTTCCGAGGCGGCAAGGACATGGCTTATTCCGGCAAAGTGAACAGCAGCTTGTTGCCGTCGCGATCGATGCGATCAAGGCATACCTTCACGCGCTCGCCCAGGTGATAAGCGCGTCGGGGATGCTGGCCGACGATGGCCCGCATTTTCTCGCGGTAGACATATCGATCGTCCGCGAGGCTCTCCATGGGTACGAAGCCTTCCACGAACAGGTCCGTCAGCTCAACGTAGAGTCCGTGCTTGGTAAGGCTGATGATGAGCGCGTCGAACTCGTCGCCCAGCCGCTGCGCCATGAACGAAACCTTTTTCCACTCCATCAACTCGCGCTCGGCATCGGCCGCGCGCCGCTCGGCTTCGGAAGTTTCGAAGCCCAGGGCCTGAAGCTCGCGAGGGTCCACGAAGGCCCCGCCCGGAAGGCCGGCGTCGAGTGCCCGGCCCCGGCCCAGCGCGGCCTTGAGAATCCGATGCACGATCAGGTCGGGGTAGCGGCGGATCGGCGATGTGAAGTGGGTGTAGGTGGGCGAAGCCAGGGCGAAGTGGCCAACGTTCTCCTCGCGGTAGCAGGCCTGCTTGAGCGAGCGCAGCATGAGGTAGGAGAGAATGCGCTCCTCGGGCTTGCCGGCGATGCGCTGGGTCAACCGCTGGTAGTTCCGCGAGGTTATCTTGAAATCTCCGGCGTTTGCGGACTCCTGAAACCGCGGGTAGCGCTCGCGCTCATCGCGCCGGTGGACGCGCACGCGATGGGCGGCGGGAAACTCGACGCCCAGCGAGTAGCCGAAGGTGGCAGCGATCTCTTCAAACTCGATCACCTTCTTCGGGTCCGGCCGCTCGTGGATGCGGTAGAGGGCCGGCACACCCTGACGCTCGAGATAGGTGGCCACCGCTTCGTTCGCCACCAGCATGAACTCCTCGATGATGCGGTGGGCGATGTTGCGCTCGGAGCGCGCGATGCCGATCATGCGCCCGAACTCGTCAAACTCGATCTCGGGCTCAGGCAGATCGAAATCGATGGAGCCCCGCGCGTCGCGCTGCTGGTTGAGCAGCCGTGCCAACTCTTCCATCAGCTTGAAATTCTCAACCAGAGCGCGGTAGCGCTGGCGCGCCGCCTCGTCGCCCTTCAGCACCGCGTTCACCGCCGTATAGGTCATGCGCTCGGCGCTGCGGATGATGCCAGGCACAAGCTCGGATTCGACCACCCGCCCGGCAGAATCGACCTCCATCAAGGCCGACATGGTGAGCCGCTCGACGTGCGGATTCAGACTACAGATGCCGTACGAAAGCTCCAGCGGCAGCATGGGCACGGCGCGGTCCGGGAAGTAAACGGATGTGCCGCGCAGCCGCGCTTCGCGATCGAGCGCCATCCCCGGACGGACGTAGTGCGCCACGTCGGCAATGTGGACTTGGAGCAGATAGTTGCCGCCGAGCAGCCGCTCCACGTAGACCGCATCGTCAAAGTCCTTGGCCGACTCACCGTCGATAGTGACGATGGGAAGGGCGCGAAAATCGCGGCGGCCTTCGCGCGCCGGCTCGGGGATGAACTGCGGCGTCTCCTCTGCCTCGGCCAGCACCTCGGGCGGAAAACGATGGGGCAGGTGAAACTTGCGAATCACGATCTCCACGTCGACGCCGAAGTCGTCGCGCCGGCCCAGAACTTCGGCGACGCGACCCAGCGGCGGCGCGCCAGGCCGCGGAAAGTCCGTGATCTCGACATCGACAATCATGCCGTCCAGTTCGCGGACGTCTCTGGCCTGGGAGCGCGGGCGTCCCGCCCGCTCTTCCGATTGACGATTGACGATTGACGATTGACGATTTGAAGAAACGCCCTCGCTTGCCGTCGGTCTTGCAATCGTCAATCGGCGATCAGCAGTCGGCAATGGAAGAGCGGGCGAGACGCCCGCGCTACTAGCGCTCTTGGACTCGCCACCGAACTGACGGTTACGATCCGCTGAAGCTTGGGCGGGCCACTCCTGGCCGCGCGGAATCACGATCGCGTGCGGAATCCGATGGTCGAAAGGCGCCACGGTGTTGGCACGTTCGCCGCAACGAAACTCGCCCACCAGCGTCTTCTGCGCCCGATCGATCACGCGAAGAATGTGGCCCTCGATCCGGCCATCGGCTTTCGCGCGCAGCACTCGCACTTCAACGCGGTCGCCATGCAGCGCCGAACCCATGCCGCCAGGAGGAATGAAAATATCCGGCATCGTTCCGGCGTCGCGATCCGGCACCACGAAGCCGTAGCCGTCGCGGTGGCCGATCAGCCTTCCGGTCACGGCATTTCGTGCCGGGTCGCGAGGCGGTTGAGCGCCGTGAGGCACGCGTGCCGGCCGCGCGGCATGGTCGCGCGTGTTCGCATGGAGGTCCCGCGAGGCCAGCGTGAAATGGCCTTTCTTCAAGGTGAGAATGCTGCGGTCGCGCGACAAGTCCTTCAGCGCGTGCTTCAACTCGCGGGCCTGACTGCTGCGCAGCCCCAGCTCCAGCACCAGTTCGCGGAGACGAAACGTTCGGGCGGGATCTTTCTCAAAGACCCGCAGAATCTCGGACGCAGATGGAAACTCGCGCATCTTCAGTTCTCAGAGGTGTGAAGAAATCGGAAGAACAAGAGAGTTTCTCGCCAAGGCGCAAAGGTTCGCAAAGCAAACAAAGAACTTCCTCTTTGCGACTCTTCGCTGCTCTGCGACTTTGCGAGAAACTTGTTATTTCTTCACAGCTTCTCAGTCTTCAGTTTTCAGTCTTCAGTATACGTCCTCAGCTTTCAGTGTTCCTGACTGAAAACTGAGAACTTGCCAGTGTGCTAGACTCGTCTGCTCGGGACCACCAGGGGGACGTTTGGCAGCGCGCATCCTCGACGGCAATAAAATTCGCGACGAGATCAAGGCCGAGTTGGCGCAGCGAATCGCCACGCTGAAAGCCGCTGGGATCACGCCCGGGCTCGCTGCCGTGTTGGTGGGCGATAACCCAGCGTCGGAGATCTACGTCCGCAACAAGGTGAAGACCTGCGAATCGTTGGGCCTCTACAGCGAGAAGATCGAACTGCCGAAGGAGACCACCACCGACCAACTCCTCAGCCTGGTGGCTGACCTCAACCGGCGCGACGAGATCGACGGCATCCTGATGCAGCTTCCGCTGCCGCCGCAAGTGGATGCGAAGCGCGTGGTGGAAGCCATCCGACCGGACAAGGACGTGGATGGATTCCACCCTATCAACATCGGCAAGCTGGTGAGCGGACGGCCGGGTCTGGCGCCGTGCACGCCGCTGGGCATCATTGAGATTTTGCACCGCAGCGGTATCGCCATCGAGGGTGCACGTGCCGTGGTGCTGGGGCGCAGCGGTACAGTAGGCAAGCCCGTGGCCATGATGCTGATCCATCGCCACGCCACCGTGACCATCTGCCATTCGAGGACACGCGACCTCGCAGCCGTGGCGCGTGAGGCGAATATTCTGGTTGCCGCCATGGGTCGCGCAGCCCTGGTCACCGCCGATTTCATCAAACCGGGTGCCACCGTCATCGACGTCGGCATCAACCGGCTGACCTCGCCCGACGAGATTCGCCGTATTTTTCACGATCCGACTGCACCACTCGCCCAGCTTGAATCCAAGGGATCGGCGCTGGTGGGCGACGTGCAGCCCGAGGACGTGCGCGAGAAAGCAGGAGCTTTCACGCCGGTGCCAGGCGGCGTCGGCCCGCTTACCATCGCCATGCTCATGTCGAATACGGTTGCGGCGGCGCAGATGCGAAGAACAGTGACAAGTGACGAGCAAGGACAGTGACGAGTGACAAGTGACGAGCAAGAAGAAATGAGGAACGCCGCTTTTCGATTCATCGCTACGATTCGATAGCCCTTCTTTCTTGCTAGTCACTCGTCACTGGTCACTCGTCACTGCTCTCCGCATCGCTCGTCATTTCTTTATGGCTTCTTACTTCGGCCTCACGGGCGGCGTGGCTTCCGGCAAGAGCACGGCGGCACGTATGTTCGAGGTGCTCGGCGCGAGGATTATCGACGCTGACCGCATGGGCCATGAGTGTCTCCATGCGACCGCGCCTACCTATCCTGACATTGTCAAGACTTTCGGCAACGCCATCCTCGATGCCTCCGGAGCCATCGACCGTCGCCAACTAGGCGCCATGGTCTTTGCCGACCCGGAGAAGTTGCGCCAGCTTAACGCCATCGTCCATCCGCACATCATCGCTCGCGTCGACGAATTGGCGAGCCGCTATCAGGCCGAGAGCCCTGGGGCCGTGATCGTGGTGGATGCTGCCCTCATCTTCGAGGCCGGCATCGGCGGGCACTTTGCCAAGATCGTGGTGGCGTGGTGCCGCCCGGAGCAGCAAGTGGAGCGGCTCATGGCCAAGACCGGACTCTCGCGAGCCGAGGCCGAGCAGCGTATCGCGTCGCAGTTGCCGGCGGATGAAAAGCGTCGCCGCGCCGATTACGTTATCAACTGCTCGGGCAGCCTGGAGCAGACGCGGGCGCAGGTGGAAGCGGTTTATGCGGAACTCAAGGGGCTGGTTGTCTAACGTGCAAAAGTCTCGCTCCGATTCATGCGGCGCAACGCCGAAAGTCGAGAGACTTCTCCTGCTCCTAGGCGGCGTAAGGCCTGGCCAGCAACTGCTCTTTGCTGACGCCATTCTCCGCTGCCATCTGTTCAAAACCGCTGGCGCCGAATTTGACGAACATCGTGCGCCAGACGGCGAAGGGCACCACCGGCATCGGGTTCCTCGCCATCATCGTCACTGCCGAGCCGGGCACCGAGTGTCCTTCGGCCAGGGCTGCGGCTGTCATATCCAAGGCCCGGATCACATGCGTGATGGGCGGACCCGATCGATGCGGATCGGTAAGGGGTCGACCACTGCTGATGGATTCTCCGCCCCCCAAAGCCAGACCGCCAGCCCATGAGATGCCGCTCCGAATAGCAAATTGATGGCAGATGGCCAAAGCGACCGCATTCTGGTACGCCTCGGGAAAGCCATTGTTCACTACCGCCACCAACCGCTGGGGGAGCAGGTGGGGGAGCCCACGGCGGCGGGTCGCGATCAGGTCAAGAGCCTTGGTCACGAGGAAAGGCAGCGCATCGACGTACAGAGGAAAGGCCAGGACGATCAAGTCCGCGCGGTCGGTTGCGGAAAGCAACTCGGCCTGCCCATCTTGCCGGAGAAGGCTGGCCCTGAGCGTCAGCGACTCCGTCTCCCACCCACTTCCCTTAAGGCGCTCCAAGAGGTAACTCCCCAAAACCCCTGATGTGCTGGGAGTCCCGCCCACCGGCATTGAGCCCATGGTGGGCCGGGTCTTCGGGCTGCCCACAATCAGCAAAGCCCGTCGCGTGCCTCCCCGGAGGTCAATGGGGGACGCGTCGGGCGCCGGCATCAGAGTCGTCACTGCTTCGCCAAAGGGCATGGCGTCCGACCGCGAAAGCAGCGCCTGGAAACGCTGGCCAAGGGTAGCGAGATCATCTTCGCTGTCGATGACTTCCACCGCATAGCTCGCCGGATGCATGTTGATCGCGTTGCGCCCGGCGAGGACTCGGAAGATGCGGGCCTCTTCCTCATTGGGGTGGCGCTGGACGCCAACCACCACGAGACGGGGAACGCGGGCATAGCGAGGCGGATGGTGAATCTCGCCGTGGATCACCTCGAAGTACGGAACCGTGAGCTGGATGAATCGGTCGACGGCCCTCTTCAGCTCCGGCGAATAACCCCCGAAGGTAACGGGAGTGAAGAAGACCGTCGTATCGCTTTGGGCGACTGCCTTGGCGATCTCACGACCGGCGTCGGCCTCTTTGCAAATGCCCGGCGTTTCCACCCAGCAGCCAAAACAACCGAGACAATGGGCGATCTTCATCTGTCGCAGCGTGAAGGTCTGGATCTCAGCGCCGCTGCCTTTGAGAACGTCGCTTAGCACGCCGAGAATCGCTGGCCTGTTCTCGTCACCAGCCTGCGTCCCATCCAGAATAACCACTTTTTTGTCGGCCATAGGATCTCCCTCTTAGAAGGTGTGAGGAATTAAGCACAGAGGCACGGAGACACAGAGGAGACACGAGGATCACATGAACAGTCTCTTGTTTCCTGACGCTTCGCATTTTTCTCTGTGCCTCTGTGTCTCTGCGCTGGAAGGCTCCTCGAAAACATTCCCGGAATCGCGACGGGTTACGCCACGCCGACGAGTTCGCGCTCGGAGGACGCCAGTGCGTCTTGCAGGGCCTCGAGTTCGGGTTTGCCTCGGTCAAGCGGCAGCCTCACCTTCCCGCGCTCGACAGCCGACCGGCAAATGGCCATCATGATCTCAAACCCCCTGTAAGCACTATCGCCGTTGCAAGGATGGGCCTTCTGGGGATCGTCCAGCCAGTCCGCTATCTCCTGGACATACGGCACCATGTCGTGGGCGTAGTCCATGCAGCCGGGGCCGGAGATCACGCCTCCGGAGTCGCGCGTGATGGCACGCCACCCGCCACCAGTAAGGACTTCGGCGAACCCTTCGGTCCCCTGGGCGCCGATTCGACACTTGCGCCACCAATAGTCCACCTCGGGAACATCCGGCGCACCCTCGCCGCATTCCACGATGCCACGGACTCCGTTGGCGTATTGGATCAGGCCCGCCACGTAGTCCGGCGAAGGGTGGTTGTCCTTGAATTTCTCGGTTCCCGACGCCTGCCCAACCACCCACTCCGCTTCCGCATTGTCATTGAACCATCGAGTGTACTCAATCAGGTGGGTGAGCATGTGCATCATCCAGCCGGTCGCGGTGCCATAAACAGTGTGGACGCGTCCAATCGCGCCGCTGGCGATGATCTCTTTTACCTTCTGGTAATGCGCCCCGTAGCGGTGCTGATGGCTGACGACGGTCTTCACTCCCGCCCCGCGCAACAGATCCATGATCTCGAGCGCCTCATTGGTGGACAGGGCTATTGGCTTCTCAAACGCGATGAGCTTCACTCCTACCTCCACGCCCAAGCGGACCAAGGGAAGTCGCACGCTCGGTGGGGTGCAGAAGCAGAAGACGTCCGGCCGGGCCTCGAAGAGTAAAGCTGATGTCTGCGTGCTGACGCGGGGACTGCCAACTTTCTTTGCAAGGGCCTCGGCACGAGAGAGATCCACGTCACACAGACCAACCAACTCGAATCTTGGGTTCTTGAAGAGTGCCTCGGCGTGGTGCTGGCCACGCTTACCACAGCCCGCGACGACAACCGTATATTTCCTGTTGATGCTCATAAAGTGTAGCTCCTTGGGTCTGGACTGCGGCAGCTTGCTGCCGCTTTCTCTCAGGCCAGCTTGCTGGCCGTGCCCGGCTCTGTCCCTCTGGTACTCGTTCGATTCGCCATCGAACAAGCTCGCCGGCAAATAGGAGCGGCAGCGCGCAGCGCACTCCAAAGCCTCACGCGGCGTGCGCCTTGCCGCTGCGTGTCAACTCCCAGGACTGGATGGCCTCGATCACGGTTTGCGCCTCCTCCTGGGTTAGTTCGGGATACATGGGCAATGACAGCACCTGAGCGGCGGAGCGCTCGCTGTGTTCGAGTGACCCGGAGATACGCGCCGGACGGCCCCAGGGATATCCTTCCTGCTGGTGGATCGCGATGGGGTAGTGGGTGAGCGCCGTGATGCCTCGTGAGTCGAGGAAGGCCTGCAAGGCGTCGCGCCCGTCGGTCTCGACCACGTAAAGATGGTACACGTGGCGGTAACCGGGTAGAGCGCCGGGCTGCGTGAGCGAAGTGGCGGCCAATCCCTCGTCATACAGTTTCGCAATCGCCCGGCGCCGGTCGCTCCATTGGTCGAGTTGCTTCAGCTTGATGCTCAAAATAGCGGCGTGGAGTTCGTCGAGGCGGCTGTTGTAGCCTATGCTGTGGCACGAGCGTTTGAGCGAGCCGTGATTCCGCAATCGGCGGATTTCGAGCGCGACCTTGGCGTTATTAGTCACCACCGCCCCGCCGTCTCCGAAGCAGCCCAGGTTCTTCTGGATGATGAAGCTGGTGCAGACGGCATCAGAGAGCTCGCCGATGGCGAAGGTGTCGCCGCGCGCGCCGAGCGCCTGGGCGCAATCTTCAACGACGTAGAGATTGTGTTCCTTGGCGATCTTCGCCACCTCGGGCATGTTGGCCGGCTGGCCATAGAGATGTACGGGGACAATGGCCTTGGTGCGGGGAGAGATGGCCGCTCCAATCAGGTTGACGTCGATGTTGCAAGTCTTGGGATCGCAATCGACAAACACCGGCGTGGCCCCCACCAGCCAGATCGCTTCGGCGGTGGCAAAGAAGGTATTCGAGGTGGTGATCACCTCGTCGCCCGGCCCGATCCCCAGCGCGAGAAACGCCAGCCAAAGGGCATCGGTGCCAGAATTCACCCCGACCGCTTCCTTCAGGTTGCAGTACGCGGCGAGTTCCTGCTCAAACTGCTTCACCTTGGGGCCAAGCACATAGGTGCCGCTTTCCATCACTTCGAAGAAAGCCGTGTCGATCTCCTGCTTCAAATTGTGGTACTGGCGGACATGTCCATAAAAGCCGATTTTCGCTCGTGCCATTCTGTTCCTCCGTAAGTTAAGATTTCCAGTGCAAAGAGGGCGTAGCGGCGGCTTTATGCCGCCACAACTTCAACAGTTGCAACAAGGCGTGGCGGCATAAAGCCGCCGCTACACCTTTCATCACGCTGCTAGCTAGTACGCAAACCCGTCCGGCTGGGGCTCGGCACCCACCCAAACCTCGCGATCGACGAAATCGCGGCCGGCTTCCAGCGCCTTCCGGTTGATTTCCAACAGAGCCACTTTCTTGACCTTATCCTCGATCGCGCCGAGGGCGGTGGCGGCCGACAGGCACTCCGTTTCTTCGAGCAGTGCGCCCATCAGTACCATGTTGGCAGCTTTGGCCGAACCCAGTTTGTCGGCGATCTCGGAGGCGGGAATGCAGATCACCCGCGCCTCAGGCGGCGTGAAATCGGAGGGCAGGCTGGCGTGGTTGTAAAGGATAATGCCCTCGGCCGGTACATGCGACGCAAACTTGCGCAGCGAGATCTCGTTCATGGCAATCAGCACGTCCGGATGCAAAGCCACGGGCGACCCGATACGTTCCTTGGAGAGACACACGGTGCAGTGCGCGCTGCCCGAGCGCATCTCCGGCCCGTAGGAGGGCAACCAGCTCACGGCGAGCCCTTCCCGCATGCCCATCTCGGCCAGCAACTGGCCCAGCAGCAGCACGCCCTGACCGCCGAACCCAGCTACGTTGATCGTCATCTGCTGAAAGTGATGAGAGTGCCTCAGCGGCCCGGGCGTGCCGGGCACTTTTTCTCTATTCCCTATTCCCTGTTCCCTGTTCCCTGCTTGCTGTTTCCTGTTCCCTACTTGCTGTTCCCTGTTCCCTGTTCTCTGCCCCCCGTCTTCGATCTCCAATACCTCCGGCACTGGACGCTGGGGCGGGGCGTTGTTACCCAAGGGTTCGGGCTTCTTGTCGCGGAAGGCGTTTAGCGGGAACACCGGAATCATTTTCTCGGCCACCCATTGGCGAGCCTCCACCGGTTCCATGCCCCAGATCGTCGGGCAGGGCGAAAGGATCTCGACAAACGAGAAGCCCAGGCCCTGGCGCTGATTGTCGAGCGCCTTGCGAATCGCCCGCCGCGCCTTCATGATGTTCTTGTTGTCGGAGACCGCCACGCGCTCGATGTATACCGGAGCTTGCAGGGTGGCGAGCAGTTCCGACATGTGCATGGGGAAGCCTTCATTCGCCGGCCGCCGACCCCAGGGCGAAGTGGTGCTCTTCTGGCCGATCAGCGTGGTGGGCGCCATCTGCCCGCCGGTCATGCCATAGATGGCATTGTTCACGAAAAAGACGGTAATCTTTTCTCCCCGGTTGGCGGCGTGGACGATCTCCGCCGTGCCGATGGCGGCCAAATCGCCGTCGCCCTGATAGGCTATAACAATCTTATCCGGGCAGGCCCGCTTGATTCCGGTGGCCACGGCCGAGGCGCGCCCGTGCGCAGCCTGGACGTTGCCCACGTCGAAGTAGTAGAAGGCGAACACGGAGCATCCCACCGGGGTCACCAGGATTGTCTGGTCTTTCAGGCCCAACTCCTCCACCGCCTCGGCGATAAACTTGTGCACCACGCCGTGCCCACAGCCGGGGCAGTAGTGCGTCTGGTGCTTCAGCTCCGCCTTGCGCTCGTAAACGCTATAAAACACCGGCGACTTGGAGTGGATCACTTCGTATCCGTCGTTGGCAGCTTTCGGCTCCTTTGCGCCAACGCTGCTTTCCTCTGTCATACTCATTCCCTCCAAGTAGCGCTAATAGGCTGTATTTTCATAGACATCGTCGCTCTCGGCGAATATCATCCTTTGTTTTCATGCACATCGTGGCTTCCCAAGTTACGCCCAAGACCCAACCCTTTATTTTCAGTAACATGGTGGCTTCGCTTCCCCGAATTTGAAGTGACCGGTCGGCGGCAACCCGGGCGATGAGGCCTCCCCGCGCAACACGAGCCTTTACGCTCCGGTTTGTTTTCGGTTTGTTTTTTAGGGCCGATCCTTTCTTTTCAATAAGTAGCCCGCTTTGTTCCGAA
>JGI26339J46600_10000243_pt1 | contig 18899 bp, 16 predicted proteins | sample BogFormECP12_OM1_FD_46600 | JGI IMG/M metagenome (IMG submission 46600) | reverse complement strand
CTCCGGCTCTAACGGGCTCAAGTCACGGAACCGCCGTATGCGGACCCGCATGTACGGTGGTGTGACAGGGAAAGCGGGCGACCGCCTACCTATGTCGATTTATCGCTCGTCGCAGAGTTGCTGCGGTAGAAAGCGGCAGCAAGCTGCCGCACTCCAAAAGCCAAATTAGGACACTACCGAGCGCGCCAATCGCCCAGGGAGTAGAGTCCCTTGGACAAATCGCGCCGTAAAACCGCCGTTGCATCAAATTGACCCACTACCTCAAGGAAGTAATTGATACACTGTCTGGGCAGTTTGGCGCGGTGCGCCAGGAAGGGGACAAGATGAGCGACAGGAAGAGCGATCAGCCGCAGAGGCAGGATCGCCGGGACTTTTTTTTGAAGGCTGGTGTAGCGGCGACCGGCGTGCTGCTGGCAAAGACGGCGATGGCCGATACGGCGAAGCCACTGCCGGGGCTGCCGGTGAACCCGAAGACGACGGATTCGATGCCGACCCGGAACCTGGGGAAGACCGGCTACAAGGTAGGGATCTTCAGCCTGGGTGGGCAGGGCTCGCTGGAGCGACCGCACAACGCCGACGTGGCGGTGCCGATTATTGAGCGGGCGCTGGACCTGGGCGTGAATTATATCGACACGTCATCCATCTATGGCGGGCCGGAGCGCTGGAGCGAACAGTACGTCGGGCAGGTGATCGAGCGGCGACGGTCAGAGGCCTTTGTGGCGACGAAGACCAAGGAGCGAACGCGTGACGGCTCCTTGCGCATGATCGAGCAGTCACTGAAGCTGCTGAAGACCGACCATCTGGACCTGTGGCAATTGCACGATGTCGGGACGATGGAGAATATCGACGCGATATTCGCGAAGGGCGGCGCCATGGAAGCGCTGCTGGAAATGCAGGAGCAGAAGACGGTGCGTTTTCTTGGGCTGACGGGACACTACCGGCCCGAGCCGTTGATGGAGGGTATCCGGCGACATCCGTTCGACACCATCCTGATGGCCATGAATGCCGCCGATCCGCATCACTACAGTTTCAGCGAGGCGCTCCTGCCGCTGGCCGTAGAGAAGCAGATGGGCATTGTCGGGATGAAGGTGCCGGCGCGCGGACGCATCCTCTCGACGTGGACGCCGCCGCCGCTGGAGCAGCAGCAGCACTCCTGGGAAGGCATGGTGCTGGCACCGACTCCGGGCACCCTGCACATGCGTGAGGCGATGTATTACACCTTGTCGCGTCCGGTGAGCACGGTGATCATCGGCTGCGATACGGTGGCGCAGCTTGAGGAGAATGTCCAACTGGCGCGGGAGTTCACTCCGCTGAGCGACAAGCAACTTGCGGAGCTGACGGAGCGAGTGGCTCCGGTGTCGAAGCAGTCAGTGTTCTTCCGGTTCGATCATCGGACATAGGCTGGTGCCGTCAAGGAGGATTTCACCGCAGAGGCCACAGCGCAGCCCGATGGCCGCAACCAAAACAAGACGCCAACACAGAGGGCGCAGAGGGGTCACAGAGGTCACGGAGAAGAAGTGCCTCGGTTGACCAGCGCGCTTGTTGCGCGCTCTTCTCCGTTTTCTCCGCGAGTCCTCTGCGATCTCCGTGTTGGAGTCTTTTTTCTTCGCGTGCCGCGAAGAATCTCGAAGATTTGTGAAAGATCGCTGCCAAAAAAGCCGGAAATTACGACCTTGCTTTATAGAGGTCCCAGTCAGTTCAGCAGGAGCTTGAACACGTACGCGAAATCGCCGGGCCTCTGCGGCGGCAACTGGATCTTGAGGCCCGTGGAGTCGTGCTGCCAGCGGAGCTCGGCATCGCTGCCGAGCAAGGAAACCTTCGCAATCTCGCCTTTGGCAAGCAACGCGTCTTGGGTGCTGAGTGATTTCACCACCAATTGGCGAGTCTCTTTGGGCCAGTCGAGGACGATGGCGTAAAGGGTCTTCCAGCGGCCGGTGAAGCGGATATCCTCCGCCGTAAACTCGGGAATCTTCTCCTCGCCGAATTCCCCCTGCACAACCTGAGTCGGACCTTCTCCAAATATCTTCCACGGCCGCGTCCCGTAGATCGCCTCGCCGTTCACGCTTAGCCATTTGCCTATGGCGCGCAGCCGTTCGACCGTCGGCTCCGGCATCACGCCCTGCGCGGTGGGATTCACGTCGAGCAGCAGCGTGCCGTTCTTGCTCACGATGTCGACCAAGCCGTCCACCAACCGGTCCGCCGACTTCAAATCGGGCTTTTGCACGTAGCACCACGAATGCCAATCGATGGTCTGGTCGGTTTGCCACATCCGGGCCCAGATCTTGTTCNTTCTGCCCTGTTCGAGGTCCAGAATGCCCACGCCCGCCGGGAGGTCCTTTTGCTTGTATGTCACCCCCACTTCCTTCTGCCACCGCTCGGCTTGGCTGTAGTAGTAAGCCAGACAATCGCTCTGATGCCGCTCGTCGATGATATTCAGGCGGCTGTCAAAGTAGACGAGGTCCGGTTGATAGCGATCGATCACCTCTTTCACTTTCGCTTCCCAGTTATCCTGGAATTGCTGCGGTGGCGGCGGCGTGGGCTTGTTATAGTCGAACGGGCTTTGCGGCGCGGACGGGCCATAGAGGTCCGAGTAGCGGGACTGGGAGCAATCGAGCGTCTTGTCCTCAGTAGGATACCAGCCCCACAGCCACTGGTGATGAAACGTGGCCAGGAATTTTATGCCCTCGCCGCGCAGCGCGCGCGCCATCTCACCCACTACGTCGCGGCGCGGACCCATGCGGGCGGCATTAAACGGGTTCACCTTCGAATCCCACAGGGAGAACCCGTCGGCGTGCTCGCTTACCGGGCCGGCATACTTCGCGCCCGCCTGGCGAAATAATTCGGCCCATTCCTCGGGATTGAACTTCTCCGCCTGAAACATGGGGATGAAATCTTTGTAACCAAACTTCGCCGGCGGACCATAAACCAGCTTGTGAAAAGTGTTGGCCCTCTGGCCCTCAATGTACATGTTGCGGGAGTACCATTCGTTGTCGAACGCGGGAACGGAATAAATCCCCCAGTGAAAGTAGATGCCGAACTTGGCATCGTTGAACCACGTGGGGTCGGCGTGTTGCGCGAGAGAGTCCCAGGAAGGATCGTAGCGGGACGCTCCGCGCAGAATGGCCGCTGCGCTAACTGCGGCGGAGGTCTTGAGGAACGTGCGGCGTGTCAGTTGAGGTGGCATAGGCCAGTTACTGACTGACGGATGGCGGCAACGGGTTGCGATCCGTGAACTGACGCTGGTGCCAGTAGGGATAAGGGATCGACGGTGCGCTGGCCTCGTCCAGTTTCGACACCTGGTCCGGCGTTAACCGCCACCCCTCCGCGCCGATGTTCTGCTTCAGTTGTTCTTCATTGCGCGCGCCAATGACGATGGTTGAAACCGTAGGCTTGCGCAGTAGCCAGTTCAGCGCAATCTGCGGCACAGTCTTTCCCGTTTCCTTGGCCACGGCATCGACGGCGTCGACAACACGGTAGAGGTATTCGTCAGCAACCGGCGGTCCGTACTCGGCGGTGCGATGCAGGCGGCTTTCTTTCGGCCACGGCTGCCCCCGCCGGATTTTGCCGGTCAGCCGTCCCCATCCCAGCGGGCTCCAGATCAGGGCTCCCAATTTCTGGTCGAGCGCGAGCGGCATGAGCTCGTTCTCGTAGTCACGGCCCACCAGAGAGTAATAGACCTGATGCGCGACGTATTTCGCCCAGCCATACTTCTCCGATAGGGAAAGCGACTTCATCAAGTGCCAGCCGGAGAAGTTCGAGCAGGCGATATAGCGCACCTTGCCGCTGCGTACAAGAGTATCGAGTGTGTACAGCACCTCATCGATTGGCGTCAGCGCATCGAAGCCGTGCATGTGGTAGATGTCGATGTGATCCGTGCCCAGGCGTTTCAGGCTACCCTCGCAGGCCTGGATCAGGTGATAGCGAGACGAGCCGACGTCGTTCGCACTTGGGCCTAAGCGGAAGGTGGCCTTGGTGGATATTAATAGCTCGTTGCGCCTTCCCTGGATGGCCTTTCCGAAGATCTCCTCTGACAGGCCGTCGGAGTAGATATCCGCCGTGTCGAACACGTTGATGCCGGCATCAAGACAAAGGCCAATCAATCTTTTCGCCTCTTCAACGCCGGTGGAACCCCACGCCTTAAAGAACTCGTTTCCTCCGCCGAACGTACCCGTGCCAAAACACAGAGACGATACCTTCAGACCCGCACTTCCTAATGTTCTGTAGTCCATTTGTTCTCCTGGAAACCCCGCAATCTCTCATTATACATGGCGTCAGAAGTCGGTTCGCATGTCATTCTGAGCGCAGCGAAGAATCTCTCTTCAATTCAACCGATCCGCAAGACCAAAGAGAGATTCTTCGCTGCGCTCAGAATGACATGCTTGGAGGGCTTTGGCATCCACTTATGTCGTCACGTATAGATGTCAGCAACGGGATAAAAGGAAGCCAATTTCAAGTGAACGAATTCTCGATGCTTCGACTCCTTGTGGCGCTGGTCGTGGGCGGCGCAGCGTCTCTCACCTGGTCGTTTCCCGGAGGGTCTCCGTCATTTTGTGGCAAGATCTACTTCATGGTACGACGCAGGGCGACTTCGACTTCAGAGGATGATAATGACACTTAACGATCTACTTTTCGGCAGGCCACTGCGTTCTTCGGAGGAAGCGGGAGAGAAGCTGGGACCGGTAGGAGGCCTCTCCGTTTTTGGCTTGGACGCGCTCAGCTCCGCCGCTTACGGGCCGGAAGCAGCACTCACGCTGATGATCCCGCTGGCCGCCGCGGGAGTTGCTTACATTGTGCCGATCACGGCCAGCATCATCATCCTGCTGGCGATTGTCTATTTCTCGTATCGCCAAACCATCCAAGCTTACCCAACCGGCGGCGGCTCCTATACGGTGGCTCGCGAGAACCTGGGAGAATTCCCCGGGCTGCTTGCGGCCGCTGCCCTCATGATCGACTACGTTCTGACGGCTGCCGTTGGAATCTCGGCAGGCGTTGGGGCGCTCGTCTCTGCCGTGCCGTCGCTACAGCCGCGCACCCTGCTGATCTGTCTCGTGATCTTGCTGCTCATCACTATCGTCAACCTGCGGGGCGTTCGCGAGACGGGCGCCGTGTTTATTATTCCAACCTATATATTTGTTGGAAGCTTGCTTGTCACCTTGATGCTCGGACTGGTCAAAACGCTCGCCGCCGGCGGTCATCCCTTGCCCATCGTCGCTCCGCCGCCTTTGCCCCTGCCCACGGCCGCGGTTAGCGCTTGGCTTTTGCTCAAGGCTTTTTCCAGCGGCTGTACGGCCATGACCGGCGTCGAGGCGGTCAGCAACGGCGTCCAGGCTTTCCGGGAGCCGGTGGTGAAATCCGCACAGCGAGCCCTGACCATGATCATTGCGATTCTCATTGTGCTGTTGGGGGGAATCGCCTACCTGGTTCGTGCCTACCACATCGGCGCCACCGACCCCGGACAGGCGGGATACCGGAGCGTGCTTTCCATGCTCGTCGCCGCGGTGGCCGGGCAGGGCGTCTTTTACTACATCACCATGGGCTCCATCCTGCTCGTGCTGGCGCTCTCGGCCAACACCGCCTTTGCGGATTTTCCGCGACTCTGCCGCGCCGTGGCCGAGGACGGATATCTTCCCCACGGCTTCGCCTCGCGCGGAAGGCGGCTGGTGTTCTCGCAAGGGATCTGGGTGCTCGCGGTGCTGTGTGCCGCGCTGCTGATATTGTTTGGCGGGGTCACGGACCGGTTGATTCCGCTGTTTGCCGTAGGTGCTTTCCTGGCGTTCACGCTGTCCCAAGCCGGCATGGTCGCTCACTGGAAACGAATCGGAGGCAGAGGATCGCGACACAGCATGTTCGTGAACGGACTGGGGGCCGTGGCGACCGCGACCACCGTGGGGGTGGTAACTATCGCCAAGTTCGCCGAAGGAGCCTGGGTAACGGTGCTGCTCATTCCCTCGATCATGCTGGTGATGATGGCCATTCGAAAACACTATCGTCTCGTTGCGGCAGAGATTGCGAACCCTGCGCCTATGGATTTGACCGACCTGCGGGCTCCGCTGGTCGTGGTTCCGCTTCTCGCTTGGAACCGGGTCGCTCAGAAAGGGCTGCGGTTTGCCCTCACTCTCTCGTCCGAGGTACAGGCTCTGCACATCGATTGTGATAAGGACGCCGGGAGCTTTGCCCAAACGTGGAACCGCTACGTCGAGGAGCCGGCGAAACGAGCGGGTCGGGTAGCCCCCCGCCTGATGGTACTGCCGTCGCCCTATCGCTTCGTCCTCACCCCGATCTTGGACTATATTCTGGAACTCGAACGAAGCAACCCTGACCGGCAAATCGTCGTATTGATTCCCGAGTTGGTGGAGCGGCATTGGTATCACTACTTCCTGCACAATCAACGCGCTGAATTGCTAAAGGCGCTTTTGTTGGCCAAGGGGAGCCAGCAGCTTATTCTCGTCAATGTGCCGTGGCACATCATGGCCTGACGGAGGCGGCCGACAATTGAACTTGCGTCGGCAGGCCAGAGTAGATGTCGCAGCAAAGGTTTTGGCCCGCCGTTAGAAAATGAAAGGTCCGCTCTCACCACTTCGGAAGGTCACACCCCCGACTTCATTGCCTCTTCGACTGCCGCGCTGAAGGTGTCGATTTCCTGGACGGTGGAGTAAATATTGGGCGTGACGCGAAGCCCGCTAAATTTGGTGTGCGTCATCGGGACGACGATGATCCGATGTTTATCCCAGAGGAATGTCGCCAGCTTGCCGACGTCAAGTCCTTCCACGCTCACGAATCCGATTCCGCAAGATTGTCGCGGGTCAGGGCTGTGGAGGATCTTCACGCGCGGGTTTTCCGCAAGCCGGTTGGCCCAGCGGTCCCGTAGGTAACGCAGCCGCGCGGCTTTCCGTTCCACCCCAATCCCCTCGTGAAATGTCACAGCTTCCGATATGGCAATTTGAACCGGGATCGGATGGGTTCCAATCTCCTCAAATTTGCGAATATTGTTGTCCATCTCTGCGGGCGCCGCCATCAATGGCCAGACGCTCGGTATCCTTTCCTTCCGGACGTAAAGGAATCCCGTTCCGTGAGGGGCCAGGAGCCATTTGTGCAGGCTGGTTCCGTAATAATCACAGTCGAGATCGTCTCTCTTATAAGGGAAATGGGCGAAGGCGTGCGCGCCGTCCACAATGGTTTGGATCCCCCGGCTGCGAGCCATCTGGCAGATTTTCTTCACCGGGAAAATCTGTCCCGTAAAAAAAGTGATGTGAGAGAAATGAATCACCTTGGTACGAGGGGTCACGGCCTTTTCGAATATTTCATAAAGGTCATCCCAATCTCGGGGAGGAACGTCAAAGGGAATAGTTTTGAGGACGACTCCGTCTCGCCGTTGCCTTTGGAGCCAGGTAGTCAACATGCGCGGGTAATCCTGATCGGTGGTCAAAATCTCGTCGCCACTTTTCAAATCCAACCCCAACTGGCAGATTTCGAGCGATTCACTGGTGTTGCGCGTAATAGCCATTTCCTCCGGATCACAACCGAAATTGGCGGCTAGCCGCGTTCGAATCGTCTCCAGTTGAGCGCCGATTACACCCTGGTTGTGGGCAGGTGAAAGGTTGACGAACTCATAGTACCGCCGCAACGCCTCCTCAACAACTTGCGGCGAGGGAGAGACCGTGCCGTTGTTGAAGTTGATCATGCTCCGATCCGTGTTAAAGGCCGACTGAATCTCGAACCAGTAGTCCTCGTCCGCGGCCAGGCTTTCCGGCGAGCGACCGGCGGCTTGGGCACCCGTCGCGAGAATTCGGGAAAGGCCACCCTCGCGAAAGGTGGGGAGCGCGGCCGCGGCCACTGCCACGCCGCCTGCACTCTGCATAAATGTCCGTCGATTCATAAAAGTCCCCTCACAATGAACTGGATTCTCCGCAGGGAAGCCGCGGCCTCGCGAACCCGACTTCCCAAACCCGAACCCCGCCCTCTATTCCCCGTTCCCCCGGAGCCGTTGAGAACGACCTTTCGCTAGAGCCGGCGCGTTCTGGCCAGGGCCGTATCAACTTCGGTGATTTTGTCGAATTCGTCATCCCAAAAGGACTGCGATTTCATGCCTTCCAGATAGGGCCGCGAATAGCCGAACTTGGTCCAAACTTCTTCCTTGTAGCCGAAGAGCCGCTCTTTCTGTTCCCGAGGGCGCACATCCAGGATTTCCCGCACATCTCCGCCACGAAAAATCCCTTCAAAGCAATCGCCGAGCTCGCGATCGGTGAGCGGGCCCCGGTGCCGTTCAAGGTCCGCGAGCACTGACGGGTAGCGGTCAAACCCGTCCGTGGCAATCGTCACCACATTGTCATCCGGGCCGACGTTCAGGAACCGCGCCATGCGAATCGCGCCGAGGATGTTGCAGATGCCGGAAACACCGAACAATCCCTGGAAGCATTCGAGCGATCCCGCCGGCAAACCGAGGAGCGGTTCGAGGCTGCGTTGCCGGCGCTCGAGCAACTCCAGCCCCATCACGCAGTCTTCATCGTGGATCAATGCCACATAGTCGGTGGTCAAGACGTTGTGGATGAGCGTCACCATCTTGTCGCCGATACCTTCAATACGATGGCTCCCAAATCCATTATTGAAGAGCGTGGAGCACTCCCGCGGTTCGAGCGCGGCCACCAGACATTCCGGGACGGCGGACTTGATTTCGTCACCCGCGGCGAGCGTCCCGGCTGATCCCGGCGCGGACGCGAACAAAGCGACGCGGCCATTTCCGTAAGCCTTTGCTGCCTCCAGCGCGCTGCGGCCGGTGACATAGCGGTGAAACCGGTAATTCGGAAGCAGCTCAAATTGCGCCAGCACTTTGTTGCGTGGGTCCTTGCGATATTCCTGCGTGCGCTCCAGGACCAGGATGACGTCACTCTCCGAGCCGGGCGTAAGGTCAAGCTGCCCGCCATAATGGCGAATCCGCTCGTAGCGCTCCGCGCTCATCCCTTCCGGCATGATCACGATTGCGGGGTAACCCTTGAGCCGGGAAACATACGCCACACCAATGCCGAAATTCCCGGTGGAGGGGCCGATCACAGTGCACTTGCCGGGCTCAATCTCGCCGGCCAATTCGCCTTCCATGAGCGTGGAGTAGGCAGGCCCCACCTTGTGGCTACCCGAGGGGAAGAAGTGCCCTATCATAACTACTAGGTTCGCCTTCACCCCCGTCAGTTCCTTGGGCAGGACGATGTGGCGAATGCCCCGGTCCGGACCTCGCCAAGTAATGTTCAAGAGATTGGCAGGATCAAGCTCATCGCCTTGGGCCGCAGCGGCCCTTTTCCTAAGTGCGGGCGGCAACGTCGCGGGATCGAGCATTTCTGCGTAAGTGGGGCCGGGAATGAAAGTCGCATTGAGCGAGTTGGTCATCGGGTCATTGAACCATTTTGGATTCGGGATTAGATCATTGCCCGCTCTCCGTGCCTATGTCCTTTGTGGTCAGAAAAGCTTTAACACAGAGGTCACGGAGATGCTCCGTGGACTTTGTGTGAAAGCTTGAAAAGCGCAGAGGACACGGAAAGCCACCTTCTTGGCTGCGGGCGAACCGCCGCGAGGTCATCAATCCAAAATCGGCAATCCAAAACCCAACATCCAACATTCCTAAAACCTCTCCCACAGGGCGCGCGCGCGGGTCGAGGCCTTTTCTGCCACCTCGCGCTCGTCCACGCTAACACATTCCTTGTGGCGTAGCACGTATCGCCCGTTGACGAGGAGGGAATCCACCGGCGCGTTGGCAATGCCGAACAGAATGTGGCCGAAAAGATTGGTGCTGTCGAGAGGCGTCGGGGGGAAGTAATCCACCAGCAGGAGGTCCGCCCTGGCGCCGGATTCGATGCGGCCGATTTCCCATCCCCAGATTTTCTTGGCGATGGTGCGGTTGTTGAGAAGCGCGGCGGCGTAAGCCTCGGTGTAAGCCACGCGGGGATCTCCCTCGCGCACCTTCTGCAGATGGAACGCGGTCTTGAACTCTTCCCACATCCGGGATGTGTAGCCATCAGAGCCCAATCCCACCAGCACGCCTTGGCGAAACATCTCCAGCAAACGGGCGATGCCTACCGCGTTGTTGCAGTTCGATTGGGGGTTATGCACCACGTTGATGTGACGTCGGGCAAGAGCCGCAATGTCCGCGGCACTCACGTGGACGCAATGCGCCGCGAGCGATCGGTCGTCGAGAATGCCGAGGTCCCGCAGCCGCCGGACCGGCGACTTGTGGTAACGCCGACGGGCGTCATCGAGGTCGCAAAGGTCCTCCGCCACATGCACGTGAAACCCCGCGCGTAGTGACTCATTCGCCTCCATGCAGCGCCGCAGCGTGCGGTCACTGAGCGTGAAGGAAGCGTGCAGCCCAAAGCTGCCGGCCACCAAGCCATCGCCTGAACCACTCCGGTGGTGCTCAAGAAATCGGATGTTCTCGCCCATACCCTCCGCCGCGCTTGCGCTCCCATTACGGTCGGAGGTCTCGTAGCACAAGACGCCGCGCAGGCCGACTTCCCGAAAAGCCTGCTCGATCTGGTTCAGGCTTCCCGTGCAAGCGTTGGGGCTGGAGTGGTGGTCCACCAGCGTACCCACGCCACACTTGGCGGAGTCAATCAACCCCACCAGCGCGGTGTAGTAGACATCGTCGAGATTCAAGGCGCGGTCCAGCCGCCACCAGAGCTTCTTCAAAATCTCCGGAAAGTTCCGGGGCGCACGCCCGGCAAGGGTTATCCCCCGCGCCAATGTGCTGTAAAGGTGAGTGTGACAGTTGATCAAGGCGGGCATCAGAAGCTTGCCCTGCGCGTCCACAACTTCCTCGACGCCAGCTTGGAGAGATGCACGGAGGGAGGCGGGATGCAACTCGCGCGTGTCTTTCACCCAGCCGATGGTGCCGTCGGGGCGGATCTCCACGGCTCCGGAATCCAGGACGCGATTGCCGGAGTCGAACGTCAGGACGCGAGCGTTGCGGATGATCATGGTTCGTTAGTTTCGTTATTTGAAACGTCGGGCCCCATAGTTGATTTTGGATTTTGGATTGAAGAACGTATTTTGGCCAGGACCTGCCCAGATGGAACGAGACGTCTCCAACCCGAAATGCAAAATGCAAAATTCCAAAATCATCCAAAACTAAGCACCTCAAGCTATCACATCGCATCCCTGTCTCGCATCATCACCGTCAGGAACCGTTTTCTCGATAAGACATGCTCAGATAGGGCCGGGAGTGTCTTCAATCCAAAATCCAAAATCCAAAATCCAAAATTCAAGCGTCCCTATTTCGCATCACCACCGCCAAAGAGCTTGGCTAGGGAGCTTGTCAAAATGGACCGCGCGGCGGTTACCGTCGGGTTCGAATATACTGACCCGCCGGCGATGCTAGCCCCGCTAGCATGGTCCCGCGAGGCTTCGGCCCGCGGGGGCCGGACGCCCTCCGGCCCACCCGGGGTCCGATTGCCTTGTTCGTCCAGTCCGTAACGCAGGCGGTCCCACAAGCCCGGCCGTCCCAGCCGGAACGTTCGATGCCGCAACTTCTCCTCCAGCGCCTCGCCCAGTGTCGGAACCCCTGCTGGATACTGGTTGAGTGCCGCCAATATCACCCTTTCCGGCGTCCAGTAGCGTTTTCGCTGCACCCAGTAGACAATTCCCACCCTCCGGCGTTCGTCCGCCATTCGAATCGGCAATATAGAAATCCGCGGTGGCTCGCTCCGCTTGGAAAAGAAGGAGGATCGCGGCTTCAGACCGTTTATGCCCACGCGGCGCGCCCCGCACCAGACCGCGACCGTCATCCGGTCCAACTGCCGCATCTGCTGTGGATCGTCCGGTTGCGCCTGGAACGTCGTCCCAATCTCCCCGCGGATCTTTTGGTAGAGAGCCGCCCCGCCATGGTTGCCCGCCGCCGCCAGCTTCTCCGGCAGCCGCTTGGCATAGCGACCGTGCTTCAGGTTGTTCATACAACTCCGCGCCTTGCCCTCGGGGGTGCGTGGTCCCGTCGATTTGAGGGCGTTACGGCGGTTGGCTGCCAGGAACGCTTCGGTCCGAGTTGGTGACTTGCGCAGCATAAGATAAGACTCTCCTTCATCATTACCTGGGCCCAATAGAACGCGTCGGGCAAGTCTACCCTATAGCGTAATACATGTACGGATATGTGTCAATAGGGTACAAACCTAAAAGTTAGCCGTGACGTTGATCGAGGAGCGCGGCGCAAAACTTGCCTTTTGTAAAACAGGCGCGCCGAGCAAGCCTTACGGTACGTAAAGTCCGTGGACTTATCGTCGTCTACACTGGTTCCATGGTCCTGATGGGCAAGAAGCGTGGGGCACAGATTCAGCAGGAGTTCGGCGACCGAGTGCGCGAACTGCGAAGGCAGAAGGGGCTTTCGCAAGAGGCGCTGGCGCTGGAGTGCGACCTTGACCGCACGTACATCGGCGGGGTGGAGCGAGGTGAAAGAAACATCAGCCTCATCAATATCTGCAGAATTGCTGAGGCCTTGCGCGTTGATCCCAAAGAGCTGTTCAAACAGACGGAGACCTCAGCCTAGATGGACCTCAAAATCACTGACTTCAACGATTCACAGACTATCATCACTACCATGCACACGAGCGAATGGCAGGAGGTGGAGACGGCCTTGAAAGGTATGCCCCTGCACCTGAAAGCTTCAGATCAACTTCGGAAGCAGGGCTCTTTCATCTTTGATCCCGTCGGGACCAATGCTTACATTAAGAGAACTCTCCAACCACCCGCCTGGCAAGCCGCGAGCATCGCGGACGACTACGCCTTCCTTGGGATCGACGTCGACTTTGCAAAATCCGGCGTGATTGTGGAAGCACAGTTTTCTAACTATCCTTTCCTTCTGAACAACTTGTTACGGTCAGAGTTGTTCTTTCGCGAAGGGGTCACCTTTGCGGGTGCGCCGCTGGCGGTGGTGATCATGGTTGTGAAAGCCGCCATGTTCCCGGCATCAAACAGCACCTTGTACTATGAGCAGGCCCTGAAGCAGTTGAATGGCCTTGCTAAGTTTAAACTCTTCTCAGTGCCCATGAGGGTGGTTGGCCTGTTCTCGCCCGTACAGGTAGGCGTGCCAGCAACTTTCACGACGTATTCCAAACCTAGATACTCCCGAACTGTTAGCGAGCACAGCTCAATCACTTGCGACATCAGCGCGGGGCGTTTTGGCCGTTGCAAGATTGTACGGGGGTCCTGAGTCAATCGAAAAGAGATGGTGTCTTCGACATGACCGGAGTTGGCTTTCCCGAGCCGTTCAGTTTTGGATCGACCGGAACCTGTTCGCCTCGTGTCTTGCATGCAAAAGCCATCTCCTCGTAAGACAGCCTTTCTTCAAATTCGGCTAGGTGGTGCTCTTCCGAGTATATCTTGGCTTTCTCTCGCTCAGTTGCGTACTTCCCGACTTGCATGTCGAACTTGTACAGATGCGCCGGTTTGCCGTGCCGCTGGACATAATTTCGAAGCGTCTTAAGGTTAGGAAAGCGTCCATTTTCGTCCGGCTCACCGGCAAGACGCCGCTCGGCAATCTTGTGATACTCTGGGTCTAACTCGGCCCCAAGAAAGTGCCGGTTGTGATCTCTTGCTACCACCGCGACCGTTCCGGCCCCCATATACGGATCGAGAACAATTCCGCCGTCAGTTGTAGTAGCCAACACGATACGGGCAACGAGATCTTCCGGAAATTGACAGGGGTGAATTGTCTGTTCTTCGTGATTATGCTTCACGTTTCTGAACAGCCAGATGTCGCCCGGATTCTTGCCCTCCGGATTGCATGTGTATTCGCCCTTACGCTCACCCTTGTGCGCCTTCTTGTTTTGGTATTTTTGGGGAACTCTGATCGCGTCCAGATTGAAAGTGAACTCATCGGTCTTCGTGAACCACAAGATCGTCTCGTATCTGCACGAGAATTTCCGCCTTCCATGAAGGCCATGCTGCCGCGCCCACACGATCCGATTTCGCGGGCGCATGCCAAAGCCCTCAAGGACAGGAAAAAACCGGATATCGAGAGGGATCAGGGTACCGTCTTCGGAGTATGACCCAACTTGCCAAAAGATCGAGCCCGTATTCTTGAGAAGGCGACAGCACTCGCGAAGGACGACGGTTTGCTCTTCTATGTAGTGCTGCAACGCCTTGCGCGACTCGTATTCCTTGCCGAGGTTGTACGGGGGGGACGATACCACCAGATCGACGGTCCCGGCGGGAAGCGTGGGAAGATACGCGCCTGTGTCACCCTTGAAAATCGTGTCCAGCTCCATACGCGGGGGTCCTCCTTCCACGAGTTGCTGACGGATGACACATGAAGTTATCGTACCAATGAAATCGTATTGAGACAAGCGGGCAGCGCGGCGCGGCGCTACGGGCCCGGTGGCTCTGTCTCGTAGGGAATCTCCTGGTCGGCCATGGTCAGGGCCATGATGGCCTTGGCGGTGTGCAGACGGTTTTCCGCCTCGTCGAAGACGACGGACTGCGGGCCGTCAATGACTTCGTCTGTCACCTCGTTGCCTCGGTCCGCCGGAAGCGGATGCATGTAGAGGGCATGGGACCGCGCCAGCTTCATCTTCCCGGCATCGCAGATCCAGTGGCGATATTGCTTGGCGATGCGCAGCGATTCCTCCGGCTTGGTGCCCATCGTCTCCAGGCAACCCCAGCTCTTGGGAATGACGACGTCGGCGTTAGCAAAAGCTTCGTCCATGGTGTCGACCACTTCAAACTTCACTCCGGCCCGGCGCGCGTTCTCGCGTGCCGCTTCCACGGTTTCGGGCATCAGGAAGTACTCGGGCGGGTGGGCCAAGGTCACGTCCATGCCAAATCGCGGCATCAGCATGATCAGTCCCTGGGGAACGGAAAGGGGTTTGGCGTAACTCGGCGCGTACGCCCAGCTTACCGTCAGCTTGCGCTTGCGCAAATCTGTGCCAAGCTTTTCGCGAATGGTCATCAGGTCCGCTAATGTCTGGCAGGGATGATCCACATCGCATTGCATGTTAATGACGGGCACATCCGCCCACCGGGCAACTTCGCGGATGTAGGCGTTCCCTTCGCCAGGGACCAAGTCGTGCCGGATGGCAATGCCGTGCCCGTAGCGTGAGAGGATGATGCCCGTATCCTTCGGACTCTCTCCGTGCGATACCTGCATGACGTCAGCGGTGAGAAAATGCGCATGGCCTCCGAGCTGGGTGATCCCGGCCTCGAAGGAGTTCCGGGTGCGGGTGGACTTGTCGAAGAAAATCAGGAAGATTGTCTGATCGGGCAGATAGCGGTGGGGGAGGCGATGTTTGAATTTCCGCTTGAGGTCGGCTGAGACGTTCAGCAACGTTTCGATCTCAGAGACCGTCCACTCCTGGGTGGTGATGTAGTCCTTGCCTTTGAAGAGAGCCTGCTTGGTAATCATCGTGGACTCCTCATGATTCGATGAAACTTCCCTTAGACACTTTGAGCCTCACCGAATCGCGCGACAGAAATGCCCTGATCGCTGCCGAGTTCGTTTATCTGCCAGGCTGTGGCCGCAGCAGGTAATGAGTGAACAGCACTGCAAAGATCAGGTTCCCGACGCCGAACAGAAGCAGCACTTGCAGCGAAAGGTCGGACTTGAGAAAGCCGAACAGGCTGATGGCAAACGCCCAATACTTGAGTGCCGTTCCGTAGACGAGCAACGGACGATTCTGCCGGTAATCCCGCCAGACCGCAATGTACGCAGCTCCGAACAGCACCGCCGTGCCGCCAACAAACATTCGAAACAGGCCTGGGCCGAAGTCGTTGAAGTGAATCAGTGGAGCGATGAACCGTTGAAGGAATAGAATCGCCAGGCCACCGGTGATGTTGAAGATGGCAGCGAGAATTAGAGTGGTTTGCATGTTTCCCCCGTTGGCAAGCGTGACACCCGGTGACACCTCTCACAGTCCTTCGACGTTGGCGAAGTTCACGTGCCGGGGATCGCGGATGGATTCCACAAGCAACTTGAGCTGCAAATACCGAAGCATGTCGAGCTGGTAGCTGCTTTCGGAAATTTCCGGCTTCAGTTTCCAGCTCACCACCTCGTCACGGCTTGGTTGGATTTCAACCTCGGCATCCCCATTGGAGAACCAGGCGCGGTCGGCGAGCGGGTTCAGGCTCAACCGATAAGGCGCGCCGGCAATCGTGCCGTAGATCGTGGTCTGGTCACCTTCAAAGGCGATGTAGAACCCATTACGGCCCGCATATTTCCTATAGGTTTCGAGGCTGCCAAAGAACCGGGGCTTCTCGATGTAGGGACCGCCGTCTTCAGGGCAAAACACGTCGCAGTTTCCGCAATCGTTGCAGGCGTCGGCGTAGTTGGCCAGTTGGTGCACTTTGGCCACCTTGAAAACGCCTCCCGGAACGCGTTGCAGCGATCCCTCCGGCGCGAGCTCGAAGTTGTCGTAAGTGACATCCGCCGCCGTAGTCTCGTACACGAAATTGGCAACGTTGGGGCAGACGGGCACGCATTTGTCACAGTTGATGCAGTCGTACAGCCAGAGCTTGGACCCGATCTTGCGCGGTACGCCCTTGTTACGCTCCCACGCGTAGCGTGGATCTTCGGTTGCCTCCTTAACGAGGATGGGAGTGTTGAGCACCCCCGCCGCGTCCACAAGAGCTTGTTCCAGCCCCACGATGGCTCCGCGTAGCGCGTCACCCACGGCGGGGGGAAACGCGGACATTCTTTTCTCAAACCTGTCGGCGATCTGCTGGCATACGTCGCGTAGGGGTACCGCATGGCGCCCCTCGACATAAGCCTCCAGAAGCGACAAAACGTCTGCTTCCAGCCACGATTCGACGCGGACAACTTGTTCCTGGTCAAAGCCGGCAAATTGCCCGCGCAGTTTAGCCTTCATTTCTTGCCCCACCTGGTCAACCGCCCTCGGCCCTTGACCCACTTGGCGGACTACAAAATCCGGCAAACGAGTCGCTCCCACGGCGTGCATTCTCTCTCCCAGCTTTTCCAGGTAGCGAATCAGCCGCGCGTACCCGCCGGGCCGTAGCAAATCCGTGCAGGTGGTAACGGGGATGAAATTCATGGCCACGCAGTTCGCCATGTTGTTGGAGTCGAGGCCGGCCGAAAAGGAGATGGGAATCGATGCGCCCATGTGCTGGCGAAACTTCTGCACGAGGTTCAGGGTAAGAACGTGCAGCGGCGCGCCGGACATGTACATGACTTCATCGGTGAAGAAGGTGCGATGATTCTTCACCACCAGCGTGTTGCTGAATTTCACCGCCAGCCGCTTGCCGCGCGAGCACGCCAGCCGATCCAGGCGCGGAATCATGTCCAGCGCTTCTGAGAATTGCAGGTCCTTGTCAAAGGCTTCCTGGGTCACCAGGATATCGTGATACCCGAGCACATCGTGTAGCAGGTGCTCGACCTCTGCTTTCCCCAGCAGCGTAGGGTTCAGCTTGACGCAGACGTTCAGGTCCATCTCCGTCAACAGAAAGCTGACAATGCCTTCGATTTCGCCGGCGGGGCAACCGTGAAACGTGGAGAGCGTCAGGGTATCGCTGATGCGCGTGGGAAACGGCAGATCGCGATAGCGCGCCCAGAGGCCAATGAGCGTCGAGCGCAGTTCGTTCACGATAGGCGTTGCGTCTTTCATCGACTCCATCCACGCCCGCACGCGCGGCGAGCTGATCCCTTTCAGGTCGTAACCCACGCTCATATCGAAGATTGTGTCGCCCCAATCGCCGGGAAAATCCTCGCCGAGCAGCTTGGACGCCTTGAGAATCTCGATAAACATCGCCGCGCCCACGTACTCGCGCAGCGACTGCTCGAGGCGAAGTTCCTGCGACCATTCCACGTTGTATCCGACGTTGATGATATCGATGCAGGGGCGGGGGATTTTCAGTTCATCGAGAATTTGCACCGTCTTCAGCTCGATGATGCGTGAGCCGCCAAGCCACGAAAGCACGATGTTCTGTACCAATTGATCGTGTGGCCCGGCGGCCGGCCCCAGCGGTGTGGACGCGGCGTGGCCATGGAAGCTAACAGAAGTGTCCAGGCCGGGCAGGCCGCGGAAGAATTTGGCCTTCGGCAGGTCGAAGATCTTTCCTTCCCGCTCGTATTCGAGAAAGGCGCGACGCAGGAGCAGGGGAAGTGGAATGGGAACCAGCTCAGACATAGTAGGACAGTGGTTAGTGGCTAGTGGTTAGTGGCTAGCCGCAAATCACGGTAAGGCCCGTAATCCTCAAATGACCGGGATGTGACAAAACTCTGGACGGCGCGCGCCGCGTCCCACATGTACGCAGCGTCCTTCGATTCAGGTTGCATACACTGTCTCACGGGTCTTGAGGATTTCGTGCCGGCGGAAGGGATTGCGGAGTGATTGACTTGAGAGGAGGTCCACGTCGCGGCCGAATATCTCTCGAAGCTCAGCAATCATGTCCACCCAGTCGTAAAGGCTCCATTGGGCATCCATGGCGAAGGTGACCAAAACGTCCACATCGCTGTCGGGGCGGAAATCTTCCCGTAGGACGGAGCCAAACACTGAAAGTTCAGCGACTTTCCACTTTCGACAAAAATCGCGGACGAGCCCTTCCGGAATCGGAATGTTGACCTGCTTCATATATGCACCCGCCACGCCGACATCCGAGCGTAGCACCAACCCTCACTTCATGAAAGTGGACTTGCGAGCGTTCTGGTCAGGCCGCAAGCGAAACCGGTGTCTCTGTGTCCTCTGTGCCTCGAAAGATTTCACACAGAGGACACAGATCTGCTCAGTGAACTCTGTGTGAAATCTTTCCCCCCACAGAGGACACAGAGAAAGACATTGCCAGCGTAACGAGATCCTGTCTACTTACCGCTTGCCACTGTTCTAAACATAGCGTCTTAAGTAATGCCGCATAATCGATGCAGCACCGAGTTCGGTTTTTGCCAAGCGGCCATCTGCTGCGAGACCGCATCGAGCAAATCT
>JGI26339J46600_10000240_pt1 | contig 18945 bp, 20 predicted proteins | sample BogFormECP12_OM1_FD_46600 | JGI IMG/M metagenome (IMG submission 46600) | reverse complement strand
GCCGGTCAGGTACTGGAACGTGCCGTTGGAACGTAGGAATGACGCGGTTTCGATGCGATCCAGACCCAAGACGATGGGGTAGACCAAAGCCAGGATCATCTGCGGGACCGTATAGCGGTGGTTACGTCTGGGATAGACCAATTGCCGGGCGAGGAAATGTCGAAATTGCAGCACTCGCAGAAATTCGTGGAGGAAATACACTCCACCGAAGTGCGTCAAACCGGCATGATTACAGGAGATTCTGAGATTTCTAGGTGATCTCCGCATTCTGACACTGACTTCACCAAAAGTGAGGTAAGTGTCAGAATATCAAAAGTAAAGTGGCACAGCGATAAACAGGGACTCCAGCGAACTCCTGCGGCCCCGAAATGCGCCGGATTCAGGTCGTAGAGAACTTTGAATCTCATTCGCAGAGATCGATGCAGATGTGTGATGCATATTTGGCGGAATACCTACCCCTGCAATTTGAAGACTCATTGTTGTCCAAATTAGCTGCGCGCTTCTGAGCACCACCGGGAAGAAGAAGGCTGAGTGTCTCTGATAAGTTGAGTTTGCGAAAACCAACGAGTCAGAGCAGGACTCAGCCTTGAACAGGGTATGCAGCATTTTCTCGCAGACTTTGCAGCTCATTACGAACCGGCTTTGATACCGCAGTCCGGAAACACAAGGCAGAACGGCATGCACGCGGATTCAGCAATTGGGGACAGTTCGTCGCCATGCTGTTCTGCCAACTGGGAGGGGTCAAGTCGCTGCGCGAGATTTGCGGCGGATTGGCGGCCAGCGAGGGAAAGTTGCGTCATTTAGGGTTGCCTCAGGCCCCTGGGCGCTCCACATTGGCCCGCCGTACCTCAAGCCCTTCGTCATTTCACTGACTCGATCACCCGGTCGATGGAATCGCCGAACTGAGACTCGGACAGGTCCTGTTCAACACGCCTGAGGGCAGCCGCCCTAATCCGGGACCACAGCTCTTCATCCTTGTACAATCGGCAGCAAGCGTCAGCAAATTGCGTTGGGCCAACTGCAATAACGCACTCGCTCTCGTTCTGCCATCCGAGCTGTTCTCCGATCAATTGCGAGACAACGAGAGGCACACCATGTGCGGCCGCTTCATGAGCTTTGAAAGGTATGCCGGCCGCATATCGGGTTGGGACGACGAAGACGCGCGCTTCATTGTACAGCGGAAACAAGTCATCCTGAGGACCTACGACATGTATTCCCCGGCCAACAAGCTCCTCCCGGATGCCATCGGTGCCGTACCCCGCTATCAGCAGTTCAGTTCCGGTAGACGCCTGCACAATCGGCCACACCTCGTTGCAGAAATATCGCATGGAGTCGGCATTTGGGTTGTCGCGGCCATGCATCGCGCCGACGAACAGGAACCTCTTGCGCCCTTGGAAGTCTGTAGGAGTCGGCGACAGCCCCAATTGATGACCAACAATATGCACGTTGGGCAAGCCACAACCAGCTATGGTTGCTGAGTCGCGAGGGGAAACACATACCACAGCATCTGCAGCTCTGGCCAAATCCAGTTCTCTACTCAGCCAGGCGTCCATAACTGCACCGGAGGTTTCCCATCCCAGCACAGCGGCTTTCATCTTATCTCGGCCGGCGAAAATCGCTTCCGCATCGTATACAAGCCGACATCCTGCCCTTATCTCCCCCGTAACCCACCACTGAAGCACGCGCTCCATATTGTGGGGTCGACTTACCCACATAATGTCGGCATCCTGCACGTACTCTCGACAAACCTGAACTGGGTCGCCGCTGGCGTCGACACATTCGACATCACGGGCTATATCCGTATGGCCGCCGCCATCCAGAGAATACGAGAGGCCCACGCACACCACTTGATGTCCCCGCCCGGCCAAGTGGTTGACGATGTCGTTACTCCTAGGGAAGCCGGAACCCAGATTCCGGTGCGGGACTCTGTCGTCCATGTAAACGATCCGGAGGGCCTTTGATGAAGTCGCGATCCGCGCTCGATGTACGTTCTCGGCTCCTGGAGCTGAATGCAAGCTCAACACGTTCCGCCACTTCTCCCGGAACTTCAGTTGATTCTCTGCCATTCGCGGCTTTGCGGCCTCGTTATCACCTGAAGACGCCGATTCGTAGTGCCGAATGACAGCCAATGGCTCGTAAAGGACACGCCGACCACTGGCCCAGACCGCTGTACAGTAATCCGTGTCCTCGTAATAAGCCGGCCAGAATTCGGCGCTGAAACCGCCCAACCTCTGAAAAAGCTGCGCTGGAGTAAACAGAAGGGCAGCCGAGCAATAGTCCACTGGCCTGCGAAATTCATACCGTGGCAATCGTGGATCGTCACCTCGACCGTATCCTAAGGCAGAACCGTCGTTCCATATGATGCTGCCAGCCTCCTGCAGCCGCCCGTCGGCGAAGAGGATCTTGCCGCCAACCGCACCTACCGTTAGATCATCTCGCAGGTCTCTTACGGCAGCACTCAGACAACCCGGCTCCAACAATGCATCATTGTTGAGAAAACACAAATATTCCCCTTGCGCTATAGCTGCGCCCTGCATGCAAGCCGGTCCAAACCCTGCATTCCGTTCGTTGCGAATGACTGTCGCCCCGTCAAGGCGGTCAATCAACCGTTGGGTTTCATCGGTTGAATTGTTGTCCACAACGACGACTTCGAATTCCATGTCCGAATTTGCCAGTATGGATTCGAAACACAGCAAAGACAGGTGAGATTTATTGAACAAAACTAGAATGATGGAGACGCCCGGCCGACTGTGAGCCACTGGGGGAAACACTATACGTCTCTCCGATCGCAACAGATCGGCGAGTCGGCTCTTCCCATATCTGTCCCATTCGTCTTTCCCCGCTGTCACATTGAACGATCGGACCGACTCATCCGCCGAGCTGGCACTGATTTCCGCCCGACTGACTCTTTCGGATGGTCCGCTGCGAACACCGCGCACCGTCTTAATGAAAGTTCTTAACGGTTGCGTCACTTTCCAGGAACGCGAAGTGACCAGCTTTTCAAACTGCCCTTCCACATAGTCCAGTCGCACACGTGCCTCCGCGAGTCGGGCTGCGGATTCGGACTGGACATCCACCACATCTTTTCTGGCCCGTTGCAGTGCGTCACTTAGTTCGTGAGTTCCCGTCCTCAATGCCGAGAGGTTGACGTATGCTTCTTGCAACTGGGAAAGCATTCCCCGACGCTCCGTCTCAGACTGGTGCTGCATTCGTGCTATTTCTTCCGCAGACTGGTGCTGCATTCGTGTTACTTCTTCCTGATATGACCTCGTGCGGTCGCTAAGATAGTCGACTTCGTCCTGAATGCGTCGGAGCCCACTCGAAGATATTTCCACCGACAACGGCGGGCACTGTTTCCCTGTTAACAGAGATTGGAAGTCTGCCTCTTCGCTCGCCCAGTCTTGGACCTCTTCCTTCGTGACGATCAGCCCAACCTTGGCGCAAAGCTCCTGGACCGTTTCGCCCAGGGATCGCGACCAACTTCCACTAGGCACGCCGGCCAAAAGGCAATACATGACTCCCCTAGTAACAACCCAGCCCAAGGCGACTGACCCGTCTGCAGTCCACTCGTTGTCGATTAGGTGCAGCGTTCCGTTTGCTTCGATGAGGTTGAATGGAGTGCAGTCGATGAATCGGGATGGCAAAACGAGATCGGCGAGTCGATTGCTCGGGTCTGAGACGCTCGCGCTGCCAAGAAGTGACGCAAAACCAAGCAGATATTCAAACCAAGGCATGAACACTTCAGCCAAGGGCGACGGTATAGTTCCGGACCCGGCTCGGGCTCTCAAGATCGACCACAGCAGTTGCCTTCCAGAAATATACCGGCTCTCTCCTGTGACATTTGTCAGGGTCAACCCTGATCTCAGAATAGCTACGCGCTGCAAGTTGGGAAACATTGCCTCTTTCGAGACTCGCATGTCTCCGCCGATGCGTCGAATGGTAGTTACGGTGGCAAACTCTGGAATTCGATCTGCCGAAAATGCCATGGCCAGCATTGGCTCTTCATCCTGGACGACAGACTTGGACCCGGCCACAACCAGAAATGAATTACTCAGTTCTGCAAGCAATCCGTTGCGTGCCACTTGGTCAAGCACCAACGCATCGTCAAAGTTACGAAACCTCAGGCCCGTATAATCCCTGGCATGGGCTCTCGCTAACAGGTCACCTACGCGGAGGTCCGGACTTGCGACCCCAGACTCCGTCAAGATTACAGACGGCAACTTATAATCAGGGAAAGGATAGTAGAAGTCCTGAATCGGTAGGCTGGCGCTTTCCAACAGATCAATCAGTTCTTTGCGACCTAGGGTTACAGGTTGGCCGGGACCGTAGAGACCCTCGATTCCCAGATAGGGTGTTCCGAGATGGTCCTCTGAGCAGCCGTTCCAGTATTTCAGCCCCAATTTGTTTTCTATGGCAACAACCAATTTACCGCTGGTCGCCAGATACTGGGACGCACGCTCAAGATATTCGATAAGAGGCTGCTCCGACCGAACATAGACCGGCGCATACTCAAGCACACCGACCATCAAGACCCAGTCAAACGAACCGGCAATCTCAGAGTCCGAGAGATTGTCAGCGTACACCTTCACATTCTGCAGATCACTGCATCTCGCCGCAGCAATCCGAGCTCGCACCAGGCTTCCTTCCAGCGCGACGGTGATGGCCCCGATCTCTCCCAGATACCGCGTCAGCGCGCCACAGCCGCACCCAATCTCAAGTACCCGCTCTCCCTCCTTGATATTGAGGGGTCGCAGTAGGCAATGGCGCCACCGGCTCAGGTGGTACTCCGATGGCCAATCTCGGATTTGGCGGGCCAGCTCTACGGAGTAGGTGCCACGGTCAGATGCGGCGCGAATTATGGAACCCAGCCTATACTCCGCATCTCGTCCGTCGCTATACGAGATCGTCTTTCCATTTTCCCGCCGAAACAAGCCATATTCTTCATCCCACGTATAGTTCATTCTCCTACCTGCGTTCTCCGCTATAAAGCCCTGCCTTCAGGCTGGGATCTATGCTGTTTTGCCCGTGACGGGCGAATGTCGTTTTCAGCCTGCGCATGTGCACTAGGCCCATGGACGCTCGGCCGCACTGCGTGCCCCTGCAGGCTAATCCATCGCGGAAGGCACGGACTTTGTATCGAGGATTTGAACCTGGCGGCTCTCCGAAAACCAAGCTCAGCGGCGGGGGATGCACGGACAGACTCAACGCACACGGAGCCAATGGGCGACCTCCGCCCTGGGAGGCGATCGGTGTTGAACTCTGGCGGCATCAACTGACCCGTCCGACGATGGGTGACCAGGATCCATAGGGAACTCGAGAGGCACCCGAGCATTGTCATCCAGCTGAGGGCTACTAATCGAACCTAAGCACAGGGGCCTTTATCTAAAGTATGATTGTGTCATCGCATGGTGCTACTTTCACAGTACGACAGAGGGGGACCGCTCGCATAACCTCGGTGGCAACACGATTCACGGTTGCGGACCAGCTGGCAGCCCATCCATCGGAAACCAACCGCCATCCGTAGCTATCGGCATGATAGCCTATCGCCACCGCATCGGACGATGACATGCTGATAATGCCGCTCCGCTCGAACCGGTAGCGCCATGGGGCTGCGCACCGTGGGGCAGGCTAAGTCGGAGGTTGACTGCATGCAGCGCTGGTGAGTCGGGCGAAGGAGAGAGGCATCGGCGTGCCTCTCGTATGGACCACATCGACTATGGACTGGGGGCATTCCGTCGCAGTTTATTCGCAACCATTCCTGCCGGCGAAAAACGCGACTTCGCCACCGTTTACCAGGACCTGCGCAGGCCGGGACGCTGGCAGCCTATGAGGTTCACCAACGCTTCTATGAAATCGGGTCATCTGAGGGGCTGCGTGAAACATCCGAGTTCCTTGGCACCAAGGAACGAGGCAGTAGGGATTGAGTTAGACTTGCTCTGATGGCCCGTCGCCTGCGCCTGACGTCTGCGAGGTCGTGCGAACCTCTGGTTATGTTATTCTGGCCAGTTGACTACCCCGATGTGGAACGTACCTGATACTCCAATCAGCTTCTCTGCCCTGTTTCTTGCTGAAGTGGAAGAGGTTGCGCGTCGCTTGGATGCCGCGACTATCGAAAAGATGGCCTCCCTTTTGGCCGGCGTTCGTGAACGCTCAGGCCGCCTGTTCATACTTGGCGTCGGTGGCAGCGCTGGCAATGCCTCGCACGCCGTCAACGATTTCCGCAAACTGGCGGGAATCGAGGCGTATGCGCCAACCGACAACGTTTCCGAACTCACGGCGCGAGTAAACGACGAAGGCTGGCCGACTGTGTTTGAGGCCTGGTTGCGAGTCAGCCGTCTTCAGCCGCGCGACGCGATTCTGGTGTTTTCGGTGGGCGGAGGCAGCGTCGAGCAGAATGTGAGCCCGAACCTCGTTGCAGCACTCGATTACGCGAAGTCGGTGGGGGCTAGCGTTCTGGGAATTGTCGGACGGGACGGCGGCTATACGGCAAGTGTCGCGGATGTTTGCGTGATAATTCCGCCAGTCCATCCGGACCGGATTACGCCGCACTCGGAGGCCTTTCAGGCAATCGTGTGGCACCTGCTGGTGTCGCACCCATTGCTCCAGCAAAGGGCGACGAAGTGGGAATCGATAGCGCCCGGCAAATGAAGCGCGCCGTGTTCCTGGATCGCGATGGCGTGATCAATGAGGCGGTGGTGAAGGACGGCAAGCCCTACCCGACGGCGGATGCCGCTTCGCTGCGGATTCCCGAGGGTACGGCCGAGGCCTTGGCGCGGTTGAAGCGGCGTGGCTACCTGTTGCTGGTAGTGACTAACCAGCCTGATGTTGCGCGCGGCAAGCAGTCACGAGAGGCTGTCGAGGAGATAAATCGGCATTTAGGTGCCGCACTCGCACTCGACGATGTACTGACCTGCTACCATGACGATGGCGACGATTGCGAGTGCCGCAAGCCAAAACCAGGTTTGATTTTGCGGGCGGCACAGCGTTACGGAATCGATGTGCACCGTAGTTATTTGATCGGCGACCGATGGCGCGACATTGATGCTGGAGCAAACGCCGGCTGCAAAACCATCCTGATCGACCTCGGGTATAGAGAACGGCTGCCAGCCTCACCTCCGGACTACCGGGTGGCGTCGCTTCCTGAGGCGGTTGATTGGATCCTAAAGAGCGACGCGGAGAACGGGTGAGAAGCATCGCAGAATTGAAAATCAAGCTGTTCGCCGATGGCGCCGATAAGGCGCAAATCTTGCAAGCGAAGGCTAACCCCTTAATCAAGGGCTTCACGACGAATCCCACCCTGATGCGGGCCGCCGGAGTGACGGACTACGAGGCGTTTGCGCACGAAATCCTGGCGGTGGTAACTGACAAGCCCATTTCCTTTGAAGTGTTTGCTGACGAGTTCGCGGAGATGGAGCGACAGGCGCACAGGATCGCGGGCTGGGCAGAAAACGTGTACGTGAAGATCCCGATCACGAATACAAGGCGCGAATCGTCGGCGGACCTGATTCGCCGGCTAGCCCATTCCGGCGTTAAGTTGAATGTCACCGCCATTCTTAGCCTGAAACAGGTGTGCGACGCTGCTGCGGCCCTGGCGGGTGGAGCGCCGTCGGTGGTGTCGGTGTTTGCGGGACGGATCGCCGACACCGGAATCGATCCCGTGCCGCTCATGGCCGAGGCGATGAAACTGGTCTCGCCGCATCCCGGAATGGAATTGCTATGGGCCAGTCCGCGCGAGTTGCTGAACATTTTCCAGGCGAACGATGTCGGATGCCACATCATTACGGCGACCGATAGCGTACTGAGCAAATTGAAAGTCGTTGGGAGAGATCTCGACGACTACTCGCTGGAAACGGTACAGATGTTCTATAACGATGCGACTCATTCGGGGTACCGGTTTTAGAGCTCATGTGTGACGAGTGGAGCCGCTGAAAATGCTGCCAGAGCTTTGCGAGCGCAGCGGGATTCGAACTGTGAACTACGAGGCATTGGCAGGCAGACAGCAGAGAGAGGGTAAAGTGAGCGGAGTCATTTGTCCGATCTGCCTAAAGGCGCCCGCTCGGCAGACGTTCACGAAAGATTCCTACCCCGTATACCGCTGCGGCGGCTGCGCGTGCGAATTTCTTGAACCACAGCCCAACGATCGAGTCTTAGCGGAAATCTACGACGCCGAATATTTCCTCGGCGATCACGATGAAGCGTCTGACCAGCGAGTCGCCGCGCTGAAGAGCGCGACCTCAGCGCTGTACCTCGACCGTCTGGCTCCAACTGGGGCGGGGAATCAAGCACGTCTACTCGAGATCGGTTGTGGCACCGGCGACTTACTGTTGCAGGCGCAATCGCGGCGGTTTGAAGTGAATGGAGTCGAGTACTCGGCAGTGGCCGCCGCCACCGCGAACCGGCGGCTCGGAGCGGACGTCGTCGAGGCTGGGACGATCGAGAATTCGTCGCTACCTGCCGGGCACTTCGATATCATCGCGGCGTGCGATGTCATCGAGCACACCCGCCATCCCAGGTTTCTCCTTAAGAGGGCGCATGAGCTCCTCCGGCCGGGGGGCATGATTTTTCTAGTCACACCCTCGCTTGATAGCTGGTCGCGCACGCTGTTGGGCAAACGCTGGATGGAATACAAGGTGGAACACCTTTTCTATTTTGGACGAAAATCGCTTGAGCGGCTGTTAAGGGATGCCGGGTTCGAGCGCCCGGCGTTCGCCGGCAATCGCAAGGTGCTTTCGCTGGACTACATGCACCGCCACTTCGAAAGGTTTCCCGTGACCGCGTTGACACCATTTTTCCGCTTGGTTCGCCGCTGCGCGCCTGAACGACTTGCCCAGCGGCACTGGGTTCTGCCTGCCAGCGGAGTCTTCGTGACGGCGCGCAAGCCGCAGTGCATAAGGTCAGATCAAGCGAGACGGCGCGGTAATGACGAGAGGTGATCACACACTGGCAAGGCGCGCAATTCTTGGCGGCCAGTGCCTACGGTCAGCGGTGCCGATCAAAAACATCGCGAAACTCAATGCGCCAGCGAGGCTGGCCGACGCACGGGACGTTAACGCATGATAGCGAAAGTTGCAAAGTCTGCAAAAGCGAAAGGTGCGACTGGCCGCATGCAGCGGGAATGCCCCATTTGTGGCTGCGCCGAACTGGACTACGAGTTCATCGTCGACAACTGCCCGCTGTGTTGCTGTCGCGACTGTTCGCTGACGTTTCTGAATCCCCAACCGGACCCACAGGAACTGTCTGGGGCCACGCCGCTCGAGGCCGGCGACGGTGTCTACGAAATCCACGCTGCAAATGGCGCGACACGCCTGGACCAGTTCGTTGCTTATGCGGGGATCTCGTCCGGCAGGCTGCTACTCGTGGGCGCCGGAGAGCCACTCCGGGCCGAGGCGGTGCGTCGCGGCTTTGACGTGATGACCCTCTCGCCCGAGGAACTTGCGGAGTACGAAGTGATCGGCGCCGCTGGCTCGTTTGTCGGCTGCATCCTGAATTGTGCGCTGGAACAGACTAGCGATCCGCTCGCCTGCCTGGCTATCGTCCGGTCGGTGCTGTCACCTGATGCATGCCTGATGGTGATCGCGCCTACGCTAGACAGCCGCACCGCGCGTGTATTCCGTTCCACCTGGTGGGAGTTCAAGCGGCATAACCGCTACTATTTCACCTCCGATACGATGCAGAGTCTGCTGATCAAAGCCGGCTTCGGAGATCCCATCATCATGCCCGACGACTCCGTCGTATCACTGCAGTACATGCGACGGAAACTAGCCACCGAGGCCCCCGCTTGGCGATACCGATTGCTGCGGCTGTTGACCGCCGCCAGCCCGGGCTTCGTGCGGAACCGGACGTTTCGGTTCCTGCACAGCCGATTGATTTTCATGGTTCGGCCGAAGCAGGTCGCACCTGTTCCGCGGCTCTCCGTCATCCTTCCGCTCTACAACGAGCATTCCACGTTTCCCGAGCTGATGGAGATGTTGGTCGAGAAGCGGATTCCCAACATGGAGATCGAGATCATTCTTGTAGAAAGCAATTCCAGCGATGGGAGCCGCGAACTGGCGCTCGCGTACCGCGACCATCCGCGCGTGCGGCTGATTCTGGAAGACCGGCCAAGCGGCAAGGGACACGCGGTGAGAAACGGGCTTCAGGCCGCAACCGGAGATGTCGTCCTGTTCCAGGATGCCGATCTGGAATACGACCTCGACGATTATGAGGGTCTGATTGAGCCAATCCTGGGATACCGCCAGAATTTCGTAATCGGCTCGCGGCACACGGTGAACACGCGGCTCTGGAAGATACGCAATTTCGGTGACGCCGGGGGCCTGGCTGCGTTGTTCAATTTTGGGCACCTGATATTTCTGATACTGTTCAACCTCGTCTGTCGGCAACGGCTGAGCGATCCCTTCAGCATGTTCAAAGTGTTCCGGCGCGAGTGTCTATACGGTCTCCAGTTCGAGTGCAACCGGTTCGACTTCGATTGGGAGATCGTGATCAAGCTGCTGCGCAAGGGCTACCGCCCGCTGGAGCTGCCAGTGAACTACCGTTCACGTTCGTTCTCGGAAGGGAAGAAAGTCACCATTTTTCGCGATCCGTTGACCTGGCTGCGGGCGCTGGTGAAGTATCGCAACTCGCGCCTTTACGATCTCAGCGTGCCTAAGGATGGGGCGCACTGATGATCGCTCACGGCCTCGCGGAGACGCTCCGCAAATACTCGGAGGTATCCTCCAGGCCGCGTACCGAGCCGATCTCGTAGAAACGCTCCGGGACGTCGAAAGCGGCCAGGTCCCCGGCGGTCAGGAGACTCTGGTATACGGCCGCCAGGTCGCAGGGGACGCCGTCGGGCAACCCGGCGAAAACGTTTGCTCGGAACGCACCCAGGCCGTAGTCGATGTGCCTCATCGACGACGTCGTGCTCTTCTTGTCATAGCGAACGATTTGTCCGTCGCGGTACTCGACATTGCTGGCGTCGAACTTGCCATCATTGCGAAACACCGTCATAAGTCCGCGCTTGCCGCTGTGCAGGAACGCGGCACCCACGGAAGAATAATCGCAAGGCAGATAGGAGTCGCCGTACAAAACAAAGAAATTCTCGCCCAACAGCGGAATAGCGTGGCGAACGGCGCCCGCAGTACCGAGCAACACCGGTCCGTCGAACAGGACTTCGGCGCGCAGCCCAAACCGCGTGCCGTCACCGACAAAGTCCCGGATCATCTCACCGCGATAACCCACGCAGAGCACGACACGCTGGATGCCGCGTGAGGATAATAGGCGCAATTGGTGCGCGAGAAACGGCTCGCCGTTCAGCTCGATCAAAGCTTTGGGTATCGTCTCGGTCAGCGGCCGCAGACGTGTGGCCAGGCCCCCGGAAAGAATGGCGACTGGCAATGGAAGGCCGCCGTTCACGACTGGGTTACTACGGTAGTGCCCTGGAAGTCGAAGCGGAACCGGACCTCTCGTAGGCCTGCAGCCAGCATGGCGCGCCGCAGCCGTGTCTTGTCTTCGGTGTAAAACATAAGGAACCCGCCACCGCCAGCGCCGATCAGCTTACCGCCCAGCGCGCCATTGGCCCGTGCCAGTTCGTAATATTCGTCAATGGATCTGTTGCTCATTGCTCCCGAACGCCTCTTCTTGTGCTCCCAGTGCACGTGCATAATTTCGGCGAACTGCCGCAGGTTCCCGGTCTCCAGCGCGGATCGGCTCTGGTACCCCAATTCCTTGACGAAATGGAGATTGTCGATCATCGACTGATCCATGGAGCGTGTACGTTGGTCCTGGTCCGCCAAGATCTGCGAAGCGGACCGTGTATAGCCAGTGAAAAACAACAGCAGATTGTCTTCCAGGTTGGCGAGCGCTTCGCCGCTCATCCGCAGCAGGCTCACGTGCACGCGGTCGTCGGGCAGGAACTCAAAGCAGGTGATGCCGCCGAAAGCTGCGATGTACTGGTCCTGCTTTCCTACCGGCTCCTGAGCAAGGTCGATTTCGATGTGGCAGGCCTGCTCGGCAAGTTCCTGCGTTGGCACAATCGTCTTCTTATGCGTGTGCAGTGCGTGCAGTAGCGCTGTGGTGAAAGAACCGGATGAACCCAAGCCCGTACCCGCGGGAATGTCAGACATGCTGGCGATTTCCAGGCCTTCGGCGGGAACGCCAGTCAGGAGCAGCGATTCCCGGATCAGCGGATGACGTATCTCCTCCGTTCTCCGTACGCGCTCGGTCTGGGAATACTTGATGATCGCTTCCTCGAAGAAGGTATCATGCAAGGTGATGTAGACGTATTTATCGATTGCTGCCGAGATCACGAATCCGCCGTGTTGGCGGTAGTACGACGGCAAGTCAGTGCCGCCTCCTCCCAATGAGATACGCGATGGACTTCTCGTAATGATCATGCTCGCCTTCCCTTGCGGACCTGCTCGGCAATGCGAAGGGACGCTTGGGCATCTGCGATGCCCGGTGACGGCGCACGCTGGAGCCGGATGTCTTCCGAGAAGTCCGCCATCTCCGCCTCCCAAGAATCGTCGGCGGCCGGATATTCGTAAATCGTGGTTTCCGGAGGACCCATTTCCGGCAGCATCTGATAGTGCGCCAGCCGCTCCATTCCGTAGCTACCCCCCAAACCCGCGATCTCGAGCTTGCCGCAGCGTCCGGAGTATTCGAACGAGAACAAGTTTTTCCACTCGGTCCAACTCGCGTGCAGGAAGGCGACGCCGCCCCCTGCCGTTTGCAGCAGAAAAAAGGCATTGTCTTCCACGGGCATATTCCAGTAAAAAGTCGGCGCGACGCCCTGGACATCGACGAATTCACCCAGAAACCATCGAGCAAGGTCGATGAGGTGGACACCCTGGTCGATTGCCTCGCCCCCGCCCGAAATGTCCGGAACTGCGCGCCACTCTTTTTCATAGCCCGGCCGGCCGCCGTGGCCGTAGCGGGCGCGAACGAACATTGGTTCGCCGAGCGCGCCCGAGTCGAGAATCGCGCGGGCCTTGCGGAACGCCCGATGATAACGGTGATTGAACCCCACCCTCACCAGCACGCCGGTTGACCGGGCCGCTTCGGCGACCGGGTCGAGCTCAGTCGCGCAGCGCGCACCTGGCTTTTCCAGCAACACGTGTTTGCCGGCGCTCGCTGCGCGGGCAGCCAGCGGCGCCAGCGCGTCGTGGGTGGTGGCAACAATAACAAGGTCGACCCCGGGGCTGGCAGCGGCCGCCTCCGCCTCAGTCGTGACTTGCGCTCCAGGATACAAGCGGGCCAGATTCTTGGCCCGTTCTCGCACCTGATCGCAGCACAGAGCCAGTGACCAGCCCTGCGGTAGTACACGCGCACGCTTCTGGCCGATCAGGCCGCAGCCGATAATCGCAACGCGCATCGTCAACCCCAGGGCAACCCCCGTTCGCCGGGTACGATACGCCGGAGGGTATAGACGTCCGTCTCCTGGAGATCCTGGCGATGCGCGGCGAAGTCCGTCCACGGATCCCAGACGGCGCTGATGAGCTTGCCGGTGATGCCGTCGCTCTCGGAGCTGGCGAGATACGCACATAGGTCGGCGCCGCGCTCTAGGGGACTGCCGCCGGACTCCTTCTGCCGCAGCGCGGCTTCATACTCAGAGCGGCCTACCTTGTCAGGTCCTGCGGCGAGCACCTCGTCCAACAAGCGGGTGTTGAGCGCGCCGGGCGCGATGCTGTTGACGTCGATGCCGGCCTCGCGCAGCTCCTCGGCTAAATTCTCTCCGAACCGAACCACTGCCGCTTTGGAGGCGGCATAAGCGCTCAGGAACGGTCGAGGTTTGGTTGCGCCTCCGCCGGAAACAAGGAGGATCTTCCCGCGCGTCGACTGCCGAAGCGAAGGGAGGAACGCTCTGCAGCAGAGCACGGTTCCAAGGAGGTTGATGGAAATCGTCTGCGACCAGGCCTGCCAAGATAAATCGTCGATTGCGCCTTTGGGTCCCAAGACACCCGCGTTCGAAACCACGATATCGAGTTTCTCAAACTGCTTTTCAACGATCTTTGCAAGACGGCTGACGTCGGCTTCCGAACTCACGTCGGCACGCTCTGCCAAGACCTGCGCGCCGGGGACGGCGGCGGCCCGCAGCCGTTCGGTGGCGCCCTCAAGGTCAGCCGCTGTCCGAGCGCACAATAGAACGCTGGCGCCTTCCTGGACGAAGCGGCGTGCAACGGCGTAGCCCAAGCCCTGGCTGGCTCCGGTGACGACCGCGAACTTGCCAGCGAGCTTCATGCCCTTTCTCCTGGGCCTGCCTGCCGCTTGAGGAGATCGTCGCAACCGACCGCGAAACAGCGGAGTCGGAGGTCGGCACTGCCCATGATGTTCTGTTTGAGCTGCTCGGTGATCGCCGGCTCGGCGAAACCAAAGACGACATCGTGACTGCACCGGGCAAGACAGGCAGCGGGGACCATTCCTATGTGCCACAGCCCGGCGACGGCGACCGTCACGCAGCCCCCTCTGAGATTGCCGGATTCTGCTCCAGATATTCCACCGTGCGGATGACCGCCTGCTGAATGTTGAGCTGTGGCCGCCAGCAGAGCGAGCGGATGGCAGTGCAGTCCAGAAATATGAACGGGTTGTCTCCCACCCAGCCGCGATCGCCCCCGTGGTAGCGCAGTTCAGGCGCGAGCCCCAGGTGCGCGCAGATCCAGCGAATCGAGTCGTTGACCTGGCAGTACTCGTCCACGCCGAGGTTAAAGATGTTCACCTTTTCTCGCACGGATTCGATAGCCAGCAGCATGGCGTCGAGGCAGTCTTGAACGTACAGATAAGACTTTCGTTGAGTGCCGTTTCCGAGAACCTCCAGGTACTCAGGATGGGCCCGCAACTGTCTATAAAAATCGACCACGTGACCGTGGGTATACCGCTCGCCCAGGATTGAAACGAAGCGGAAGATATAGGCTTGCATACCGAATCCCTCGCAAAACGCCTCGATAAAGCATTCAGCCGCGAGCTTCGAGGCGCCATAGAGCGAGGTCTGGATCGGCAGTTGAGCGCTTTCCGGTGTCGGAATGCAGGATGCCTCGCCGTAGACGGAGCCGGTCGAGGAGAACGCGATACGGCGCACACCGTTTACACGCATTGCTTCGAGCACATTCATGGTGCTGATCGTGTTCTGTTCCAGGTCCTTCCGCGGATGATCGGTTCCGAACCGGACGTCGGCGTTGGCTGCAAGGTGGAAGGCGAACTCGCAACCAGCCATGGCGCCGGTCAGCCTCTTGGCCTCGAGCAGGTCGCCGGCAATGAGCCTGAACCGGTCGGAGCGTAGTGCGCTTTCGAGGAAAGCAGTCCGTCCACTTGAAAAATTGTCGTAGCCAACGACTCGATGGTTGGCGGCAAGCAACCGGTCAGTCAGATTGCTACCGATAAATCCGGCGCAACCCGACACAAAGAAGCGCAATAACCCTCCCTCTCCGCCAAGAGCGGCACGTACGCATTTTGGGGGCCGCGATTGTCCCTCCCGTAGTATAGCCGATGGCACTGAGTTGAGTGAGAATTGCCGCTGTGGAAGAATATGGAAGGGGACTGCTCCTGTACGGAAATCAAGGCTGTCCTGCAACGGGGTGACTACGCTCCCGGGTTTGGCCTATGGACGGATGGGACGGATGGCTATCGCAAAACCATTCCAGACTAATGTTCTGATGAACTTGGCCGAAAGGCGCAAAATGGCAAAGTATGATCTGGGCAACTTCAATCCACAGCCATGCGGGGTTTTCTTATTATGATGGAGATGCCTGGCTGTCGGATTTGCTCAGGATCGTCAGTCGAACGGATCGGCACAAAGCGCGGTCATTTTGCCCAGCGTGACTTCGAGTTACACCGCTGCCCCACTTGCGGTTACGCGTTTGTGCCGGACCCTTGGCTCGATCATGAGGCCATATATTCTGAAGACTACTATCGCGGTCGTGGTGCGGATCCCTGGGTGGACTATATCTCGGAATCGAAGCATCCCTCAACGGCCGTGCGCAAGTATGAATGGCGCGGGGTACTTACGCTAGTCGAATCCTTACTTCCGCTGTCCCGGGAAACAACCTGGCTCGATTTCGGCGCGGGGCTGGGGGGCCTAGTCCGCTATGTTCGGGAACGCCGGGACGTCCGCATGTTCGGATATGAGCCGGGCTCTGCGGTGCGACCATTCTCGGGACCGGTCCCGTATTTCTCCTCGAGCGAGCTAGACAGCGGGGCGCATTTATTCGATATTGTGACGGCTATTGAAGTTTTGGAGCATACAGCCGAACCACTCAAGGAATTAAGCCGCATCCGATCCCTTCTTAAGCCAGGCGGCCTTTTCTTTTATACGACTGGAAATGCCGCAGCTCATCGCGACGCACTTCTTTCGTGGCGCTATTTTGTGCCGGAGATTCACATCAGCCTGTATGAGCCGCGGACACTGGCACTGGCTCTGGAACGTACTGGCTTTCGCCCAGAATTTCGGGGCTTTTTGCCGGGCTTTACCGATATCATCCGATTCAAGGTGTTGAAGAACTCGCGGATCCGGCATATCGCGTGGTGGGAGAAAGCGGTACCGTGGCCAGCGGTGGCGCGATTCATTGACAAACGCCTCGGAATCACCGCGCATCCGATCGCCTGGGCAGTATGATCCAGCAGCTTGTGGTCTTAACAAACTCGGCTACCCGGGAGCCTCCTCTATCTTTTTTAGTATTTGTTTAGCGTATAGCGACTCAGGTTGGCTCACGGTTGCGGCCAATGGGCAGGAAGGGTCAAGTCCAAGACTTGGGGTTTGGGCGAATGCAGCAGTTTTTCCAGGAACACGGTTGTCGGCCGTAGTTGCTGACGGCAAGTCTGCAGAATGCTCACCAACACGCTCTGAGTGCGGGCACCCTGCTCGGTGCGATTGCCACCCCAGACCTTTCGCGTGACCACCATCGGACGAATGGCTTGCTCAGCGCGGTAATTCGTCGCCTCCAGCTCCGGACAGTACAGGAAGGTGAACATCGCTTCCCGCTCCCGCCGCAAATGGTTGGCCAGACGTTGATTCTGGGGCGAACGATAACTACGTTCCAACTCCCGGTCCAGGCGCGCTTCCAACTTGCCGCGGGCGATCGCTAACCCTGGCTCACTGATCTCGTTTTGATCCCGGCGATCCCGCAGTCGCAAACTATGTTGCAGAATTCCTTTCACGGTGCGCGGAAATGCCGCTGCCCAGGCCGGGCCACTGCCATCATTTCGCGACAACGCCGCAGCAGGTGGGTCACGCAAGTTTGGTGAATGGCCTGGGAAAAGCCCCGGTAGACGGTCCATCCATCCCGCACCAGAAACCCGTCGAACTCAGCCCCCAGCACCGCCACCGCCTGCTCGTACCCGCGACCCGGTTGAATCGAATACACCGTAACTGCGGCACTGCTGAAGGCCCACATCCACCAGAGCTGGCCGCCCACCTTCCAGCCGGTTTCGTCCGGCGTCACGCTGGGCGAGCCGCGAATCTGCTCTACCAGCTTTTCGTAAGTCGGTTCCGCCTTCTTGGCCACCCGCGCGAAGGCTTGTGCCAGCCCGCCTCGACTCACTCGCAACCCGAAGGCACTCTCCAGCACCGCTGCTGTTTTGCCATACGACAACCCCAACGCCTTATTCAGCGCGGTGGCCAACGCCACCGCCCGCGCCCCCAGTTGTGACGCGGCGCTACCCACCGCAGCAGAGCTCTGGCGCGGATGGCGGCCCTGCACTCGCTGTCCGCAGCGCCGACATCGGCCCACGTGGATGCGAAACCGTATCCGCTCCACTCGCGGTTTAGGGATTTCGGTCTGATACTGATTCTCCATCCCCGTCTCCACCAGGGGCCCATCGCAGTGCGGGCAGCAGCCCGGCAGTTCTGCTTCCAGGGTCTCGTCGATAACTTTCGGAATGGGGCGCCGACAGCGACGACCGTACTTCGCGCCAGCTTTACGCCCCGGCTTGGCGGGATGGGCTTTCGGCGCTCGCCGCGAGAACGGTGCGGCCTGACGTTTCCCGGCACGCTGGGCCTCTTCCAGTGCCCGCATCAACTCTTCCACCCGGCGCTCAAGCCGTTCGTTGGCAGCCTGTAACTCCGCCACCTGTTGCCGCAGTCGAGCGTTCTCCTGTACCAGCGACTCCATGCGGCCAGACTAACCGGTTACCGCGCCTGCGCAAGTACCTTTCTTGAGGAGGCATCAAGGCGCTTAAGTACCACCGCCTTAAAGGCGGTGGGTTATTGGGCGACTGAAAGTCGCGGGATGGCGACTCAGGTCGCCTGAAGCGCTTCGCGCTTGGGTTCCCTGCCCCAACCGCCTCGTCGACTACCCCGCATTCCAATACCCTGCTCCTTAGAGCACACAAGCGCTCTCAAAAAAGAACGCTGGAAGCTGACCGCCTGAAGGCGGTGGGCTTAAACCTGGCACGTTGAACTAAACAAATATCTTTTGATGAATATCAAGCCTGCTCCGGCACGTGGATTAACTCCTTATAAGTGATGGTGTGAGCTGCGAGGCTAGCCCGCACGAGACGCTCGAAGAGATTGGTCTCCATGGTGCGACGGTTGAGCCGGTAAGTGAATTCGGCGACGTAGCGTTTGAGGTGTTGCGGTTCGACTTTGTGATGGGTACCCAGCAGGAAGCGTTTCAGGTTGGACAGGGTAATGTGCACCCAAGGAAAGAGTCGATGCGCCGCCTCTGGATCTGCGTGCAAGGGCGTGGCGGTGTGCTGAAAGCCTTGCTCCTCCAGTTTCTGGTACCCGCGCCAGCCATCGCTCAACACCTGACTGCCGGGTTGGACTTTGGCGTGGAGAAATCCCTGCAGGCTGCTTGCCGCCGCGTTGGGAATGACCGCCAAAGCCGCAAACCCAGGAATCGGTTTCTTGTTTTCCTGGCCGGGGGCCTGATGTTCCACCGCCACCACCACCACCGACTTGGTTTTGGCTCCTCGTCCCTTCTGCGCCTCGCCCTCTTCCGCTCCGCCCACATAGCCTTCGTCGACTTCGATCAG
>JGI26339J46600_10000238_pt1 | contig 18998 bp, 19 predicted proteins | sample BogFormECP12_OM1_FD_46600 | JGI IMG/M metagenome (IMG submission 46600) | reverse complement strand
TCTTCTCCCATGCGTCGTCCGGCTCTTTACCGGGGTCAAGCCAGTACGGTCGCGTCTCGCCCTTCCATGAAACGAACTCTTCAGTGCAGTCGAGCCAACGCAGACGGTTTGCATCATCGACCGTTGTCTGCTTCACGTCCACGTAGAGCGGATACACGCGATGCGAAATAAACAGCATGTGCTGCGGGGTCAAGGGCAGACTTATCTCGATTTCGGGCTGTGACAGACTGGGATGACGCAGCATCGGCGGCAGCCTATGCGCATTCGGGACGTTCCGTACACAGGGGTTGTCTGACGTGATGAAACCGAGTTCATCTTCGGTGACCAAGATGGACATTGGCATCCCGAAAAGCATCGGAGCCAGAACTTCGACGCCTGACTCCACGAGATACGGATGTGCATGTTTCACCATATCTGCCGTTTCGAGTGACTTAGCTGGTGGTGCGTTGCGCTTCTTCTCCAACGCGACTACTTGGTTGTGAACGCCTTGGTGGAACTCCTTCCAATGCTCACCCATTGCAGTGGCGCGGGTATGCATCGCCGCTGTGAACAAACAGAGACGCGCCTTGTCTAGGGGTGTCAGTTGTTCGCGTCGCCGAATCCTGCCCAGCACACTCACAAACTGATTTTCGATTCCGCTGAGCGTATTTTCGATGACTAAGTTCCGGTCACCGTTTGGCATTGTGATCGTGTATCGGTTGTTTGCTCTGAATGATTTTTCTGGCGACTTATTTTTCTTCTGCGTGCCGTCTCTGCTGATGCGCCAAATGTACGGGCTTTGCCCTGCTGGTGTGCGCGGGTCACACCACGACTTCAGGTAGCAGTTTGGAATGACGTGCTGGTTCTTGTTCTTCACTGTTCGCTGGTTTGCATTGTAGCCGAAAGGCGAATATCAAGCGAATAAATGCTGGAGAAAGGAGTCAGGTCAGGGGGCGGGTTGGCTATGTTAACGGGGAAGTATAACGCGGGTTTGTCTTGTAACATTGACCGAAATAACTGGGGGGGTGCTTCTCGCGCTTTTCGAGAAGTGGCCTGCCGAACCGCCGACGCCGTTCGACTCCGCTTTACGCGCCCGGAGGTCGGATCTTCATCTTAAGCACTTCCCACTCATTCACTCTTACGTTGACATCCCTACGCCAATAGAGTACAGTCAGTCGTATATACGCTATTAGCGTATGCTACGACTATGGAGTTTGTGGAAGCGCCTCCATTTACGCGCCATCTTTCCGAGTATTTGAATGAGGATGGTTACCGAGAACTGCAGGCCCGTCTTAGCGCGAATCCTGAAGTGGGCGATCTGATGCCAGGGACGGGCGGCTTTCGAAAAGTGCGATGGGCGGACGCACGGCGCGGAAAAGGCCGCAGAGGCGGGTTGCGGATTATCTACTACCACTTCTCCTCCGATCATCAAATCTGGCGGATGACTCTCTACGGTAAGGATGAGGCTTCTGACCTGACAGGGCAGCAGAAGAAGGCGCTAAAGGTTTCGATTGAAAGGGAATTGGCGGCACGCGCGGCGAAGCGAGGCGCCCGGCCGCATAGCTAACGATAACGCGGGTGGATAACGCAGGTGAGTAAGGGAGGATCGGCAATGGCAATAGCAAAGAGGGGCATCGCTCGGGAGTTGATGGAGGGCGTGGCGGCGATGAAGGACTACCGCCAAGGCAAGATCACGTTGCGGAGCTACAAAATCGAGGCGGCGCCGCTCCCCAAGGTCGATTCGAAGCTCATCAAGGACACGCGGAAGAAGCTACGGTTTTCGCGCGCCGTGTTTGCGCGCAAGCTGCGCATCAACGAAAGAACGCTGGAAAAATGGGAACAGGGGCGCGCGAAACCAAATCCTCAGGCGGCGGCCCTAGTGCTCCTAGTGCGCCGCTATCCTGACACGCTGGCACGACTGGACGAAGTCGCGGCCCGGTAGATTCCACTGATCAACAAAGGTGCGCCACTTCTCGCGCTTTTCGAGAAAGCTTGCCCTGTTTTGCCGAAGCCCCGAGCGAACCGGGCCCCCAGCGCGCCCGCTTTTGGCGCGATGGGGTGGGGGAGCCGAGGGGGATAGCCAAAGGGCCTGCCCTGAGCGTCAGCCGAAGGGTGGCCTGCCCAACAGCCGACGCCGTTCGACTCCGCCTTACGCGGCCGGACGTCGGATGTTCCTCGTAACCACTTCCCACGGATTCATCACATCCAGCGAGTGATCACCAACACAGACATCCCCACCCGCCATGCCCGAGAATGAATCTGATCGGCCAATGCAGCAGTGCGCCCGTCTCCAGAGACGGACCTTGATGCCGCTTGACAGCCATTTGCCAGCGCTCTTTGAAAACCCAGATAGCACTTGAAAGCTCTCCACCTGTTCCCAAATTGGGAGCGCGGCAAAGCTATTTTCCGTTAAGTCCTTATTCCGGAATACTTTGATATAAGTCCTTATTTTTCAAAGACCAAAGCAGAAAATTCCCGCCAAGCCCATGATTCCATTAGCGAGGGGGGGAGGGGGGTACCGGTACCAAGTAGTAAACGTCCTCCGGGCGGCTGATGAGAACGCCCCACTCATCGCGCACTTTGCGATGGGTGGGCTTCGCGCACAACATCAACATTCGGCCGCAACCGTCGCGCGGGCCTCGCCCACACATTCGCAAACGACGCGAATGTGTGGGGCGTCCGCTTTGGCGCTGCCGACATGGATCATTACTCCTTGCTCTCGCTCGCCGGAGTGCCGAAGCCGAAACGTTCGCGCATGCGTTGCCGGAATCGTTCCCGCTCCTCCGGGGTCATGTGCTCGCAGCGCTCGGCCATGCGACCGCGAAAGTTGGAGCGGTGGAACCCGCGGCCACCAATGCGGCCGAAGAGGATCCGGCACAGTGCCAGAACCCCAACCGCCTGCCAGAAGGTGATCTGGCGCCAGCCGAAGAGCGGCGGCAGCAGCCAATTCCACAGTTGCAGCACTACTTCGCCGCCGATGGCGATAAATAGCAGAAGCGCCAGAATCGCCAGCGGAGCAATGAAAATCCATTTCTTTCGCATCTTCAGTACCTCATGCTTTCGTAAATTCGTCGTAAATGCTTTGCAATCGCTCACGCAGATGCAGCACAGCGTAGCGTTTGCGCGCGAGCAGCGTATTGACGCTCACACCGGTTTCGGCGGCCATCTCCTTGAAGGTGCGCCCCTCGAACTCGTGCCCGACAAACACCTGGCGCTGCTCCTCGGGCAGCTCGTCGAGCGCAAACTCGAGTTCGTCGAGGAGCACGCCGCGGGCGTAAAGAGCGTCCGGCCCGGCATCGGGCGAAGGCAGCAGGTCTTCCAAATGCAGCAACTCTTCGTCGTCGTCGGCCACGGCGGCATCGCTGAAGCTCTCCGGCTTCTTCTTGCGGAAGAGATCGGTGATGCGGTTGCGCGCGACGCGGAAGAGCCAGCCGGTCACGTGCTCGATCGGCATCAGCAGGCGGTTCGCCTCCACGAGTTCGTAGAAGACCTCCTGCAGGATGTCCTCTGCGTCGCGCGGATCAGGCACACGGCGGCGAATGAAGTTGCGCAGCCGGGACTGCTCCCTCTTGACCACTTCGGAGATCCGCCGGTCCTGTTCGAGGCTCATCCGCTCCAGGCTCGCCGCGTCCTTCATCTAGGGATGTAGACGAATTGGGGGGTGCGAATATTGTAGGGGCTCGCAAGACAGAGGGCGCGAAATTGGCGGGCGGGCTACTTTAACGGGGAAGTATAACGCGGGTTCACCTTCGAACGCTGACCGAAACAACTGGGGGTGCGCCACGTCTCACGCTTTTCGAGAAAGCCTGCCCTGTTTTGCCGAAGCCCCGAGCGAACCGGGGCCCCCAGCGCGCCCGCTTTCGGCGCGATGGGGTGGGGGAAGCCGAGCGGGATAGCCGAAGGGTCTCCTGCCGAACCGCCGACACGGTTCGACTCCGCTTTACGCGGTCGGAGGTCGGATCTTCATCTTGAGGACGTCCATCCGATGGTAATGAAACAGTATGCCCGGCAATCGCGGTGGAAGCCACTTCTCGAAGAGCGCAACAGACAGCTCAAGTCCCGGCGTGTTAGGCTTTTCAGAAACCTGGAAGTTGAAAACGAAAATTCTAGGCAAAACTGGAGATTAACCATGAACATGAATCGCATACAGCGTGTTTTCACTGCTATGGTTGTCATTTTCGGCCTGTTCGCTCTTGGCGATGCCGCGGTAGCAGCCCCCAAGGCGAAGCATCACAACCATCATGACGGGAAGCAATTGCTCGGCGAGAGGCTCAAAACCAACGGGCACCATGAAATCCACAAGAAAGGAAACTACCACACTTTCGTGGAAGTCAAAGACGGAAAGGTCGCTGGGGTGCACGTCAAGCACGACACGAAGGGAGACATCCCCGTCACGAAGTACAAGACCCATAAGAAAATGGCCCAGGCGGGTGGACACATCGTGCACGCGTCCTTGAGTTCAGTTCAGTACCAGGATATGGGCACAGTGTACATCGGTTATGCCTACGTCGACGAATACGGAGAAGCGGAAATCTACTGGTTCCCATACGACATGATCGTTGACGGGGATACGGGCGCGGTCGAGTACGTTCCACTGAGTTAACGGCAGCTCTGGGCTGGTGGGGCCACTCTGACGGGGAGTATAAGGCGGGTTTGTCTCTTAACATCGACCGAAATAACTGGGAGTGCGCCACTTCTCGCGCTTTTCGAGAAAGCTTGCCCTGAGCGGTAGCCGAAGGGTGGCCTGCCGAACCGCCGACGCCGTTCGACTCCGCTTTACACCGGGTCGAATTCGCCTCAGATCGACTTCACCGGGATGGCCATCACATCATCGACCAGCCCGACTTCTTTTTGCACGAACGGCTCGGCATAGGTAACGCCGCCCATCATGCCGTAAAAGCGGGCCATGGATTCGATGCGCGCCCGAATCTCCTGTTGCGCGGGAAAGATTCCGCTGCCGGCCTGCTGGTCGGTGAACTGAGACTTGTACGCCATTAGCGCTGCGAATCGCGTCTCGAACTGGTCGGTGATGTCCACAACAAACGTAGGCCGCACATCGCGGTACAGGCTGGCGTAAATAATTTTGAAAGGACGATGAGGGGAACCCTCCAGCGGCAACTTGGCGAGTCCCGATATAAACGCCGCCTCGTAGCCGAGAATCGAGGCCGCGTAGTGATCTGGATGGCGGCCCTCCCAGTAGGGAAGGATCAGCACCCGCGGACGCTGTTCGCGGAGCACGCGCACGACCTTCAGGCGATTCTCCCAGGTATTTTCGACGCGACCGTCGGGCATATCGAGCGCGTGGCGCCAGGAAACTTTCAGGATGCGCGCCGCCTCTGCCGCCTCGAGCGCGCGGTCTTCGGCGGTGCCGCGCGTCCCCATTTCGCCTTGGGTGAGGTCGAGGATGCCGGTGCGGTATCCGCGCTCGGCCATCTTGAGCAGAGTTCCGCCGCAGGTTTGTTCTACATCGTCGCGGTGCGCGGCTAGGGCGAGAATGTCTAGGGGCATAAATGCGTCGTTGGTCGTTAGTCGTTGGTCGTTCGCGCTGTGTTGCCTATTGCGGCGTCCATGCGGCTCCTCAGGATTCTAGAATGCCAACGACTAACGACCATCGACCATCGACTGTTCCTAAGCTGCCGGCTTCGTTGTCCGCCGATTCGCCAGCGCGAAGGCTAAGCCGAACATGAAGAGCGCAAACAACACCAAGGTCAAAATCGACGCGGTCAGCGAAAATGCGCTGGGCGCTTCGGGATACATCAGCGTGCGCAGCGCCTCGACTCCATAGGTCAGCGGATTGGCGTACATGAGCCAGCGAATCCATCCAGAGGCGCCGGAAAGAGGGAAAAGCGCGCCCGAAAGCAGCCACAGGGGAATCAGAAATAAATTGATGATGGCGTGAAAGGCTTGCGTCGAATCCATGGGCCAGGCGATGGCGAAGCCGAGCGCGGTCAGGGCAAACGACACCAGGAACACAGTGAGGACGATGAGTCCGAACGAGGCAAGCGTCATGTGCACGCCAACGAGCGGCGCGAAGACCAGAAAAATCAGTCCCTGGGCGGTGGCTAGCGTGGTGCCGCCCAAGACTTTTCCAAGAACTATGGCCGCGCGTGGCACCGGCGCCACCAGCACCGAAAGCAGGAAGCCTTCATTGCGGTCTTCGATCACCGACATCATGGTGAAAATCGCGGTGAAGAGCACGATCATCACCAGTGTGCCGGGATAGAAATAATTCAGATAGTGCTGCTGGCCGGCGCCTTGTCCGGAACGAAATGAGGTTCCGAAACCGGATCCGATAACGATCCAGAACAAGAGTGGAGAAGCGATGACGCCCACCACCCGCGCGCGCTGGCGATAGAAGCGTACGACTTCGCGCCACCAGAGCGTGAAGGCAGGCAGCAGGATTCCGGCGGATGCGGGAGCGGCTGCGGGGAAGGTCGCGCTTTGCGTTGCCATTGTTTTTAGTTTAGCAGCGTTGGAGGTTCGCTCGTAGTTCAGGAGTAAAGCTCGGCTGTCAGCTGCCAGTTCGCAGCTGCTCCCGCAAAACTTGGCGGCAGCTTGAGCCGCGCTTTATTTGGCCGACGGCGTGGTCGAGTAGAAGCCCGCGATGCTTGAGCTTCCCAAAATGTGGCGGTTCCTCCCCGCTCGAATCAACGCCTGATATAGAGTCTCGGCGCTGGCCGGAAAATTCGCTGACGCGGGCAGTTTGAGGACTATATCTAGCGCATAGACCGTGAAAACGTAGTGGTGAGCGTAAGGCCTCACGTTCGCTGGCGGGCATGGACCGCTATATTCCGCGCCGACAAAAAAGTCATTGACGATCTGACTGCCGTACGGGCTTCCGGCAACGCCCGCGTTTTCGGGAAGCCCGGTCGCCGTGGGAGAGATGTTGTACATTCCCCAGTGCGTAAAGGCTGCAGTGGTGTCGTACGTGGTTACGACAAGACTGGCCGTACGCCGAGGGACGTTGGTCCACGAGAGTTCTGGAGATTGATTTCCACCGGCGCTTCCATCGATCGAGCAGACGTTGGAACCGTTCACGGTAATGTTATTGACCATGCTGAGGGGCAGGGTTGCGTCGTTCGCAAAGGTGGTGCTGCTCAGCTGGAACGAGTTCGGCCCGGCGACATGTGTGCCTCCGCCTTGCGCTGCGGCGGACAGTGCAACTGACACCAGTAAGAGCATCCAACTGCCAATTTGAATTTTCACTGACGTCTCCTCCTTTCTTGGCTTCGAAAACCGGAAGCATTGTACTCCGGTTCCGGCCTCGGCGCGGGGTCTGAAGCTAGGTGCTTTATCCGTGATGGCCTCATCGCCGGAGCGGGGTCGAACTGCGCTCGGATCGGCCCCTTCGACTTCCCCCTCGGCTTCGCTCGGGGCTTCGGCAAAACGGGCAGGCTCGCGGGACGCCCGTCCCCACACTAGTTTCTCGGGGAGGTTTTCTTCTTGGCCTTCTTCGTGCCGGCTTTCGGGGCTGGTTCGGCGTCTTCGTTCCAGAAGCGGTGGCCGGTGCGATGGATGAAGACGTCTTCCAATGTGGGCTTGCTTACGCTCAGCGACTGGATTTCTCCGGGAAAGGCTTCGACCACGTCGGGGACGAAGCGATGTCCATTTTCAATCTCCAGGCGGACCTGGTTGTCCATGACGGTGGCATCGACGTGAAACTTGCTGCGGATGCGGTCGGCTAGTGTCTGCGGGTCGCGCGCTTCCAGCAGAATTACATCACCGCCGATCTCGCGGGTCAGGGCTTCCGGCGTGCCTAGCGCCACCAGGTTGCCTTCGTTCAGGATGGCGAGGCGGTCGCAGCGTTCGGCTTCTTCCATCAGGTGAGTGGTGACGATGACGGAAACGCGCTCCTGATCGCGGAGAATTTGGAGGTATTGCCAAAGGTCGCGCCGGGCGCCGGGATCGAGGCCGGTGGTGGGCTCGTCGAGAAGCAAAACCTCGGGATGGTGGAGCAGGCCTTTGGCGAGCTCGATGCGGCGCTGCATGCCTCCGGAAAAAGTTTCTACGCGATCGCCGCGGCGGTCGAGCAATCCGACGCGGGTGAGGATCTCGGTGATTCGGGTCTTGAGGCCGGGGCCGCGCAGGCCGTAGAGGTGTCCCTGATGCCAGAGGTTTTCGTAGGCGGTGAGCTTGGGGTCAACGCTTTGGGCCTGGAAGACAACACCGATATGGCGGCGCAGGGCTCCGGGCTGGCGAACGGCGTCGAAGCCGGCGATCGTCGCGCTGCCTGAAGTGGGAACCATGAGGGTGGAAAGAATGCGGAAGAGAGTGGTCTTACCGCTGCCGTTCGGGCCGAGGAGGCCGAAGAGTTCGGCGGGGCGAACGTCGAAGGAGACGCCGTTCAGCGCGGTGCGGTCCTGGTAGCGATGGACGAGGTCGCGAACCGCAATGATGGGCTGGCCGCCAGGCTTGGCGGGCTCGGCCGGGGGAGCGAAGTCGATGGCAGTTGAGTTCGGGGTCACAAGATATTCTACGACGGGAACGAGGCTATTATCATCCGGGGGAAGCCGATCCAGCGCTGGGGCCCCGGATTTTCCCGTAGAGACGCGGCTTGCCGCGTCTCTCTGCGCGTCGATAGGATCTCACGGCGCCACGGGAGACGGGGCAAGCCCCGTCTCTACAGTCGGGAAGAAGTTACAAAACACTTACGCGGCGACGGGGTTCTGGCCGGGGACGCGCTCTTCGAAAGCAACCGGAACGTGGCGCCAGACCTGGATGGCTAGAACGACGGTGGTGGCGAGAAGCAGCGCTCCAACGGCGACGTGGACTACGGTCGCGATCACCATGGGCAGTTCGGGCTGCGCGGCGTCTCGTCCCCACGTGACGCGGGTGACGAAGGCGAGGAAGCCGAGGCAGAGTTGCGCGACCATCAGGCCGAGCATGGCGATTGCCGGACGGCGGACGGCGTCCACTTGCGGGTAGACGGAGATGGCGCGAACCGCAGTCCAGGAGAGCACGATGGCCACGACGGCTGCGTTAATGACGTGCGGCCACCAGCTCAAGCCATGGTGGCGAAACATGGCGCCGAGGATCAGTTGTACATAAAGCACAAAAATCGAGAGCAGGGTCAGAGTGAAAAGAGCGGGGCGGCGCTGGTCGAGTTCGGTGCGCGGCTGCTCTCCGACCCAGCGCTGGCCAGTGAAAACGGCGATCGCGACGGCGATGCAGAAAAAGGTCTGGGCCACGGCGGCGTGCGCGCTGGAGATGGGTGCGGGCAGGAAGAATAAGACGGTCAGCCCGCCGAGGATGCCCTGCGTGATCACGGTGGCAAGCGCCCCGAGGCCCAGAAGGCGCAGCCAGCGGCGTCTTTCGACTTGCCAGGTCCAGACGGCCAGGATGATGGTGAGCAGTCCGATGAATTCTGCCACCATCCGATGGCCATGTTCATATTTAATGCCGCCGATCATTTGCGGCATTTTGTAGAAGGAGCCGAAGGTGGTCGGCCAGTCGGGAACGGATAACCCGGCGTCATTGCTGGTGACGAGTGCTCCGGCAACGATGAGGACGAGGGTGGCGCAGGCGGTGAAGACGGCAAAGCAGTGCAGTCCGCGATGGTACGGAATTTCGATGCCCTTCAGGATAGCCCCCATGAAAACCGGCAACGTGAAATCGTCCAATACGTTTCCCGAAACAACGAAGTTTATCAGACTTACCGACCGTTCTCGGGGCAGCTTATGGAGTGGGCTACTTTGAAATCTTCTTGCTATTGAAGATGCTGATCGGCGGTTCTCGCTTGCCGAGCACCTTTTCTCGCCATGCAGCCCGCCACGCAGCTCCGAGCAATAGTGCCCGCCAACCGCAATACGCCGCCCCCAACACAAGCAAGCATCCGCCAATTGTTTCAAGTGTCTGCACTATTTAAGCCGCTCTTCCACCCGCCGCTGCCGACAGGCAGCCCACTACCTAACGGCGCTGATGAGTCTCGTTTCGATCAAAGCGCCATCCGCCAGAGTTGCCCCTGCCGGACAAGCGATTGAATTCCTCGATGCTTTGCTCCGCGTCTCCGCCGCCACTTCGCTTTCGTGCGGAGCCGCGAATCAGCCGCTTAAGACTCTTGCCGAGAGCGGCTGCCTTTTCGCGGGCGCGAGTAAAAAGCTTGTGCGTGGGCATGCTGGTCTTCATCGACTTATCATACCTGAACTTGAACATGGGGAACGCGGCCCTAGACGCGGCAAGCCGCGTCTCTACGGGAGCGATCATTCACCCGCTGCGGCGCTTTGCGATTCCATTGCCTGGATGATGGCGTCGGCGAATTCCGAGGTGCCGGCGGTGCCGCCTACATCACGCGTGAGTTTGCTGCGGTCGCGGTAGACCTCGTCGATGGCGTTGCGGATCTTCAAGGCGGCGTCGTGCTCGCCCAGATGGCGCAGCATGAGCAGGGCGGATCGCAACACGGCGGTGGGATTGGCGATGTTCCTTCCGGCGATGTCGGGTGCGGAGCCGTGCACGGCTTCAAAGATGGCGCACTCGTGGCCGAAATTCGCGCCCGGGACGAGGCCCAGGCCGCCGACCAATCCCGCGCACAGATCGGAAATAATGTCGCCGTAGAGATTTTCCAGCAGCAGCATGTCGTACTGGTACGGGTTCATCACCAGTTGCATGCAGGTGTTGTCGACGATGTGCTCGCCGTAAGTGATCTCGGGATACTCTTTGGAAACGGTGCGCGAACAGCGCAGAAATAATCCATCGGACAACTTCATGATGTTGGCTTTGTGGATGCAATGAATTTTCTTGCGCTTGTTCTTGCGGGCATACTCAAAGGCGAAACGCGAGACGCGGGTGGAAGCCTTCTCGGTGATGATCTTCAGGCTCTCGACCACTCCGGGGATAACTTCGTGTTCGATGCCGGAGTAAAGTCCTTCGGTATTTTCGCGCACGACGATCAGGTCCACCCCTGGGTAGCGGGTGGGAATATGCGGCAGGTTGCGGATGGGCCGGAAGTTGGCGAAGAGCTCGAAGCGCTTGCGGAGTTCGACGTTGATGCTGGCAAAGCCGCCGCCGATGGGCGTGGTTACGGGGCCCTTCAGTCCGACGCGCGTGCGCTCGATGGATTCGGCGAGTTCTTTAGGGATGTATTCCTTGTATTTCTCAAAGGCTTCGGCGCCGGCGGCGAAGCTTTCCCATTCGAATTTGACGCCAGTGGCTTCGAGCATGCGCACCGTGGCCTGGATGACTTCGGGGCCGATGCCGTCGCCGGGGATTAGCGTTACTTTGTGAGAGATCATTGAGTCATTAAATCATTGAGACATTGAATCATTGAATCATTTAACACCATGCTTGGACGTGCGCAAAGACGCTCCGAAGATGGCTACTAGCTCATTGGCTTCTTTCAGCAGGTCTAGTGTTCTCTTTGGACTAACTACTCCTGTCTCGCCCAGGAGTTCGAGCCAGAAGACGGCTTCGTCGGCTTCTTCGACCACTATACCCATTCTTGCGATGAACTCGGCCTGGGAACGGGCCCGACAGACTGCCCGATAGTTCGCGGCAACCGACGTGCCGCTGCGCAGGAGTTGCTTTCCCAAAGTTTGTGCGTCCGGAGCGTGAGGCAAAGAACGAAAAAGGTTTACGATGCGGATCGCGAAGATCTTCGTCCGCCTCTTCAACTCCCCCGCTTTCTCAAGTGAGTTCATTGTGGAATTGAGACATTGAATCACTGAGTCATTGAAGCATGGAATTCAATCGCTCAATGATTCAATGACTCAATGATTCAATGTCCTTTGCCCTTCGGTTCGGGCGCGTCTTTCGCTTTCAGCAGGTCTTTCAGTTCCGCCATGAATTCCTGCACGTCTTTGAAGTCGAGATAGACGGAGGCGAATCTTACATAGGCGACCTTATCGTAGCGGCGCAGGCGGTTCATGATGAGCTCGCCGATTTCGCTGGTCTTGCGCTCGCGCTCGGCGGACTCGATGACGAAGGTTTCGGCTTCATTGACGATCTGCTCGAGCTTGCTGATCGGCACCGGGCGTTTCTCGCAGGCGCGCATCAGGCCGTTGAGGACTTTTTGGCGGTCAAAACGCTCGCGGCGTCCGTCTTTTTTCACCACCATGTAGGGGATTTCGTCGATGCGCTCGTAGGTGGTGAAACGCTTTTCGCACTTGAGGCACTCGCGGCGGCGGCGGATGGAATCCGCTTCCTTGCTTTCGCGCGAATCCACGACTTTGTCGTTTTCAAACCCGCAAAAGGGGCATTTCATGCGCTTGGCTACACTTGGGAATAACCACGATTGTAGCAGGGGATGAGGGAAGAGATGGTAGGGCCGAGGCGGTAAAGATGGGCTGATTAAGTTTTCGTTGCAAGATTGAATGCTATGAAGGGGCGACCCTCGCCGGCCCGCAATGCATTGACTTCCCGCAGTTTGACCCCTAATATGATCGCGCCAAAGGGGCAACCTCTCTCAAGTGATCGGCCAGACGATTTCGCATTACCGCATCATCGAGAAGCTGGGCGGCGGTGGAATGGGTGTGGTGTATAAGGCCGAGGACACGCGGCTCGACCGCTTTGTGGCCTTGAAGTTCCTACCCGAAGGCGTGGCCCAAGACCGCCAGGCTTTGGAGCGTTTCCGGCGTGAGGCTAAAGCAGCTTCCGCTCTGAACCATCCCAATATCTGCACGATCTATGACATTGGTGAGGAAAATGGCCAGGCGTTCATCGTCATGGAGTACCTCGACGGGAAGACCCTGAAGCACTTGATTGGCAACCGTCCGATGGATCTGGAGATTCTGCTCTCTCTCGGAATCGAGATTGCCGACGCTCTCGACGCCGCCCACGCCGAAGGCATCGTCCACCGCGACATCAAGCCAGCAAACCTTTTTGTAACCCGGCGCGGGCACGCCAAGATTCTTGATTTCGGCCTGGCCAAGGTTTCGTCCGCCAGCCAGATGGAGGGAGCAGGGCTCACCGCCCAGGCGACGGCCGGAGCCAGCCTCGAGCACCTGACCAGTCCCGGCACCGCCCTGGGTACAGTGGCGTACATGTCCCCGGAACAGTCGCTGGGCAAAGAACTCGACGGACGAACCGATCTGTTTTCCTTTGGCGCCGTGCTCTACGAGATGGCGACCGGGCTGGTGCCCTTCCCCGGAGATACTTCCGCTGCCATATTTGACGCGATCCTGCACAAGGTACCCACCGCCCCGGTCCGCCTGAATACCCAGGTGCCGGTGGAACTGGAGCGGATCATCAGCAAGGCATTGGAGAAGGATCGCAACCTGCGCTACCAGCATGCCGGCGATCTGCGAGCCGACCTGCAACGGCTGAAGCGCGATAGCGATTCCGGGCGTGCCGCCGTGCAGAGCATGGAGTCGGTGCCCACCTCCAGCTCGCAAGTGACCCCCGTTTCAACAAGGACTGCGGTTGCGGAAGCCCGTGGCGGCAACAGTTCCGCGCAGAGTTCCGGGCAGAGTTCGGGGCAAAGTTCCGGACAAAGACCGGCAGCGCAGCCGGTCAGCGCGGCGGTGCCGGGTCGGTCGCTGGGAAAGATCGTCGGGTTTGCGGCCGCGGCCGTGGTGGTGGCGGCAGTGGTTGCCGGGGGTCTGTATCTCCGCTCCAATAAAGCGCAGGCCCTTACAGGGAAAGACTCGGTACTGATCGCGGACTTCGTCAACACCACGGGCGACGCGGTTTTTGACGGCACGCTGAAGAAGGCCCTGGCAGTGGATCTACAGCAGTCGCCGTACCTGAGTGTCCTCTCGGATGGAAAGGCGCGGCATACGCTGACCTTGATGGGGAAGTCGCCGGACGAGCGGGTCACTACGGAAATCGGGCGCGACATTTGCCAGCGCAACGGCGCCAAGGCGCTGCTGGTGGGCTCGATCGCCGGCTTGGGCAGCCAGTACGTGATTACGCTCGATGCCATCAATGCCGCTACCGGAGACACGCTGGCCCAGGTACAGGGGCAGGCCGACAGCAAGGAGCTGGTGCTCAAGACTCTGGATAAAGCCACGACCGATTTGCGGGAGAAACTGGGCGAGTCGTTGGCTTCGATCCAGAAGTTCGACAAACCACTCGAGGAAGCCACTACTTCTTCTCTGGAAGCGCTGAAGACCTATACCCTGGCGGATGCGAAGCATGCCGCGGGAGACGATCTGGCGTCCATTCCGCTGTACAAACGCGCGATTGAACTGGACCCGAACTTCGCCATCGCCTACGCCCGGCTGGGCACGGTTTACGGCAACTTCGGCCAGGTGGATACAGCCGAAGGCTACCGGAGAAAAGCATTTGAGCTGAAGGATCGGGCCAGCGAGCGGGAGAGGTTGTACATCACCTCGCATTACTACTCCGATGGCGGACAGCTGGAAAAAGGGATTGCGGCGTACGAGCTATTCAAGCAAACCTATCCCCGCGAAGTCACTCCCTATGTGAACTTGGGAGTCACGTACGCGCAGCTGGGGGAGTTCGAGAAGTCGCTGGAGAACGCCAAAGAGGCGATGCGGGTGGAGCCCGAAGAATCTCGTGGCTATGGGCAGACAGCAGTCGACTACATGGGACTCAATCGTCTGGAGGAAGCCAAGGCGATTGCGAAATCAGGTCTGCAACGGAACCCCTCGTTCACATTCCTGCACGACATCCTGGCAAACATCGCCCTGGCGCAGGGAGATCTGGCAACCATGGAAAAGGAGGAAGCCCTGCTTCATGACCAGCCAGACCTTGAATTCGGAGTGAATTTCCGGCACGGGGACTTAGCCGCGTCCCACGGACAATTGCGGCAAGCTAACGACTTCTATGAGAAGGCGCGGCAGCTTGCACAACGAATCCAACTCAAGGACCTGGAATCAAACGCGATCGCGGAGGAGGGATGGGTTCAGGCGCTGGCCGGCAATCAACGGCAGGCGGTTGCAGCTATGACCGTGGCCTTGGACACTTCGCAGAGCTACAGCCTCAAGCTCCAGGCAGCCTTGACGCTGGCCTTGGCCGGAGATAGCAAAAAAGCGCTCGACTTGGCGAGCGCAGTGGCCAAGACCCGGCCAGACGACACTTACGTGCAAGCGCTAGCCGCTCCGCCGGTCCAGGCCGCCGTGGCGCTGCAGAGCGGGGACGCTTCCAAGGCGATCGAAATTCTGAAGGCCGCTGCTCCCTACGACAAAGGCAGTACAAACGTGCTCTACATCCGCGGGCTGGCTTACTGGAAATCCGGCAGAGGAAACGAGGCCGCGCAAGAGTTTCAGAAAGTACTGGCTCTGCGGAACTTCGCTCCGGCCGATCCACTGATGTCGATGGCGCAACTGGGGCTGGGACGCGCTTACGCACTCCAGGGCGACAAAGAAAAAGGCCGCACCTCGTATCAGGATTTCTTCGCACGGTGGAAAGACGCCGACCCCGACATTCCTGTCCTCAAAGAAGCCAGAGCCGAATACGCGAAGCTGCAATGAGCGGACCTAAGCTGGCCCGGTTGGAGGTTTTGTTACAAGCGCTTAACGATTGACGATGCTTCCTCGACCGTTGCGACTTTCTCGGCCTGCGCGGTCTCGGCGGAAAGCTTGCGCAGTGACAGGCGTTCGTGATGGGAGAGCAGCAATCCGACGGGAACGACGGCGACAAACGTTACCAGCCAGAGCATGATGCCGCAACTGACCGTGAGCTCCTTGGGGACAATATCAAAGATGTGGTCGAGCGCGCTGATGGTCGCCAGTTGGGAGCCGCCGCCGACACCCGGCAACTGGACCATGGAGCCGATCATGCTGGCGCCCATGAGAAGAAGAACCTTGGTGGTGCTCATGGTATTCATGGGCGCGCCGTAGGCATGGGTCACTTCTTTGTACGCCAAGGCGATGACCCACCACATCGCCACCGACACGGCGGACAATTGGAGGAATGCGAATGGACCGTGAATGGTATTGAGCCCGACGGTAAACTCGCGAATTTTTTGAGCGATGCGGTGGCCCAGATTTTCGGCAAGATGGGAAAAACGGCCTTCGACCCACTGCGCGATTCCAGTCCCGCGGTAGGCCATCAGCACCGCTCCCGAAAGCAATCCCAGTACGAGCGCGATCAGGGCGTATCCCGTGAGATGAATCCAGTGCCTGACTTCGGGCGGGGCGGCGAGCGTGAACGCACGCAGCTTCGAGGGAAGAAAAATAGCGGCCACCATCAGGACCGTGAAACCGCCAACGTCAAAAATGCGCTCCACGGCCCAGACCGCCACTTGCGAGGCGAAAGGCAGGTTCTCACGGCGCGCAATCAGATATGGACGAATCAATTCGCCAGGACGACCGAGCAAGGCGAGTCCGGTGAATCCGATCAAGGTAGGTGGGACTAATCCCAGGATGGACGCTTGCTTTCGCACGGGTCGGAGAAAGATTTTCCATCGAACCGCGCGCAGGAAATAGGCGAGGTAGATGAGCGCGACTCCGTGGAAAACGTGGCGCCAATTCAGTTCGTACTGAAAGAGTCGAGCCCAGTCGAAGTTCCGCCAAGTGCGGAACTGGAGATAAACCAGCACGACCAGCACGACGAAAACCACCGCGTACGCTGCGTATTTTTTCTTGTTCATGCGGTGCGAAAGTCGCAGAGAGGCACACCCATGGTGAGCGCGGCCCTACTTGAAGGTAAATGAGGAACCCAGCAGGGTCAACGTCAGGACGATCAACGCGGAAACTCGGCGGCGACGGCGGTAGCGGCGGGTTTGGAAGAACGGTAGGTGTTGAATCATTAAGACATTGAAACATTGAATTCAATCGCTCAATGCTTCAATGACTCAATGATTCAATTCCTTTTCTTGTTTCGCCTCTTTTTCCTGGGCGATCTTCTTCGTGTTGTATTCGTGCACGATGCGGGCCACGTAGGCGCGGGTTTCGCGAAATGGGGGCACTCCCCGATACTGCTCGACGCGCTGCGGACCTGCGTTGTAAGCGGCCAGCGCCTTGACCAGATCGAAGTTGTAGCGCTCCAGCAGTTCGCGCAGATAGCGGCTTCCGCCCTCGACATTGGTTTGCGGATCGAAGGCATCGCTCACGCCCAGTTGGTTGGCGGTGCCGGGCATAAGCTGCATGAGCCCGCGGGCGCCTTTCGGGGAAACGGCGCGCACGTTGAATCCGCTTTCGGCGTGAATGACGCTGTTCACGAGATCGGGATCGAGATGATAGACGGCGCTGGCGGAGTTCACGATTTGATTCAGAGCGGGCGCGGGTCCAGATTTCGCGGGCGGGGCGGCGATGGAGGCGTGCGCAGCCGCGGGCGCCGGCAACGGTAGCGACAGATCTTTTTCGTAGCCGGTGATTTCGTTGGTGGGCACGTCAGTGAAGCTGGAATCGTCGGCACCAAGATAGAGGCGAGTGATTGTCCCCATCACCAGGCGATGCTCGTGGCGGATGCTGAAGCCGTTGCGGAGGATCGCCAACTCGGCGGCAGATGCGGGACGAGCGAGAAGGGCTAAGGCGACGGCACAGAAAAGGACGGCGGCTTTGGCCGCAATTCTCGCAGCCCGATTTTTACTAGTGCGGTTCATTTTACCCGCACCCGGGGTGGGACGGGCGAGGGCGCCCGTCGCTCCATCGCTGATGGTTTTCTTCGAATCATGTTCTTCAAATGATCACAAGCTGCCCACGATCGGTGGTTCGCCAGTCGTTCGTTCGCCAGTCAGTGGTCCGCGAATCTGGTCAACCACCACCGGTTCGAGCTCTTTTCCATGGAGCACATGCTCGATGGCGGCGGATACCCCGCTTTCGGCGTTCGAGCGAGTAAGCTTCCAGCCGCGGCTGCGCAGCTCTTCCGATGCATTTCCCATGATAAAGGGGTGCCCGGCAAAGGCAAGCATTTCAATATCGTTATAGTTATCACCAATGGCCATGACCTGGTCGCGCGTAATCTGCCGGTGATTGACCCAGCGCTCGAGCGCGTGTCCCTTGGAGCAGCCGGCGTTGAGCACATCGACAATCGAAAGATCGCGGCCCGGGTACTCGGTGCGCAAAACCGTGATGGGCAGGCCGCAGCTTCCGAGGACTTGCAACACCCGCTGCATATGCGCGACCGGGCCGCAGAACATGGCCTGCACCGGGTCGGTCGTCAGTGCGTCCTCGATCGGAACCACGAACTGGATGTACTGCATGTTTTTCTCCAGCCAGCGCTTGATGCTCGCTTCCAGCTTGTCCAGACGCTCGATCACGATCGTGCCCGAAGCATCGCCGTGAAGATCATTGCTGTCAAAGGTTAGAACGGTCTGACCGCGAAATTCTTGCATCACGCGGACGAGTTCGCGGCAGGTCGGCTCGGGGAGCAGGTCGCGGTGAAAAGTCTCTCCGGCGAGGGAGCGGGTGATGGCGCCATTCGAACTGATCAGCCAGAGATCGAATCCCAGTTGTTGAGCGATGGGCAGGGCAAAAGTGTGGCGGCGTCCGGTGACCAGAATGATCTCGATGCCTTGGCCGTGCACGCGCCGGAGGGTGGCAAGATCGGTTTCGGAAATCTGAAATTCCGGGTTGAGCAGGGTGCCGTCAATATCAATGGCGATGAGGCGGAGGGAATCGGCGGGCACAAACAATTCTAGCATCCGCGCAGACTGATGGAGCGCCGGGCGCCCCCGCGGTAGTGTCTCAGTTTGAATTTGGCGGTCCTAATCGCCTTCGCAGCCATTTCAAAAAGCCTGCACTCAAAGCAACGATCACCATGCCAGCCCAAAACCAAACGTGCTCCTCAAGATATGCACCAAGACTAAGTTTCCAGTAGCTTGTGAAGAAGTGAAGTTTTGCACCGACGTAGAGAAGAATGAAGATAACCACCAAACCCTTGTCAATTCTGTCGAACCAGTTTCCCATGGCGGTTAGTCTACTAGCAAAACGATTTCCTCGAGACCTCTTCTTTGAACCTCGTGTTGCTCCTGTGCGACAATCGTTTTCCACGGAGACCATCCATGAAATTGAGACTATTGCTGTTGTTCTTGGCGCTGCTCCCAGCATCTCTCCCGGCCCAGTCCGCGCCCGAAACAGGCAAGCCCTTCGTTATCGAGTATTACTACAAGGCCAAGTGGGGACATGCGGACGAGTTTCTGCAGTTATTCAAGAAGAACCACTACCCGCTGCTGAAGA
>JGI26339J46600_10000237_pt1 | contig 19002 bp, 15 predicted proteins | sample BogFormECP12_OM1_FD_46600 | JGI IMG/M metagenome (IMG submission 46600) | reverse complement strand
GAGGCATGCTCGATCGCATCGACGCCATGCTATTCGCAGTGCCGGTGGTGTGGGCGTATGGGGCTTGGCGGCTGCTGCAGTAGTAAGCGGAATGCCCAGGAGAAATGAACTCGGGGTGCCCCGCTCCTCGCGTTTTTGCAAGGGCGGGCGTGAGCGCCATCACATCTTTTGCAGGCTATTCGCGTCTTCGATCCACCAGCTAATTGGAGGAGCGTGTATGCACAAAAGGTCCCTTTCGCCCACGCCGTGGCCGATATACGGGATTGCCAATCGGCGTTCACCTATTGGATGGATCCTCTGCCTTATTTGATGCCCACTGGAATAGTGCCATCTCAATGTCCGCAGGCCGCCATGAACTTCGCTCCTCCCGTTCAGAGGGGAAAGGGATACCGTTCGTCAGAAGCTTTTGCCTTAAGCTTTCGAGGTACTCACCGAACGCGCAGTATCCACTTGTCATGCTCTCCTTGTTCCCGTCAAAGATTTTCGGCAGCGGTGATGGAGTTAGCTTGCCCAATGCTTTTCGTATTCGTCCATCCAGCGCCCCGTACTTCTCAGGGTCCAGAAAACGAAGGAGCTTCGAGGCGTATGTCAGTCCGAGTCCCGGAATATCCAAGGCGGTGTGGATGGCGGTTCGAGGAAGGTTGAGGCCTTGTAGAACTGCATTGAGTTTTGTGTTCAGGCAGTGTGAGCCGAGGGCATTGTCAAATTTTTCGAGCACACCGTTTTGGCTTCCGCCCCATTGGATCATTTCCCTGACAAGGAAAAGCGGGGCAGAATCAGGACATTGCCGATAATGCTGAAAGCGCTTTTCAAGGCTACGAATCCATTCGAATGTCGGGTATTGGTCCGGCGGGTATCCGAACAAGCCATGCTTGTCCTCCCAGTGGTACGCTTTGTACCACTCGGGAAATCTCAGGATGTCCATTGGCTTATTATATTTCCCACCGTGTTTCAGAATGCGTCCTTTGTGCAACTTGCCACAAGCAAGCCTTTTCCCTATATTGGAGCCCATGGAAGTCCATTTCACTCCCGACGTTGAAAAGAAGCTCAACGACCTCGCGGCGCAGAGCGGACGCGGGACCGATGAGCTTTTGCAGGATGCATTCACCGCATATTTCAACGAACTCGTGCAGACGCGGGACATGCTCGACAACCGCTATGACGAACTGAAAAGCGGCAGAGTGAAGCCCATCGACGGCGAGGAAGCCTTCGCCCGACTGAAGGCGAAAACCGAAGCCCAGCGCAACCGCCAGGTCTGAGGAGAGATGAGCAGCGGCCACGCTCTCCACCCCGAGGCCCTCGCGGATCTCGACGAAATACGCGATTTCATCGCACAGAAAAACCCGGACGCCGCCGACCGCGTGATCTCGGAGATTTTTGACACCATCCGCGGGCTTGTGCCTTTTCCTAATCAGGGCCACCGACGCCCAGACCTTAGCTCAAGGCCTTTGCGGTTCGCTCTTGTACGTGAATATCTGATTGCCTATGCAGGGGAAGAAAAGCCCTTGTGGGTTGTGGCTGTACTGCACGGACGCCGCAACCCCCGCATCATGGCCGCGATTCTGAAAGGCAGGGAGTAAATCCCTCCGTGGTCCTTATCGCGCGGTTTCGAGGCTGATGAAGCTAAACTGGATTTAGAGAGGGATGGAGATGAACGAGCAATTACAGCAGGCAGCAAGCAACAAGACCCGTCAGATTTCTCTTTCGGGATTTAACCTGATTAATTCTCCGCGTCTCAATAAGGGAACAGCCTTCTCGGATCACGAACGCGATGTATTTGGTCTGCACGGTTTATTGCCACCGCATGTCGGGACGCTTGATGAACAGATTGAGCGGAGGATGCAAGCATTCCGGGAGCAGCCGAACGCCTTCCATAAATACAGCTTTCTCCGCGACCTGCAGAATTCGAACGAGACGCTGTTCTATGCGCTCTTACTGCGCAATATCGAAGAGATGCTCCCGGTGGTGTATACGCCAACGGTGGGTGAGGGTTGCCAGCGCTTCAGTGAGATATGGAGAAAGCCACGAGGTTTGTTTCTCAGCTATCCGAATAAACATCGTATCGATCAGATCCTGAGTCATTCCCGTTACGACGGCGTGAAATGCATCGTGGTCAGCGATGGTGAGCGAATCCTGGGGCTCGGCGATCAAGGTGCAGGAGGCATGGGTATCCCAATCGGGAAGATGGCCCTTTACACTGCGCTCGGCGGCATTCATCCGGAGCATTGTCTGCCGATTCTGCTCGATGTGGGAACGGACAATGAGGACAGGTTAAAGAGTCCACTTTACATCGGATGGACGCATCATCGGGTCCGCGGCGAAGAGTACGACGCTTTCGTAGATGTTTTTGTAAACAGCGTGAAGAAGCGCTGGCCGCACGTTCTTTTGCAATGGGAGGACTTTGCCGGTTCGAATGCCGCTCGACTTCTGGCTCGCTACAAGGACCAACTATGCACTTTTAACGACGATATTCAAGGCACTGCGGCGGTAGTGACCGCGACGGTACTCTCTGCGATCAACGTTACGGGCGTGCCCCTCGAGCAACAAAAGATCGTTGTACTTGGCTTCGGAACCGCGGGCATAGGCATCACCCACCTGTTAGCACAGCTCATGCAGGACAAGGGAATCCCGGAACAGGAAGCCCGCAATCGCTTCTACGCCATCGATTGCTACGGTCTGGTTACAGAAAATGGTAGAGATGTGCGGCCCGAGCAGCTACCCTACGCGCGCAAAGAAGAAGAAGTGCGGGGTTGGAGACAACCAAATGGAGAGATCAGCTTGCAGGATGTGATTCGCCATGCCAAGCCTTCGGTCCTCATCGGAGTGTCTGGTCAAGCGGGAGCCTTCACCGAGGATGCAGTGCACGAAATGGCCAGGAACACAGTTCGACCTGTCATCTTCCCGCTTTCGAACCCCACCGCACGCAGCGAAGCGACGCCTCAGGACTTGTTGGATTGGACCGAAGGACGGGCGCTGATCGGTACCGGGAGTCCGTTCGAACCGGTGACTATTTGGGGAAAGAAGGTTCGCATCGACCAAACCAATAACTCGTACATATTTCCTGGGCTTGCTCTCGGGATTATTGCCTCCAAAGCCAAACGCGTCACGGATGCGATGGTCATGGCTGCGGCTAAAGAACTGGCACGTCTCGTCCCCACGCAAAAGGATAAGAAGGCAAGCCTCCTGCCCTCGCTTTCGGATTCGCGTCGGCTCAGCCGCTCGATTGCGCAGGCCGTGGGCAGGCAGGCGATTCAAGATGGCCAGGCGCAGGTGGCCGGCGAAGATAGCCTGGACCGCGAACTGCAAGCCAATATCTGGGAACCAGTGTACGTGCCGTACGAACGCAAAGCAGGGAGGCCCTGAGATGGCGATCAGGGGGACGTGGGGCAGATTCCTTCAGAACGGCAACATCATCTCTAGCAGGCTGCGGAAAACCTCTGATTCGGGCGGATCTGGGGAAGGGCACGACTTCAGTCGTGCCGTTAAGTCGTTTAGATTTGCGCGCGCTTTAGCGCCTGAGGTGTGCTTCTTGCGCCCCCGCCTAGTTTTTCCGCAGCCTCCTAGATAAGCCGTCGTCCGCTAAACTGATCCATGCTCCGATTCTTGCCTGTTTCTGGAGCATCGTCGCCCAACCAGAAGCTGCGTTCACTGCTCCCTGGTCGTGGAGCCGGCTTTCGGGATCCGCTACCGTACCCTGTGGTTGAGGTTCGAACTGCGCCCCCCATCCCGTACAATAGAAGAGTCCTCGCGCATGAAACGCATCGCCATCCTGGGTTCGACGGGCTCGATCGGCTGCAGCACTTTGAGTGTGGTCGAGAGCTATCCTGACCGCTTTCAGGTCTCGACGCTGGCGGCGGGCAACAATGCCGAACTCGTCTTCGAGCAGGCGGTGCGCTGGAAGCCGCGCGTCGTGTCGCTGGCGGACGAAGCCGCCGCCCAGGCTCTCCAGGCCAAGCTGCGGCTGGCGGGCTTAGGCAAGATTGAAGTCGTTAGCGGCGCTGCGGGCACGGTTCGGGTGGCGACCCATCCCGAGGTGGATTTCGTGGTCAGCGCAATTGTGGGCGTCTCCGGCCTGGAGGCGACCTACGAGGCGGTGCGCGCGGGCAAGATCGTTGGCCTGGCCAACAAAGAATGCCTGGTGGTGGCGGGGGAGTTGATCACGGCCGAGGCGCGGAAGCAGGGCAAGCCGCTGCTGCCGATCGACAGCGAACATAACGCCGTCCACCAGTGCCTGCGCGGCGGCCGCATGGACGGGGATGCCAACGAAGTCGAGCGCATCTGGCTGACGGCTTCTGGCGGTCCGTTTCTGAATACCCCCAAGTCGGAATTTGCCTCCATTACGGTGGAGCAGGCGCTCAATCATCCCACCTGGAAAATGGGCAAAAGGATCACCATCGACTCGGCCACTTTGATGAACAAGGGGTTCGAAGTGATCGAGGCCTGCCGTTTGTTCCAGGTCGCGCCCGACCGCGTGCAAGTCATTGTGCATCCGCAATCTACGATCCATTCCCTGGTCGAATTCGTGGATGGCAGCATACTTGCTCAAATTTCCGTGACCGACATGCGTCTGCCCATTTTGTATGCTCTCACGTATCCGGATCGCATCCCTTCGGAGTTGCGCTTCTCGGTCATGGACTTGCGGCATCTCGATTTCTGCCCTCCGGATATGAGTAAATTTCCTTGTCTGGGTTTAGCCTACGAAAGTTTGGCTTATGAAGCGGCCGGTGCCGGAGGCGCAAAGACTATCGCCCTGAACGCCGCCGACGAGGTCGCGGTGGCGGCGTTTCTGGAGGAGCAGATCGGATTCGAAGAGATCCCGCAAATCATTGAAGAAGTAATAACTGCAACGCCAGCCGGACATTTGGAATCTATAAACAAGGTACTCACTCTGGATACCGAGGCCCGCCTTTTGGCAACAGAAATGGTGAAGCAGCGCCGCCGAAAGGGATCGCCCGTTAGGGCCATTTCGTAACCCGAATTATGGAGTAATCTGAGGAACTATGCCGCAGCTTCTGTCCATCCTTCATACCATCTTCGTCATGGGGATCGTCCTCGGATTCATGATCCTGATTCACGAGTTCGGTCACTATGCCGCGGCCAAGTATTTCGGCGTCCGGGTGGAAGTGTTTTCCATCGGCTTCGGCAAGCGTTTGTTTGGCTTCGCGAAAGGCGAAACCGACTATCGCATCAGCGCCATTCCGCTGGGCGGCTACGTGAAGATGTCGGGCGAAAACCCCATGGACGACCGCACCGGCGATCCGGGGGAGTTTCTGTCGCATCCGCGCTGGCAGCGCTTCATCGTCGCCCTGGCCGGACCGGCCATGAACGTCATGCTGGCCGTCGCCCTGCTCACCGGCGTTTACATGGTGCACTACGAATACCCCGCCGTGCTCGATGAGCCGGCCGTTGTAGGATGGGTGAATCCCGACACGCCCGCTGAAAAGGCAGGCATCCAGAAGGGGGACAAGATTGTCCGGGTCGAGGACATCGAGAATCCGAACTGGGAACAAGTGGACGTCAAGGCTGCACTCAGTCCGAATCAGCCGTTGAAATTTGGCATCGAGCGCGACGGCATAGTCACGGAGAAGGTCCTGTTTCCGGAGCCCTTCGGACCCAATCAATACGGAGACATCGGTTGGGTGCCGAAGGAGCCCAGCATTACTTTGACCGTCGTCGAACACAGGATGCCCGCCGAGAGGGCTGGTCTCAAGGTCGGCGACCAGATCCTGACCGCGAATGGCGAGGACATTCCCGCTCTGCAAGCGCTGATCCAGATGTTGAACCGCACCAAGGATCAGCCGCTGGAAATTGTGGTTCTCCGCAACGGGCAGAAACTGACCTTCACGGTGAAACCGACCCTCGCTCCCGGAGGGCCCTCGCAAGAACTTCGCTACCGGATCGGCATCGCCAGCGTTCCCACCAAGGTCATAAAGCTCAGTTTCTCGGACGCGCTGCAACGCTCTCTATCGGACAACAAGAAGAGCTCTTTCCTCATCCTAGAGTTGCTGCAAAAGATGGCGCAGCACAAAGTCTCCATGCGCCAGGTCGATGGTCCGATCGGAATCGGCAGCGCCGTTGGCCAGGCCGCCCGCGAGGAGGGCTGGACTCCGCTGCTGCTCATCACCGCCGCCATCAGCTTGAACCTGGGCATCATGAACCTGCTGCCAATTCCCATCCTCGACGGCGGCGTCATCCTCCTTCTCTTCATCGAGAGCCTCATGCAGAAAGAAATCAGCCTGCCCATCAAAGAACGCATCTACCAGGCGGCCTTCGTCTTTCTGGTGCTCTTTGCCGTGATGGTGATCTATAACGACCTGGTCAAGACCCTGCCGGGGCTGACGCGGATGCCGTAACAGATTGCGGAAAAACTCGTTGAAAAACTTCAAGAATTGTCATCCCGAACGAAGTGAGGGACCTGCAGTTCGTCGGAAATCGGTGAAAACTGCGGATTCATCGCTCCCTCCGAACGCCGCGACGGCTGCGGCGATGCAGGAAGCGCGCAATGGTGGACTGCCCTCGTTCCACAATGTCTCCGGCTTGATGGCCGACGTGAATGCTAAAATAGACAGCAAGCATGGCCGAAATTCAGCGTAGAAAAACCTTCACCGCCACGATCGGTGGCGTCCGCGTGGGCAGCGATGCACCGGTTATGGTGCAGTCCATGACCAACACCGACACCGCGGACATCCCCGGCACCGTAAAGCAGGTAGCCGCTCTGGCCCGAGCCGGTAGCGAAGTCGTCCGCGTCACCGTCAATAATGACGACGCCGCCAAAGCCATCCCCCACATCGTCGAAGGACTCGAGAAGCAGGGCTTGCGCGTGCCCATCGTCGGCGACTTCCATTACAACGGACACCTCCTGCTCACCAAATATCCAGGCTGCGCCGAGGGCTTGGCCAAATACCGCATCAATCCCGGCAATGCCAGCATCGGACGCAAGAACGACGACAACTTCCGCACCATGATTGAGGTTGCCGTGAAGCACCAGAAGCCGGTGCGCATAGGCGTGAACTGGGGATCGCTCGATCAAGCATTGCTGACCAGGATGATGGACGAGAACTCGCGGCTGCCAGAGCCGAAAGACGCCCGCGAAGTAACCATGGAAGCAATCGTAGTAAGCGCGCTAAGTTCGGCGAAGCTGGCCGAGCAGCACGGATTGCGCTCCGACCAGATCATCCTCAGCGCAAAAGTCAGCGGCGTGCAGGATCTGATCGACGTGTATCGCATACTCGCCGCGCGTTGCCAGTACCCCCTGCATTTAGGACTGACCGAAGCCGGCATGGGAGCCAAAGGCATCGTGGCTTCAAGCGCGGCCATGGCTGTGCTGCTGCAGGAAGGCATCGGCGACACCATCCGCGTTTCGCTCACTCCCGCGCCCGGCGGCGATCGCACCGAAGAAGTCCGCGTGGCGCAGCAAATCCTGCAGTCGCTCGGCATTCGCAGCTTTACCCCGCAAGTCACCGCCTGCCCCGGTTGCGGCCGCACCACCAGCACTTTCTTCCAGGAAATGGCCGAGCAGATCCAAACCTACCTGCGCGAGCAGATGCCCGTCTGGAAAGAAACCCACACCGGCGTGGAAGAAATGAAAGTGGCCGTGATGGGCTGCGTCGTCAACGGCCCCGGAGAATCCAAGCACGCCAGCCTCGGAATTTCTCTGCCCGGAACGGCCGAAGAACCGAAGGCTCCCGTCTACGTGGACGGCCGCCTCTTCACCACCCTCAAGGGCGACAAGATCGTAGCTGAGTTCATCAAGATTCTCGACGACTACGTCGATTCTCACTACGCCGCCAGGGAAAAAGAGGAAGTCGGCGCACGGGGCTGAGCCCGCGCTAGCGCTGCTCTACAGTCTGCACGGTTGAAGTCCATCCTGATGGTACGTATCAAAATCCACACCGTAGTATTTCGACTCATTTCGTTTGATTTCGAAATATAGTATTCTGCCCACGTCAAATGACTGAGTGGATTCAGACCGCGCTTCTCTGCTTGACGCTGTTGGCCGCCGCCCGTACTGCTGCGCAACCAACCGGCATCGGCTACAAGCCCGCCACCGACGCCGACAGCAAGAAAACCATCCTGCTCAAGGATTTTCAGCCCGAGCCCACGCTTCATGCCGTAGCACACGAAGTCCAACGCGCGAAGTTTCCCGTGATCGATGTGCACACCCACACCAACGATGCCGTCGGCATTGGAGATCGAGTCGATCCCAAAGAAATGATCGCGCGTATGGACCGCCTCAACATCAGGACCATCGTCATCCTCACCGGCATGTGGGGCGACAAACTGCAGACCATCATCGACACCATGGTCAAGCCCTATCCCGGGCGCTTCGTGGTGTTCACCCAATTCGACTGGACGAAAATTAACGAGCCGAATTTCAGCCAACTCATGGTGCGCCAGATCGGCGACTCGGTGGCGCGCGGCGCGCGCGGGCTGAAAGTGCTGAAAGAACTCGGCCTCGGCGTGCGGGATGCGAGCGGCAAGCTGATCACGATCGACGACCCGCGCCTCGACCCGGCATGGGAAGAATGCGGGCGGCTGGGCATCCCCGTGTTTATTCACGTGGCCGATCCGGAGGCGTTTTTTCATCCCATCGACGCCCGCAACGAACGTTACGAGGAGCTCATCGAGCATCCGGACTGGAGCTTCCACGGCCCGCAGTTCCCTTCCATGCGGGAATTGTTTGCGCAGCGCGATCGAATGTTCGCCAAGCATCCGCATACCACGTTCGTCGCCCTGCATTTTGGCAGTTGGCCCGAGAACCTGGACTTCGTCGAGCAAACGCTGCAGAAATTTCCCAACGTCATGATCGAAACCGGCGCCCGCGAAGGAGAACTCGGACGTCAGCCGCGCCGCACTCGCCAAATCTTCATGAAATATTCCGACCGCATCATGTTCGGCACCGATGAAGGCGCGGGAGAAGCGATGTATCAGAACTATTTCCGCTGGCTCGAGACCGAAGACGAATACTTCCCGTACGCGCAATATCCGCTGCAAGGACGCTGGATGATTTACGGCCTGGGCCTGCCCGATGACGTGCTGGAAAAGGTGTATCACCGCAATGCGGAGGAGCTGTTTGGGCGGTTCAAAGGCGCGGAACGGGTTGCTGCGTACGGCACTTCGGCCACCAACCCGCTGGGGTCCATGCCGCGAAATGGTCCGCCAAATAGCCCTTGACAATTCCGGCGGCCATCAACGAAAGTTACTATTCGAAACAAATCGAAACCTAATGCCTTCGAACGGATTGCTCAACGAAGAACGCCGCCGTGAAATCCTCGGGGTCCTGCACCGGGATGGACGCGTGCTCGTCAAAGATCTCGCCCGGCATTTCCGCATTTCGCAGATCACCATCCGCAAAGATCTGGAGTTCCTCGACGGCCAAGGGGTCATCCAGCGTACCCACGGCGGCGCGCTGCCGGTGCAAGCCGGTGCCCTGCTCGATCCTTCGCTGCGCGAGAAAGAGAAGCTCCACCGTAAGCAGAAGACGCGAATCGCCGACGCCGCGGTCCGCCTGGTGGAAGAAGGCCAGTCGGTATTGCTCGATTCCGGAACCACGACCACGGCCATTGCGCGCGCCCTGAAAGACATGGCGCAACTCACCGTGATCACCAACGCGATCAACATTGCGGCGGAGCTGGCCGGCACACACATCGAAGTAATCCTGACCGGAGGCATGCTGCGCAAGAATTCGTTTTCCCTGGTCGGTCCCCTGGCCGAGCGAACGCTGCGCCAGCTCAGCGCCGACATCTTGTTTCTGGGCGTCGATGGCTTCGACACCAAGGCCGGCCTTTTCACTCCGAATTTATTAGAGTCCGAAGTCAACCGGGCTATGGTCGAAATTTCCCGCAGGACGATCGCGGTATGCGACTCGAGTAAGTTCGGCCGTCGCAGCCTGTGCAACATCATGCCGGTCACGGCGGTCCATGAAGTGATTACCGACAAGCAGATCCCAAAGTCGGATTTGCGCGCGTTGAAAGAGGCGGGAGTAAAGGTCACGGTAGTGTAAGCGGAATCGAACACATCTCATGAAATCGGCAGAAATTACGGCACAGGGCCAGCACACGCTGAGCGAGATTCTTTCCCAGCCCCAGTGCTGGAGCGCGTGTCTCACCCATCTGGCAACCAGCGCGGAACTGCGTGCGGCCATTCAACTCGCGCGACCGGGAGCGGAGTGGATTTTTGTGGGCTGTGGAACGAGCTACTATCTCGCGCAGGCTGCCGCATCGAGCTTCAACTATCTCAAGCTGCCGGCACGGGCTGTCCCAGCTTCTGACTTACTGATGTATCCCGCGCTAACTTTGCAAGCCGGACGGGATTATATTCCGATTGTGATTTCGCGCTCCGGCCGCACCTCGGAGGCGGTCCGCGCCGCGCAAATTCTGGAGAAGGATCACAATCTTCGCACCATCGCCATTACGTGCGCCGATCGCCAGCCGCTGGAGTCATCATGCAGCGTAACGTTGAAGCTGCTCGACGCGGACGAACTGAGCACGGTTATGACGCGGTCGTTCACGTCCATGCTGCTGGGGCTGCAATACCTCGCGGCGACCGTCTCCGGCAATGATGCGTTCCGCCGCGCGTTGATTGAGCTCCCGCAACAGGTCGAGCCGCTTCTGAAAGACATTCCCCAGCGTCTGCGGTTGTTTGTCGCTGATCGCAGTTTCTCCGATTTCGTCTTCCTGGCGCAGGGCCCCCTGTTCGGGATTGCCTCGGAGTGCATGTTGAAGGTGACCGAATCCTCGCGCACCTATGCCCAGGTATTTCACTCTCTCGAGTTCCGTCACGGTCCGAAATCCATAGCCGGCCCGGAAACGCTGATTACGTTTCTTATGTCGGAGACTTCCTACGACGCGGAAGTGGAGTTACTCGAAGAAACGAAAGTTCTCGGCGCGGCCACTATGGTGATTGCGAATCGGGTCGAAAGCCGGGCCCAGCGTGCCTCCGACCTCGCCATCGAACTCGGCCTCCAGTCGCCCGAGTACGCGCGTCCCGCCGCGTTCACGATTTGGGGTCAACTGTACGGCGTTTACTATGGCCTCAAGAAGGGCTTCAATCCCGACTCGCCGAAGAACCTGACGCGCGTGGTCGAACTTGCGGACGGCCGCTAAGACCAGCCGTTAGCATTTAGCACTTAGCATTTACCTAAGAACGCCAAAGGCCTGCCCCATGTCGAAGCTCGATATCACGATCGCCGGGGAGATCAACCTTGACCTGATCCTCTACGGTCTGCCTGAGCAAATGGCCACAGAACGTGAACTGCTGGCCAGTGGCTTCACCATCACATTAGGCAGTTCGTCGGCCATCCTGGCGCATAATCTCGCCGCCCTTGGCAGCCGCGTGGGGTTCGTCACCAAGGTCGGCGACGATTCTTTCGGAAGCCTCGCGATGGAACGCCTGCGTGAGCGCGGCGTGGACCTTGCCCGCGTCGCGCATGGCGCCAAGTCCGGCGTAACGCTGATTCTGCCCCACGGGCCCCAGCGCCACATTCTCACCTATCCGGGCACAATCTCCGAGTTGCGCTTTGAGGATCTCGACCTCGATTATCTGGCATCCGCGCGCCACTTCCATATGTCGTCGCTGTTTTTGCAGCGTGAACTGTTGCCGCTTGTGCCCAAACTTTTTCGGCGGATGAAATCCGCCGGCCTGACCACCTCGCTCGACACTAATGACGATCCCGACGACCGCTGGGACGGCGTCCTCGAAGAGGTTCTGCCTCATGTGGACATCCTGCTACCGAACGAGCGCGAAGCGATGAAGATGTCGCGGGCTGACGACGTGGAAACCGCGCTCTCGCGGCTCGCACAAAAAGTGGAAACCGTCGTGGTCAAAATGGGCGGCAGGGGAGCCCTTGCGATTCGGGACGGGCGCCGATTCAGCGCGCCCGCCGTGCCGGTAACGGTCGTCGATCCGATTGGCGCGGGTGACAGCTTCGACGCCGGGTTCCTCCACCAATTTCTGCGGGGAGCGGATCTCGCAACCTGCCTGGCCTATGGAAACCTGTGCGGCGCATTCTCCACCACCGCCTGTGGCGGCACGGAAGCGTTCCGCGACGCCGCCCGGATGCAAGAATTTCTCCGGCAGCACGACGCCGGAAATCAAGCGCAATAGATTTGGTTGGTGGAGAGAGCTGGGGGCATTTGGGGTGGGAGACGGGAATTGAACCCGCAACCGTCGGAGCCACAGTCCGATGCTCTACCAGTTGAGCTACTCCCACCGCAGAGTACGATTATAGCAATTGCAGCGGGAGTGCATAGCCGGGCATCCTAGCGCGGCTGGATGGGCGAGGCGCCCGTCTCTCCACCGTACGACTCAACGAGCTACGGTCTTCCCACGCCCATGTAGTGGAATCCCATGGCGCGCAGGCGCGACGAGTCGAGGAGATTCTTGGTGTCGATGATGATGGGCCGTTTCACCAGGTGGCGGATCCGGGCGAAATCCAGCGTCCGGAACTCAGGCCAGCCGGTGGCGACAATTAGAGCATCCACGCCTTCGGCGACTCCGTAGGCGGATTCGCAGTACTTCACCATGCCGTTCAGTTGCAGCCGCGCGTCGGGAATCGCCACCGGATCGTAAGCCCGCACGCGCGCGCCCCCGGCCAGCAAGTTCTGCGCCAGTTGCAGCGAAGCCGATCCCGCAACGGAGTTGGTGTGGGGCTTGAACGCCAGCCCCAGAATGCCGACGTCTTTGTTCTGCACGGTATCGATCGCAACGGCCACTTTCTGCATTAGCCGGTTCGCCAGATCCAGATTTACCTCGCGGGCGGCATTCAACACTTTCAGGTCGACACGGTTTTCGCGCGCCAGCCCGGTGATCGATTCCATGTCACTCTCGGCAAAAATTCCACCCATGCCGGCGCCTGGTTGCAGGCAGCGCGGCGCGATTTTCTTGTCCAGCCCCAGGGCGAGTGACAGGCTGACGGCATCGGCGTTGACGTGTTCGCACAGGCTCGCAATTTCGTTAATGAACGAAATCTTGGTGGCCACGAATGCCGTGGTCGCTTCGCGCGCCAACTCCGCCGTTTCGTAATTGGTGACCAGCACCGGAACCCCGCGCATCACCAGCGGATGAAAAATCTGTTTCAGTGAAGAGACGGCTTCGCTCGAAGGCGTCCCGAGAATGATCCGGTCGGGCCAGTTGAAGTCTTCGACCGCGCATCCATTGGTGAAGAACATCGGCTGGCAGACCAGCAGGCTCTTCAGCCCTTTCTCCTTCAGCATCTTTTCAATGGTTGTGGTCGAACCCACCCGAACCGGCGTGACGATCGACAGCACCTGGAAGCGGCCAGCCGCGCCCGCCAGGCGGAGTATGAGTTCTTCCAGTCCCTGGGCCGAATCTTCGGCGAGAAAAATCACCTGTGTCCTGCGCGCCAATTCTTCCGGGTCGGCCGAATAGATCAGGCGTCCCGAACGCACGTTGCGGCGAATCACTTCCTGAAGATTTTTTTCGAAAAAAGGTATGTTGCCTTTGGCCACNTCCATGAGGCGCGTGCCGTCGGCATGACAGCAGCAAACCGGCGTGCCGAAATCGGCGAGACAGGCGGAGATGACAGTGGCGAGGTAGCCGGATCCATAAACCCCAATTTGCATATGCTCTCTTCCGATCAAACCCGCAGCCTGGGATCCGGCGCTTGGTTTGCAGCCCGTTGAATCTATGGTAATCCGGCCAATGGGCTTGGCAACGGGTAGAAAGTACATGTCCCGCCGATCAGCGGAACTGGCCGCTAGTTGCGGGTTTTCAGGGGTTATTGCGGACTTCATTGCGGGTTTGTCCCGGACCTAGTCCCGGACTAGAACTTGGACGACAATTGGCCGCGTCCCAACGGCAGCGACGCTACATCCTGCCAGAAACCGCCATTCTCGCGGACGAACATCAACTCCTCCACACGGACCTGGCGCTTGCCGGGAAACTGCGCCCAGCGTTCCCGCGCCAGCACGCACGCCGCGCGCGCCTGCTCATCCTGTTCCGTTTTCAAAATCGTGAGATGCGGAATATAGGGCCAACTCTCCTCGCAGCGCAGCCCTCTCCCACAGAGCCGATCGTGCAGTTCACGCATCCGATAAGCAGCCTGCTTCACCTGGATGAACACCGTCGGAGTCGCAGGCAGAAATGTCTCCACGTCTCCCAGTTCGACGCTGAAAGGGACGACGCGGCCACAAGCCTCTTCCAGAAATTCGAGCGCGGCCGCTTCGGTTCCGGTCAGCTCCCGCGGAGGAAGAATGGTGAGATGGGCCGCCATGTGAGGCGTCGTCGGGTGGAGTTCCCGGCGCAGTTGTTCCACAAACTCGCCAACCGAATTGCGGACGTACGTCACCAACGCGTAGTGTGAACTAGGCATGACTTGCGAAACAAAATTATAGCCCGAGCGCGGCCTGCCAGGGCAGTCCACCTTTTGGGAGTGTCGCGAATGTCACCCGCATAAGGTCAGCCGTATCCGATCATTCATAATCAAATCTCGTATGATCGAAGAACAGTCGGGACGTAGCGCAGCCTGGTAGCGCACCTGCCTTGGGCGCACGCGCATCCCTTCTGAAAGCTCTCTTGATGCTGACGGCTCCTGATAAATCCGACAACTTGGGGCATCTGCTTTTCGCTCCAGTCAAGCTCCAACGCTCCGAACAGAAGGAGATAGAACCGGAGCTTGTGGTTGTTGCTTCATTCGCCGTATTCTCCCGCCAGAAAGCTATCCTCACGCTTCCTTCTTTCCTTCGGTAAGAAAAGTGATTCGAACGGCTGATTCCTGGAAAAGGGGCGCGCTGGCCTCATTGCCACAATCAGAAAAGAACATCGAAGTCGAGCACAAATCGCCGACCGATGTTCCCAAAGAAATCGCCATACTGCGGATCGGCAATGTTCGAGTGCACTTCGAGCGGATTGAAGTGGTTGGTCAGATTACGGACTGTACCCGAGAGGCGCACTGCGTGTTTCGGGTCCACCTGGATATCTTTCGAAACCCGCAGGTCGAGAGAGAAGTATTTTGGGAAACGATATTGCGGACCGCTGGTTGCAGCTACGTACTGCTGGAACACGTCGGTCGGCTGGTAGGGAAACCCGTTACGAAACTCCGCATGTGGAGACACCATGATCTTTCGTGGAAAAGCATACGAGCCCCACAGCAGAAACCGATTGGGAATTTCACTGGGCAAACTTGCTATGAGGCTGTCGCGCACGACAGGAAAAGGGTAATTCCCCAGGTAGGAGTTGGCATCGCTGATGTCGCCATGGGCATATTGCCGAACGTAGGAAAAGAAAAACTGGCGATTGGAAGCAGCTCCAATCCGCGCCGTAAACTCGGCTTGCCGCGTGTGCGCCGAGCCGGAGGCCCCGAGTACAAACGCATTCTGATTCTGGATGACTTCCGGCTGGAGCGTTATCATGCCCTGTTCGTGGCTCTGAAGGTATTTCACCCGAAGCAGCAGAAAGCGATTCACGGAGCGTTCGAACGCCAGGTTCCACGCCACGCTGTAGGGAGCGAAGTTACCGTTCTTCTGAGCACTATCGATAAACGGAAAGGCCGATTCCGCCGCCTGCGCGGTGAGGTTGATGTATTGCACCGGAGGCCCCACGGGGACGCCGGACGAATTGTAGGTTGTGATCGTCTGCTTGGGATAGCTGCTGAATGCATAAACATCGAGCGGGACGGAATCATAAAAGACGCCGATGCCGCCGCGAACCACCGTTTTCCCTACATCGGGAGTCCACGCGAAACCAGCGCGTGGGGCAGCGCGGGTGGTATAGGTAATCGTCTGAGATTCGAGACGGAGACCGGCGTCAATTGCCAGATGAGAATTTAGCACCCAGTGGTCCTGGGCAAACGCAGCCGGCTCGGTGTCGGCCAGATCGAACGCTCCTGCTCCGGAGAAGTCAATCTGCTGCAGGAGATGGCCGCCGGCATCATTAATCAGAACCGGACGAGCGTTAAAGTGGCCCACATTCTCGCTGTGGCCGAGCACCGATCCAAACTTGAGGGTGTGCTGCCCGGCGAAGTGAAACGTGCGCGGGGTCCATTCTTCGATCCATTCAAAACGATTGGCACTGCGCGATTCCTGGCTGAAGTAGTTGCCCAGGTTTCCCGTCGGGGTCAGCACCATGTCGGCTGTTCCCTGTGCCGTTATGCCACTGCTGACTACTCTACTTGACACTGTGCTTTGCAAGAGCCCGCCGCCGATGGCCAGCCGGTCGGTGAGCGTGCCGGTAGTCTCGTGAAAATCCGCGTTTGGCGTTACCGGTTGCGGATTGAAGTAATCCAGTCCCGCATACTGCAGCGAATGGGGAGCGTAATGGAAGCTCCCCGTCAGGGTTTGGTTGTCAGAAAGGATGGCATCGAATTGCGTGAAGGAGTTGAACGCCGTCGAGGTGCTCAGACTCTGGGCAAACGGCAGGGTGCGAACCTCCTGCTTGTCGAGGAGGTATTCGGCGCCTTCCAGAAAGTACAGGCGGTTGGCGATAATGGGACCACTGAGATTGAATCGAGGAGCAGCATCCCTGACGCCGTCCAGGTGCCCGCTTCTGATGAAAAAGTCGGGAAACGGGTCATTCAAGCTGTAGCCCCACTTCTCGCCTCCACGTCGCGTATCCGCCGCGACTACACCCGCGGTGAAGCGCCCATACTCTGCGAGGTATGGCATCTCCGACACTTCGATGGTCTGCACGCTGTCGATCGGGACGCTGAGTCCAAAGGCCCCGGTAGCGGGATCGGTCACATCCACCGAATTGACCAGCAGCGCGCTATGGTCTTCGCCGAAACCCGCGATTCGTACGCTCCCGTCTGGGGCGCGCACGATTCCAGGTATCAGCGGCAAAGCATCCACCAATGTAGCTGGGCGTAAGGGAGTGTCCTTGGCTTTCGTCGGAGCCAAGGTTGAAGGGCCGCTTGAGGTTTCGGTTATCGGATTGGACGCTTCGCCTTTGACTTCCACGCTCTGCCGACTCAACGCCACGGTGCTCAGCACAACATCGATATCGATATCCTGGGCAGCATTCCCTTCGCTAACTTCCAAAGTGGTCCCGGTGGGCAGGTAGCCTTTCTCTTGAATGTTCAGCGCATACGTCCCCGGGAGGCTGACCGTGAGGGTCACCTTTCCCGTGGCATCTGTGCTGGAGGTACTTGCAAGCTTCTCGCTTAACCGAACCTCAACCGTCGCATTGGGCACCGGCAGGTTCTTTTCGTCAATCACCGAGAGGTGGATAACCCAGGTACGGATATCGCCGGCTCTAGAAGCGCCGGTGACGCCACATATTGCCATCCATAGCAGGAACACGCCTGCGGCCGTTTTCCGGAGCAGGGCCGACGGTGATCGTTGTGCAATACTGGCAATTTTCATTCGCATGCGAATGGCAAGAAAACAACATCTTAATTTTACGATCGTCTTCCTCTGGGCTGACAAGTATCTTTCTTCAACATTACGAATTCGTCATTTGCCGCACTCTCGGAAGGGGGNANNACAAAAAAGAAGATNAACGGAACGTCATCTGAGTGCAAACGAAACCACTCTAAACTATGATAACGAAGTGAGCTCAATTGGACAACGTCCGGCACAACTCTCTTAAGTAACCGCAGAGTCCAACTCACGTCCCGACCCTTAGGTCGATGCCAAGAAAGGAATATCCGATCAAAAATCTGGTGTCGTCAAAGCTCGAAGCGCGAAACGAATTCCTGATCCGCTGGAGGTTGGGAGTTCTAAAATCTCCAGGCTGGCATTTCTTGTGAAAAACAGAGCCACTGGGCGGTTTTTACTTGTTGGGCTCGTATACTGCGCGTGCATAGCCGTCATCTCGGCAAGGTTATTCGTCTTCGATGCGCGGGGGACTCGATGATTTTCAGCATCCGCCATGTGGTTCTCGGCGTCGCTGCCATCCCATTTGTCTATTACTTGATTGCCCTGTTCAGCTCGTGGCAATTCTTTCGCCGCACCGCGCGTCGAAACGCAACCAATCATAACTTCACTCCGCCGGTGAGCAATCTAAAACCGATCCGCGGGCTTGATCCCGACGCCTATGAAAACTTCGCCAGCTTCTGCCGGCAAGACTATCCCGACTACGAGCTGCTTTTCTGCGTCGGCGAGGAGGATGACCCGGTTGTTCCCATACTGCAGAAGCTAACGCGTGATTTTCCGGAACGCCGCATTCGGGTGCTCTTCGGCTCCGGCGGAGGAGGATCTAACGACAAAGTGGTCAAGTTGGCCCGCCTGGTCAGCGAAGCTGAGCACGAAGTTGTGGTCATTAGCGATAGTGACGTCCGGGTGCAGCCCGACTACCTGCGCACGGTGGTTGCGCCTTTGGCCGACCCCAAGGTGGGAGCGGCGACCTGTTTTTACGTGCCCATCAAAGAGAAAACACTCGCCGAAAATCTCCAGACGATCGGTATGTTTTCCGACTTCTATGCCGGCATCCTGGTCGCGCGTCAGCTTGACGGAGTGAAGTTTGCGTTGGGGCCGACCATTGCCACCACGCGCACGCGACTAGCCGGATTCGGTGGCTATGAAGCGATTGAAAACCGCCCTGCCGATGATCTGCTGGTGGGCCGCCTCATCGCCGAACAGGGCTACGAAGTCGAACTTTTGCCCTACGCCATTTCGACGGTCGCAGATTATGGGTCGATGCGCGACCTTCTCCACAAACGCCTGCGCTGGATCGTGGTCATGCGCCACATGCGGCCCTGGGGACACCTCGGCCTGCTTCTCACTCAGGGATTGCCCTGGTCCTTGGCAGCGATTGCCATCCACCCTTCAGCGCGAGTTGCGCTTGGTTATCTCGGTACGTACCTTGTGCTGCGATGTGCGATGACTTGCCTGATTGGCGTTTGGGGGTTAAAGCAGAACGCGGTTTGGAAGAAATTGGGATTGATTCCGGTGTGGGACGCCATGGCTTTCCTGGTTTGGCTGATCAGTTTTGCGCGCAACAGCATCCGCTGGCGGGATGGCGAATACTACATCCGCGATGGCAGGCTCGTGCCCGTGACTCCAACCAATGCCGAGCCGGCGCGCTGAGGCTCCGATCGCTCTCAGC
>JGI26339J46600_10000233_pt1 | contig 19063 bp, 8 predicted proteins | sample BogFormECP12_OM1_FD_46600 | JGI IMG/M metagenome (IMG submission 46600) | reverse complement strand
GCATCCGTACAATACTGTGTACGAAAGTGTGAGCAGTGGAGGAGCGGCGATGTTTTGCGATCAATGTGGAGCGCAGTTGCAAGCGGGAGAGTCGCGCTGCGGACGCTGCGGCAAAACCGTGCTTGGACTGATCGAGCTTCGGCGCAGCCGGGTTCGCGACCATGTCCGGCTGGTAGGCATTCTCTGGATGGCGTACTCGGCGTTGCACGTGGTTGCAGGAGTGGTGGTGATCGTGATCGCGCAGACGATCTTCGGGCACGTGATCCGTATTCCCAACGGCCCGCCTCCCGAGATCACGGTCTGGCTGCGGCCTCTGATCAGCTTCGTCGGATGGTTGATCCTGGCGAAAGCCGCGGCCGGGTTCGTCGCCGGCTGGGGTTTGCTGCAGCGGCAGGGGTGGGCGCGAATCTTCGCCCTGGTCGTGGGCTTCGTGGCGTTGTTGAACGTCCCGATTGGTACTGCGCTCGGCATCTACACGCTGTGGGTGCTGCTACCCAGGCAATCCGACGACGAGTACAAAGCGTTGGCGCAGGCCGCGTAGCGCGTTTGCAGGAATGGCAGGCGGGTTTTAGAATCGACACCAGGCCGACGTAGCTCAGTTGGTAGAGCAGCCGATTCGTAATCGGCAGGTCATCAGTTCAAGTCTGATCGTCGGCTCCAACTTTTCAAAGACTTGCCGTTGTTTCCTACGGCATCCGGCGCGTCTAGTCCGCCGTCATCCCTTGCGCTGCCCGCTCCCAGCTTTCCCGATCGACTAGCGACGATCCAGGGTCGCTGGCTTCACGCCGGAGCTGGGCTTCGAGCGCTGCCAGTTGGGCTTCAATCTCCTGCGCGGCTTTGCGTTTGCGAATGACCTGCTCGCGATAGCGGCGGAGGAAATAATCTATCGTTTCGATTCTGATCTTGATTGAGCCGGAAGGCTTATTCTCGTCGAGATCTTTGAAGCAGAAATAGGGCGTGCCAGACTTCTCGATGATGCCTTCAATTACGCCGTAAATGGGCGCGTCGTGGCCACACTTGAAGCTGGACATTTCGAGCGCCACCAGATTGGGATGGCGCGCCGTGAACTTCGCGGCCCAGACCTTGTGGTTGGTGCTGCATGAATAGGAATTCTTCCAGGCGTCGCTGATGTCGAGTGGGCTGCTGATCGCACCCGCCCTCACTTCCTCGCCAAAGAACCTTTCCAGCAGGTCTTCATCGAGCGGGAGGGTGTTCTGCGAGAAGATGGGATAGCCGAGCTTCTGGAATTCGTCCAGGATCTCGTGGTTCAACCCTGGATCGTGATGATAAGGCCGGCCCAGCATGACGATACCAATGCGGTCTTCGCGCTCAAGCTGATCGAGCACGTGCCGCGCGCGCCTGCGAATGCTGGTTTCGTATTCTTTGAGCGCAACCAATCCGGATTCGACGGCGCGATCGTTTTCTTCTTCCGAGAGGCCGAGGACAGGCTGCCACGCCTGCAGCATCTGGTAAGCGAAAAGTTTGCGGTCGGCGAAGTTGAGCATCGGATCGATATATTTCACGTTGTGCTCGGCGAAAACGTCGTTCTCCTTGGTAAACGCCGCCTTCACGGTTTCCGGCGTTGCGGTGACGGTGGGGCAGGCATTCGAGCCCGTCAGCTTCACCAACGGACTTAGCAGGACGTCATACATCGGAAAGAATATGACGTTCAGCGGTTTCTTGCGGTGCTTCTCCTGCACGAGATTGTAGACATGGGAGATTCCGACCTTCGCCGGGAAGCATGGATCAATCGCACCACGGCTGGCGCCGGCACGGTACAGTTCCGAACTGGTGTAATCGGAGTAAACGATGTTTTCGGGCTGCACTCCGAGACTTTCGAAATATGCATTGAACAGAGGCGCGTACGCGTAAATGTTCAGAACGCGCGGAATCCCGATGCGCAACTGGCTTCGGCTCCGCATCAGTGCGACCCGCTCTTTGGCCGCTTTGGTCCAGGCGCGCGCGGGGATCGGGTCGGCAACGCTCCTGGCGTTGGTGGGACGGAACACTTCTTTCGAAGCGATATCGACAAAGTTCGGATGCCGATCCCGAATATGGTCCAGTCCGGCCTTGATATCCTTCATATCGTTAAGGTCTTCCACGGCGCCTTTTTCGCAGGTAGCAATAATCAAGCGCTGCTCGCCTTGCATGAGCGGAACCTTGGTGACCCGCTGCACGGGAACAAGGCTCTTTACAGGTTGGGTCCGGATNTCGATGAAGGTGCGCAGGCAGTTGTTCTTGCAGAAATAGCAGCGCGTGGCTTCGTTGCGGGTGGTGCGGTACTGGATTCTTCGCACGGCGTCCAAGCCGACGAACGTTGTGCGCTGGCCATTTCGCCACAAGCGCAATGATTCTTGAGCGGCGCCGATCGCGCCCGATTCTCCGCAATGTTCGTGAACGATAATCTCTGGTTGCCTGCCGGCGGCACGGAAGCTGTTGCGGATGAAATCCACTTCGGCTTTCACCACGGCCAAGTTATTTTGCGTTCCTCCTTGCAAGACAAAGCGCGAGCCCAAGGCCGCGAGATTGGGAATGCTGGCGACGTAAAGAAAAACATTTTTCGGTAACACCGCAGCGAGGCCGGCAAGGATTTCCTCCGCCCGCCAGCCCTGGCGCTGGAAATTCACAATATCGGATTGCATGAATACCGCGCAGCCGTAGCCGAACACCGGCATGGCTTGCGCGGAGAAAGCCAGATCCGCATATTGATTTACACCCAGGCCGAAGCCCTCTGCCGTGGATTGCAGGAAATACCCGTTGCCCGCCGAGCACTGGGTATTGAGCTTGAAATCTTTGACGCGGCCGTTGTGCAGAATGATGATCTTAATGTCTTGCCCGCCTACGTCCACGATCACGTGCGGATCTTCGTAGAACTTCAGCGCTGATTCCGTGTGTGCGACGGTTTCGACCAGCGCGACGTCGGCCTGGAGAACGTCTTTCAGAATGTCTTTGGCATACCCCGTGGTTGCGACTCCCAGAACCTCCAGCTTGGCGTTTTGCGCCTCGACCTGGCCGCGCAGGTTCTCGAACATCTCCATCGTGTCCTGAATTGGATTGCCGTTCGAGAGCTGATACGATTTGCAGAGTATGTCGCCGTTTTCGTTCAGCAGAACGGCTTTCGTCGAGGTTGAACCGCCATCAACCCCGATGAACCCAGCGACGGTACTGCCTTTCTGAAACATCGCGGGAGTGAATTTCCTGGGGCGGTAGGATTCCTTGAACCGATCGAACTCTTCGCGATTATCGATGAGCCCCTTGCCGCCAGATTTGGCTTTTTCCTCCTGCCGTCCGTATTCGATGTAGTGCATCAAGTTGGAATGACCGCGATAGCAACCCACGCAGTCGTCCTCGGTGCGTCCAAACTCAATCGCACCGAGGGCGGCAAAATATTGAGCGTTTTGCGGAACTTTGATCAGATCCTCGGGCTTGGCGTCTTCAGGAATTGCGACCTTCCGCTCCTGCCACATGCGCGGAATATTTGCTTGCCAGGCTTCGCGCATGCCGCGAATGAAGCTGTTCGGTCCGCCGAGGAGTAACACATGCGGCCGCAAGGTATGGCCGCGCGTGAGAACGCTCAGGTTTTGCAGGACAATGGCTTCAAACAGTGACGCCATCAGTTCGTCCGGCGGCGTTCCGACTTTTTGCAGGCCGTTGATGTCAGTCTCCGCGAACACTCCGCATTTGCCCGCAACTTTGTGGAGCTTGACGCCGTGATACTTCTGTTCGGCAAGTTCGTCTGGGGGGATTTTCAGCTTGGCATTAATCTTGTCGATGACCGCACCGGTGCCGCCGGCACACTTGTCGTTCATCGAGGGAATCTTCTTTTTTCGCCCGGTTTCTTCGTCGTCTTTGAATACGATGATCTTGGCGTCTTGTCCGCCGAGTTCGATGACCGAATAGACCTCAGGGTGCAACTTCTCGACCGCCAGAGAAACCGCTGTGACTTCTTGCACGAACTTTGCGCCGATCTGGTCGCCGATCATACCGCCGCCAGAGCCGGTCATAAAGATACGTGTATTGTGGGAGTTGATGCCAACTTCGGCCTCCATCCGCTTCAGAAACTCCAGCGTTTTCTCGGGCTGTTTGGTTTCGTGACGCTGATAGTCCTGCCACAGCACTTGGTCGCTGGCTGCTTCAACGACCACAGCTTTCACCGTGGTTGAGCCTACGTCGAGCCCGAGCAGAAACTTGGCGTGGTGATCGTGTGGTTTTTGCGCGAGTTTGGTTCGTGGAATAGGCTGAACCTGGGCATCGAGGGGAGCGATCTGAATGAGCTGCGAAGCGTTGTGGTCGTGCATTTTCTTCCTCTCTTGCATTCACGCCTACCGGTAAATTGGTGCCCGTCCCCTAAAGGGGCGTCTGATTTCGAACCCATACGGCATCGCTAAAGCGATGCCCTGATACGAAACCAGTTCTTCCGCAGCCGGCGGGACTTTCGTCCCTCTCAAATCAGTCGCCGCTCGCAGGCGCTGGCATCGCAACGGAAACCCGAGCCCGTTTCCAGAACCTTTTCTGCTCATCCATCCGATCGCTCACGTGCAGGACGAACTGCGCGGCCGTTCCAGCAACTCCCTCGCGATGCGGCACGTGATAGAACGGCCGCTTCAGCTCGGGATGGTCCTCGATGTACTCACGGATTTCGTTCAGGCTCTTGCCCGTGGATTTGAGGCACTGCTCGAACTCCGTCTTGGCCTTCAGCTTGGCTTCTCCAAGCGCCATCTGGACGCGGCTGTGAGCATTGACCTCCCCTTCACCCGAAGTCTCGATCGGAAGGAAGATCATGTCTTTGAACTTATTGATCACGGCGGATTGCACCCCGTCTGACTGCGAAGAAGGCATGCAACCGAACGGTTTCAGCGCCAGCACCATGTGGCAGAGTTTATGCACGGTGTAGTAAACGTTCTTGCCGACTTCCAGGTGTCCTTCGCCTCCGCGCGCGAACTGGTTGTAGAAGGGATGTGCCATCTCCGCCAGTTCGGTCTGCGGCACAAGATGGTGGGTGATTCCTCCTAGCTGCCTGATGGTGCGGTGGTAGAAGAAATTCCACATGCGCTCGCCCGCCCCGATCCCCCACAGTTTTTTGTGCAGGCCAATGTAGTTGGCAAATTGCTTCTTGGGCGCGTACCACTCCGGGTTTCGGTGCGGGCGATTCACGGGCCATTTCGCTTTGGCGTGCGCCTTCGCCTGGTGCAGCAGGTAAGCCACCCAGGTCGCGATGGGCTCGACCAGCACTTGCGCGCCCTCGTGCTCCAAAAATTCAAACATGTGGAAGTTGCCGTCGCCTTCCGTGGTCTGCGCCCAGAACTCGCCGGTGATTTTTACCAGGGGCTTTACGCGGGTGCGGTCCACTTCGATGGAGTTCATTTTTTCCCGGGCAGAGTGCAGAGCATTCAAGTAATCCTTGCCCCACATGTGTTCATGCCATTTACCAAACACGTTGAAGGTGTTTCGTAGAATCTTGTTGCTCTTAAACTTGGGTTTCGCCCAGTCCGGCGCATTTTGTTCGATCTCAAACGACGTGCGATTCTTCAGATCCTCGCACAATCCATCGACTGCTTCGCGAAAGACGCGATCGGTTTCACCTTTATTCGCCTCATAGGGACGAATTTGGTAGATCAGATCGTTGATCACATCGCCCAGGTGCAGGGCATTCAGCATTCCGAAGCCGAAATCTATTGTGAACTTCAGGCCGGGCTCGCCGGACGCGGCCTTAATTCCGTCACTGTCTTTGAACAACAGGACGCGGAAACCGTCGAAGCCCGCGTTCTTCAGCGCAAAGCGGTATTCAGCTTCATACATGCCGAAGCGGCAGGGGCCGCAAGAGCCGGCGGTGAAGAAAACGTAGTTATCCAGAATCTGCTGGCGCGAGAGGCCCTCTTTCTCCAGAAACTGGAGATACTGCACGAGATTGCCAACCGTGAAATATGTTGGATTGCACTGGCCGTTATTTCCGAATTCTTTGCCGGTCTGGAAGGCGGCGACGTTTGGCACGGGCAATTTATCGCAGCGGTAACCGCAGCCCTGGAAGACGGCGCGGATCAGGTCTTCGTGCTTCCATGTAAAGCCACCGAACAGAATCGTCACGCGGCTGCGCTCTTCGGCCGTAAAGGCTCGCTCCATCGGACGATGGAAATGTTCGGGCTGGTCAAGTCCGGCAATCTGCCGCAGGCGCGCGCGTTCTGCTTCCAAGCGCTTCTTGATTTCCGAGTCATTCTCAATCTGGACGAGATTCGTCGCCATAAGTTCCTCCGGCGGTGCGCTGAATTTTGGCGGTGGTTTTAAAGGTAATTGTGGGCTGGTGGGCTGATCGCCGGTCTGCTAGTAACTGAGCGCGGCTCACAGCAGGCAGGGCACAGGGAAAGCTGGGACGAATCGTCCTCCCGATCACTTCCGACCTGCTACCGAACGGCATCCGAACTCCAAAAAGGTTGACTAGGAGATTTGAAGTCTTACACCGGCGGAACCGCAGCGAGAGAGTTCCGTAGGCGCCGTTTGCACATTTGCCCGTGAGATGCGGACAGCGCGCGACCCAGTTGCCTAAATTTTTCCCAGATTCCCGGTCAAGGACGAAATGAAACCCACAAACATTTTTCTAACAGAAATTGCATTCCAGTTCAATTGTATTCCGGTTCAATAGACCGGTGTGCGGGCACTGTTACAGTTTCCGAAGTGTAACAGCGCCGGTGTGTGGGTAGCAGGTTAGTTTCTTCCTTCCCCAAGCAGTCTGGGCGACACGACCGCTCCAGATCGAATGGTAAAGTTATGTAAATGAAGCAGCCAATTGTTGATTTGTTGCGTTACAGCGGTCGTCGGGATAATGCCGATCTTTCTCCCGAATCTCTCCCGAATTAAGATAAGCCCATGCAAAACGCAACGCCAGCGGCGATTGCGGTGCTTGTGCTGGAGCTTACACCGGCAGCCATATTTGGGTTTGCCGGGGAGCGGATTGGGCAGGCATGCGCCCGTTGGCCGTCAACGGTACGAAGCGCCTTACCGGTACTCTGCGCGATGCCCTATGTCTTGCTTTCCTGTTCGCAACAGATGTTTTCATGGAAATGGTGCGCTCTCTACGCGGGGCTGCCCATGGCGATCGCGTGGCTGCTGGGGCAGGCAGCAATCGCCGATCCCGAACAACGCGGCAACTGGCGAGACGCGATCATTCTCCTAACGCTGGGGCTGGCGGTTGATTTGCGCTGGTTCGAGCGAGCGTGGCCGAGCGGGCTTACGGGCTTGGGGAAACTGCTTCTCGTCGATGCGGCATTGTATGGATTCGTCGCGATCCGTCGGCTCCGCGGGACCGGCTTTGACTTTCACATCCGCTGGAGCGACTGGAAAACCGGGCTGCGGGAACTGGCTTTCTTCACGCCCTTAGTTCTGGGGCTGGGGATGGCGCTAGGCTTTCTCCATCCGCATGGCACCGCGCCGCGGCTCTCGATGATTCCGACGTGGATCTATATCTTCATTTTCATTGCGGTCCCGGAGGAACTTTACTTTCGCGCCTGGGTGCAGAACCTGCTGGAACGGCGGGTGGGACGGCGAGCGGCACTGGCGATTACAGCGGTGTTGTTTGGGCTTTCACATTTCAACAAACGATCGGTGCACTTCAACTGGCGCTACGTCTTGCTGGCAAGCGTCGCCGGGATTTTCTACGGCCGGGCATGGCGCGAGCAACGGCGAGTGCCGGCCTCGGCAATCACTCACGCCAGTGTGGACGCCATCTGGTCGTTCTGGTTGTAGGGAGGGAGCGGAGGATCTACAGCAATGGGCAAAATGGGGGTTGAGTCGAAAGCTTTTCCCGCGGAAACGACCGCCTACCGCCGGTACTTCGTTTGGGCCCAGATCATCATCACGTTTCTGTTTCTGGAGTTGGCTCTTTGGGCGCCCACGACGCACATCCGGAACCGGTGGGCCGTCATCGTGATGTTCACGATTCTTGCCCTCGTGCTGATCGACCGGCCGTCGCTGGAGCGCCTCGGCCTCCGATTGCCAAAAACGTTCGGCGCCAGCGTAGTGCTGGGGATCGGTTTTGCAACGGTTGTTTTCATGGTGATTCTGGTGAGCTGGGCGGGCGGCCAAATTCCCGCCAATTCGACCTGGCCGAAATTGAGGTTGGCATGGGAGTACCTGATCTGGGCCCTGCTTCAGGAATTCATGCTGCAATCGTTTTTCTTCAACCGCTGCGAGGAGCTGTATGGAAGCTCGGCTGCGGTTTGGATGACGTCCACACTCTTTGCTGCCGTCCACCTGCCCAGTCCCGTCCTCACTACCGCTACGCTCATCGGCGCCCTTTTCTTTTGCGAAATGTACCGCCGCTACCGCAGCATCTATCCCCTCGCGATCGTCCATGCGGTGCTGGGACTGACCATTGCCATCCTCACGCCCGACAGCCTGCTGCACCATATGCGGGTGGGGATTGGGTATCTGCGGTACCAGTGAGTGTGGGGCGCTCCTGAAGACCAAAGGCGGCGCCCCTTTGGAGTGGCGCTGGTGGGTGACAAACTTTAGAGAAAACGTCACAAAACTCTACAGTTCAGGGCGGGGGAGAGCGGTATGATCCGAGTCAGGCAGCACCAACCATCTGCGCGACGCTATGAGGAGTTCCGGTCTTCGCTTTCTGGTGATTAAGGGCAGGCTGCGCCCTGAGTTCGTCTTTCAGTTCCTCTTCTTGTTTCATGTTGTCGTGTTTTACCCGCATCTATTGTGGGGGCAAGTCGCTGCGCCGTTGACGGGAGGGCGAACCATTCACGGCATAGTGAAATCGGGGAATATGCCGATTCCNGGCGCTGGAGTTTCCGCGGCAAACACATCCACGAAGGAACAANTCAATACCTCGACGGACGTGGACGGCAGTTATTGGTTGCGAATTCCCGCCGATGGGCGCTATACCGTGCGGGTGCAGATGGCGGCGTTTGCCGGAAGCGCGCAGGAAGTGGTGCTGGATGCAACCCATCAGGACGTGCAGGCGAATTTTGAACTGGTGCTGCTGTCGCGGGCACGCGAAGCCGGCAATGACAATGACCAGCGGCGGGCGAATGCCGGCGGACGTGGTTTTCAGAGTCTTTCCGTGTTCCCGAGTGAAGCGGGGCAGGATTCGGCCAGTGGTTCCATGAGCGACGTAGCGCCTTCCGGTATGCCGGTTCCGGGGATTGCGCCGAATGGTGCGACGGAATCTGTGGCGGTTTCGGGCAACACTTCCAATTTGTTTAATGCGATGAGCGCTGACGAACTGCAGCAGCGCTTCAACGATGCCCGCCAACAGGGAGGAGGATTCGGAGGTGGAGGCGGATTCGGTGGTCCCGGGGGCGGTCGCGGAGGCGGAGGGTTCGGTGGCGGAGGGCCGATGGTTTTTGGCCGGCGTGGTTTTGACATCAATCGCCCGCATGGATCGTTATATTACGGCGTGGGGGATTCGGCGCTGAATGCATCGCCGTTTGCGCTCACCGGCCAGCCAACGGAAAAACCGGCATATTTTCAGAACAGTTTCGGCGGCTCCGTGGGCGGACCGCTGAATATTCCCCATATCTACCACGGCGGGAGCAAGACTTTTTATTTCATCAACTACAACGGCAGGCGCGCGGAAAATCCTTTCGATCAATTCTCGACGGTGCCGACGGTGGCGGAGAGAGGGGGAGATTTGCCGGTAGCGATTTTCAATCCCGTGACCAAGACCACTGGGAACGAGATTTCGCCGCCGCCGACCACTCAATCGGGAACCTGTATTCCCACACCCGGGGATATAAGTTGCATCGCGCTGGGATTGTTGCAATATATTCCGTCGCCGAACTTGCCGGGCAATTATCAAAACTTCCACTACGTGACATCCGCCAGCAGCGACAGCGACGATCTGAACATCCGCTTGAACCACTCCTTTGGCGCAGCGCCCGCCGGAGGACGCAGGGGCGGAGGCCGCAACGCGCCGCGCAACAACCTGACGTTTGGCTTCCACTTCCACCAATCGAGCGCCGCGCTGACCAATCCGTTCCCCAGCGTAGGCGGCAATACAACGGTCCGCAGCTTTGACGTTCCCGTGTCTTACACGCGCAGCATCGGAAAGCTGACCAACATTGTTCGCGCCGACTTTAACCGCAGCCGGACGCGCACGCAGAATCTGTACGCATTCAGCAACGACATTACCGGCACGCTGGGAATCACGGGAGTTTCCGAGAATCCGTTCGACTGGGGACTGCCGAATCTGTCCTTTACAAACTTCGCCAGTCTTCAGGACACGACTCCGCAGCTTACGCGAAACCAGACTTATACCTTCTCCGACAATGTCGTCTGGAATCACGGCAAGCACACCTGGCGCTGGGGCGGAGATTTCCGGCGCGTGCAGGTGAATGCGGAAACTGACAGCAACCCGCGCGGCTCGTTTGTCTTCACCGGTGTCAACACCTCGCATCTGGATAGCAGCGGAAACCCCGTGGCCGGTACTGGGTATGACTTTGCCGACTTTCTGCTCGGATTACCGCAGCAGACTTCCGTGCAATTTGGACAGAATAATCACTTCCGCGGCAACTTCTGGGATCTGTATGCGCAAGATGAGTGGAAGATGCGCGCGAATCTGACGCTCAATCTCGGGGTGCGCTACGAGTACGTTTCGCCGCTCACGGAAGTGAACAATCACATTGCGAACCTCGACCTTTCTCCCGGGGTGCTGGTGCAGAATCCGGCGCTCACGCCGGCGGTGACGCCGATTCAGCCGGGGCAAGTGGGGCCATACAGCGGCAGCCTGCCGGCCAGCCTGGTGCGTCCGGATCGCAACAACTTCGCGCCGCGGATCGGCTTTGCGTGGAAGCCGTATTCCAAAACGGTGGTGCGCGGCGGATATGGCATCAACTACAACACAGGCGCGTATCAGAGCATCGCGCAGCAACTTGCCGTGCAGCCGCTGTTCGCCACCACGGCGACCAACGTTCAGGCTCCTTTTCCGTCTCCCCCCAACCTGACGCTGCAAAGCGGATTCCCGGCAGCCACCGGCATCACCAATAATTATGCAGTGAATCCGAATTACCGGCTGGGCTATGTGCAGATTCGCAACCTGGATATTCAACAGCAGATTCGTCCCACTCTGCTGCTGAATATCGACTACACCGGAACCAAGGGAACGGATCTCGACATTCTGGAAGCGCCGAACCGGACCGCGACCGGGATTCGGATTACGGGAGTCGAATCGTTTAATTACGAAAGTTCGGTGGCGGATTCGGAGGCCAACGCGGGATCGGTGCGGCTGCGCAAGCGGTTGTCGGGAGGAGTCGCGATCGGCGGCATCTACACGTTCTCCAAGTCGCTGGACGATGCATCTTCCATCGGCGCGGGAGCAACCTCTGGGGCGAATACCCCTGGACTGGGTGCGGGCGGCACCGGCGGTGGCGGCGGTCCGTCGGGCGGGGGTGCGACCAATGTTGCGCAGAATCCTTTCAATCTGTCTGCGGAGCGTGGACTTTCCAGCTTCAACCAGACCCATAAGTTCACTGCGGATTATTTGTGGGAGCTACCCTTTGGTCGCGACAAGCGTTGGCTCACGGGAAATGCCCCGCTGCGCGCCGTTGTTGGCGACTGGCAATGGAGCGGCGACTGGACGATTGCATCCGGGCTGCCGTTTACGCCGCGACTGCTGGGCAACATCAATGACGTGAACGGGGGAACGAACGGTACGCTGCGGCCGAACCTGGTTTCCGGGCAGTCGGTGAGCCTGGCGCATCCCTCGATTGCGGAGTGGTTCAATAAGGCTGCATTCATTGCGCCGTCCACGGGTAGCTACGGCGATGCGCGCCGCAACAGCATCATCGGCCCGGGCAGCAAAGTATTTGACATGGCGTTCACAAAGATCTTTCCCATGAAGGAAGCGCGCGTGCTGGAGTTCCGGGCTCAGGCCACTAACATTTTCAACAAGCCGAACTACTCCTCGGTTGATACGAACTATTACTCGCCCTCCTTTGGCCGGATTACGGCGGCTGGGGCCATGCGACAGTTCACAATTACGTCGCGCTTTCGTTTCTGAGGAGCACGCTGCTGCGCAAGATGCTACGGAACAGGACGCTCTCGAAGAGGATCGCCATGACTCGCACTCCAAATCGATTCGCCGATAGAGCTGTAGCGGTGCTGCTGGCGGTGGTGCTCTTGTGTGCCGCTTTGCCTTCGCAGCAAACGGGATATGTGTTTCACGCGGAATCGGATCTCGTGCTGGTGAATGTGACGGTGAGGGACAAGAGCGGAAAGCTTGTGCAGGGAATGAAACCGGAAGATTTCACGGTTTTCGAGGACAACAAACCGCAGAAGATTGTTTCCTTCGATGTGGAAAACGTCGATGCGGTGCCAGGGTTGGAGGTAGCGCAGGCGAAGCCGCTGCCGGCATCTGGGCAGACGAGTCCGGCGGCTTCCGCGGCAGATACGGCGGCCCAGTTCAAAGACCGGCGGCTGATTGTTTTGTTCTTCGATCTCTCGGCCATGGAACCGGATGAAATCGACCGCGCGGTTACGTCCGCCGAACACTATGTGGATACACAGATGGCGCCCGCGGACCTGGTGTCGATTGTTTCGCTGGGAAGTTCGCTGCTGGTGAATCAGGACTTTACCGAGGATCGCGCGCTGCTGAAAAAACAGTTGCAGGCATTCAATTCGGGCAGCGGGCAAGGGTTCGAGGAAGGCACCACGGGCACGACCGAGGGGACGCCCGACACCGGTCAGCCCTTTACCGCCGACGATACGGAATACAACATCTTCAATACCGACCGGCGGCTGGAGGCGTTGCGATCGGTGGCGGAAAAGCTGGCGCACGTTCAGCAGAAGAAATCGCTGATTTATTTTTCCAGCGGCATGAACCGCACCGGCATCGAGAATCAATCGGAACTGCGTGCGGCGGTGAACGCGGCGGTGCGTTCCAACCTGGCGATTTACACCATGGACATGCGCGGCTTGCAAGCGCTGGTGGCAGGTGGAGAGGCACAGAACGCCAGCCTGCGCGGCGTTTCGGCGTATTCGGGACAGTCGACACTCAATGCGTTGAATTCCAATTTCACGACGCAGGAAACGTTGGTGACGCTAGCCAGCGATACCGGCGGGCGCGCTTTTCTCGACTCCAACGACTTCAGCAAGATTTTCAAGGGAGTGCAGCAGGACACGTCGACTTACTACTTGCTCGGTTATCACAGTACGAATACCGCACGCGACGGGCGTTACCGGCGCATCGTCGTGAAGAGCAATGTTCCCGGAGTGAAGATCGACTACCGCCGCGGTTACTACGCGCCCGCCGATTATCAACATTCCACGAAGGAAGACAAGGAGCGGCAACTTGAGGAGGAACTTGCTTCCGATCTGCCGGCCACGGATTTCCCGCTGTATCTGGGCGTCGCCTACTTCCGGCTGGAGGGCAACAAGTTTTTCGTTCCCATCTCGCTGGTGGTGCCNGGCNCGCAGATTCCATTCGTCCGCAGCAGCGACCGCGACAAGGCAACGCTCGATGTGATTGGCATGGTCCTCGATAGGGAACACCACCCCTTGAACAGAATTCGCGATACCGTGAAACTCGCGGTGAGCACATCGGCCGAGGTGCAAAAGAAGAATGTGCAGTATGACACCGGGATGAGCCTGCTGAGCGGCAAGTATCACCTGAAATTTGTCGTGCGCGAAAATCAGACCGGCCGCATGGGATCATTCGAAACCGACATCGAGGTGCCGGAGCTGAAGACGCTGCCGCTGAAGATGAGTTCCGTGGTGCTCGCCAACCAGGTTGAAACGGTAAAGAAGACTGCGAACCTGAACCCGCTGGTTCACGACGGTTCCGAGATTATCCCAAACATCACGCATGTTTTCTCGGCCACCCAGCATTTGCTTCTTTATTATGAGGTGTACGATCCGGCGCGGCCCGCTCTCGCCGATTCCGCAAGGGGTCAAGACACCAAGCCTGGCATCCGACTGTTGTCCAACGTCGCCTTCTTCCAGGGTAAGGCCAAAGCCTACGAAAGCTCGCTGGTGGAGTTGACGGAATTGAATGCGCGAGAGCGGAAGGCTGCCGTCTTCCAGTTAGACGTGCCGCTCACATCGCTCAAACCGGGTTTTTATACCTGCCAGGTAAATGTCATCGATGACGCCGGCGGGCACTTCCTGTTTCCGCGGCTTGCCTTGCTGATCCGGCAAGAGAGTTCGAGCGCTGCACGATGAACCCAAATCTCCCAGTTATGGCGAAGTCCGCTAAGTTTGCCGGTGTTCCCGGAACCAACGTGAGGACGGGCCGCTTGTAGGGAGCTCGCTTCCGGCCTCAGGAGCGACTGGAAGAGCTACGGGTTGATTCCGCGCGTCGGCCAGGGGCATGTTGAAGATAAGCGCCAACCCTCACTGGTTCTGTCCCACCAAAGCATCCTCGTTGAGGCTGTCCTCCGGACGGGCTTCCGCTTTTCGTCCACCAGACCGCTTCCGGAACTTTGCCTGCAGCTTGTCGAGGTACACGTAGTAAACCGGCGTGATGTAGAGGGTTATGACCTGCGAAAAGAGGAGACCGCCCACTACCGCCAAGCCCAAACCTCGCCGCGAGTCCGCGCCCGCGCCAAAACCAATCGCGATGGGCAGCGTTCCCATCAGGGCCGCCATGGTGGTCATCATGATGGGACGGAAGCGGACGAGCGCGCCCTGATAGATGGACTCTTCCGGGGTCTTTCCTTCGGTCCGCTCTGTTTCCAGGGCGAAGTCAATCATCATGATGGCATTTTTTTTGACGATGCCGATCAGCATGATGATCCCCACGAACGAGTAAAGATTCAGCTCCTGGTGGAAGAGGGTGAGAGTCAGGAGCGCGCCGACGCCGGCGGAAGGTAAACCGGAGAGGATGGTCAGGGGATGAATAAAGCTCTCATACAGAATTCCAAGAATGATGTAGATCACCAGAATCGCCGCCAGGAGCAACAGGCCCATGCCGGTGAATGAGTTTTGGAAAGCTTGAGCAGTGCCCTGGAACGTGCCTTGGATGTCTCCGGGGAGCACTCGAAGTGCCTCGCGCTCGACTAGTTTGGTCGCGTCGCCCAGCGCGGTTCCGGGCTTGAGGTTGAAGCTGATGGTGGCAGCCGGCAACTGGCCCAGGTGATTCACCATCAGGGGACCAACGGAAGGCACCAGCTTCGCGACGGTGTCGAGCGGAATCATTTTCCCTGAGCTGGAGCGGACGTACAGAAGGGAAAGCTTGTCAGGATTGTTCTGGAATTCCGGCAACAATTCTACGATGACGTAGTACTCATTGTTGGGCGAGTATATGGTGCTGATCTGGCGGGTGCCGTACGCGGAATAGAGAGCATCGGAAACCTGGGCCGGCGTCAATCCCAGTGCGTAAGCTTTATCGTGGTCGACTTCCACGGTGAGCTGTGGGTTCTTCACCTGCAAGTCGCTGGTAACATCCTGCAATTGCGGAAGTGCGCGGAGAGCGCTTTCCAGCCTGGGTGCATCCTGGTAAAGCTCCGTCGTGTCGGGCGATTGCAGCGTGTACTGATATTGCGACTTGGTCAGAGATCCGCCGATGCGAATGGTCGGTGGAATTTGCATGAACACATTGAGGCCGGGAATCTGCGATACCTTCGGACGAAGTTCCTGAATCACCTCCATCGCGCTCATGTGATGGACGCGATCTTTCTTGTCCTTCAAGCGAAAGAAGATGCGGCCCTGATTGGTGGGACTCCCGATAGCAGACATGGTGTTCTTGACGCTGGGATCGAAGCGCACAACATCGGCTACTTTCTGCTGCAACTGCATCATGTCCTGAAATGCAATTCCCTGTTGTGCTTCAGTGAACGCGAAGACCAGACCTTGATCTTCGTCGGGAATGAATCCGGTCTTCGAGATCGTGTACAGATAAAATGTCAGCCCGATCACAACGAAAGACACCATCAGGGTTGCGAACTTGTGCCGCAGGACTGCCTTCAGGCTGCGGTCGTAGCCACGCAACCAGGCATCGAAGGCGCGCTCGCTGAAATTGAAGAGCGGTCCGTGGCCCGACCGTTCCTGGCGACGGAGAAACCGGCTGCAGAGCATCGGAGTCAGGGTCAGGGATACAAATCCCGAAACCAGGATCGCGGCGCCGATCGTGACCGCGAATTCGTGCAGCAAACGTCCGATGATTCCACCCATGAACAACAGGGGAATAAAGACGGCGGCCAGCGACAGCGTCATCGAGAGAATGGTGAAGCCAATCTGGCTGGCGCCATCCCTGGCGGCTTGCAGCGGTTCTTTGCCCATCTCCATGTGGCGGACGATGTTCTCCAACATGACGATGGCGTCGTCCACAACGAATCCGACGGACAACGTCAGTGCCATCAAGGAAAGATTGTCGAGACTATAGTTCAGCAGGTACATCACGGAAAAGGTCCCGATGATGGACATGGGCAAAGCGAGAGACGGGATGATGGTGGCGGAAACGTTTCGCAGGAAGACGAAGATCACCATGACGACCAGCGCAATGGTCAGCAACAAGGTGAACTTCACGTCGTTGACCGACGCACGAATCGAGACGGAGCGGTCATAAAGGATATCGACTTGGACCGCGGCAGGAATATGCTCTTCCAGCCTGGGCAGCAGCTTCTTGATGTTGTCCACGACGGCAACGGTGTTGGTCCCCGGCTGCTTTTGAATCGCCAGCACGATGGCCCGAACTCCGTTGAACCAACTCGCGGTCTTGTCGTTCAGCACGCTGTCAGTCACGCGGCCGAGTTCGTTCAGGCGAACCGGGGAACCATTCCGATAGGCCACCACCATTGGCCCGAACTGCTGAGCATTCATTCGCTGCCCGTTGGATAGAATCGTAAACGTATGGTTCTGTCCATAAAGCGTGCCCGTGGGGAGGTTGGTATTTCCCGATTGCAGCGCGGCCGTGACTTCGTCGATCCCGATCTGGCGTGAAGCCAGAGCACTCGGATCGAGCTGCGCCCGCATGGCGTACTTCTGCGCTCCATACACCATCACCTGGGCCACGCCATTCACCATGGAGACGTTCTGGGCAATGGTCGTCTCGGCGGCCTCGTCGACATCGGACAGCTTCATCGTCGGCGAACTCAGTGCCAGATAAAGGATGGGCGAATCGGCGGGATTCACTTTCTGGAAAGTCGGCGGCGTCGGCATCTCCGGAGGCAATTGGCCCCCAGCCGCTGTCATGGCTGCCTGGACGTCCAATGCAGCGCCATCGAGGCTCCGGCTGAGGTTGAACTGAATGGTGATGCCGGTTTGCCCAAGGGAATTCGTGGACGTCATCGAGTCAATGCCGGCTATGGTCGAGAATTGCTTTTCCAGCGGGGTGGCAACGGAAGAAGCCATCGTGTCCGGACTCGCGCCCGGAAGAGAAGCGCTCACCAAAATCGTGGGAAAGTCCACATTCGGCAGGTCACTGACGGGCAGCAGTTGATACGCGAAAATACCGAAGACAAGAATAGCGGCCATGACCAACGTGGTCATAATGGGCCGATGGATAAAGAGCTCGGAGAGACTCACAGTCCGCCTCCGGCAGGACCACTGGCAGCAGCCGTATCCGTCTTAGTTCCGGGCAGGGTGCCTTGCACAATCACTTTTGCGTTCGGGGCCACGCGCAGCTGGCCGTTCACGATCACCTGCTCGCCTGTCTTCAATCCGTCCGAAATCAGTGTCAGATTCTGATATGCCCCCGCGGTCTTCACGGGACGCGATTCCGCCGTGCTGTCCGTCCTGACGACATATACGTACTCGCCCTGCTGACCGGTCTGAATTGCCTTGGTTGGGACGACGATGGCATTCTTCTGGGTCGAGAGCACCAACGCAACATCGACAAACTCTCCCGGCCACAGACGCCGGTCCTTGTTCTGAAACGTGCCTTTCAGCTTGAACATCCCGGTCGTTGTGTCGACTCCGTTGTCAATGAACGTCAACCGGCCCTCTGCCGGACTCTCCGATTGTCCCTTGGGAAAGGCGAGAACTTTGAGCTGTCCAGAGGAGAAGTGCGGTCGCACCCGATCCAGGTTTGCTTCCGGCACGGAAAAGGTGACGTAAATCGGAGTGACCTGGTTCAACTGCAGCAGATAGGGCGTATCGTTCGCCTTCACCAGATTACCCAGATTGATCATCAATACTCCGGTGCGTGCGTTGATGGGAGCAACGATATCTGTGTACTGCAGTTGCACACGTGCGGCCTCGACAGCAGCCTTGTCTGCCTCCACGGCGGACGCATCGGCCTTGGCCTGGGCGCGCAGCTGCTCGGCCTGTTCATGGGAGACAATCCCTTGTTTTTCCAGGCCGGAATAGCGGTCTGCCTGAATCCGCGAATTCTCGGCCTGCGCTTGATCGTGCTTCATCTGGCCAATGGCTTTTGCCAGGTCCGCCTGGAAAGGCCGTTTGTCCAACTGAAACAGCGGTTGACCTTCGCGTACATCCTCTCCTTCCTTGAAGAAGATTTTCTGGATTTGGCCGTTGACTTGGGACCTGATCTGCACCGTTTGGTACGCCTCAACGTTGCCGATGGCCTGGATCTGAACCGGAATGTCCCGCTGCTCGACACTGGCCACGACCACCGGTGCAGGTGGACGCCCGCCGGAACCGCCTGGCATCTGATCTTGTGCTTTGTTTCCGCAGCCGGATAGGAAGAGAACAGCCGTCAGAGGGAAGAGCAAAATCGACGACCGCAGCCGTTCGACGGCGTGTTTCATGAGGATAGGCTCCCGCAAGCGTGATACGCACATCATTCTATATTGACGGGCGGGATCGGTCTGCTGTCACTGTGCGTTCCGTCGCTGAGTTCCGCTCACGCCACAGGCCCTGGCGAATGGACGCCCTATTTCACCCGTCCCACAATAAGGCCGCTAGGTCCGGGTAGGTTGATCCGGCATACTTCGGCGAAACCCGCCGCCTTCATCCAGTGAGTGTATTCGAATTCGCTGTAACTGGCGCCGGCGTCGGTGGAGACGAGCATGTTCAGTGAGAACAGAGCCGCGTGTTGCGGCCCGGTTTTGTCGGGATTAAGGATGAAGTCCTGCACGACCAGGCGGCCGTTCGGCGCGAGCGCCTGGTGTGCGCGGCGGAAGATGTCCCGGTTCTGCTCCTCGGAAAACATGTGGCAGATCGC
>JGI26339J46600_10000232_pt1 | contig 19127 bp, 13 predicted proteins | sample BogFormECP12_OM1_FD_46600 | JGI IMG/M metagenome (IMG submission 46600) | reverse complement strand
ACCGGGTAGTGGATGGCGCGGCCGAGGAACATGAAATCGTCGACGCGATAATAAAGCTCGGCCAGTTTCTCGACTTGATCGGACGCAGCCAAAATCGTTTCCGTCTTTTGGGGGAGCGCGAGAAGTTCGCCGATGTAGCGCTGGGCCAGCGCTTTCGAAACCTTTTCCTTGACCTCGCCGAGGTACAGCGCGAACAGAAACAAACACGCCATCTGCGCGGTGAACGCCTTGGTCGAGGCGATGCTGATCTCCGGGCCGGCGTGAGTATAGATGAAACCGTCGGCTTCCCGCGCAATCGTCGAGCCTTCAACATTTGAAATTGCGATGGTGCGCGAACCCTTCTGCCGGGCCTCACGCTGCGATGCGGTTGTGTCGGCGGTTTCTCCCGACTGAGTAATAAAGATGCTGAGTTCGCCCCGACCAATCATCGGATTGCGGTATTCGAACTCGCTCGCGTAGTCCACATCGACCGGCACGCCGGCCAGTTCCTGCATCATGAACTGGCCCGTCATCCCCGCATGACGGCTGGTTCCTGAGGCCACGATGTTAATCCGCCGCAGCGCGCGCAGTTCCTCGCGCGAGATATGGATCTCATCCAGACGCACGAGTCCCTCGGCCAGCGAGACGCGAGGTTCAATGGCCCGCCGCAAGGCGTCGGGCTGCTCAAAAATCTCCCGAATCAGATGATGAGGAAATTTGCGGGATTCAGCCATTACACTCCTTCGTCATATTTCGTATCGGGAAGTCGCGCGATGCCGCAGCTCTTTCTCCTGTAGAGACGGGGCTTGCCCCGTCTGCTTTGGACGCAGCGAGAGACGCGGCAAGCCGCGTCTCTACGGGAACGTGAAATGCCTACCGTGAGCATTCCACGCCGCCGATAAAAGTCCGCAACACTTCGCCTTCCTCGCTCAGGACCATGAAGTCCGCGTCGGCTCCCACCGCGAGAGCGCCCTTATTCGCGATTCGCGCCACCCGCGCCGGATTTTGGCTGGCGGCCGCCACTGCCCGGGGCAGATCCCATTCCGCGAAACGCGCCAGATTGCGTACCGCACGGTCCATGGTCAACACGCTTCCAGCGAGCTTGCCGTCCGTCATGCACTTGCCATCGCGAACCTCCACTTCGAAGGAGCCAAGACGATAGCGGCCCTCCGGCATGCCGGTTGCCGAAATAGCATCCGTGATGAGCACAGTTTGCTCCGGGCCTTTGGCGTTAGCAAAGAGTTTCACGATTGCCGGATCGAGATGCACGCCGTCGGCGATGATGTCCGCGCTCACGCGACGATCCGTAAGCACCGTTCCCAAAATCCCGGGACTGCGATGGTCCAGCGGACGCATGGCGTTGAAGGTGTGCGTCGCGTGCCGCGCTCCCGCCGCGATTCCGCGTTCGGCCGCCGCAAAATCGGCGTCGGAATGTCCCAGGCTCACGCAAACGCCGCACCGCACCGCTTCGGCAATGACCTCGGGTGCGCCCTCCAATTCAGGAGCAATCGTCATCATGCGAATCCGCCCGCGCGCCGCCTGCCAGAACTGCCCGAACAAGTTCAGCGTCGGAGTCAGCAAATGTTCCGGCGGATGTACCCCGCGACGCGCATGGCTGATGAATGGCCCCTCAAGATGGATTCCGAGCGGGAGGGCTCGACACTTGCCATCCGCATTCTCTCGTCCGCGCGTTTTTTCGCACTCTCGTTCGCGCTTTTCGATCGCATCCGCCAGCCGTTCCAGCGCCCGCAAAGTCGTATCCATCGGAGCGGTGACAGTGGTTGGGAAATAACTCGTGACCCCATGCCGCGCCAGCAGTTGTTCGATTGCCGGCAGCGCCTCGGCGCTATCGTCCATGACGTCGTATCCGGCGCTGCCGTGAAGGTGAAGATCAACGTACCCCGGCGCCATCACGCCATCGCCGAAGTCCAACGCAGAAACTCCGGCGGGAACCTGCCGGCTGCCGCGAGCGGAAATTTTGAGGACGCGTCCCTGCTCGACGAGCACCAGAGGATGCTCGACGGCGTCCGTCGGAGTCAACAGCCTTCCAGCAGTAAAAGCCAGCATAAAAACGTTTTAATAGCGCTACGAAGACGACTATGACCAAGATTGTAGCAGCCTTTGCGCGCCCGCCGGCAGCGCGACCGGTCGGCTCGTACCGCGAAACCATCTCTTCACGGCCGGCGAAGGTTCCCCGGCGAACGTTCCAAGGTGAACGTCCCAACGACCGCTCCGGCATGGCACGGTACAGCACCGAGCGTCAGAAACTCGATACTCCCCGAAATCAGCGCCTGCCATAGCAGCACAGGAAATAACGTCTGCTCGAGAGAGCACCGTGCAGCCCGCGCGAGCAAATCACCAGACCGCAGAATGCTATACTGTCTGAGTTCGAGTCGCCACGTCGTTCCTTGGCGGCCGTTATCCAGTCGTCAGTCGGGGAGTGGCTCAGCCTGGTAGAGCACCTGGTTCGGGACCAGGGGGTCGGAGGTTCAAATCCTCTCTCCCCGACCAATCTTTTCCGTGACTTATGTCGTGGTCGCCGTCCGTTAAAGACTGCGTTGTGTCGCAGGTTGTGTCGTAACCGGTTGGTTTGCCTGCCAAGGTCCTCCTGCGTGTCGCAAGCCCATCCAATGCTTTCCGCTTAAGATCAAGACGAACATGGGAGTAGTGCTCCAGCATCTGTTTGGAGACGTGACCCGCGATAGCCATGATAGTCGCGTCGCTGGCCTGAGACTCAGCCAGTTCGGTGATTGCATGATGCCGGAGGTCGTGGAAACGCAAGGCGGCGAGCCCTGCGGCCTTCCGCAAACTCCTCCATCCGGAACGCCAACTCTTCTGGGGAGTCGTAGCGTCGAATCGCCCATTCTCGCAGGCTGGGAACACGTAATGATCCGGGTGCGTGCCCCCTATCGCCGAAGCCCGCCTATATAGCTCCTGGATCGCCCTTAAAGCGTCTTCATTAAGCGGAATTACTCGCTGCCCTGCCTCGGTCTTGCTCCTCCGAATCGTGACGGTACCAGCTAGGAAATCCACGTCAGACCACCTGATCGCCTTGATCTCACATGCGCGCATGGTGGTGTTGAGGGCAAGCACCATCGCCAATCGCGCATTCTGCCACTCAGATTTCGTCGCCGCAGTCTTGGCGAGTCGGAGCTTTTCATCGAGTGTCATTGCACGGCCAATCTGGGTGTGAACCGGGAGAGGCTTGATCTCATCCGCGAAGAGATGCCAAAGCTTCGCACGCTTCAAAACGCCTCGCAGAACTGCGAGCTCCAGGTTAATTGTCTTATTCGCGAGGGTGCCAGACTTCCGATCCGCCATATAGGTCCGCACCATTTCGACGGTGATGCGATGCAACTTGATTGATCCGAACACTGCACAAAGCGGCTTCAGTCGCTCGCGCTCCGTCTGCACGCTTCGTGGTGCAAGGTGACCGATGCGCTCTGCCAGATTCTGATCCGCCGCCTCTTTAAAAGTCAGCTTGGAAAATTTCTGAGATAGAAGCGCAAGCTTTCCTTGAGATGCCTCGGCGATGAGCTTCTTTTCAGCCTTTTGTGCCTCGCGCCAGTCGCTCGTCTCCAGTGACTTACGAAACCGCTGGCCATCGACGAAGAAATGCGTGTGCCACGTCCTACCGCGCTTTACGAGTGCCATTGGCAGCCCCCCTGCTGTTCCGTTCGCGTTTCCGCTGTTTCCTCTTTTCTTTAAGATCTTTGCGTCTCCACTTCCGGGCGGCCACGCGATGTGCGCACTCTTCGCTGCAGTATTTGCGTCGATGGGCGTTCTCGGCCCGAAACGGCTTGCGACATTTCTCTTCATGACAGAAGAGAAGAGAGTGGTGATTGAAAACGTCGTACCACACCATCCATTGGAGCGCGTATTGCAAGGTGGGGACAGTCCAGTGTGCTTCCACCTGGGGTTTTCTATCCCTCCTACCGCATGCAAGATATACGCCCAGCACCAAAGGCGTGTTGCGGAGAACATATTCCACAGCAAGCCTGATCATCTGCAAATCAGCGGAGCGGATCCAACTAAGCGTGTCCTCCCCCTCCCTAATCCCACAAATCCCTCTCATGGTGAACTCCAACTCCGTCTGGGTCGATGATTTCCAATTCTCCTGTCGGCGGAGTGCAAATTCCGCCGAAAGGAATTTCGGCAGCCACTCGCGACACTCGCCGCCCTTGTCGTCATCGGAATTGCGGTATGCGTCCATCAGGCGCACAACCGCCTCGAGCCATCGTTGAAGGATGCGGTAAAGCTCGAGCGGCTTCCTGGAAATACCGCAATCGATGTCCCGCTGAGTTAGATCCAGCGGCCCCCATCGCCGAACAAAAGAGACAAAGTCCTGATCAGTCTTGCACTTGAGGAAGCGAAGGTGGGGGGAGCACTCGTACGCCTCGAGAAGATGGTAGGCATGCGGTGCCAATCTGCAGCGGATGCGCCCGTCGTCGAGGCAAACCTCTTCTCCACTCCGCCACAGGCCATCACCTAGGGTAAGTCTGTTGACATGATGTTGCATTGACATGTCAACATAATAGGCCTAAGTTTGCCATATGTTCAACAATTTCTTGTGCCCGACGCGGGAAGAAGTCGTCAACGAACAGAATTTCGAAAAGAGGGAACCCGCAATGCCTGCTAACGTGCCAGTCATTCCGCAACTCCTTACGCTAGAAGCAGTTGCGCGGGCGTTCTGCGTCAGCCCGCACACCGTCAGGGCGTGGGTCAAGAAAGGAAAGCTGCGCCCTATTCGTCTGTGCCGGAGAGTGTTGTCTCACCCGGATGAAGTAGCGCGGTTTTTGGCGGCGGCGAAGTGCACCGAAGCGCAGCATCGGGCGCCAACGGAGGACGCCGCGGGAGAGGAGAGAAAAATGGCTGTGAAAATCGGACTGGCGCAGCTCATCCTACCGCCCGCTGGCAGCGACGATGGCTCGATAGACCACGCGCCCACGGCGGCTCAAAGCAAGACACAAGAAGCGGTTGACAGTGTTACGCAGGTCATCCCAACGCCGGGCCGCCACAGCTGAGCCCTCCGTTCACCAGCAATTAACAATATCCAACCCAAAATCCATAGGAGGAATTTATGCCGAGTAATCAGGATTTGAACGACACCGCAAACCCGCGCTGACAGAGTTCGCGCTAGAGATCAAGAAAAGCAGAAGGAGTTGAGGAGAACCAAATGTTTACAAAAGTCGGACGTAATCAGCCGTGTCCATGCGGCTCTGGCAAGAAGTTTAAGAAATGTTCCGGGCAGTCGAATGTGCGGGAAGAACACTGCGGCCCAGAGCAATCAGCCAGCAACGAGCGTTTTCTTGTGGTCGCCATCGACAACGATGGTGAAGCCGTCGCCTACACTCCTGCCGGAGAAGCCCAGGCGGAAGCACAGCGACGCGGAATTGCGAAGTACCTGGCGATTGCAGCTTTCGCCACGTTTCGGAACGCCGCAGGATTATTTAGGTCCCCCACCTGTTGCCTGTTCATCACAACCGATCAGAAAGCGAGAGAAGTTGCGGAAAGAACTTTCCGCGAGATGCTTGCTGAACTGAAGGGGGCATTAACAGCAATTCAGCAAGGCGATTACGTGCGCGATAAATGGGGACTCCCACTGATCGCATCGGCACGCCTCGTATCAGATCTCGAGGCTGCTGGGGATGAGTGGCGCGAGAGTGCTCACCTTGTAATGAAAGCTATGGCGGACCAACTCGTCGGCAGCGTGGTGACACAATGATGTTGCCGGGGCTGGAAAATTACGCCGATCAGTCGCTTTGTCCTTACTTTCCCGAATTCTTCACGAAAGGTGAGGCGGATGCCTTGTTTCAGCGGCTAGAGGCCACTCTGCCGTGGGGGCACGCGCCGGAATACTTCATCGCCGGTGAATGCCGCAAGCTGAGCCATTGGACGGTGTGGTTTGGTGTGGACATCCACAGCGCGCCCACCAAGTGCGATATCCAGCACCCGATTGGTTGGACGCCGGAAATCCTCACGATTAAAGCGGCGGTCGAGGCGAAAGTAGGGAGCCAGTTCAACAGCGTACTGGTCAACCTCTACAAGCACGAGCGCAGTTCGATTGGCGCCCACAACGACAAGCCATCGGAGGGATCCTGGGCTTATCCGATCGCGTCCGTGAGCCTGGGCGCAGCTCGCCGGTTTCGTATCCGGGAACGGAAAGCAAATGGGCGCATTCTTGAAACGAAAACCTTGGCGCACGGGTCGCTACTGATCATGCCCATCGGATTTCAGGCAGGGCACCTGCACGAGATCCTGAAGGAATCGACACCATGCGGCCCAAGAATTAACTTAACATTTCGTTACGTGGAGGGGCGATGAGCGCATCAATACCACCAACAAAAGACGGGCATAACCTTCACGAGGTTTTGTCCGCCTTACAGAAAAGCATCCGTAGAGGCCTCGAAGAGCAGGCACTTTACTGGGCGAGCGAGTTAGACCTTTCGGGGTACTCACAACATTTGTGGAATCGGCTTCGCATCATTGCGTCGGAGGATGTGGGTCTTGCTATGCCCGGAGCCGCCAGCATCATCCGGGCATTATATGAGAACTGGCAGGATGCGCCGGGGAACAAACTGTGGCTAATGCACGCGACCGTACTGCTCGTGCGCGCGCGAAAGAGCCGCATTGTTGACCATGCCTGTTGCATTTTCTACAACGAAGGCAGACCCACGTTTGACATGCCGGATTTCGCACTCGATAAGCACACGCACCGAGGGCGAACGCTGGGGTGCGGTGTAGATCATTTCTTCGATGTAGGGGGATCGCTCGCCAATGAACAACCCACGTTACCGGACCCTTACAAAGAACGGGCGCGGGAGGCTTGCAAACGCAAGCCGCTCGTTGGCGCCAAACCACCGAAAGCCAAGGCCACAATCCAGCTGGATGCCGAGGCGGACGATATGCCGTTANTGAGGGGTTGGACGGGTACGAATGGCGAGTAGGACGCGGAACATAGCNGCCGGAGGCCAACCCAAGAGCCCTAGCGTGGGCGGCGGAACTGGCGGCTGCCTCCCGACTCACCTGTTGGGTTGCTTGTTGAGCACCTGTAGGAGTGGAAAAGTACTTCAGGTGCGGCGTGGGAGGTTGAGCGTGAGCCGCCCAAGCTAGATGGCCACTCAAGGTACTTTGAGAAGTGGACCGGCTCAATGAGCCGTGTCCATTATCTGGTGTATTGACTACACATTCTAAATAGTAAGAAGTATGTATAACTACATACTTCTTGTGTAGTCATTGCACCTATGGCTAATGTAGTCAATGCACCGGGCATATAACTGCTTATGGGACGACATCGCAAGCATCCTGAGAAGGTTCGAAAGCCGCCGATAGCAGTCGGTGACCGCTTCGGCGCTCTTCTGGTCATAAAGCCGGACAGCGGTAAGCGGGACGGCGGGCATAGAATGGCGCTCGTCAAGTCGACGGATTGTGGCGAGGCTTGCAAGGATTGCCACGGCAAACCGTTTTCTGTAAGAGTCGATAANCTACGCTCGGGGCGTGTTATCTCGTGCGGTAAGATTAAGAGACAGAGGAGACATGAGTTTATGACATCGTTGGGAAGTTATACAGACGTAAACAGCATTGACGCCAGTACGCTGGCAGAAGCTCGCTCTATAGGGGGCGTTGACGCTTTCACCGGCGAGCCCATTGAGAAAGCCGGGCCCAAGAAGGTCGCTCCACCTGTACAGGCAAAGCCGGAGCCGAAAGCCGCCACGCAGGTCACGACACAGACCAGGGCAACGTCCAAGCCACTCGTGGGAGCCCCCTATGAGCAGACAGAAGTTGGGTATGAAGCTCTCTGCTTATATTGGAACGAGAATAAAAAAGCGCCGCCTGATGACTTCGATTTGAGAAGGTGGCATCACACCCAACTCAGGAAAGGGACCCGATGAGGACTGATTATAGAGAGCGAGTGAAACTCCCGCCCTTCTGTACTCCGGCTGATGAGCAACTGGAGTTTCAGACGAGGACCGGGCTTGTTCTCGCCCGCGGATACGTGCGCGTGGAGTTCGGAGGGCGCGGTCCGTACATTGAGTTTCGCGCGTCTCAAATAGTCCAAGAGTCCATCAAGCACGTAAAGGCAAAGTGGGTACAGTATTCCGAGTTCCGCTCCACCGATGCCAGCAACGTGAAACTCTATTTCCAGAAGCAAACGGTGAACTACGCTAACTATGTTCCCGGCGTGTGGTACATCTCGCCTTTTGATCTTATGACCGACAAATATCCTGAGCTGGTCGCACCGATAAGCTCCGGTTGGCCTGCTCTCCCCGGTCTGGAAATGTATCGCTAATCACAGAGCCGGAAGCCGAGGTTAAGCCGATAATGTGGATTGCGTCCGCGGCCTAACATCGACGTAAAGACCCCTCAGAGCATCTTTGGTAGCCAGCAGTTGCGATGCTATTCTGAGTATGTAGCTGAGAGCCGCCAGGTTCTCGGATAATACCTCTCGTGGTCCTGCCTTCCGGGATAACCCGCAACGATAGAGGATCCAGCCGCTCCGCAATGGAATCGGCAATGGCTGTACAGAGCGCAGTTAGTGGGGCGCTCTCGTTGACGTCTTCCTCAATGCCCGAGGCGTCGACCGGCAGTCCTAGCAAACTCCCGACTTATATCCAGAGGTGTGTTTTCATGCCAACCGATGATTGCAGTTTTGAAAAAACCATCCTGGTTTTTGCGGAGCAGAACCGACTCCATACTTCCCGGGATGTTGATGGCACAACCGTGATCCGAGGACAAGCCGGTTGCCAGCTGTACGAATACGATGAAGGCGAGCTCGGACTATTGGTTATTTCGCAAGGCCAGAATCCCCGTCCTCGCCGTTGGATTGCAATTCGCAAGAAGTGCCTTGAAGCTGGTATGACTCTCCGCCAGAACGGAGACGACGAAGGAGCCCTGTGTTTTGACCCCAATAACCGGCAGCAGTCACGCTTGGCGATCAAGATCGCGGGCTGCCGTCCGAAGCGCCAGCTTTCCCCAGAGCACCGGGAGAGGCTTCGTGCCGTGGGCTTCCAGAAGCGTCAGAGCTCCACTCTAAATGGGGTGTCCAGCGACCAAAAGCCACTCGAGACCAGGGAGGTAGGGTAAATGCCTGTCCGGCCGCCAGAAAACGATTGTAGAGTCGATAACTCACCCTCCAGACTGCTGGACGCTGGGACACAACGAGGAAGGCAGGACGGCCAAGAGTAAGAAGTAAAACATAACATGCCTTTGGTAGCACTTAGCACGTGAGATAAGATTGTAGTAGTAACACCCACCCTTCAGTCTGGCGGGGCCAGAAAGGGACGCTCGAAGGGCTGCGAGGATAGGCTACCGCGGCCACACCATCGGGCTCACCGCTCCATTCTCAGATTCCGTCGACGAGACGGCAGGTAGGTTCGCAGAACTCCGTAATCACGTCTGAACTCTAACGAGGTCAGCGTGCCTGAACCAAACATAACGGTCTGCTTTTTCACCAAGGGGTCTCATGAGCAGAGACCCTGACGAGATCACGAAATCCAGGCTCCGGGCAGGTAATCGATCCTGTATTCGCCGCTGTTTGGCGTCTTAGAGGGCTACGTCCTGGTCTACGTGGTGCTGGCTGGAAACCAGTAACGATAAGTGATCGAATCACGGTTCCTCGTACCGCATACGGGGTTAATCTGAGAACAACATGAAGTACTGACCTTTTCTGGGTTACTTATATAAAACCACAAGGGAAGCCCTCAGTGTCTCTACTCGGGCTATTGTTCTTTGGTCTCCCCACTGACCGTTAACAACCGGCGTGGCCGCTGCACCGCAGTCTTCCCGGCGAACAATCGCCGGGAGACATTGATGTCGATATGTTCATTACAACCAAACGCAAGACACGCGCAAACTCTGATCCGGATAGTCCGAACACTGGTCGCGGTCTGCTCGAGACCTGCAATGCAGAAGAACGGGGCCACGGTGACAACACTTGCAGGATTCACTCATGGAGATTGGCAACGACCGGTAGGCGTTGCCGGCTGTGCATTCGTCAAGCCGACATGAAGAAGCGATGGCGCGCAATTCGAGAGGCCTTCGCCACCATCCGATGCTTCACCCGCAAATCTTCGGCAGTAGCGAAGCCAGCTTCGGCCTCCGCAGCGAGGACTCAGTGGCAAATCGCAATCGTTCGGGCAGCGAGTCCGGCTACGGCCACAGAAGGCATGCAGGTCCTCGTGGTCATAGATTGCAGCCAGGGCCGGCTGACGTGTTAGAGTCTGCCGCTTGATTTGGGGCAGGTCCCATTTCCAGAATGCCGGTTGCGCATTCACTGACGCCGATCGGCAGCCCTTGCGAACCTTTCCTTAACGCCGTTTGCGGATTGCTTCCCTTTCGCTTCCCACAAGGGCGTTTCTCGGGACCAATCCGGAGGCATTACCTCCGGATTGCCCGTCATCCGCCCGCAATCGGCAGCAAGGTCCAATCGGATTTTAGAGTTGCGGTCACTCCAGAGCGAGCCCGTTAAAGGTTGCTGTCTAAGCACACTTCCGAAGTGCTTGCGTTGACCGCAATTCCCCCAGGGGGTAAGATTCCGGCCTAATGGCGCCGGAGACTCCAATCGTCGGGCAGGTTCTGGGCCATTACCGGGTGCTCGAGCAAATTGGGGCTGGCGGAATGGGACTGGTGTTCCGTGCTTCCGACGAGCAACTCGAACGTGACGTAGCCATCAAGGTGCTCCCGCCCGGCATGCTCGCCGATGAAGCTGCCCGCAAGCGCTTCCGTCGTGAAGCCCTGACTCTCGCCAAGTTGAATCATCCCAACATCGGCACGGTTTACGAATTCGACAGCCACGCCGGGCTGGACTTTCTGGTCATGGAATATGTCGGCGGCGTTCCCGTCGATGCCAGGCTGGGATCCGGTCCATTAACGCAAAAAGAGGTCTTACGCCTCGGGTTTCAACTGGCCGACGGTTTGGCCAGCGCCCACGAACACGGAGTCATTCACCGCGATCTGAAGCCGGCGAACATGCGTTTAACCCAGGACAATCGACTCAAGATTCTCGATTTTGGGCTGGCGCAGTTTGTCCGGCAGGAAACCGACCTTGAGATCACCGCCAGCATTTCCGAAAACAAACAAGTTACCGGCACTCTTCCCTACATGTCTCCGGAGCAATTGCGCGGTGAGTTGACCGATCAGCGCTCTGATATCTGGTCGGCAGGTGCGGTGCTGTATGAATTGGCGACGGGACGGCGTCCATTCCCGTTCTCGCAAGTTCCTCTTTTGGTCGATGCCATCATGAACAAGCCACCGGAGATGCCGAGCGTCCTGAATCCCAAAATCTCGCCGGGGCTGGAGATGGCAATTCTCAAATGCCTCGACAAAGATCCGGAACGGCGCTATCAAACGGCGCGGGAGTTGCGCGTCGACCTCGACCGCCTAACCATGCCGGTTTCCCAGGTGCCTTCCACCCCGATTCCAGTTACAACTCCGATTGCCGTCCCGGCTAAGACTAAGATAAGACCGGCAGCAGTTCTTGTGGCCGTGATCGTGCTGCTGATGGTTGGAGCGCTTTCGTATTTGTATGTTCGCGGGAAACCACCACGAGAAATTGCAACCAAACCGCTGAGCCGACGCCGCACAGTGGCGGTTCTGAACTTTAAGAATTCCACGTCCCGCCCCGAGGCGGCATGGCTCTCCACGGCCATCCCCGAAATGTTGACCACTGAACTTGCGGCTGGCGAGAAGGTGCGCACCATTACGGGCGAGGAAGTTGCGCAGATGAAGACGAATCTCTCGCTGCCAGACTTAGACACTCTGTCGGCGCAGACCCTGTCCCAAGTCGGCAAGACCCTGGGGGCGGACCAAGTGGTGCTCGGCTCCTACGTCGCCTTGACCGGCGGCAAACTACGCGTCGATCTCCATCTACAAGATGTGGTCGCCGGTGAAACTTTGCTTTCGGTTAACCAGACCGGGGACGAAAACAATCTGTTTGATTTGGTCAGCCGTGCCGGCGCCCAGTTGCGAGAAAAAATTGATGCCGGACAAGTGAGCTCGCAAGACCAGGCCGGAATCCGGGCGGCCTTCCCGTCTACTCCTGAAGCCTCAAAACTCTACGCGGAAGGCCTGGCAAAGCTGCGCGTCAACGACGCGATCGCAGCACGTGACCTTCTTCAGAAAGCCGTGACTGCGGATCCTAACCATGCTTTGGCTCACTCGGCGCTGGCAGCTGCCTGGACGCTTCTCGGATATGATGAGAAGGCGCGTCTGTCGGCGAAGAGCGCATACGAACTCTCGGCCTCGCTCTCCCGCGAAGACCGCCTGCTGATCGAAGCCCGCTACCGCGAAACTTCGAAGGAGTGGGACAACGCTGCCCAGAGCTACCGTACACTTTTTGGATTTTTCCCCGACAACCTCGAATATGGCCTGCTCCTCGCCAGGGCGCAAACGCGGGGAGGCAAAGGGAAAGAAGCTTTGGCGACGGTGGAATCGCTGCGCCGTCAGCCGCCCCCGGAGGGCGACGATGCGCGGATCGAGTTGGCCGCGTCCGAGGCCTGGCGGTCGCTAGGCGACTTCAAGCAGGGCCAGGCTTTTGCCGCTCGGGCAACGCAGAAANCAAGAACCCAGAACGCAAAACTGCTTCTGGCTCGTGCGCTATATCAACAGGGATTCGACCTCGAGAACCTCGGCGACACCAAAGGCGCCATGACCGCCGTTGAGGAGGCTGGCCGCATCTACCAGGCGGTCGGCCACCGCTATGGCTTGGCCAGCACGCTCGAGGTGACCGGCCAGGTGCTAGTCGATCGTGGCGATTATCCCGGTGCGCTGGGCCAATTCAAAGATGAACTGGCGATTGCACGCGAGGTTGGAAATCGCAAGGCGGAAGGCTCCGCGCTTAACAACATGGCTCTGGTCCTCGATCAGCAGGGAGAAGCGGAGCAGGCCCGGAAAATGTTCGAAAAGGCTCTCTCCAGCTTCCGCGAGGTAAGCGACAAGAACAACTCTGCCTTAGCGCTGATTAACATCGCGGGCATCATGAAGGACGAGGGGGACCTGGCCGGGGCTAAGAAGACGTACGATCAGGCGCTCACACTTTGCCGCGAAATCAATGACCAGAATGGTATCGCAACGTCGCTTACCGGCATTGGTACAGTGCTGGATGGGCAAGGCGATTCCGCAGGTGCAAAGAAAATGCTGGAGCAGGCCGTGGCCCTCGATCTTGCCGGGGGACAAACCAGCCCCTCCAGCGACAAGGTGATCGATCTTGGCGATGCCCTGCAACACCTGGGGGATCTCCCAGGCGCACGTAAGAACTATCAAGACGCACTCACCTTGTCCCGCGCTGCCGGTGATAAGAGCATGGCAGCTTATGCCCTCGCGGGTCTGGGAAGCCTGGCACTAAAGGCGGCCGATTTCACGCAAACGCACAAGGATTACGAGGAGGCCCTGGCCCTCCGCAACGAGTTAGGGGAGAAAGACACGATCGCCGCAACCCGTGTGGCGATCGCCGAATTGGCCATCGAAGAAGGCCATCCCGACGCGGCGGAAGGACCCGCAAGGGAAGCTCGCGACGAGTTTCAGAAGGCGCACAAGAGCGACGACCAGATTACCGCCGCCGCCATTCTTGTGGGTGCACTCCTGGCGGATGGCAAGAAAGAGGAGGCTTTCAAGGAAGCGGGAAAAACTGCTCCCCTCGCTGCAAAAAGCCAGAACCTGAGTGTGCAATTGGCATTCGCTGCCGCCCGGGCGCGCTCCGAGGCCGCTTCCCAGGAAATGGGAACTGCCAAAACCATCCTCAAGGGAGCGCTCGCCAAGGCAACCAGGTCAGGCTATGTCGGTTACCAACTCGAATCCCGCCTGGCACTCGAAGAAATAGAGCTGAAATCCGGGAAATCCGCAGCCTCCCGCGCTCGCCTGGAGCAGTTGCAAAAAGATGCCAAAGCGAAGGGATTCGATCTCATCGCCGGCAAGGCGGCTGCTCTTTAGGAGCAGCCCGTTTGCAACGTGACATTTGTTCTTGACATCCCACTTGCTACAACTTAGACTTCCCACCGCTGAGCGCAGGCCCCCCCCGCTCGCAACAGCTCGACCGGACAGAGGCATGGTTGCCAGGCCTAGGAATAGCGTGGCGCTTCTCAAGCTTCTGTCACGATGGTTGACGAAGAAATCGCGATTAGTTACTCAAAATCGATGAACGTAATTGGCCCGGTGAATAGGTGGTCATTCCTATGCAGCGATATCAGTTATAACAAAAAGGCATGCGCGTTTTTCTGAGCGTGGAAATGCGAACGAAAGAAGGCACCACGCTACATAAGATGATTCGGCTAAACGAAAAGATGCCGTTGCCGGTGGAGTGAAATCATGCGCGAGCGCCATTTCAAGGTCCTTGTAGGATGCATTCTTCTGTTGCTGGCGATAACCAGCCAGTCCGACGCCCAGTTCACCACTCTAGCGGATTTCCAGGGCAGCGCCAATGGCGCTGAACCCTTCTATGGGTATCCGATTGTATTTAGCGGCGGAAACGGTTACGGAACGACTGTGGGAGGAGGGGTCTACGACGAGGGCACAGTATTCCAAGTCACCCCCAGCGGAACGCTGACGGCGATATATACGTTTTGCTCTCAGGTCAACTGCACGGACGGTGCTGAGCCTTTCTCAGGGCTGGTGGTTGCGGGAGGGAATTTCTACGGTACAACCTACTGGGGCGGGGCCTACGGCGCGGGCACGGTCTTCGAAGTCACGCCAGCAGGCCAGTTGACCACGCTGCACAGCTTTGCGGGAGGCGCGACGGATGGCGCTTATCCCATCGCTGGCCTCGTGCAAGTTGGAGGAAATTTCTATGGAACGACGCAATTTGGCGGGGCCAACGGCGCGGGCACGGTCTTCGAAATCACGCCAGCGGGCCAGCTGACCACCATTTACAGCTTTTGCTCGCAATCGGGCTGTACGGACGGCCTTTCGCCTTGGGCTGGGCTCGTGCAAGCCACCAATGGGAACCTCTACGGAACGACCGTCAACGGCGGAGCCAAGGGCGGGGGTACGGTCTTCCAAATCACGCCAGCAGGCCAACTGACCACGCTTTACAGCTTTTGCTCGCAAGCGGGCTGCACGGACGGTGCCGGCCCCTACGCGGGGCTGGTGCAAGCCACCAACGGAAACCTCTACGGAACAACCTTCGTTGGAGGTGCCAACAGCGTGGGCACGGTCTATGAAATTACGCCAGCAGGCCAGCTGACCACTCTCTACAGCTTTTGCTCGCAACCGGGCTGCTCTGACGGTCTTCACCCACGCGCCGGGTTGGCGCTGGCCAGTGATGGAAACCTTTATGGAACGACTGAAGGTGGGAGTGGCCCTGGCCTGGTCTACACTTTTGGCACTGTCTTCGGAATGACGCCCGCGGGCCAGGTTACTACCCTGCATAGTTTCAGCAAGACTGACGGCGCTCTACCTTTCGGCGGGCTGGTAGAAGGCGCCAGCGGAATTTTATACGGCGCGACCGCCTATGGCGGCAGCCAGTATAACGGCACGATTTTCAGCCTGCCGGTGGGGCTGGACCTATTAAAGGAAAGTCAGGCCAGCCCTCGCAAGGCCAAACCGAACTTCGTTTTCCCGAACTTCGTTTTCCCGAACTTCGTTTTCCCAAGAAACGATCTGCCGGCTGCGACCGGTATCACGTTTAACCGAACGGGACAGGCCTTCCCCGTCTCCCCGAGCGCCAGAACCCGTACCGCTGTATCCCTCCGGCCGCCCACGGCCAGAATGGAGGCGGCGGCTTCCGGTGCGGCCGTGCATACTTCAGGTCCAGAAGCTCTCACAAATGTCTTAAATTTCGACGGAGCGAATGGCGCCTTTCCTCAATTTACCTCTTTGATTCAAGGCAAAGATGGCAACCTCTACGGAACGGCCTACGGTGGCGGGACCTTCGACCAGGGCAACGTGTTCCAACTCACTCCCGGGGGGACGCTGACGACACTGTATACCTTCTGCTCCCAAACCAACTGCACGGATGGCGTGGAGCCTTTTGCCGGACTGGTACAAGCCACCAATGGGAACTTCTACGGCACGACCGCAGACGGCGGAGCCAACGGCGGCGGAGGTACGGTCTTCGAGATTACGCCAGCCGGCCAGCTGACCACGCTGTACAGCTTTTGTTCCCAGGCGGGCTGCGCTGATGGGAACTACAGCCAGGCTCCACTCGTGCAAGCCAGCAACGGGAATCTCTACGGCACAACGGCAGCTGGCGGAGCCGGCGGGGTGGGCACTGTCTTCGACATAACGCCAGCGGGCCAGCTTACCACCCTTTACAGCTTTTGCTCCCAATCGGGATGCGCTGATGGTCTTCACCCCTACGCCGGGCTGGTGCAAGGTACCAACGGGAATCTCTATGGGACTACCTTGGAAGGCGGGGCCAACGGCGCGGGCACAGTCTTCGAAATCACGCCAGCGGGCCAGCTGACTACCCTTTACAGCTTTTGCTCCCAATCGGGCTGTACGGACGGCCTTGAGCCTTACGCGGGGCTGATTCAAGGCGCGAACGGGAACCTCTACGGAACGACCTTCCTCGGCGGGACTAACGGCTTGGGCACGGTCTTTGAAATCACGCCAGCGGGCCAGCTGACCACCCTTTACAGCTTTTGCTCGCAACCGGGCTGCACAGACGGTGCTGAACCTACCGCCGGGCTGGTGCAAGCCAGTGGGAACTTCTACGGCACAACAGAAGTTCTAGGCCCCAACGGCTGGGGCACGGTCTTCGAAATCACGCCAGCGGGCCAGCTGACCACTCTGTATGGCTTCGGCCTTACTGACGGCGCTTATCCTGAGGGCGGACTGGTACTAGCCAATAATGGGAACTTATACGGGATGACGGACTTTGGCGGCAATCGGCTGGGTGGCGCCATCTTCAGCCTGCCGCAGGTGCAACAGGGGCTCACGCTGAGCTGTCCAACCTTCACGGCGCAACTTGGAGTTGCTTACAGCTCGGCACTAACGGCGACGGGCGGGGTTGCTCCATACACGTTCTCGATCACGAGCGGGTCGCTGCCTCCGGGCTTGACGCTCAACACTTCGACCGGCGCGATCACGGGCACGCCAACCACGGCGGGGGTCTACAACTTCACGCCCCAAGTCGTGGACTCGCAAAGCAACACGGTCACAACCAATTGCGGCATCGCGGTCTTCCCGGTCCCGCTCACGCTGAGTTGTCCAACCGGTACGGGGCAAGTGGGGATTTTGTACAGCTCGGCACTAAAGGCCAGCGGCGGAGTCGCTCCCTACACGTTCTCGATCACTGGCGGCTCGCTGCCTCCGGGCTTAACGCTTAACACCTCGACCGGGGCAATTACGGGTACGCCGACCACGGCGGGCACGTACAACTTCACGTCCCAGGTCGTGGACTCGCAGGACAACACGGCCACAGCCAGTTGCAGCATCACAATCAATGCGGCGCAGTCGTGCACCAACAATGGGAACGTGAACGGCAATTACGCATTCCTGTTCCAAGGGTGGTTCAACCACGGCAGCGGTTATGTTCTCAACGATACAGCGGGCAGTTTTGTCTTCGATGGGAACGGCAACATCACCAGCGGACAATACGACCGGAACGATGCTGTGAATGGGCCAAGTCAAGGGACTTTGACGGGAACTTACTGTGTTCCCGCGAACAATCTGGGGACGATGACGATTAACTTCAGCAACGGCCCTAGCACAACGTTTGCCTTCGTGCTGCAGCCGAATGGCAACGGAAACATCATTCCCTACGACACGACTACGCCGGTGGATGCGTCCGGCATCTTCCTGAAGCAGAACACGAGCGATTTCTCGACCAGCGACTTCACCGGCCAGTACTCGCTTGGATTCATTGGCATCGACAACGCCTATAGCAGGTTCGGACTGGCTGGCGCATTCACCGCCAACGGGACAGCGAACCTGACGAACGGAGAGTTGGACGGCGATGACGGTGGAAAAGCCATCAATGGGACGTTCAACTCCGACAACTTCAGCGTGACTTCAAGCGGCCGCGGCACGGTGAGCATAAACGTCAGCGGCGTGGGCACGGGGAACTTCGCCTTCTATGTGGTCAATTCGTCGCAACTGCTCATCGTCCAGATTGATCCGATCTCGCAGGGGCTGCAAACACTGTTCAGCGGGCAGATCGTGCAACAGCAGGGCCTGACGTATAGCGATTCGGACCTCAATGGTGTGAGCGTGTTGGGCTTTCAGGGGCTGGACACGAGCTGTAACCCAGCGTGTGCGGACGCGCAATTGATTTTCGTCACATGGAACGGATCCGGCTCCCTCTCGTACACGGGCGACGAGAACAACGGAGGTACTGTAAGTTCCAGTGAGGGCTCGGGAACGTACAGCGTGGGCTCCAATGGGCGCGTGCCCATCAGCGGAACTGGGGAGCATTCTCCCATCTTCTACCTGACGGGCAAGAACGCCGGTTTCGAAGTCGGCAGCGGGGGAAGTAAGGTGCAGTTCGGCTCGATGGTGGCGCAATCGGGAAGCAACTTCAACAACAACTCGATTTCGGGAAATTACTACGGCGGAAGTTGGGAGCTGGTGTCGTCGAACGAGTGCGCTGAATTGGATCTGCCGAACGTGAGCTCGGGCAACGGGACCGACATTGGTGAGAGCAATTGCGGCGAAAACCCCAGGAGCAACAGCACCTCGTTCACCTATACGGTGTCGTCGGATGGGCGAACGGTCATCACTTCAAACGGTCTCCCCACTGGGATTGTCTACATAGTTTCGCCCTCGAGCGGCGGGAGCGGTGGCAGCTTCATCTTCCTCCCATGGGAAAGTAATAATGATCCTACGCTGGAGTCGTTCGGGGTCTTTCCGGCTACGCTCACGCTGAGCAGTCCAACGGGCACGGCGCAAGTGGGCGTTGCGTACGCCTCTGCACTAACGGCCACGGGTGGGGTTCCTCCCTACACGTTCTCAATTACTATCGGCGCACTGCCTCCGGGACTCTCGCTTAACTCATCGACGGGGGCGATTACAGGTACGCCGACGACGGCGGGGACGTTCAACTTTACCGCCCAGGTCGTGGATTCGCTGGGCAACTCGGCCACTTCCAGTTGCAGCATCGTGGTCTCGTCATCCACGCTCACGCTGAGCAGTCCAACGGGCACGGCGCAAGTGGGCGTTGCGTACGCCTCTGCACTAACGGCCACGGGTGGGGTTCCTCCCTACACGTTCTCAAT
>JGI26339J46600_10000231_pt1 | contig 19134 bp, 14 predicted proteins | sample BogFormECP12_OM1_FD_46600 | JGI IMG/M metagenome (IMG submission 46600) | reverse complement strand
ATGCCGTGCCGCTCCATCAGCTTCTCGCTGAAGCGCACGGTGTTGAAGGCGGCGGGCCGCGCCCCCAGCACTCCCACCCGCACGCGCCGCAGTCCTTTCACTACGCGGCAGGTGGCGGCAAACGATTTCAGGTCCGCCTGGAAAGCCTCGGAGGAGGGCGCCACCGTGTGGTTCGCGGTGAGCGAGTAACGGATGCCGTACTGCCACAGGTTGTTGCACACCGAAATCTTGCCGCAGAAGCTGTCGCGCCGCTTGCCCATCAGCATCTTGTCGGGCTCGTCGGGAAAAGCGTGTACCAGCACCGGGACGTCCAGCCCCGACATGCGGATGGTGTTGGCCACACCGCGCTCGTCGCCGAAGTTGGGCAGGCTAACCAAAATGCCGTCGATCTCGTCGCGGTGCTGCGCGAAAAGGTCGGCGCATCGGCGCGCGTCCTGCAGGGTTTCCACCGCGCCGAACTTGGTTTCCTCGGGGGTCAGACACACCGTCTGGTAGCCTTGCTGCTCCAGTTGGCGCAGGATTTCAACCCGGCCGTCGCGCGCCAGCACGGCGGGGAAAAAACCACGATCGCCGATGATCACTCCAAAACAGGCTGTGGCCATGGAAATTCCTCCCATCACTACATCGCTGGCATTGCTCCCAAGCCAGCGACACTAACCTGTCGTCACGGCTAGCACGGTATACGATCGGGCCGGGACTTGCAAACTCATGCGGGCCGCCACCTTGGGCGATTCCAGGGTTTGCGGCGTCACGCGTCGAGGTGCATCGAAGGTGTTAGCAGCTTTCAGGTCGGACCCGGTCAGGACCGCACAAGCCGTGACCTTGGTGGGCTCGATCCCGTTCCAGACCACCTCCAGGTCGCGCGGCTTCTCGAGATCGCGGTTCAGAATAAACAAGGTGGCACTCTTGTTGGTGGCGTCCAAGGTGCCCGCGATGTCGAGGTAACCGACGTCGCCCAACCCAGTCATGGCGACCCCGCCCGCCTCGATAGGCCGGCCGAGACTAGGAATTGGGTAAGTCGGTCCTTCGGGAGACAGGCTCAAGGCGGCGCCGCTCGCGTGCTGAAGCGCCCAGGCGTACGGATAGTAGATCGTCTGCCGCAACACCGACGTGTCGTTGGTCATGAGCGGTGCGATTACGTTTACCAATTGGGCCAGGCACGCCAGCCGGACGCGATCCGAATGCCGCAGCAACGAATTGATCAACCCACCCACTAGCAGTGCATCCTCCAGGTTATAGACTTCCTCCAGCAGGTGAGGTGCTTCCGTACGGTGGCCATTCGCCGCGTCGCCGCTGCGGGCGCGGTACCAGACATTCCACTCATCGAAGGAAAGCCAGAGCTGCTTGCGTGAACGCTTTTGGCCCCGCACCAGGTCGCTCACGTCCACGATGTCCTGGATCTGCCGGTCCATGGCCAGGTTCAAGGCAAGGTACTTGGAGCTGTCGCCCCCGGTCTCTTCGGCATTGCCGAAATAGCGATGCAGCGAAATTCCGTCCACCTCGTTGTAGCACTCGTCCAGCACCTCGCGGTCCCACTGCAGATAGGTGGGCATGAACGGCCCGCTCGATCCGCAGGCGATGAGCTTCAGCGAAGGGTCGATCACCCGCATCTGCCGGGCCGCATCGGCGGCCTTGCGTCCGTAGTCCACGGCCGACATGTGCCCGATTTGCCAGGGGCCGTCCATTTCGTTTCCGAGGCACCAATACTTCACATTGTGAGGAGCCCGGTAGCCGTGCTGCTGCCGCAGGTCGCTCCAGCGCGTGCCCCCGTCCACGTTACAGTATTCCACCAGGGCCACGGCCATTTCCACCGTGCCAGTGCCGAAGTTGAGTCCCAGCAGCGGCTCGGTCCCGACCTCGTGCGCCCAGGTGATGAAATCGTTGGTGCCAAACTGGTTGGTCTCTAGCGTATTCCACGCCCGATCCAGGACGCGCGGCCGGTCCTTCTTCGGTCCCACGCCGTCCAGCCAGTGGTAACCGGAGACGAAGTTGCCCCCGGGATAGCGAATAATGGGCACACCCAATTCTTTGATTTCCTGCTTCACGTCGGTGCGGAAACCGTCGGCGTCGGCAAGCTTCGATCCCGGCTCGTAGACGCCCTGATAAATAGCCCGGCCGAGATGCTCCAAGAAAGAGCCGAAAAGCCGGCGGTCTAGCGGAATGAGGGTCCGAGTGGGGTCGATCACCACCCGTGTGGGAGCGAGGGCGCTATCCTGGGCGCGGCCGATCCACGGCGCGCCGGCAAAGGCGGCGGCACCCACCGCGGCATGGGTCAGAAACTGTCTTCGGGCAAGTTTGGACATCTTCATTCCCCTTCTTTGCCACGGTCGGGTGGCCAGGAACCAATAAGAAGATCGCGGACGGTGCGCTTAACGGACCGGGCAGCCGCAAACCTATCAGCCCATGAGGTTGCCGTTGTGCTTAATCGCTTAAGCCTTCTCAGAAGTACAACCCTATACTACTCCTCGAAATTTCGTCAAGCGGGTTCTCTTAGATTCGGAATCCCCAACTACCGGAGCTTCGATATCAAAGCGGCACCAGGTCGTCGCCGATTGCACACGCGCCCACTTTTTTCAGGACCAGAGGGAGATCATCCTGGGCGGCGACGAAAGAATGCTCCGCTCAACTCGGAAGGCCGGGGCTTCAGCCCCGCCACCGGGCGCCCAACATTTTCAGGAAGTCATCTTGAGGGCGGGTACGGCTGGGCTGAAGCCCCCCGACGCCCGAAAGCCGATTCTTTCACCCGCCTGCTAAAGCCGCGCGCACGCGTCGAACCCGACGAACTCTCCGATCCGTTCCATCGTCACGTCAGCCGGAGGATACTTCGCGATCGCCTGCTCGTCGTGCGCGTAGTGTCCCTGCCGCACGAAGACGGTGGTGACGCACGACTGCCAAACGTCCTTGATGGCGGTCAAGATACGCAGCTTATCGTCCACCACCACGTAGTGTTCCGCGGGATAGAGCTCCTCGATGTGACCCAGCTCCTGCTCCTTATGGATGTAAATCAGCACCTTGCCCTGGAACACCTCATAAAGGCCCGAGCGGTACACCTTGTGCGGCTGGAACACCACGTCGCCGTCGGAGAGGATCACCGCCGGGCCCGTTTGCTGTGCGTGCTCCACCGCGTCGATGGAGCCCGGGAAGAGGCGGTTGGCGAAGGGATAGCTGATGAGGAAGTAAGAGACCTCCAGCAGGCGAGCGTCGTGCGGGTACTGGAGGCGATAGCGCTGGAGCGCCCCCAGGTAATCCGCGTAGCCTAGCTCAGTACGTAGCTCCTCGAACGCCTCCCAATAATGCCGGGCCCGGCCCGGTCCCATTTCGGTCTCCAGGTGGCGCTTGAGGTCGGCCGTGACCCGGTCATTATCGAGCAGCGTATTGTCGACGTCGAACAGGAAGACGATTTTCGCGTCCGGCATGTTCACAGCCCTCAGCTTTCAGCCATCCGCTCTCAGCAAGCGTCCGCTTTTCTTGCTGACTGCTGATAGCTGACGGCTGATGGCTTCGGATGCGGCCCCACTCCGCCACCGTATGTAGATCAGGCCACGGTGACCTCGGGGCTGAGATAGACGTCCTGAATGGCGTTGAGCAGCGCGATCCCATCCTGGCGCGGACGCTGGAACGCCTTGCGCCCGGAGATGAGGCCCATGCCGCCGGCGCGCTTGTTGATCACCGCCGTGGCTACGGCGTCGGAGAAGTCGTTGGCGCCGGAAGCGCCGCCGCTGTTGATGAGCCCGATGCGGCCCATGTAGCAGCTCGCCACCTGGTAACGGCAAAGGTCGATCGGATGGTCGCTGGTCAGCTCGCTGTAAATGCGCTTGTCGAACTTGCCGTAACTCACACCGCCCGTGTTCAGAGCCAGGTAGCCCCCGTTGTTCTCCGGCAGTTTCTGCTTGATGATGTCCGCCTGGATGGTGACGCCAAGGTGGTTGGCCTGGCCGGTGAGGTCGGCGGAGACGCTGTAATCCTTGCCCTTCTTGAAGGCGTCGTTGCGCAGGTAGCACCAGAGCACGGTGGCCAGCCCCAATTCGTGCGCGAGGGCGAAGGCCTGGCTGATTTCCACAATCTGCCGCGAACTTTCCTCGGAGCCGAAATAGATGGTGGCGCCGACGGCGGCCGCGCCCATATCCAGCGCCTGCTTCACGGTGCCAAACAGCACCTGATCGAACCGGTTGGGATAGGTCAGCAGTTCGTTGTGGTTGATCTTGACGATGAAGGGAATCTTATGCGCGTATTGGCGCGCCACCGATCCCAGCACGCCGAAGGTGGAAGCCACCGCGTTGCATCCGCCCTCCAACGCCAGCTTCACGATGTTCTCGCCGTCGAAGTAATCGGGATTCTTGGCGAAGCTGGCGCCGGCCGAGTGCTCGATGCCCTGATCGACCGGCAGAATCGAGAGATAGCCAGTGCCGCCGAGGCGGCCTTGATTGAAGATGCGCTGCAGGTTCACCAACACCCGGTTGTTGCGATCCGTCACCGCGTACAGCCGGTCCACGCTGTCGGGTCCGGGCAAGTGCAGGCGCTCTTTGGATATTTTGGGTGAACTGAAACCGAGCAGGTACTCGGCCTTGTCGCCAAGGTACTGCTCAACGCTCGACATCGTCGTCATAGTTGCCATTATTCATGCCTCCTGTTTCTTTGATGGACGGTTGCCGCCTCCCGGTTCCTTAACAAAGGACTCAGAAATCAGTAGTGAAGAGTGAACAGTGAATCGAAGGCCGTCTGCAATTCACAATTCACAATTCTGGCTTCAGCACTGGCGCCGTCAAGGCCACCCGAATAGTATACGACTTACCAACCCGGTTGGAAACTGCCATACGACTATGACTATCTTCTCGCAGCGCCTTGGTACCCGGAAAGAGCGATGCGGTGTGGCCGTCCGGCCCCATCCCTAGCAGGACTAGGTCGAAGCGTGGGAACTCGCCGTTGTTCAGCCTGAAGAAGTCACTGAGACTCGTGCATATTCGTCGGCCGCCCGCGCCACATCTTCGTCCTCTCCTTTGATGCGGAAGACGTGGCCGGCGGGCGCAGGCACCCGGGAGAGCAGGGTTTCATTCGCCATGTGAAGTTGCTCTTCGGGTGATCGGGTGGAACATGGCCCTCGTCGCCGCAGAAGAAACAAGCGTTCTCCCACGGCGCCTGCTCGCGCCGGGCCGGGTTGGTGGCCAGCAGGAAATAGAGGCCCCGAGGCACGGAGCCGCCGGAAAGCGCCACCGTGAACCGTCCTTTGGCTGTGTCAGTCCCCCCATTTAACGCTATTGATTGCCCTCCGCCGTCGAGATCACCCAGTTCAAGAGATAGAGGCGGAGTTTGTCGGGGTGGGCATCGCGATATGCCAGATAGTCCTTGACGATCCCCTCGTCGGAACGCGCGAAGAGCACATACGGCTCCAGCAAACCCTGGTTGTGCAGTTCCACCAGCGTGAGCAGGGCTGGATCGATCTTATGGTGCTTCTTCTCATTCCTGGCCGCCATCACCGACTCCGCAACGCTCTGGAGGGCATCCACTTCTTCGGCCAAAGTGTGCCGGTAGGTGGTCGCGTTGGGGAATTCCTTCTTGAACTTCTCGGTGCGCCACAAAGAGCGGGTCTTGGCGTAGGCCATCCAAACCTGGTCGCCGTTCTTCTTGTCGAGCGACTTAGGATCGATCTTAATGTTGATTTTGCCGTCCCCTTCTGCGTTCACCGAGGCAGGAAGTTCGATCTTAGGCTGCTCGAGCGTCGCGCGGGTGGCTTTCGCCCACTGCTGGAGGCCGACCCAGGACGTCCGCAGGTAGGGCTCGGCAACGATCGCATCCATGAACTTGGCCTTTGCTTCCTCGGTCCTGCCTTCTTTTAACAAGGCGTCGCCCAGGCTCTCCAGCACCACGGTATCGGTGGGACGGACGGCGGCCACCTTTTCGAGCAAGGGCAGGGCCTTCGCCTGATTCCCTTGCTTGCATAGTTCCAGGGCGCGATTGCGCAGACCGGCGTCGTCCTCGGCAGGCGCCTGGGCGAGCAGCGGCGTCGCGGCAAAAAGCGCGTACGCCAGCAGCGTCAGCCAACCGCCCTTTAGAGTTGCGGCCACAGTGTGCCCCGTGATTCTTCTTGAAAAGGTCCTTGCCAACTCTTTCACACCCTCCTTTCTTGGATGCCTTCGGCAGGAGTAGCGTATGGCGTCCGATTCCGATGCGCGGCGCCGCCTCTCACTCCAACCCTCATAGTATATTATCATCAGGACGGACATGCCACTGCGCACGCGTCGAGAAGAAAGAATCCACAGATTTCGCAGATTTACACAGATCATGAAAAGGAGAATCGGAATTGGAGGAGGGCCGGTCTTGCTTTCTGACTTTCTTACTTTCGACTCTTCCTTTTCGTAATCTGTGTACAATCTGCGAAATCTGTGGATTCGTCGGCTTTTGCTTTCGACTTTCGACTCTCTTCGCAGTATCTTAGCTCCCGGAGGAAATCACCGTGTCCAGAAGTGGCGACGCTCAAGTTTCTCTAAGACGGGCCGCCAAGCCTTCTCTCTATTATGCGGCGCCCGTCTTCCTCGCCTTCCTGGCCATGGGCTTCGGTGACGCGACGGGACCCTTTGTCAGCCTGGGCAAGCAACAGTTCGTCCTTTCCAACTTCGCCGCGCAGTTGATCGCGTTCACAGGCTTCGTCATGTTCGGCCTGCTTTCCGTGCCCATGGGCATCTTCCAGGACCGGCGCGGCAAGAAGTTCGTCCTGATGCTGGGATTGAGCATCATGCTGGCCGGCGTCCTGATTCCCACGGTTTTTGGCTTCTCCACGTTTCCGCTGTTCCTACTGACGGTTCTGCTTTTGGGGGCCGGGGCGACGACGCTTCAGGTGGCAGGGAATCCGCTGATGCGCGACGTCTCCGACGAAGGAAAGTACTCGCGAAATCTCTCCTTGGCCCAATTCGTGAAGGCGATCGGATCGTTTTCGGGACCGATGATCCCGTGGGTCGCCGCCCGCGCCTTCGGTCTGAGTTGGCGGGTGATCTTCCCCGTCTACAGCGCGGCGATTTTCCTGACCCTGCTGGCAAACGCAAACTTGCGCGTCCCCAGCGCCGCGAGGGGGGGGCCCGGAACCGCCACCTTTCGCTCCTGCCTGGCATTGTTGAAGAACGGTTACGTAGCTATGATGGTCCTGGCCATTTTCCTTTACGTGGGAGCGGAGGTCTGCATCAGTTCCGGGATCCCGGTACTGCTGAAAGACCGGTTCAACCTCGACATTACCCGGAACGGGTTGCTCGGCACCATGCTGTTTTTCGCTGCTCTCACGCTCGGCCGCTTCTCGGGCGGCGTGGTCTTGAACTGGATCAAGCCGCGAACGTTTTTCCTCATCACCTCCGTGGTCTCTATCTTGGGCTTGATGGGACTCTTCGTCCCCATGGAAGCGGCCGTCGTCGTCAGCTTCTTCCTGGTGGGGCTGGGATTTGCCAATATTTTCCCGCTCGTCTTCTCAATCACTATCGACCGCATGCCCGAACACTCGAATACCCTCTCGGGCCTCATGGTCACGGCGATAGTGGGCGCGGCTTTTCTGCCGCCGGCGATGGGTCTGCTCGCGGACACGGTGCACTCGGTACGGCTCGGTTTCCTGGTGCCGCTGGCGGCCATTCTCTACATCACGTGGGTGGCAGTCGCGAATCTCAAGAGCACTCCCGCGGTTCATAAGGTATGAATTCATTGCAAGAGCGCTTCCAACACAGAGACACCGAGGCATAGAGAAGAATGGGAAGCATCGGCAAAGAAAGACGGCCTTCATTCTGACACTCTCTCTTCTCTGTGTCTCCGTGCCTCCGTGTTGAATTCTTCACAGATTCGCGGGCGGTGAAGTACATTATGGAAACCAGCGAAGACAAACGCATCGTGATGACCCTGGACGCGGGAGGCACAGGACTGAAGTTCTCGGCCATCCGCGGCAATCAACTGCTGGTGGGCCCGACGTCGCTTCCATCGGAAGCCGACAATCTCGACCGCTGCCTGCGCAACATGGTGGACGGCTTTGAAGCCGTGAGGAGCCTGCTGCCCGAGCCACCGGCGGCGATCAGCTTCGCGTTCCCCGGGCCCGCCGACTATCCCGCCGGCATCGTCAGCAACATTGGGAACCTCCCGGCGTTTCGGGGCGGCGTCGCCCTGGGACCCTTCCTGGAAGCGAAGTTCGGCATCCCGGTGTTCATCAACAATGACGGCGATCTGTTCGCTTACGGGGAGGCCATCGCGGGGCTCCTGCCGTATGTGAATCAATTGCTTCACCAGGCAGGCAGCCCCAAACGGTATCGCAACCTTTTCGGCCTCACGCTCGGGACAGGGCTGGGCGGTGGGATCGTGCGCGACGGCGAATTGCTGATGGGCGACAACTCGAACGCGGGTGAGGCCTGGTTGCTGCGGAACATACTCGACCCCACCATCAACGCCGAGGAAGGTGCCTCGATTCGTGCCGTGCGGCGCGCGTATGCCGGCGAATGCGGCATCCCGCTGGAACAGGCCCCCGAGCCCAAGGTGATTTTCGACATCGGCATGGGTTCCGCGGCGGGTAACCGGGAGGCGGCCATCGAGGCGTTCCGCCGGCTGGGCGAGGTGGCCGGCGACGTGCTCGCGCAAGCGCTCACCTTGGTGGATGGCCTGGTGGTGATCGGCGGCGGCATTGCAGGAGCGTGGCCACTGTTCCTTCCTCCTCTGGTCGCCGCCATGAACTCGACCTTCCCGGGGACCAGCGGGAGGCGCCGGTTGGTGCAGCGGGCGTTCAACCTGGAGGTGCCGGAGGAACGTGATACTTTCCTGCGCGGTGAAGTCCGCGAGATCACCGTGCCGGGCTCGACGCGCAAGATTCAGTACGACCCCATGCAGCGCACGGCCGTGGGACTCTCCCGTCTGGGAACGAGTGAGGCCGTGGCGATCGGGGCTTGTGCCTTTGCCTTGCGCCGACTGCGGGGAGAGAATTGACGATTGCAGATTGACGATTGACGATTGGAAGAAGAGGAAGCAAGCCACCTGCCTCGCCAGTCGGAATTTCGAATTTCGGATATTTTGGATATTTTGAATATCTTGGATTGAAAGCCAAGAGCTGACAAAATCAGGTCTTGGTCTTCAATCCAAAATCCAAAATCCAAAATTTCCGACAGCGGGAATGACAGCTATGATCACAACCCATGAACTCGCTAAAATGATCGACCACTCGCTGCTGCATCCGACGATGACGGACGCGCAGATCGCCGACGGCTGCCGGCTGGCCCGGCGTTACGATGTGGCCACGGCCTGCGTCAAACCCTACGCCATCGCCTTGGCACGGGAGGTCCTCGCCGGCTCGAATGTCGGCGTGTGCCCGGTGATCGCTTTCCCACACGGCAACAGTTCCACCGTCATCAAGGTGCAGGAGGCGGTGGCGGCGGCGCAGGATGGAGGCACGGAAATCGACGCCGTCATCAACGTGGGCAAGGCGCTGGGTGGCGACTGGGCTTACGTTCGCGAAGAGGTTCGCGCCATCAACGAAGCGGTCACCGCGCACGGCGCCATCCTGAAGGTGATCTTCGAGAACGATTACCTCGAGGATTCGCACATCATCCGGTTGTGCGAGATCTGCTCGGAAGTGGGGGTGGCGTTCGTCAAGACGTCGACCGGCTACGGGTTCGTGAAGCAGCCCGACGGGTCCTACAACTATCGCGGGGCCACCGACCATCACCTTCGGCTGATGCGCGAGCACTGCCCGCCGCGGGTTCAGATCAAGGCGGCCGGCGGCGTGCGCACGCTGGACGACCTGCTTCGCGTGCGCGACCTCGGCGTGACCCGCGTTGGTGCTACGGCGACGGCAGCGATGCTCGACGAAGCCCGGCGCAGGTTCGATCCCGCTGCCGGCCTCGTTTAGTGATACACCGGCGTGCAACTCGGTCTTCCCCCTTTATGCCTCATGCCGTCTACCGTCTACCTTCTAGCCTACTTCTTCACCAGCTTCTTTTCCAACTGGCGCTCCTGGGCGTTCAGCTCGTTCAACTGGCGGAGATCATCGTCGGCCTGGGATATCGCGTTTTGGATGCGAGTGAGTTCGGCGCCGTTGAGAGTGCCGGAGTTGGGGCTGGACGCCAGCATGCCGGTCATGGCCCGGAATTGACTGGTGACATCGCGGTAGCGCCGCATGATCGCCGTCAAATAGGAATCTTGGCGGCGGCCCAGATCGTCGAGTTCGGCGAGCACGCGCCCTTGTTCGGCGGCGCGGGCGGCGCTTTCGCTCGCGGCGCTTCGCAACTTGGCGCTCTCCGCTTCCAGCGCGGCCGACCGTTGGCGCGAAGCCTCGGACTCGGCTTGGGCGGAATCGAGTTCCTGTTTCAAGGCCTCGAGCCGGCTCTGCCAGTCCGCTTCGTCTTTCTGATGGCTTTCGTTGAGGCTGGCCAGCGCCTTTAGGTGTTCATCGCCGGCGCGCGCGATCTGTGCCTGCAGGTCCTTGATGGTGGCATGAGCGTCGGTCAGCTCCTGCTCCAGCCGCTGGACGGCGGCGTCGCGTTTGGCGAGTGCGGCTTGATCTCCAACCACCGGGGCCGGAGCTTCGGCTTCTGCGGGAGCCTTCTCGAGGTCGCGCTGGCGAAGAGCTTCCTGAAGCTGACGAATGGTTTCGAGGCCGGCAATCCGCTGGCGCTCGGAGACGGCTAGCCGCCGGGACTGGCGGACGATCGCAGCCACCGAACCCGCCAGAGCAACGGCAAGGGCGAGCACGAGAGCGGTTTCCAAACGCTGCAGCCGTATCATTTCATCCCTCTTTCGGGTGAAAGTGCGTGCGCCACGAGATCCGCTGGCCTCCATCGCGGCACGGAGCACTCAACTGAATCTGGACGTTGGTGCGAATCCTGGCCGGGACGGCCAGGGTTACTCTCCAGGCGCTCGAAATCCGGGCCAGCAGACCGGAGATTGCGTCCGGGACCTCGGCGGCCGAGCGGCAAATGGCGCTCTTGCCGCCGGTCGCCGCGGCGAGCGTCTCCAGGCCATTCTGATACGCTCGGTTGAGCCGGTCCGGCTGATAGTTGAGATGGACCACAAACAGGGGCGCCTGCAACGACCCCGCATCCTCCACCAGTTTGGAGATCTTCTCCTGAATCAGCGCCTCGGGAAAACGCCGGCTGAGATCGTGCGGATCGCTCTGGTTGATGACCGGGTTCGTGTAGTCCTCCCGGTAACGGTAGATGCTGCCGTCGGTGAGATACAACACGGAGACGCGCACCGGCGACTCGCGCATAATGGCGTCCGCCAGCGTCAGGGCCGAACCGACGCTCTCGAGCAGTCCCGGCTCCCCGCTGTTGGAAAGGGAGCGGATGGCATCAATCACCGGCTGGCGTTGGGCGCTGGGGTCGGCCAGAACGTGCAGGCCGTCCTGGTCGCGCAGCAGCCCGACCCACGCGTTCGGCGGCAGTTTGGAAATGGCGGCGATCAGGGCCGGCTTGGCCGCCTCGATCAGCGACAGGTCGCCGGTGAGGTCCAGGACGACAAGGATGAACTGGTCGGTGGTGGGGCCTGACTGCGCGGTGACGGGCACGGGTTTGCCGTTGAGGGCGGCTTCGAACTTCGGCGCGGCTTCGCACGCGCTGGTCTCAATCCACGCGGGAATCGAGACGCTGGCCGTTTGCGCATGAACGCCGGTGAGCGCGGAAACGGTGAGGAGAACGGCCATCAGCAAGGAGCGCGGTCGTAGCATTAGAAGCTCAACTTCAATCCGAGTTGGACCACGCGTCCGCCATGCGAGCCGATGATTTTGCCCGCGTCGACATTGGGCGCGCTGGCGGGGCCAATGTTGGGGTCGGGATAGTTCCAGTTCGCGTGATTGAAGACGTCAAACGCCGTGGCGCTGAACTCGAGCGCGCGGTCAGAGCCGAGCGGCAGGCGCTTATTCACGCTGAGGTCCATCGAGTTGTAACCCGGGCCTAAGAGGTTCGGCTGGGTCGGGGGGCCGTCGCCAGGGGTGAAGTCCGCCGGCTGATCGAAGGCGTCAGGGTTGTACCACTGCGACGGCCCCGGCTGGGCGACGCGCGGGTCCACGCCGGGCACCACGTTGATATTGAGGGTGGAGAGTACGCCGCCGGTGTTGTTGAATTCGGGATGGAGCGCGAGCGGCGTGCCGTCGTTCCAGTAGGCGGCGCCGTTCATCGACCAGCCGCTGACCAGCAACCCGCCCCAGCCGGAGAGCTGCAGCAGCGGCTTGTCGGCGCCAAAGGGCAGTTCGTAGATGTAACTGAGTTGCAGGTATTGGGGCGTGTTATAGGACGTGAGCGCCCAGTCGTTGCGCCGGTTGAAGAAGTCCTGCTCCCCGTAAGGTCCCGAATAATCGTCCATCTGCTTGGAGAACTCGTAGTAGGCTACAAACGACAAGCCGAACGACGCGTGCTTTTCCAGCCGTACGAAGGCCGCGTTTCGCTGGTAGCGGGCCGCCGGGTAGAGACCATAAAGCTCGAAGCCCTGGTATTGCGGATACGGTTGCAGCGTATTCCGGAACGCCAGATTGTAAAGGGCATCGCCGTAGCTGAGAAAGCGAGGTTCGATGGCGTTGGGATTGGCGCCTCCGTCGCCCACCAGGATATCCCGGCCCTCGCTGTAGTTCGTGCCCACGGAAATCACCATGGAGAACGGCACGTCGCGCTCCACCGAAAGCGAAGCCGATTGATAGACGGGCTCCCGCCCGCTCAGATCGACGAAGTCCGCCACGGTGTTATCGGCTGCCGAGGGGCTGAGGTCGGGCAGCGGCGTAGTGAACGGCGGTACGCCCACCGACAGGTCGAGCGCCGGGCTCAGTTGCGTATTCGGTGAAGTGAAGGTCTGGCGGGCGTTGAATCCCTGGGTGCCCCATTGGCCGTTGTAAATCGGAATCTGACCGTGCGCGCGGCTGAACGAGGCGCGAACGACAGTGGTGGCGCGCGGGGTCCAGACGATGCCCACGCTCGGATCGAGATCGAGGTTGGCGGAACGCATCCCGCGAGTAACCCCGCCGAGACCGGCAAACACCAGTGCGCCGCCGAAGCCGTTCGATGGGTCGATGGCGGCCGGATCGACGGTGCTCTCGCGATTGTACTTCTCCACCCGCGGCGTCCGGCGGCTGAGGTTGAGACCGGCGTTGAGGGTGAGGCTTTTCGTGATCTCGACCTTGTCACCGGCGGCGACGGACAGGTAGGAGTCGCGGAAATAAGAGGGCGACGTGGTAATGGTGCGTTCGCCGCCGGCCGGCAGCCCGAGCAGGAAGCTGGCGAACGGATCGCCGGTATCGATAATCCCCGGCAGGCTGGTGATGTCCGAGGAGAACTGGAACACGCCAGAGGGATACGCTGGATCGAACGAGTTCACCTGGTAGCGGTCCGCCTGAAGCGTCAATCGCAGAGAGTGTTTGCCTTTCTGAGACGTGACCCCGTCGCGACCCTCAAACGTGTTGCGAGCGGTTCGCGAGTTGGGATAAGCAGTGCCCATCGAAAGGTAGTTCCCCAGGAGTTGGTAGAAGGGGAAGGGGGTACTCGAGCTATCGCCGGCCCGGGCGACCTCGGAGTCCAGAATCAAGCTGGCGGAGTTCACGGTGTTGGAGCTGGCTGTAAAAACGTAGTCGAGCTCGGTGCGTTGCGTGGAGAAGTGCTGGTCCGGCGAGGTCGGACTGGCGAGATTCGGGAAGTACTTGGCCGCGCCCAGGAAACCGCTGGAAACGGTGGTGACCGAGGTCAGTCGATGGCGCTCGCCGAACGCGTGCTCGACCTTGGCAATGACCCCGTCGGCAAGGTCGGTCTCCGGCGCGTTGACAAAGTAGTTGTTCTGGAAAAAGGGGCCTATCGCTGTGTTCGGCAAAGGATAAAGGGACAGCGCCTGTTGAATATTCGCGGCCAGGCGGCCCGACGGGACGCGATTCCCGGGAAAGGTGGACCGCAGGTACTGAAGGTTGCTGGTGGAGACGGGCTGGCTCGGGTCGTAAGCAGGATTCAGAGCGGTGGTGGCCGGATCGTAGACGGGCAGCGGGTTGCCGGCCTGGTCCACGGTTTGCGAGAAGTCGCCGCTGCGCTGGAGCACCGTGGGCACGGTATGCAGCGAAGCGCGGGAAATGCGCTCGCGCACGCCTTCGTAGGACAGCATGAAGAAAGTGTTCTTCGGATTCTCGGTCAGGTGCGGGATGAATATCGGGCCGGCGACATTGAAGCCGAACTGATTGCGTCGCAAGGGGGACGCGATCTCGCCGTTCTGCTTCACTTCGTGCGGGATGGCATCCAGAACGTCGTTGCGGAAGTTCTCATAAAGCCGGCCGTGCCAAAGCCATTTCCGGCTATGCTGCTGCTGCGCGGTGGGCGGGCTATCAGGGCGCATTCCCCAATCGTGGGTCAGGGTCTTGAACTTTTCCGCCGCCACCGCGAGTGGATCGGGGGGCGTCGAGGTCGATTTGCCGTGGTCCGAGGTGGCAGACGATACCGCGTTGGCCGGCAAAGCAAGGGTGAACCACAAAAGGGCGTAAATCAGGATTCTCATTTCGGACTTTCAGTCACTCCTAAGTATAGATGAGATGCCTGCCCTTTTTGTGGCAATCCTTCCCAGCTAACGTCCGTAATTCCCTTCAGTCTCTCTTTCCAATTGCTCATCGGTAATCGGCAATTCTCCCCTTACCGACCGCCAAAGAGCTTGGCCAGGGAGCTCGCCAAAATGGACCGCGCGCCGGCTTGCGTGGGGTTTAAGTCCCTTGAGGCGACCGCGACGCTAGCGCTATTAGCTTGGTCTCGCGAGGCCTCGGTCCGGTGGGGCCGGCCGCCCTCCGGTTCACCCGGGGCCCGATTCCCGTGTTCGTTCAGGCCGTAACGCAGGCGTTCCCACAAGCCCGGCCGCCCCGGCCGGAACACTCGATGCCGCAACTTCCCCTCCAGCGCCTCTCCCAGTGTCGGAACCCCTGCCGGATATTGGTTTAACGCCGCGCATACCACCCGTTCCGGCGTCCAGTAGCGTTTTCGCTGCACCCAGTAGGTAATTCCCATCCTCCGCCGTTCGTCCACCATTCGAATCGGCAATACAGAGAGCTGCGGTGGCTCGCTCCGCTTGGAAAAAAAAGAGGATCGCGGCTTTAGACCGTTTATGCCAACGCGGCGCGCCACGCACCAGACCGCCGCCGTCATCCGATCCAATTGCCGCATCTCGCGAGGCTCGTCCGGCTGCGCCTGGAACGTCTTCCCAATCTCCCCACGGACTTTTTGGTAGAGAGCCGCCCCGCCGTGGTTGCCCGCCGCCGCCAGGGTTTCCGGGAGCCTCTTGGCGTAGCGGCCGTGCTTCAGGTTGTTCATACAGCTCCACGCCTTGCCTCGAGCGGTGCGCGGTCCGGTCGATTTAAGGGCGTTGCGGCGGTTGGCCGCCAGGAACGCTTCGGTCCGAGTAGGTGACTTGCGCAGCATAAGACTCTCCTTCATCGCGAGGCTCAGCTTAATGAGGATCAGCCACGGGCCAAGTGATACTGTGTAGTATAGTATATGTTGGGGTACGTGTCAATGCAATTTATTTTACAGGGATGAAATCCGTCGAAAACCGGGCCATCTCGCCGGAAACAAATGCTGAAAGAGGGTCGGGTGCGCTTTTTTTGGGGGCTCTCGCGAGGGGCACGAGTGGCACCTTCCGTGGCCCGCGAGGGCGCCTCGCAATACAAACTCGACTCACGGTTGCATTGGGCGGCGGTTAGGAGTATCTTTTTGTGCGCCGAAAGTGGATAGCGGAGATTCCGGGTAACGTCTGACCGGTGGAATCCTTGCAGCTAGACAGAAGAATTCAAGAGGTGGTCCAAATTGGCGAGTCCAATAAGCAGATCATCGAGCTCGCGCAAAACTGGTGTGCGCACCTTACAATAGAAAGGTGGGGTGGCACTGGAATCGTCGAAGTAGAGACCGGGCTGCCCATTGGCGCTAGGTATTTCAGGTGCCCGCATGCACGGGCTGCTGGCTGCGCGGGGGTGGATCTCAAGTTTGTAGCGCTCGACTTTTACGACCGTAACTGTGTGGGCTGCGACAAACGGTCGCCCGTTCGATTCCCGAACATGTCCACGACCCTGGTCTCCGAGCGAGACGCTAACCGCCTGCGCGGCGAGGAAGCGGGACGGGAGGCCGCTGAGAACGCAGCGAAAGCCTTAGGTGTCAGGACTGATCGACGCAAGGAGCTCTCGCGCAATACCGATCCACCCACTGCGGGCATTTTCTCACAGATTGACGAGCTCGACCTTCAGCCTGGCGACCGGACCCGGCGGGTGCTCCTAGAAACTGCCGCTGCGGCGCCGTCCAGATTTAATTCTCAAGTCCAAGACGCTTTGTTCGAACTCGCTGACGCCGGTGGCTTCGCCCGAACCGAGGCGGCCTTGGAAGTACTGCGCAGTGTCGGCGCTGAAAGAAACCGGCTATGCGAATCGGCCTTGCGTGCACTCGCGCGCGGCGATGGTCATGAGGTTGCAGGCTCAATAGTCGCAGGTAGCTTGAGCGAAGCCCATCGTTCGTTGGTGTGTGCGGCTTTGCCAGCGCTCATCAGGCTAGCTCACCCGGTGCGGGGATTCCTCGTCGAGCGGGGCTCGCCGGGAAATTCCAAATCGTTAGAAGCTGCATATCGTCTCTTTCCAGATTTGGTCAAGGCGACAATCTTCGACCAACTGCGGAACCCTGAGAAATACGTTCGGATCAGGGCCTGCAACAGCATCGCGGTCATAACGCGGTTCGATGCTAGCTTCGGACCTGGAGTCGCCGAGGAACTGATCAAATCCCTCGAATTACCGGACGACCACTACGGAGAAGAGGGATCGGCTGAAGGGTGGGTACAAAGTACTCTCGCCGAAATCCTGCTGGACTATCCCGATGAAATTGATGCCATGCTCCAACGAGAGACTTCGAGGACCTCTGAAGATATACGGTCCGCCCTATTTGACGTATATGAGCAAGTTCTTCGTTCGGCGCGTGAGCTCAAAGAACCGTTAACGCGCGGACACGAATCGGCACATGAACGCATGCTTGAGTTACTTGCGCAACCTCCCGACAATGAGCGATTGCTCACGCTAATCTCGTACCTGAGAGATGAAGCAAATGGCTTTCCCGACATGCTAGACCGCTCTAGCGAGAAGCTGCTCGGGGCCGCCGCCCTTATCGCGAGCGATTTGGATGCCCCATCAAGTCCCCTCTTAGACTTAGATGTTAGGCCAAACTCACTGAAAACCATCGAAACGGCAACGCGACGGCAACTACTCCGCAGCGCACTCGACGCTACAATGGAGGCTCTCGGTACCGTAGCTGCTCGGAAACCGTTGTCGGTCGGACGATCCCTCGTGCAAACCTTCGAAGCCCTCGACGATCGTGCCGCGTACTTCAAGGCGGGCTTACTGAAATGTTTGGGCCGCATGGCGACCAAAGCAGAAGGAGTGCCGTTGGCACTCCCCTGGAGTTTCTACATTTTCAGCGTGAGATGTCTCAATCCAATCCTCTCCGGCGTGGGTTCCCGCTTCCATAAACAGGTCTGTCCTCGTATTATTTAGTTGACAGACCGACTTGCGCATGTCATCCTTCTCCTGAGCCCAGGCTCAGGAGACCCAGCATGAATGCGGTGTGCGACATAATTGTGACGGTCCTTGGCTTCGTTTTTTGGGCACTATAAACCGAGCGTATATGGTACGCTAGGCAGAGGAGGCCCTATGCCAGAGACACTTTCTTCGCTGGAAGCAGAACGTCGATCGTTATTGCAGCAGTTCGGGGAATTGGGTGATTTTCGACCCGGCTCCATCACCGCCACGAGCGGACGTTGCGGTAACCCTCACTGTCATTGTCACCGCGCGGGAGAGGCGGGCCATGGTCCCAATCTGCGCCTCACCTACAAGCGGGAGGGTAAAACCATCACCGAAACTTCCCCACCTTGGCCGCGCAACGCAAGGCGGAGCGCGAATTGGCCGAGTTCCACCAGTATCAGCAACTGAGCCGAGCCTTCGTCGAAGTCAATACCGAGATCTGCCGTCGGCGTCCGGTGGCGGAAGGAGGGGAGCGGACGGCGGAGGAAAAAAAACGGCCGCCGTCATCCAGCAGGAGGTCGCTCGGGAGGTAGAGACGCTCCTGGCCGTTTACTTCGCGGGGCGGCGGAAGTCGGGGAAGGGAGACTTGGAAGCCCTGGAGATGGCCACCCGAGCGGCGCTGCAGCGAGCCGGGGCGGAGGTGGTGGAAGAACTGCTGGCCCTCCCAGAAGCGTTTCCGCCCCAGGTTCCCTGCGGTTGTGGCCACGCGGCGCGGTACCAGGAGATGCGCCGCAAGCAACTGGTGACGGTGCTGGGGCGGGTGGAGACGGAGCGTCCCTACTACTTGTGTCCGCACTGCCATCACGGTCAGAGTCCGCGCGACCAGGAATTGCAGGTGGAGGGCGTGCAATATTCTCCGGGAGTGCAGCGGATGATGGCGGCGGTGGGGAGCGAGACTTCGTTTGAACGCGGCCGCCAACAACTGGAACTGCTGGCGGGAGTCAAGGTCAGCACCAAGGCCATCGAACGGCAGGCAGAGGCCATCGGAGCCGAGATCGCCGCTCAGGAGCAAGCAGAGATCCGGCAGGGCGTGCAATTGGAGTTGCCGGAAGTGCCTGGGCCGGAGATTCCCGTGCTCTATATCGAGATGGATGCCACGGGGGTGCCGGTGGTCGCTTCCGAGACCGAGGGTCGGCCGGGGAAAGAAGGTGACCAGGCGCGGACGCGGGATGCCAAGTTAGGCTGCGTCTTTACCCAAACCACGGTGAAAGGCCGACCCGTGCGGGACGAAGCCTCCACCACCTACACCGGAGGCATCGAAACGGCGGAAGAGTTTGGGCGGCGGATCTACGTGGAAGCTTGCCAGCGGGGCTGGAACCGAGCCAAAAAGAAAGTGGTGATCGGCGATGGGGCCCCCTGGATCTGGAACTTGGCGGCGGAGCACTTCCCGGGAGCGGTGGAGATTGTCGACCTCTACCATGCCCGTGAGCACTTATGGGAACTGGCCGTAGCCGACAAGGGGCGGGCCGGTTGGAGAAGGCCATGAGCCAGACGTCTAACATGCACGTTGCTGGGGAGTCGGACGGTCGTATAGTGTGTGCTGAGCAGCACGTTGTTCAGGAGGGTTAGAGTCCCTCTGGCGCTCGGATGAGGAGCGCCATATCCGAAAGCGGGGGTAATGCCTCGCTGGC
>JGI26339J46600_10000225_pt1 | contig 19512 bp, 15 predicted proteins | sample BogFormECP12_OM1_FD_46600 | JGI IMG/M metagenome (IMG submission 46600) | reverse complement strand
GGGAAGTTCGGGCGGAATGAGTTGCTTCATGGCCCGCTCAGCCCACAGTCCCACCAGCGACCCGAGTCCCCCTCCAAACGCCGCCAGCAGGGCGCTTTCCGCGAGAAACTGGCGCACCAATCGCGCCCGGCCTGCGCCCAGCGCCGCTCGGACAGCCACCTCCTTGCCGCGAGCCGCGGCCCGCGCCAGCAGCAGGTTGGCAAGATTTGCGCACGCGATCAGCAGCACAAAGCCCACCGCCCCGAGGAGAATCAGCAGGAGATGCCCAACATCGCCGGCCAGCAACTGGCGAAGCGGAATGATTTCGACGTGCCAGCGCGAGCGGTTCTTTCTTCGCCCCGCCGAAAACTGGGCGTCGAGGCGGTGGGTGAGAACCTCCAAATCCGCCCGCGCTTTCTCCAAGGTCACGCCAGGCTTCAATCGGCCGATGACGTCGAGCATCGGCCAGTCCGCGCTTTGGGGGAGCGAGTTGGAAGCATCCAACACCTCCGGCACCCAGAGGTCTCCGGGAGGGTACAGCAACCCCGCCGGCATCACTCCGACAATCGTGTACAACGATCCGTCCAGATGGATGGTCTTGTTCAGGACGTTGCGGTCGCCGCCGAAGTCCCGTCGCCAGACCGCGGCGCTGAGCAACGCCACTTGGTTGTGACCCGCCTGCCCTTCGTCGGGGCTGAAACCGCGCCCCAGGATGGGCCGCACTCCAAGCATTGGGAAGAACCCGACCGTGACAGCGTGAACGTGAACGTGCGCCGGCTCACCGCTGCCGGTGAGGTTGGCCCCCTGACTGTATCGGCCCTTCAGCATGTCTTCCGGCGGCTCCCAACCCAGGCCGAACGCGCCGATGCCATCGAACACCCCACTTTGCTCCTGCCAGACTTTGAAATCCGGAGCAATTATCATGGGGTTTCCATTCATGTGCAGCGTCGAGACGTTGACGAGTTGCTCCGGCCGGTCATAGGGCAGCGGACGCAATAAGGCGGCGTCAATCACACTGAAGATGGCCGTGTTCGCGCCGATCCCGAGGGCCAGGGTGAGGACCGCAACCAGCGCGAATCCCGGGTTCTTGCGCAGCGTGCGCAGGCCGTAGTGCCCATCCTGAATCAAAGTCTCAAGAAAGTGGGTGGCACCCACGTCCCGGCATTGTTCCTTCATTTGATCAAGCCCTCCAAATTCCAGCCGGGCGCGTCGCCGGGCTTCTTCCGGGGACCAGCCAGCGGCGACGTAATCGGCGATCTGCTGATCGAGATGGAAGCGCAGCTCGGCATCGATCTGCCTTTCAGCGAGCTGCCTCCGAAAGAAACGGCGGTACCAGCGCATGTTGTTAGCCCTCAGCGTTCAGCCCTCAGGTGTCAGCGGGACTTTTGTCATTTTGCTGGTCCCCTGACGGCTGATGGCTGATCGCTTCATTCCTATCTCAGCGCGACCTTGGGATCTGCGCGGCTATTCTGCTGTTCGAAGGATCAATGCCACCGCCTCGGTCAGTCGCTCCCAATTCACCACCTCGGTCTCCAACTGCTTCCGCCCCGTCCTGGTCAGCGAATAGAACTTCGCTTCACGTCCCGTGCTGGTTTCTTTCCACTCAGCTTGCAGCCAGGCGCGATCCTCCAGGCGGTGAAGCGCCGGGTACAGCGAGCCTTGCTGGAGCTGAAAGCAGTCGCGCGAGATCTGCTGAATCCGCTGCGCGATGGCGTAGCCGTGAATCGGCCCCATCGCCACGATCTTGAGGATCAGCATGTCGAGCGTTCCCTTGAGAAAATCCGGCCTCTCTTCGTTCATGAGGACACCTAGAACTCCTACCTATATACCCGAGGCGGCAGAATGTCAACAAGTAGGATCGTGCGCCGGGTGAGGAGGTTTCCGACCGGTTCGCGAACCTGGCGACCGAAGTAGCATCAGCGGGAGCAACTGACAGTAGACTGGTTACGGCGCCCTAGCCCCGTCAGGGGCGGAAGAAGGTAGCCCAGGGCGCAAGCCCTGGGTTGGGCGTCTCGTTTGGCCAGCGAGCCCCGGAAAGGGCGAAAGAAGAACCGGCCAGGCCACGTCTTACGCCCCTTCGGGGCTAGAGGGCTCTCAGCGATGAGACTGGTTCCCAGGGCTTGCGCCCCATAGGCGTTAACCTAAGGGTTGGAAGCGCCTTAAAGCCCGCAAAGCGGGCGTCGTCATTTAGCCCACGGCGAGCCAGCCGTGGGGCAGAACGCGACCGGTAGAATTGAGAAGCCCCGAAGCGGTGACATCCGGCTCCGTCCGCTAAGGTCGAGTACAATCGGCGGTAAGTTGTGGCCGTGAGAAATCCCGGACGCCGCCCCTACCGGGGCTGACAAGACTCATATGCCGTCACCATCCCACGGCTGGCTCGCCGTGGGCTACAGGATGTCGCCACTGCCGTGGCTTTGGATAAGGCCACCTCCCTTAGGTTAACGCCTATGGGGCTTGCGCGCCGGGCTAAACTCTATCGGCCCTCCGGGCCTGAAGAACGCACATGCTCTGCTGACCGAGATTTCCGTCACGACGACTGGCACAGCGCCGCGGCTCCGTGATCCGGAATGTTAGCGTACTGGTCTTGTTTCGCTGCCATGCGAACGCTACGCCGGCGCTGGGTTTGGCTGGCAGGGAAGCGATCGCAGCATTCGTGTAACCCTGCTTTTCCTTGCATTCTCGCCATTTGTCGCCGGAGGAGGCATCTAGAATCTGGCATTGAAGGTGCTTGAAGCTCTCCCGGTCGAACTTCATTTGGACTTGGAGATTGATTGCGATGAGGAAACTGCTCGTATGTCTGCTTCTCTTCACGCTCACATGCCCCCGGCTTTGGGCAGGCACTGACCCCGATCAAAAGCAAATCGCCCAGGTCAAAAGGAAAGTAGCCGAATGCCTGGAACACCACCGCAAGGTTACCATCGCGACTTACGACGATCGACTCCTCCAGGGCTCCGTCGGCGAGGCCAGAGCCGATGCGTTCGTGCTTACCAATAACGGCAGATCCACCACGCTGAACTATGCGGACGTCAGGAAGATCAAATGGCCGTCGGAAGTATCGAAGCAGGTCAAGGTGGCCATAGGAACAGTGGCCATCGTTGGCGCCCTTTTCGGATTCGTTGTCTTACTTGGCGGGCTCCGAGGCTAACAGACAGGAGGAAGTAGCAACCTGTAGCGGCGCTCCATGAGCGCGGTCTCGTTTCAAGGGGTTTCGGCGAGTGTGTACTCGAAGTCGTACGAGTGTTTTCCGTCAGCGATCTTGATCGTCATCTTACCCGCAAGACCCACCAGCTCACCGGCTCCCGAGTCTGGCACCACCGTGATCGTCAGTTGCGGTGCGCCGCGGGTCATGGTGCCGCTGTGCTGGAGTATGAAAGCGCCGCTGCGGCCGTGCAGCGTTCCACTGACCCGCTCGATGGCGACGTAACCGGCCGAGCCCTTCACGCCTGTGCCGGCGGTCAGCATCTCGCCCTTGGTGGTGGCTTCGAGGTCACCGTGAAATTGTTTGGCGATTGACATCCTGCCAAGGGTTGCACCTTCATTCTCGTCGTCCGCCGCCTGAGGCGTCAACTTTACTTCAAAGGTTCCACTCGCATGAATCGTCATGGCCTCTCCGTTTTGAGATTGCTGACAGCCCCATTGCCCTTGCTGGCCTTTTAGACGATTCTATCACACTAAGTCTGGCGCGACGGCTGTAGGTGTCGAGATCGAGACTGATCGAGACACGCGAGAGAGCTGGCTCGAACCGGTAACGAGAATGACTTCCGCTTACAGAGGCTTGACACCGCAGGGATCCCGCAATCGAACCCCACAACCCGAAACGCGCTCAACAACTCACCTCTGGGGTAAAGATGCGTCGCGGCAACCATCACGGAGCAACTGACGCCGTTCTATCGGTAGCGGGTAGCCGCTTTCCGAATTCAGAATTCACAATTTACTATTCACAATTCTCCGCCTGCCAGGACTTGCAGTGGCACCTCAAGTGACTGATAATAGGGCCGAGGGTTTGCCCGCAACTACGGGCGAGTTCACACATGGAATGTCCGGTCTGCCATGCGACGAATGCCGACGAATCGCAGCGTTGCACGGTTTGTGGTTCTGATTTCGGGATCTCGCGCGACGCCGAGACCAAAGCTCCCGGAGGGTCCGACTCGGACTCCACGGCGGCGGGGACTCTCACCCCGCCGGCTCCCCGGGGCGCGACTGGCAGGCCCACCGGTCTGCGGACTCCCTTCTCCGCCTCGCCGGGACGATCGGCTCCCGGAGGTTCCCGCTCTCAATCTTCGCTCAACCTCGGCTCCGACTTCGGGCCGCGATACCACATACAGGCCTTGCTGGGCAAGGGCGGTATGGGCGAGGTCTACAAGGCTTACGACAAGGAACTGGACCGCACCGTGGCCATCAAGCTGGTGCTCTCGGCCCTGGCGGAAGAGCCGGAGACAATGCAGCGCTTCAAGCAAGAACTGCTGATGGCCAGCAAGGTCTCGCACAAAAACATCCTGCGCATTCACGACTTGGGCGACGTCGACGGCGTCAAGTTCATCTCCATGGCCTACGTGGAGGGCGAAGACCTCCACCACGTATTAAAGCGGGAAGGGCGCCTACCCCTCGAGCGCGTCCTGAAGATTACCCGCCAGCTCTGCGGTGCCCTGGCCGCCGCTCACGCTGAGGACGTGGTCCACCGCGACCTGAAGCCGCAGAACGTCCTCATCGACAAGGCCGACAACATTTATGTCTCCGATTTTGGACTCGCAAAGTCGCTCGAGGCAGGCGCGGCCGGGATGACGCGCACCGGCGACTTGCTGGGCACACCGCGCTATATGGCTCCCGAACAGGCCCTGCGCAAGCGCGTCGACCACCGCGCCGACCTTTATTCGCTGGGCCTCATCATTTACGAGATGGCCACTGGGCGCGTGCCCTTCACGGGTGATTCCGCCATCCAGGTCATGCTGATGCGGATCAACGAGAAGCCCAAGAGTCCGAAGGAGTTCAATCCTGACCTTCCCGATTACATGGTGCGCGTCATCATGCGGTGCCTGGAGAGGGAGCCGGAGCGGCGCTACCAGAGCGCGAACGAGATCCTGGCCGACCTCGACGCCGAGCGTGCCTCGCCAGCGGGCGCCTCGCTCAGCATGCGTAGCGTGCAGATCAACCTACCGGTGCCGGAGCGAGGGAACTGGGGCTGGTTCGCGGGCGCTGCCGCTCTGTTGGTCCTGATCGTTGCCTTCGCGATCCCCCCGGTGCGCCGCTTCGTCTTGCGCCAGCCGGCGCCGGCAACGACCACCACTTCCGCAGTCTCCGGCGTTCCACCGCTCTCTCAGGGGAAATATCTGGCCGTGCTGCCCTTGCGCGTGCTCGGGGGCGATGCTTCGCTCAACTATATTGCTGAAGGTTTGTCAGATGCGCTCACCGCCCGGCTGTTCCAGATCCGGGAGGTCCACCTGACTTCCTCCACCGACAAGGTGAACCTTGCTGATCCGCTGGACAAGATCGCGCGCCAACTGGGAGCCAACATGGTGCTGCGAGGCGACCTACAAAGCTCGGGCGACCAAATCCGCATCATCGTCAACTTGCAGGACGTGGCGGACAATAAGCCGGTTTGGGGTGAGGAATTCTCGGGCTCGTCGCGCGACGTGCTGGCCCTCGAAGACAAGATCTTTGCCCGGCTCGCTCCGGCTCTGGAACTGAGACCCGACGATATCGCTCTTGCCTCGGCGGCTCCCCATCCGACCGAGAACAACGATGCCTATCAACTCTACCTTAAGGGCAACAACGCCATGCACGGCGCACACGACGCCAAGGAAGTCCAGAATGCCGCCGATTATTACCAGAATGCGCTCAACAAGGATCCCAGCTTCGCGCTGGCTTATGCCGGCTTGGCAGACGCCAACCTTCAGATGTACCGGATGACGAACCAGGACCTGTGGGCGACACACGCGGTGGGCGCCGCCCAGCAGGCGCAGCACCTCAACGACAGCCTGCCCGAAGTCCATTTCTCGCTGGGCAGCGTCTACTATTCCACCGGCAAGTACCCGCAGGCCATCGCGGAGCTGAATCACGCGCTGCAATTGGCGCCAAATTCGGACGAAGCCTACCGCCGCCTCGGGAACGCTTACCTGGCTGCCGGCCAGAAAGACCAAGCCCTCGGAGCGCTTCAGAAAGCGGTGGAGAATAATCCGTACTACTGGAACAACTACTCCGCGCTGGGCATCGCTTGCTTCAACGTTGGGGAGTACGACAAGGCACTGGCAGCTTTCAAGCACGTTACCGAGCTCGAGCCGGACAACCCGGTCGGCTACGAGGACATGGCAAACGTCTACATCACGCAGGGGAAATCCAAGGACAGCATTCCTCCTCTCCAGAAGGCGCTGTCACTTCAGTCTAGCTCTGACATTTACTTGAACCTGGGGACGGCCTATTTCTTCCTCAGGCAATTCGACGACGCGATAAAAATGGCCGATAAGGCTGTTGAACTCAATCCCAACGACCAGATGGCCATGGGGAACCTGGCAGATGCCTACCGCTGGTCGGGACAGTCCGCGCACGCCGCCGAGTCCTACCGCAAGGCTATCGCGCTAGCTAATACGGCGCTGACGGTGAACCCCAGCGACGCCGCGACGATGGGGACCCTGGCGCTCTACTACGCAAAGACAGGGGACGCGTCGCAGGCGCTGTCACTTGCCCTGCGCGCCCGCAGCCTCGGCAAGGACGACGTCAACGTGATCTACGATGAGGCGGTGGTCTACGTTTTGACTGGGCATACGCCCGATGCCCTGAAGACACTAAGGGAGGCATTCCAGAAAGGCTTGGTGCCTAACTTCGCGAATTCCGACCCGCAACTCGACAGCCTTAAGAACAATCCCGAATTTGAAAATCTGGTGAAGGAATTCACCCGCCAAGGCAGCTAGGTTTCACGTAGGGCTCGACCCCCGGTGGATTGGGCACGAGCGTTGGGCAGCCTTAACGGCAGTAACGCCCAGACGTTGCCTGCGGCATCGCGGTTCAAAGGGAACGTGGTTTCCTGGATAGCGTGCGGCTCAGGCCCTGGAACGAGTGGCGCCCCGTCTGCGTCGCCAAACGATCATCATCATTCCGCCGAGCCATGTGAGAAGCAGCACAGCACTGCCCGGTTCCGGGGTGTTGTTCGGGTCACCACCCGACATCGGGGTCAAGGTCAAAGAAGTACCGCCGGGAAAGGCTACGGGAAATTGAAGTCCGAACTCGTTCCCGACAGGAAGCGATCCGCCGAAGAATTCAAAGGTCGCTTGAGTGAAGTCCGAATTGAACACGACCGCGCAGTCGGGAAAAGGAGAGCGGGATTGAGCAGGAAATGCCTGGACTTCACAACCATAGTTATTATCTGGCTGCGACGGTATGGTGAATAGGAAGTCGATCTGCGTAATTGTGGAGCCCGTTTCGTTTCGGAAAAAGCAGTCGGGATTGATATCAGGGTCGCAGTTGTTGCCGGCGGCATTGAGCTGTATATTCAACGTACCGGTGAACGGCTCGCTTCCAGAGCCTCCGACCATTCTAATGGTGGATGCGGAGGCCGACCCCGTGATGACGGCAAGTACTACGACAAACCAACCGAGACGAGATATACGCATGACGGCCCTCCCAATCTCGAACCAGTATCTTCAGAAGTCGGAATCTTAGACCTTAAATCTCAAGAATGTCAAGAGTCTTAATGTTGCCATTAACCCCGTCTTTAACCCCCTGACGGCGTGCGAAGGTTGTGTGAGAGTTTCGATGGCCGCAAAGCCGAGGCGACCGGGCCGCGCCGGCGGGTTGGCCACTACCGTGGAACAGACTTTAGCGGCGGGAGCCCTTAGGCGTGCGCCTGCGCCATCGGCTTAGGAGTGGGCTGCTATTTCCTGGGTACCCGTGCTACTCAGGCGACCGAACCAGCGGCCTTCCGCATGCCTCGCCAGACGATCAGTATTCCGCCGAGGCATGTGAGGAGCAGCACAGCGCTGCCTGGCTCCGCGGTGGACGTCGCCTCGAACGTGCTATTGGGCGGAAAGGGGTCGGGAGTGCCGTCTGAAGTGGCGAAGGCGAGTCCGAACTCGCAAGGGGTCACGTCTTCTGGGCTACAATTTGAGGGGAGCGATCCGGTGGTAAATGTAAAATCCACCTGCGTGGGGTTGAGCGAGTTTGGACTCAGAAAGACCGAGCAGGTTGAGAAAGGAGAACCTGTTCCGACCGCACAATTGTACGAGCCACCTGGCGGGTTAGGTATAAAGCTGAATACGAACTCCAACGCCGAAAGCGTCTGGCCCGTTTGGTTGTCGAAAATGCAGCCGGCATTACTCTCGCAATCGCTGCCGGTCTCATTGAGCACTATGCTAAACGGGAGCGTGGGGAACGGCTCGCTCCCACCGCCTCCGACCATTTTAATGGTGGACGCAGAGGCCGACCCAGTGAAGGCGGCAAGTAACACGACGAAGCAACCGAGACGAGATAGGCGCATGATGTCCTCACAAAGTTGAAGCTTATCCTAGAACTGAGATCTCGGGCGTGTCAATACCCTTATGTTGCCATTAACTGAGTCTTTAAGTCCTGACGACCTGCGAAGGTTGTGTGTGAGTTTCGATGGCCCGCAAAGCCGAGGCGGCCGGGCCGCGCTATTCAGGCCCCGCATCGATGAACGCCAGGCAATCTGCCAGCAGGCGGTAGGTGTCGTAATAATCGTCGAACCGGATCTGGGCCATCTGGTCCGAGGGGCTGTGGAGGATGCGCAAGGTGGCCGCCGTGGCAGAGTGAATCACTAGGGTGGGAATCTTGGCTCGCCTGAACGGTTGGGAGTCGTCGTAAACGTGCCTGACGTTGAAAACCTGAAGCGGCAGGTTCACTTGCCGGGCCACGGTCTCGGCGGCCTCCGCCAGGCGCGCGTCCGAATGAGCGAGGAAAACCTTGGTGGGACCGAGCCCCAGCGTGTCGAGGTTGATCATGGCATGAATGCGGGCGCGCTGTTCCGCCGTGAGGTGCTCGACGAAGTACCGCGATCCCACCAAGCCGCGCTCTTCGTCCGTGAACCCAACAAAGACGAAGGTGTGCCGGTGCATTCCCGGCCCGAGGCTTTGGAAGAGGCTTGGCAGCAGGGAGGCGCCGCTCCAATTGTCCACGACGCCCGCGCCTGCTTTCACTTTATCGAAGTGGGCGCCCACCAGAATGACGGAGTCGGTGTCGCCCGGCCGCTCGCAAATGAGGTTGGGCAGGCGCGACTGCGGTACGGGCTGCTCGGTGAGATGATCGGCGAGGCAGCCGGCGCCCTCGAAGATTTGTTTTAGTGTTGCTTCGCGCTCCACATTTTTGTCGGCGACATCGCTAAGCCGCTTTTGGATGATTTCGCGCGAGACCGGGTTTGAGCTCGGGCTCGCGGCCTGCGCGAAGCCCGGAGAAGCGAAGACCACCGCCGCGAAGCCGGCAAGCAGGAGCTCGAAGGCGGCCGACGTAATGGGTCGCCCCTTGGTGTCGGGTGGAACCATGCGAAGAAACGAAACTCGAAATTCGAACCCTCATGATGACGGAAGCCTGCGGGCTTTGCAATTCATGCCTGCGAGGACTTTTTCCAACCGCGCGGCGCGGTACTCGTGAGCGGCATCGGGTCGGTCGGATCATCGGTTCTCAGCTACATCGGTTCTCAGCTACATCTCAAGCAGAGTTCCGCGCTGGGCGTTTTGGCTTACTCCTGCGGCGCTTTTCTTGGTAGCAACTCCAAGGCTGACCGTTGTTCCAGGGTCGGTACGAAGCTGGATTGCCGACCTGACAAGCGCCGGGCTCGCTTTCCAGGACTTGCGGCACTTCAAGGTCTCGTTTTGGTTCGCGCTCCGGCAACGGAGCTCCGAAGAGGCGGCAAGGCCGCAGGGCCACAAAGCGGACCTTGCGCTACGCTTCCTCGTAACTGAGCAAGTGGTGAGTGGTGAATGGTGAACGTGAATCGATCTCCTTGGGGCCGGGATGCGTCCCGGCCCAAGGAAATCGTTTCACTGGCATCCGTGCGGCGACGTGGACAACAGGCATCACGGCTTAGGAGCCTGAGGAGCGAAGGCCACGCCCCGAAACACTTGGCCGGCGGGCGATTGTTGATAGGTCACGAACTGTTCTCCGGCGGGGAGAGTGGTGGCGGAAAGGGTATCAGTGACTGCCACGAGTCTTGTCGGGTCAGGCTCACCGCCCGAGATGGTGCTGTACTGGCCCGTGATGGCGTAGATGGTGACCGTTCCATCGCCGTTCACCTTTGCCGTCATATTGCGGATTCCCGTCGTGTACGTTGTCACCGGGTAGCCCGGCACGGTTTGAGGCTGGTACAAATTGAGCCCGGCCTGAATGGTGTAGAGGAGTTGCCACGTGCCATTCACGAGGCTCCACTTCTCGAGACCGGCCATGGGATCGGGAATGAAGTCTCCGCTTCCGTCGAAATTCGCATAGCCTTCATCCGCCACGTACACCGTCGTCGGATTCGTCACCACAATCGCTGGCGAACCTTTCGCTGCGGCCCCCGGAGTGGCCGGCGAAGGCGCAAACCAGAAGCCGAAGGGCGTGAGCGGAGAGACGGCAGAGGTCACTGGGTCGGTGGCCGGCGCGCCGAAGAGCTTGACGATGGTGTTGCCAGTGCCTGTCGGCAGGCCGTTGCCTTTCCCGTTCTCCACCTGAAACACGCCGTCATCGCCGTTGCCTCCGCTTCCCTTGGAAACGTAGAGGTTACCGTTGTAGATCCCGATGCCCCGGAAGTTGCTGTCCTTAATGTGCTGCTTTTTTGATTCATCCGGCCGGTCGGCGGCGGTGTAGACTCCCAACTCAACAGACACGCTGGAACCGATTTGGCCCAGGCGTGCACCGATGGTCAGGCCGGGTCCGGTGGTGCCCCCACTATAAGTGGTGGAATCCGAATTGCCCGCCATGTAGAGGGTCGTACCATCAGTAGTGATCGCACCCCGAGGGTTGTCGCCGCTGTAGGCGTTCGACTCCGCCTGAAGTGTGACGGAGGCATTCGCCCCGATCAGCGCCACCTCTCGATCGTAAGCAGGGGTGACCGGAGGCTGGAGGTTCGTGCCCGCGCCGGTGTCATAGGAATTGGAAACGCCCTCGGACCCGTCCGGTCCGGCGTAGCCCATGTAAGTGAGGTACTGTCCGTTGGGCGAGAGCGAGAGGGAGCCCTCGGACTTCGAACTGAAGCTCGTGGTGATGCCTGAGGCGCCAGAGGGCAGCGCGAGCGACCCGATCTGGGGCGAGTGGGGAACGGCAAGGTACTGGTCCAGGTGAATGCTGCCTTGCACGCCCGAGACGGTAGATTCGCTAAAGATGTAAGGATACGGCGTTGGGTCGCTGAAAGTGTTTCCATCGTATTGAACCCGGCTGACTACGAGAGCGCCGGGCAGGAATCGGAAACTAAACAGGTTGGCAGGTTTCTGAGCGAAAAGGAACCCGCCCAACAACAGGGCGCCCGTGAACACCGGGAAAATCAGCGTGAGACGGGTGAAGATCGAGCCGGCTTTCCGACCGGCTACCTGACTCGCTTGACGGGATGGTGATCGACTGTCGGACATTCGGGATCTTGAGAGCATTGGTTAATATCCTCCTCGGCCGACATCATGGGGGCGGGTTGTTACGGCTTCATTAAATCAAAATTAAATTTGTGTCGGAGTTTGGACACGGGAAGCGCCTGCATTAAAGACCGAGCCGAGGGTTCCGGCACAGAATTTAATGAGAGGCTAGCCTTGGCGTAATACTTTCGTAACAAACTCCGAGTACCCTCAGCTGCGTACGTTAGCGCTGACCAAAACCCAAACTGCTGGAGGAGGCTTTTCAATGTTCAAGCGTGCGTGTTCTTTGCGGTTGAGTGGCGTGCTTGCTCTCACGATATTCGCGAGTGCCTTGGCGAGGGCGGACTCCGTTACCTTGGTAACGTCTCAGGCCGCGCTGGGCAGCGACGTCTTTACCTGGGGCCAATTGGGTCCCGACAATACCGTAATCCCGAGTGGCGCGCTGGCGTCTTCAGTGAATGGAAACCTCGCTGCCGCAGTATTCGTAGGCGGCACATTTAGCGGCTTGACGTCAGTTCAGTGTCCGGCAAGCCCTAGCTGCAGTTGGACCGGAGGGTTCAATCCCGGAGACACCCTCATCTGTGCCTCGGACGGGAACAATGCGAATGGGCCGCTCGAGCTGTTCCTGGCGAACGCCGTAACGGGCGCGGGCCTCGAGCTTCAGCCCCATGCCCCCGGTTCGTTCACAGCCAATGTGCAGGTGGAGTTCATCGACGGCAGCTTCAGCAACACCTATCAAGTGAACAGCGATGGGGTAGGCGACCCCGTGTTTATCGGGCTGTTTGACGGCAATGGCGGCAACATTCGGGCAATCGCCTTCGACGTTACCAACAGCAGTTCTAACGAACAGTTTGCCGCCGATTCCCTCTACACCTCCGCCCCCGAGCCCGCGTCACTGGTGCTTCTGGGCAGCGCCCTGGCCGGGATGGGCTTGAAGAGACTTCGGCGCCGGGCGGCCCGTTCCGAGGACCGCTGCTAGCGCATCCTGTTCCAAGACTCGCGAGCTTCAACCTCAACCAAACATTCGCGCTCGAGCCAGTGGACGCCATTCACTCCCAAATGGCGCCCACTGGGGCTCGACGTACCCTGCTCAGAAGTGCGCCATGAATTCGACGCCTTTAGCGACCGTGGCGAGGAGCTGACTTCCGGGTCCGCGGCTTTCGGTTTCAAATCCTCGCCTTCTCAACCGCTCTCAGACTACTTGGGATGGGGGATGATGTTCAAAATAGGGTAGGTGTCACACCTAACCTATCCGAGGTCTTCATTCCTCGCTCAAGCTGTGCTAAACTCCCATCTCCGCTCTCAAAGATGATGTGACGGCGTGAAACCGTTTCTACCGGCATTGAGCAAGGAGGGAAGCCCCGTGGACGAGGTCGCGAAAGTCCTGCCCAGTATTTTCCAGAGACAAGTGCAGCGCGTTGACCCGCCGCTGGTGGAGATCCTGGCGCCGTTGTGGTCGCACGTGGCCGGTGCGGCCATCGCCCAACAGTCGCAGCCGGACGCTTTCTCGGCTGGCACTTTGACGCTGGCCGCCGCCGATCCGAGTTGGGCGAAAGCGCTCGCCGCGATGAGGGAAGAGTTGCGAGATAGGATCAACGCCTACCTCGGCCGCCCTGTCGTCCGCGCCCTCCGAATCCGTATGGTGCTGAAGCTCACCCGGCCGTTGCCATCGAGGGTTGCGGATCGGGGACTGCCGGATGCCATCGACCCCGCCCCAGTCCCGTGGACGGGCGCGGTCGACAAGTTGGACCCTGAGATGGCGCGGATCGCGCGGCTCTCCTACGCGAAGTATTTCGCGCGGAACAGAAAGGGAGCTGCCTGAATGCCTCTGACGGAGAAGGATGTTCGTTACGTAGCGGACTTGGCTCACCTGGATCTGACCGAGGCGGAAGTAGAGATGTTCTTGCCGCAACTCGACTCGATCCTCGACTACGTCCAGAAGCTGAACGAACTCGACACCAGCGAGATCGAGCCCATGGCCCAGGTGAGTTCCGGCGAGGCGCCGCCCCCGCTGCGTGCTGACGAGGCCCGCTGCACCTTCACGCCCGAGGTGGCCTTGGCCAACGCACCCGCACCCGGCCCTGGGTTCTTCAAGGTACCGCGCGTCATCGAGCGAGAATGACTGGGAATTGCAGATTGACGATTGACGATTGGAAGAGAAGACGCACGCCAAACTCCGCTTCTTCAATCGAAATTTGTCAACCGACAATTCCTCGCCAGAGGTTGAAGAGAAATCGAGTGGGACAGGACACGCAAAGTACCAGTGTAGTGGTTAGCAGCTAGTGCGCTGTAACATCCAATTCTTGACACCCCCTCACCCCCGACCCCCTCTCCCCCAAAGGGGCGAGGGGAGAGAAGGACTCAACTTTGCATTCACTCCCCCCTCGCCCCTTTGGGGGAGAGGGGGTCGGGGGTGAGGGGGTGTCAAGAATTGGATGTTACAGCACACTAGCGGAAGACAAAGACGCTTGCGCTGCTGCCCCGGCTCTGGCCACTAGCCACTTCTTCTTCTCATGGACCTGACGGCTCTCACTCTCGAATCCATTCGCGAAGCGTTGGCGCACAAGCAGGCCTCGGCGGAGGAACTGACCGGCGCTCACCTGGCGCGGATCGAGCAGCAGGACAATGACCTTCGCGCCTTCCTGACACTCTCGCCGGAGCGGGCGCTCGCGCAGGCCCGCAGGATCGACGCGATGATCGCTGCCGGTGCGCCTTTGCCGCCTCTGGCCGGGGTACCCGCTGCGATCAAGGACGCCATCATCACGCGCGACGTTCGGACCACCGCAGGCTCACAGATTCTCCGGAACTTCATTCCACCCTACGATGCGACAGCGGTTGCGCGCCTCGAATCCGCCGGCGCGTGCATCCTGGGCAAGACGAACTGCGACGAGTTTGCCATGGGCTCGTCAACCGAGAATTCCGGCTACTTCCCTACGCACAACCCCCACGACCTCACCCGTGTGCCCGGCGGTTCCAGCGGCGGATCGGCGGCGGCGGTGGCGGCCAACCTGGCCACCGTGGCGCTGGGCTCGGACACGGGCGGCTCCATCCGCCAACCGGCGGCGCTCTGCGGAACAGTCGGCATGATGGGAACTTACGGGCGTGTCTCGCGTTTCGGCCTTATCGCTTTCGCTTCCTCGCTCGATCATATCGGGCCGCTCGGCCGATCCGTGCGCGACGTGGCGGCGGTGCTCCAAGTGATTGCCGGATACGATCCTTGCGACTCGACTTCCGCCGACCAACCGGTGCCGGACTACGAGTCCGTGCTCCATCGACCCGTGCAGGGCTTCAAGGTGGGCATTGCGGACGAGTACTTCAAGGGGTTGAGCCCCGCCATCGGCGACAGCATCCAAAAAGGCATCGACCTGCTGGCGAAACAGGGGTGCGAGATCACGCCCATCAGCCTGCCGCACACCGACTACGCCATTGCGTGCTACTACATCATTGCCACCGCCGAAGCGAGTTCGAACCTGGCGCGGTACGACGGAGTCCGCTATGGATTCCGCGCCCCCGACTATGACGGTCTCGCCGAGATGTATCGCAAGACGCGCGACGGCGGCTTCGGGCCCGAGGTAAAGCGGCGCATCATGCTGGGCACTCACGTCCTCAGCTCGGGCTACTACGACGCGTATTACCTCAAGGCCCAGAGGGTCCGCACCTTGATCACGCGCGATTTCCAGGAGGCCTTCGACGAGGTCGACGTCATCTTGACCCCGACTTCGCCGGTCCCCGCCTTCAAACTCGGCGAGCGCCTTGACGATCCCCTCCAAATGTATCTCGCCGATATCTACACCGTTACCGCTTCGCTCGCCGGTATCCCCGGCATCTCGGTGCCGTGCGGCAAAACCAAGCCTGCCGCGGACGAGCCCCCCCTGCCGGTGGGTGTGCAACTCCTCGCCCGGCACTTCGACGAGGCCCGGCTGCTGCAAGTAGCCTATGCGTTCGAGAGGGCGGGAGGATTCGAGGTCTGACCCTTCAACCTATGAGCCTGGCAGGCTGCTGAAAAGTGCCCTTCCGAAATCCTACCTCAGTCATATAGCAGAGGATCCGGGCTAAACACAATGCTGTTCACATAAGGGACTTGAGGACATCATTCATGACTCGTTCCCGAGAGACCCCCTCGCCCGGCCCGCCCCGGCTGGAGAAAGCGCCGGTTGCGGTCCACCCTCTCCCCCAAGGGGGCGAGGGTAGTAAGCGCGACCGTTCGCCAAGGCGCCGAACGCTCCCACCTCGCGCGAGTAAATCCAGGTTACTTAGACGGGCATCCCCGTCGGTCCGCACAAGGAAGAGAACCGTTCTGCTCCCCTCTACGAGCTATAAGGGGCCGGGGGTGAGGGGGTCGAATTGGGAGCACTTCACGCCGACTTCTGCTTCTTAGCCGTCGGCTTGGCGGCTGGCGGCTTGGCGGCTAATTTCTTGCGATGAACGGTGCTCCGCCGGCCCGAACTGGTGGACGCCGGCGCGTAGACCTTCAGCGTCGTACCCGCGGTCAGCCGGGAGTTCCTCAGGTTGTTCCAGCGGCGGATCTCATACGCCGACGCGTCGAAGCGGTCCGCGATCAGGTCCAGGGTGTCGCCGGGTCGTACCTTGTAGTAACGCACTTGGCGAGGCACTCGCGGATGAACGCGCTCCAACGACCATTCCGCACCGGGAGCGACCGGCAACAGCAGATGGGCGCCCTCCTCCACCGCCGCGCCTCGATCCAGACCGTTCGCCGAGGCCAGAGCGGCGCTCGTCAACTTGAACTTCCGGGCGACATCCGAAAGCGTCTCTCCGGGCTCCATTTTGTGGGCGCGCCACCAGATCCGCTTGTCTGGAGGCACCGACTCGATCCTCTCTTCGTAAGCCTGCTTCGTACCCGGAGGCAAGTTGAGCGCATATGCCGGATCGTTGGCGGGCGTGGTCCAACGCTGCAAGCTGGGGTTCAGCCTGACCAGGTCTCCAACCGGATGGTCGATGAGCTGCGCCACCAAGCGAAGATCGGTGGGTACGCTGACCGTTACCTGGTCGTCCTCCAGCGGAGAGTCGGCCGGCACGTCGAAGCCGTAGGCTTTGGCGTTCTTGGCGATCAGCGCCGTGGCCAGAAAAATAGGAACGTAGTCCTGAGTCTCTTTGGGAAGAGCATTAAGCCGTCGCAGGTCCCAGTAGTCGGCGTATCCGGTCTTCTCGATGGCTTTTTGCACGGTCACCGGACCCGCGTCGTACGCCGCCATCACCAGAAACCAGTCCCCGAACTGCTGGTAAAGCTCCTTCAGATGGCGGGCCGCCGCGCGCGTGGACTTGGCCGGGTCTTCGCGCTCGTCCACCCAGCGGTTCACCTGGAGCCCATAATCTTCCGCCGTGCTCTTGCCGAACTGCCAGATCCCCACGCATTTCTGGCTCGAGATGGCGAAGGGGTTGAACGCGCTCTCGGCGGCGGCGAGAAAAATGAGATCCTGGGGCAGACCTTCCTCGCGCAGCACCTTGGAGATCATGGGCTGGTAGCGGCCCTCGCGCTCCAGGATGCTCTGCATGTAACCTCGGGCGTGGTGCTGAAGATAGCCGACGAAGCCATCGACGTAGTCGTTCGACACCAGCGGCAGGTCCGACTGCACCGACTTGATCTCCTGCTGCACCTGTTCCTTCACCTTGGGGTCGACGGGGAACGTCAGGCCGGCAAACGACTCGATGGGCGCCCGCTCATAGTGATGCTCGCCGAGCGTGTCGCCACGCTCGATAGCCGCCACCTCGGCGCTGTAGGTGTCTTCCACCACCTTCTCGAACTCAGCACTCAGCCGGTCGTCGGACCCTACATCGAGGTTGGACTCCAGCAGCGTGCTCAAGGCCTGATCCAGCTTCTGGCGCGCTCCTTCGAGATTACCGGCCGAGTAGTCGGACATCCCGGCCCGGTAGAGCCCGTCGACGCGTTTGAGGAGAGCGTCCGCCGCGCTGCGAACGGGTGGGGGAGTAGCTTCAGCTTGTTGTGTGGGTGGGAGTGGTGCTTGGGGCTCGGGCGCTGGCGGAGCCTGGGCCGCGGTGGATGGACGCACCACCGTTTGCTGTTTGGTCTCCGGCCCACAGGCGGCGAGCACCGCCAGCAACAACAACGCCGGTATTATCCGAAGCCTAGCCAAACCCCTCACCTGCCCAATCCGGGCGTCCCCTCCCCTGCCTTCCCTTGGCGGCTCCTGCCGACTCCGTGCCGCGGCGAAGGGAGGGACTACAGGGATTCTAGACCCTGCCTCTCAGCGGGTCAACCCTAAAACCGAGGGCCTCTCCGTCAAAGTATTTAGTGGTAAGGGGTTACATGAGTGGGAAACGGCCCTCGCGGCGTGCCGCCCGCCCCGAAGGCCATGGCTCGGGTCGAGAATGGGCTCATCTGATAGCCTACAGAGAAGCCGAGGGTTGACGGCGAGCCTCCGATGAGAGACCGTGCTCGGGGCTGGCCGGCCCGCGTCAATCGACCCTCGGCCATCACCTTGCCGGCTACTTCTGGTAATACGCGGCGTTCATCGGCGTGTAGTTCGCCCACTTCTCCGGCAGGTCATCGAGGGGGAAGATGGCCGAGACCGGACACACGGGCACGCAGGCCCCGCAGTCGATGCACTCGACCGGATCGATATAAAGCATAGGCACGTCGGCGAAGTTGGCTTCGTCCTTGCGCGGGTGGATGCAATCCACCGGGCACACGTCGACGCAGGCCGTGTCCTTGGTACCGACGCAGGGTTCCGCGATAATGTAAGCCATAACTGGTAAGCCCTCCTCACGAGTAGCGAGTCATCGGAGAACCGAACTCCGAAACACTAAGTTAAGCCTTCGAGCCAAGAGTGGCGACGACTTAAGTCGGGGGTTCTGAATTGTGAATTCTGAATGGTGAATCGTGAATGGTGAATTGTGAATGGTGAATTGTGAACAGCAAATCAAATGAATGCTGATAAATGAATACCGATATATGAATCGTAGACATCGCCGTCTTCACAATTCACAATTCACTACTCACAATTCACTATTCACAATTCTGATCCTGACACCCAACACCTGACACCTGCCAACTTCCCTTCCCCCCTTGCCGCGCCGAAGCATGACGAATAAGATGTCTGCATGGCGATTCTCGATCCCGTCGAGACCCTTCGGCGCGTGGCCTTCTTCACGCCGCTGCCGGCCGAAGAACTCAAGGCGCTGGCCTGCCACTGTGTTGTGCGGCGGCTTCGGAGCCAGGAAATGCTGTTTGCCGAAGGCGACCCATGCGAGGGACTCTTCATGGTGCAGGCGGGCACGCTCCGCATCTTCAAAATGGCGGAGAACGGGCGCGAGCAGGTGCTCACCACGGAGCGTCCCGGCTCCACGGCGGGCGAGTTGGCGCTGTTCGACGGCGGCACGTTTCCGGCCTCGGCGGCGGCGGCGGAGGACTCCACGGTCCTTTACCTGCCCAAGCGAGAGTTTCTCGACCTCTGCCGCCATAATTCCGAGGTGGCTTTTGCGGTGTTCAAGGCGCTCGCCTCGCGCTCCCGCTACCTCACTAGCCTGGTGGAAGAATTGTCGCTCAAGGAGGTGAGCCATCGGCTCGCTCGCTTCCTGCGCGACCGGGCCGCGCGCGACGGCGTCCGGACCCGGCTGGGCATCGAGTTCCCGCTGGAGGAAACCAACCAGGAGATCGGCGCCGAAATCGGCACGGTGCGCGACCTGGTTTCCCGCAACCTGCGCCGCTTTGTGGACCGCGGCATCATCAAGATGGAGCGGCGCAAGGTGATCGTCCTCGATATGGCCGAGCTCGAGGTGCAGGCGGCGGGCGCCAAACGCGCCTCCGGGTAGCGCCCTGGACCATGGAACCGCGCTCTAGAAACGGCACCGCTTGAGGGACTCCTGCCAAGTTCTCGTGGGGAGACAGAGCCCTCTCCCTCTGAAGCTGTGGAGAATTAAACACAGAGGCGCAGAGACACAGAGAAAGAGTGAGAAGAGTGCATGAGATGTCGTTTGTTTCCAGACGCTTCCCATTTTTCTCTGTGCCTCT
>JGI26339J46600_10000224_pt1 | contig 19596 bp, 18 predicted proteins | sample BogFormECP12_OM1_FD_46600 | JGI IMG/M metagenome (IMG submission 46600) | reverse complement strand
ATTTCCTGCTCCTCGATTCCGCATCGCATGGTGATGTTTTGGACTTGAAAGTCTCTAATCGCTAAAGTGAGATAAAAATTTATAAGAAATGAATCATGGTATAGACTCAATTTGGTATATAGGTCGGTCATTGTGACAAAACTGAACAAAGTTGACGAAGCAGTGGTGTCTGCATTGAAAACTGCTGCAGAAGGCTTGACGCTGAAGGAGATAGCTGAAAAATCTGGGGAAACGGAAAAAAAGGTTTTCAAGTCCTTGCGCAAGCTCTTTGAAAACGAATTGATCGATAGTGAAAGCAAAAAGTATCGCCTCAAGAACCCTTGAAGTCTGCTCCCTCAAGAGAACCGTCTCTTCCATGCTTCTTTTATGCAGGTCTACCATCTAGGTATTCGATGGGCTATCACAAGGATTGTGTGTCTAGTTGACGCGGAAGAGAGGTTACAGACGTGGATATCCTGTGGCAATTCTGGCAGGTCTGGACGATAGCCGTGCTGTTGTCTGGCAGGTTTTTAGCAGCGTGGTCAAGCCTTACGCTGTGGTGACGCTCGAAGGAGCGAGGAAAGATTCCAAAGCTTTGTATCGTTTTCATGAGGCAATTGTGAAGTCCCTGAGACCCTTGATCAGCGAGGGGACAAAGAGCATCGTGCTTGCAACGCCTACGAGAACCGACTTCGCCAACAGTTTTCTCAGCCATATTCGGAAACATGACAGTTGGCTGTCCCAAGAGAAAGGGCAGTCGGCGGCAAGCTTCGGAGTACTCTCCGGCTTAGCTATTGAGCTCCAAGACGTGGCTGATCTAGTCAAGAAGAAAGTATTCACTGATTTGATCAATCAAACTACTTCCACAGATGCGGATCGCACTCTGGTCAAGCTGGAGAAGCAACTCAACAATCTTGGGGAAGCGTCAGGGATACTGTATTCACTTGAAGAGATTGAGAGTCTAGTCTACAGCAAATCCTTGTCCACCACTATCAGACCCGAATATCTAATCCTAACGAATCGGTATTTGGCGAGTCGAAAGAACAGATTGAACAGTTTACTTCAGGTTTCTCGAAACAGAAAGATTAGGACCTTAATTGTTGACGAGGACACCCCTTCGGGAAAGAGACTGAAACAATTGGGCGGTCTGGTTTGCCTGACGAAGCCTATTGACGCCGAGGATGATGGGGGGTAAACTGCAGGGTTCAGATAGGCAAGGCTTATGCTTCTGCTCCAGTTTCTTCTCTGAATTGTAGTTTGTAGAATGAGCTGTACAGTCCTTTTTCACGCATGAGTTGTTCATGGCTGCCCCTCTCCACTATTTCGCCGTGGTCGATAGTCAAGATTTCATCGCAAAGTCTGATGGTGGAAAGTCTATGGGCGATTATTATCGTCATCCTGTTGCGCATCAGTTTCTTCAGAGCTTTCTGTATCACCAGTTCGGTGTAGGCGTCGACTGAGGATGTTGCCTCGTCCAGCACCAAGATTTCGGGGTTCGCCAGCAGCGTTCTGGCGAAGCTTATGAGCTGTCTCTGGCCTATGGATATGTTTGAAGACCCTTCCTGAATCATATAATCGTAGTCCCTTGGAAGTTTCATTATGAAATCGTGGGCACCGATGGATTTGGCTGCGTCCATGACTTCTTGGTCTGAGGCCTCGGGTTTTCCGAACTTTATGTTTTCTTTTATGGAGACTGTGAAAAGAAACGAGTCTTGCAGTACTATGCTTATGCAGCTTCTCAAAGAGGCGAGCGATATGTCTCTTATGTCTTGTTCGTTTATGAGTATTCTGCCTTCATTTGGGTCGTAGAATCTGGCGAGCAGGTTGATTATCGTGCTTTTTCCGGCGCCTGTCTGACCGACGATTGCGAGTTTCATGTTGCGCTTCAGGGTGAAATTGATGTTCTTGAGGACTGGAACCTCTTGTTCATATCCGAAGCTGACGTTTTCAAATTTGACCTCATCTATCATTGTAACGTTATGCTCCTTTCAGGTGGCGCGTCCACGACCTCAACTTTCGTGTCTATCACGTCGAACATTCTTTCAATTGCAGACATACATGACTGATATTGGTCGTACATGGTTACTAGATCTACAAGGGGCATAAAATACGAGAACTGGTACTCCGTGAAAGCTACGAGAATTCCTAACTGGATTTGCGCGTGTATCANAGCATAGACCCCGTAGTACAGGATTATCGCTGTTCCAATTAGTCTTAGNCCTATCACGAACGGCGTGTAGGACGAACCTATCAGAATGGCTCTGATGGTTGCCTTGACGTTTTCGTCCTGACTTTTTTGGAACTTCTTTTCTGTTTCTTTCTCGTGTGCGTAGGCTTGGGTGACTTTCATGCCTGCGAGATCTTCTTGCATCCTTGCCGTCAGGCCTGAGGTTGTGATTAGTGCTCTCCTGTATGCGGCTCTTGAGTATTTTCCAAGGACCCAGACGAGTATTATTGCTACGGGTAGAACTGTCATCGCGAGAAGTGACAGTCGAAAGTCGAGATAGAACATTATGGCGAAGGCACCAAGTATAGAGGAGATGTCGATGAGAATGCTCGTGAGTCCCAACCTGAGGAATATCCTCACGGTGTTGGCATCGTTTGTCGGGCGGGAGATAATTCTTCCAGCTTCACCTTCCGAGAAGTATCTAAGGGAGATGACCTGCAGTTTATCCATCATGTCATCTCTCATTTTCGCAACCACTTTTTCTCCGACTATTCGCATCTGATACGTTTGAATGTACTGGAACACATAGTTGCCCANGATGATAGCTGCAAAAAGGGGTATCCACCATATGAAACCTGCAAGGCTNGCCCGCGAAAGCACTGCAGGCTCTATTATGTTATCGATTGCAATCGCGTGCATGTAGGGTGCAGCTAGGCCAGTGAAGGCTCCGATTATGGTTGCGGCGACCCCGATTCGTAGGTTTCGTTTGTAGGCTAGGGCGTATTGGTATACCCTTCGTATTAGTACGCTGTCACGGACGGTCCTCTTTCTTTTCTCCTCCTGTTTTGCGGAGAACGTTCCGTATGAACTCGACATTAGAGACCCCCCGCTTCTTCTAAAATGGGTGAAGCTTTTTGGACAAACTGTGTTTCGTAGACCCTCCTGTAGACGCCGTCTCTGGCTATGAGCTCTTCGTGTGTGCCGAATTCTGCTACTGAACCGTTTTCGAGGACCAGTATCTTCTCAGCAGTCTTTATCGTTGAGAATCTTTGCGCGATTATGAGGGTCGTTCTCGTCTTGGTTGCTTCCTCGATTGCGGATTGAATCTCTTGTTCCGTCTTCGCGTCTACGAAGGAAAGCGAGTCGTCCATTATCAGAATTCTCGGGTTGCCCAAGAGCGCTCTGGCTATGGTAATTCTCTGCTTTTGGCCTCCCGAGAGCGTGACCCCTCTTTCTCCCACGGGCGTGTCGTAGCCGCTCGGGAGAGATGCAATGAAGTCATGTATTCTGGCAGACTTGGCGGCTTGCATTATCTCATCCATCGAAGCTTCAGGCTTGCCGAAGGCAATGTTCTCCTTGATTGTTCCGGAGAATAGGAACACATCCTGCAAAACGACGCCTATCTGCTGCCTGAGGGAAGCAAGCTTGAATTCGCGGATGTCTGTGCCATCTATTCTAATGCTGCCTGATTGGATGTCATAAAACCTTGGAATAAGGTAAATGAGAGAACTTTTTCCGGATCCGGTTGCGCCGAGTATCGCTATTTTTTCCCCAGGTTGCACCGTGAAAGTGACGTTGGTGAGGACAGGTCTGTCTTTTACGTAACCGAACGTCACGTTTTCGAGCTCGAGTTTTCCTTTTTCTATCTTTATGTCTCTGGCGTTAGGCGCATCTTCAACTTCTCTTGGCGCGTCTGTCATTTTGTAGACTCTTTCCAGTCCAGCGTAGGCGGCGATCCATGTTCCTATTGTTTGGCTTACGTCTCTTATGGGGAAGGTCAGTCTCATCATGTATCTTGCAAACAGGATGATGTTGCCAACTTGAATAGTTGCCAAAACTATATTCGGGCTCAGGGTGTATCCTGCGTAAAAGTATACTAAGGCTATTCCTAGTGTTAGTATCGCCGGGCCGAGTGGCATGTAAATCGATTGTATCTTGCCGGCGCTGATAGCCGTGTTCACGTATATGTCTTCGACGCTTTTGAATCCGTCGACGACGTCTTTTTCTTGACGGAATATCCTGATGGTCTTCATTCCGACGATATTTTGCTGTATGTAGGAAGTCAATCTTCCCATAATCAGTTGCATGTTCATGAAGAGAGGCATCGTCTCTGTCCAGAGGCGCGTCGTGAAATAGAAAATGAATGGCATAGAGGCCATGGAAATCAATGTCATGATTGGACTTATCGGGTATATTATTATTAGAATGATGATCGTGAAGAAAACAGCGTTGAGGACAGTGCCGAGCCATGTTCTCAGAAACATGTCAACCAATTGGAGATCAACGGTCGCCCTCGAAGTGAGGTCGCCAACGCCNACAGAATCATAGAAGCTGAAGGATTTTCCCTGGAGCGAACGGTAGTATTCAGTTCTTATGTCTCGTACTATGTACTGGGACATTCTTCCATGNACGTAAGTCAGTGTAAAGTTCGAGATGGCGTAGCCCGTTCCNGCGAGCATTATGACGAGAAGGTAGCCTGGCAATAGGCTGGTGTTCGTCGGCGGTCCTATGACGTTGACTATAATGTAATAAGTGTACAACGGTTCGAGAGCGAACAGGATGGCCCTTATGAGCGCGAGAACAGTTATCGCCGCGATATACCAAGGGTATCTCCTATGATAATTCATCAGCCTCTTGAAAGCCGAAAAGGACTGGGCGAATCCTTTTTGAGGGTTAAGCGACTTGGCGTAATCTAAAAGAGGTTTTGCTATGCTCATTAGGGTCTTGGCATAGTGCAAACAGTCAGAATCGATATAAACATTTTCAGACTATAGGAGCTATTTAGCCTCAGAAACTGCTGTTTGAAGGAACTCCGCTGGGTTTTCTTCGATGCAAATCGCTTTCTAGAGATTAAGCCTTTTCTAANGCGACTAGGATCATTCCTTAAATACATCAAACACGAGAAGTCTGGTTCATGGGATATCGACAGGGCGCAAGAGGACCGCGGAACTCTGGTCGTGGACGTGGAATACCGCGTCACGAAAAATCCAAAGCAAGAAAACGGAGGAATCAAACCAGTAGCGCTTACCTGACCGAGGAAACTCCGGCTGTGACTTCCAAAGAGATTGTTGATAAGACTGTTAGCACTTTGCGAAACCTTGGGAAACAGGTTTTTGCACTCTCCCCCTTCAGCGCCCACTTTGATCGCTGGTTAACCGACGTAAACGTGATCTTGTCTGAATTCGAGTCGAGTCCTTACATTAACATAGACGAATATTTCACGAGGGAACGCTCTGAAATACTTTCGAGAGTCGAGAATGAACTTGCAGAAAAGAAACGAATGGAATCCTTTGCAGAAGATGCTGTTCGACAACTCTCAGAAAGCAAGACTCTTCTGAGGCAGATTGAGGAAGAATATTCGACTGAAAAAAAGAAGCTAGAAGCCCGGAAATCAGCGGAAATCAAACGTCTCACAAACAATGTCAACCAAGTCAAAGAGGAACTCGACGCAGTGTCTCGATTGAAGACAGGCATTTTCAGAGGACTTTCCAAGAAAGCCAAAGCACAAAAAGAAGCTGACACAACAAAAAAGCTGGACCAAGCAGAAGGCGAAGTTGCTTCCACAGAACAGAGCTTTGCACGCCAACAGGAAAGGCTCAACGGGGAATATGAGAAGAAGAAACAGCCCGTCGTCTCGCAAATCGAGGAACAGCAGAAAGAGGTTGATCGCACAGATGTTGATGGTTCTCTCGAACCAAGGATGGTAGCCTCTGAACGTCTCGTTGACGCCCTAACAAGGCTTGCGGAAAGAAAAGGTCCTCAACCCATTTCGAAGCTTGATTGAGGCGTTGATCAGGGCTGCATTCCGCGGCGAGGCATGAATTGCTGTCTCTGCATAACATCTGGAAATCTGGAATAATGTTCGTGGGCAATTTTCCATCCAGGAAATTCTCTTATGACGATGGCCGTTACACGTGAGGTCACATCATAAGGGGCATTTCGTAATACAGCATGGTAGTGGATTATGAAAGTGGCGATAGCCGTGTCTCCAAAGATATCAGCTCTGAAATCCTTTAATTCGTAACTGTAATTTGAGAGAACTTTGAAAGCTCCAAATTCGTTTTCAAGGGCCTTGCTGCTGTCCTGTCTTTCATAAGGAGGCCAATCATCAAACTTGCTATAACGCTGGCTAAAAAGCGTTCTAACTGCGCCTTCATCCTTGTTTTTTATTGCATCGAGCCTCTTGATCACTATGTTCTTGACATCTTCCTCTGCAGTTGAACCCGCCAAAACAATTCCCCACAAATGGACGATGAGTATCTAGGTATCTTATGTTCTTATCTCAACAATTTACCTGCATAAAAAGCAGTAGCGAGGTTCAACAATAGTTGCAGTCAACTTGTTGCAGTTCCCATCAGCAAGCGTGTGTGCTCAGGACAGGGTTTCTTTCACTGGTCAATTGGCGCGGGGTGTGGGATTTGAACCCACGCGGCCTTTCGACCACAGACTTAGCAGGCCTGCCCCCTACCAGGCTAGGGCAACCCCGCCCTGATTTTGCCAGACTCCGCCACCTCTTTTGGAGATGGCGATGTGACTTCTGGTTTGATGTCATTTGCGCTTCCTCAGGAATATTAGGTTATCTTTTTGTAGGACGTATTCGAACCCGACTTCTAGGAGTGCTTTGATTTCTTCTGGTTTTTCCGCGACTTTCACTGTGAATTCGTNGTTGGCTCCGGCTTAGCGCGCGCTAAGAAGATACTGTTTTCAGCGCGCACAATTAAGCCCGCCATTTAGTCCAAAAAGATTTATTATGAGGAAAAGAGAGCAAACTCATTTTGGTGGTAGTGTTGTTCAGGAAAGCTTCTACTGAATCTGTAGATCACTGCTGGAATGGATTGTACAAGATTGGAGGAATATCATTCATAATTATCGGTCTGTGGTATGTGTTCGCCAATTTCTGGGGGTACATCGCGGGTGTTCCGGCTTCGGGTTTTGCCACACCCCCTGTGGCAACGAGCACAGGTTACTTCAATATTCTGGCGAGTTACCCGTTCGCTTCAAACGTGTTCTACTCGATGTATTCGTTGACAGATATCCTCGTCATTCCTGCCTTGATCGCCTTGTACTTCGCTCTGAAAGGGATTAGCAAGGGCAGCATACTTGTGGCAATGGGAATCGTTGCCTTATGGGCATTCCTGGATTTGGGAGTCACTGAATTCAATTCTCTGACTTTGGTTTCACTTGCCCAAAGCTACAACGCAGCAACTGACGCAACCCAGCGCGCTGCGTATTTGGCGGCTGCGAACGGTCCTTTAGCAGCAATTCCAATCGCCACCTTCTACAGTTACTTCGTAGGGTCCTTAGGATTTCTCATAGCTTCCATCGTCATGCTCAAAGGCGTTTTCAGAAAAATCGTTGGCATAGTTGGAATAATCTGCAATGCTTTAGGCATTATTGCTGCGTTTGTCCTCTTCGCACCAGGGTTAGCCGGACTTATCGTTCCAACATTACTTATATACGGATTATGGAACATACTTGTCGGAGCACAACTCATTCGACTGGGCAATCAAACATCTTGACAACTAGCGCGCGCTTAACTCTCTTCTGGATGAGATTCGAGGCAAGGTTTTTGGAACTTGTCTTGGGAACTTGGGAAACTTGGGGAAAGGTGTGGCTGTCGTCGATTTTGGGGTTGGTTTGTGCGATAGGTTAAAATGTTTTTTGCTTGTAATTGGGTGGTCGTTGCTGGTGGTGTTAATGAGTCAGAATGAGATTCGGTTGAAGGAGCATGTTGGGATTGTGACGAGTGACACGGGTACGCGTCAGTTTAATTTTTTTGTTACTTCTCTGAAGAACAGGGCTTGGGTTGGGATAGAAGATTACGTTATGGTGGATCACCCCGTCTTCGGTGAATCATGCCCATTGCTGGGAGTGGTGAAGGAGCTCAGGAACTACGAGGAAGTTGTTGGGACGACGGTGAATGAGAAGACCGTTGAAACTGTGGCTACCAGCGAGATACTTGGTTACGTAGACATGAGGAAGCCTGAAATGAGGCGCCTACGCAAATTGTCCGTGCCGCCGTCTCCGGGCAGCAAAGTCTACTTGCCCTCCTACGAGTTTCTTGAAGACGTCTTGCTCAGAGACCTCAAAGGAAAACCGTTCACGCACCCTCTCTGCTTGGGAACACTTGAATCTCAAGCGGTTGCCAAGAACGGAGACGCTAAGTCTCTTAGCTTCTGTCTGGACGCTGAGGATCTCGCCCATCAGCACATGCTTATAGCGGGAGTGTCCGGTTCAGGAAAAACTCACACAGCGATGGTTATCGTTGAAGAGCTCGCGAACAAGACTCACTATCCCGTAGTCATCCTGGATCCTCACAGCGAGTACCTCACCCTAGGCCTAGCTGGAAAACATCTTCAGGAGCTGAAAGCAAATGATCCTGCAGCGACGAAGAATTATCCTTTCAACTTTAGAGTTTCACTCTATGCCTATGACGCCGACAAGGCGATAAACACCCTGAGGAAGTTCGGGGTCGAACCTGGAAAAGGGAGTAGGTTCATTGTCCAGGGTGTTCCGGGCGACTGGTCCAAGGCCTGCAATGGAAGAGTCGAAGCCGAGATGGAAGAGGTATTGAAGGAGGGAGTCAAGGCTGGCCAAGTGACGATTATCGATGCTAATGGTCTCGCCGCAGGCGAGCGGGACAACTTCTTCACTTGCTGTGTGAAGGCTCTTTGGCAGGCCAGAATCAATGGAAGCACGGAGCCATTCTTGCTTGTAGTCGAAGATTCAGCAACCGTTGAAACAGAAACACTCGAGACGATTGCTTCCGAAGGAAGAAAAACCGGAGTTTCAATGTGCCTCTTGTCTCAGCACCTCACAAAGGCGAGCAGAGCAGTCTTGTCTCAGACAAGTGCTCAGTTTATCGGCAGATCGACAGATACCCCAGACCTAGAATACCTCAAGCACATGGCAGGAGACAAGCATGTACTAGTACCCCAGTTGGCGAGGGGTGAATGGATAGCTAACGGGATCACAATGATGAAGCCGACTGCGGTGCGCATGAGGGAACGATATTCACTCATTGTCTAGCGCCCCTATGGCGGAGTGTAATTAACTACTATGTAGATTTGCGTGCACCTAGCGTCATTTCCAGAAGAACCCGATCGCGCCAGTCTGACTCCTGCATCTAGGCTGTTGATGTCAGCCCATGTCCAAGCGTTACCTGTAACCGGATTCGATGTGTATTGTGTCGAATATGTTGAGTATGTTGTTGTCAAGGTGTTGCTGCCTCCATAATAACTACTGCCGGAAATTCTTAGAACTGTTGATGCAGTACCGCCGCTTGTGGCACGTGCGACGACGTATATAGTTACGGAGTTTATCGTTCCAGTAGCTGAAGAAGATGTAAATGTGTAGGAATCTCTCTGAGTAGAGGTGTTGGTCGTATATACGTAAGTTGCGTCGCCGTCTGATGTCGCTTCAGAGACTTTGGTATAATGATTTCCACTGTTTGGAGATTGATTCAACTCCTGATAGTGTCCAGCTCCATTTGGTCTCAGGGTCACTGTTTGTGGTGGATTCTGCGTGAACATGGCAGTAATTGTACCAGTTCCGTTGATTGTTGCTGTCGTAGAAGCTGATGATGGATTCGTTAATGTTATTAATCCAGTTGCGCTCCAGCTTGAAAAACGGTATCCCTGATTATTGGTTGTAGATATTGGGAGAGGACCTAGATTCTCCCATGGGCTTCCTGACGGAGTGGTCGTGCCGCTTCCAGAAGGACTGATGGAAAACGTCACCTGGTACTGGATCACGTAGTTTGCCATGACCGTTGCGGGGGAGCTTGGAACAGTGTAGGTATGAGTCTGTGGGCCGCCATCGCTCCAGCCGGTATAAACGTACTGTACACCCGTACCGCCTGAGACAGTCGAATTTGCGACGAGTGTGTGAGTTGATCCCGCCACCCAAGCGAATGTCTGAGGTGTCGTTATCGGGGTTCCGTCGACAGAGGCAAAGCCAGATCCTGTCTGACTGGAGGTCACCGTAACGCTAATCGGATAACCCACGATGAACGTTATGGTGGCGGGTGGGGCCCCACCGAGTAATCCATTGCCGGCAAAGCTAGCCTGGACACTCCAAGTTCCAACGTTGTTCCCTACATTGTATGTATCGCTGAAATAGCCACTATAATCTGTTGTTGTTACTTTTTTGACGATCGTCGTGCCGTCAGGTTGTGTGTAGGTCAATGTGACGTCCATTCCAGGGAGACCAGCAGGAATAATCGATGATTGTAGGTTGCCGGAGACGCTTACGTTGCCTCCTACTACTTGGCTTGAAGGAGATACGGCGAAGTTATTGAAGACGGATCCTCCGAGGAGGCTCCGTGCGAAGGATGCAGTTATCGCGTAGTTGTTCTGCACATTTGTAAAGGTGTATCTGGTGACGTTGCCGACCTGTGTGCCGTTGACTATCACACTTGTTATGTAGTAGCCACTGTCGGCTGTTATCTGGAAGATCTGATTCGCGCCGTAGTTGACTGGGACTGTACCTGATGGGCTGATTGTTCCACCAGTTCCAGCGGAGGCAATGATAATGAAAGTTTGACTTGCAAAATTGGCGGTTATCGTGCCGGGACCATTTATCGTAGCGTTCGTTGATGCATGTAGAGGGGTCTGTATCGTTATAGAGCCTGTGGCATTGCCCCAGACTACGAACTTATGGCCCGTGTTTGCATTTGCGGATATCTGAAGTGTTCCAGCGTCGTAGTATCCAGTTCCTGATGGGCTCGTTGTTCCATAACCAGCCGGGCTGACGACGAACGACACTTGGTACTGGGTCACATAGTTACCTGTTACATTCGTGGCTCCTGTGACCGTGATGGGTGAAGCAGGACCTGTGACCGTGTTTAGTCTGAACTGTACGCCGCTTGTGTTGCTGGAAACGTTGCTGTAGCTGTATGTAACTGTGGTTCCCGAGTTGATCCACTCACCGAACGGAAGTTCACTATAGCTTTTGGTTGTGCCGTCAATTGCTACGACTGTTCCATACGCCGAGGAATCCAAGCCTACCTGGCTGAAGGTTATTTGGAATTGGGTGGCGTAGTTCGCGGTTACGGTGTCTGATGAGGTTGGAACGGTGTAAACGTGCGTCTGACTTCCTCCGTCGCTCCAACTCGTGAAATTATACTGTACTCCTGTCGCACCGGGAACCGGAGACAAAGCTTCAAGGGTGTGGGTGTCACCCGCGGTCCACGTGAACGTGTTCGGAGTGGTGTAGTTTTTGCCGTCGACGTTGACGAAGCCAGGGCCTTCTGGATTGGAGTCAATAGTGATCTGTTCGGTGTTAACGGCGAAGTTCGCCGTAACTTTGCCTGGACCATTTATGGTTGCCACGGTCGAGTTTGAGGATGGGTTAGCGAATGCTATGTTGTCTGTAGTGCTCCAAGACGTGAACTTGTAGCTGACGGTGGTTGCAGTCGCAGATATCGTGACATTCGCTCCTGCATCAAACCAACCTGTTCCAGATGGTGTCGTCGTTCCGTTGCCAAGGGGGTTAACTGCGAAGGTCACCTGGTACTGTGTCATCCATTGAGCCGTTTCGTTTATCGGGTTATTCATGGTAACTGACTGTGAAGCGCCAGTGCCCGTGTAAGAACCTGAACCCGAGCCTGCCCAACCTGTGAAATTGTACTGGATTCCCGTTCCTCCTGGTATGACTGTTGGGCCTATATTGAAAGTCGCAGATGAACTTGCATTGTACCATCCTTGACCGCTTTCGGCTCCTTGGCCGCCATTGTCGACAGTCAGGTAATACTGTGTTCCGTAGTTGCCATTTATGGTGCCATCACTGTTAGGTACCATAAACTGGGAGTCATTCTGATTGGTTGAAAGTCCTGATGTTGATGTCCAGATATATTGCGTGTCAGTGCCGACTGCGAGAGGTGAATTGAAGCTGAAGCTGTGTTGAGAACCTTCATCCCATGTGAATACCTGTGGCAACTCAGTGAAATTATAACCATTTCCATCAATCGTAACGAGGTTGCCCGTGAAGTCGTGTCCAACTCCGTTCTGGTTGAAGGTTACGGTGTGTTGAATGGCAACGAATGTGGCCGTCACCGCCACGTTTTTGTTTACGAGGATGCTTGTGGGATTCGTGGTCCCCGATAAATCGCCGCTCCAGCCAGAGAACGTCCAGTGAGGATCAGGCGAAGCGGTCAATTGAACATTGTCGTAATAATATGTTGATCCAGAAGGGACCTCCGTTACGTTGCCCCCGCCTACTATGAGTAGCGACAGAGTGTAGTCCCCGGTGAACTTGTTCACCGTGAAGTATGCTAATGCAAAGGTTCCTTCGGTTGTAACGACCTTAAGCTGGATCTTTTGACCCATGCTTAGTGTCATATTGTCAATTATTGACGCGGTGACGTTTACCTGCAACGTGTTGGGGTTTTCACTTGCTTCTGTTCGGAGTGCTCCGTCAACATAGAAACACTGATTCGAGATAAGATGAACCGTTCCCTTACCAACGTTCTGCACGTATGCTACGAGATGAGTACCCGTATACGCTACGCTCTGTATCTGTATGCCATTGCTTATGTGCCCGCCCGTGGATTTGAAGTATCCCATCACCCAGAAGTAGGACACAAGCGCGGCTATCACGGCGATAGCAATCATCAATAGCACTGCAACAACTTGTGAAACACCCTTCCCCACCTTAACAAATCTCAAAACTCTGCTACGTAAACGTGAACTCTTCATGACAACCTGTACTCCTTCCTCTCACTATCCTTGGGTCTTTCCGAAATATTTAAAGAAACGTGGAATATTCCTATAGAGGAAAGTTCTAGTTACCCCATTTTGCAAAACTCGCATTCTGTGACTCTTTTCCTGCGCAGCTATCCTCTTCGCTTGAACATTCGAAAGTCACTTCAGAGCACAGCTACGAAACTGCTAATGCCCTTTAGTCATGAAAAGTCATAGTTGCACGCGGCAGTGTTGCCTAGCGTGGTTAGAACTCTGAATATCACCAGACCCGCTGGAGGAATATAGTTGAGAGTCCAGTTGCCAGCTGTATCATTCGCCGAAATTGAGCCGTCGTTAGCCGTTTGAGGGTTGAGCATTATCGTTAGCGTCGATCCACCTGCGACCACTGAGTCGCTGGGCGAGGTCCCATTCAGATCAACGTAGACATGGTCAGTTTGTGAATCTGCGGTTTGAGTGGCGTTGATTATCCACAGTCGAGACAGAGCTGCTTCAGAGCCACCTAGATTAGTCACTTTTAGTGCAAATAGGTCTGCACAAACCGCCATGTACATTATGTTCAGATTTCCTGATTGCGAACTGGCATCCACAATCCTGATGGTGACGCCCCCTTCCGCATCTATGTAACTACTTGGAAGTGACAGAGTCATAGTGGACCAAGCGAGGTTGTTCACCACCGTCAGTCCCGTGTTGACCTGTTCTTGATTGTTGTCAAGAATTTGCACGAAACACGTGTCCCCAACGGCACCATTGAAATACGCATGAATGCTAAGACGAAGATTCGCTATCAGCGTCTTTTCGCTCGTAGTAACTCCTGTTTCAAACGTGTGATCAATATGCCCCCCTTGAAGCAGACTCTGAAGGCCAGGCGACCAAATCACAGGTATCCCGGGAAGTGCTGTCGTTTCTATTTTGACTGCTGAATTTGTCTTATCAGCGACCACTTGATTCATTTCTTGGGTTGCTTGATTGTGCCAGAGGAAGACGTTGGAAAAGAAGAAGAATAGAATGACGAGGAAAAGCACGGTTCCAACTATCTCCGCGGTGCCGCTCTGATTCTTACGCAGTCTTCTAAGCATTTCCATTTCTCCTATCCGTTCGCCGGCGAAGCATATTCTCCCTCTATCGCAGTGCCTCTAGCTGTCACAAACTTTAGATCGTAGACGGTCGCGTTGCTCCAGCCAAATTCGACTGGTGACAGTTGGGCATGTCCACCAATAGGTATCTGAGCACCATTGAAACCCGGTAGTTGTTGGCCATTTATGTAGAGGGAACTCACCGAGGTTGAGACTTTTCCAGTGTTGTAGAGCCAAACATTAATGGTAAGAGTGCCACTATTGTTTTTGAACCAGACATCCTCGATGCTGACTAATTCCATTACGGATGCGCCCCTGCCGTTTTGGTAGTCCTTTACGAAGTTTACGAAGTAGCCGAACGCTATGCTCATGCCTATGACTACTACTAGAATCATCAAGATTGTGCCGATGACGTTTGAAACTGCTTTCCTGTTTCTTGATAGCCTTCTCATGTCACGTCACCATCCAGTTTGGTGGAATCAATAGGAAGAATATGATGTATCCCACAATCATCAGCACGATAGAGTGTTTGAAGCCTCCTGCAACTCGGCGCTCACCTATCTTTCCCGCCATCAGCCCTCCAACCAACGCGGACATCAACATGGTCCTGTAGAAGAAGTTTTTCAAGTCGCTGATGCCTCCAATGCTCAAGGGGCTGAGTATCTGAGGAAGCCCCTGAAGCGGAGCGAAGAAAGACTTCACAAGGATGACTGAAGTGAACGCAAAAACAAAGAATGCTGCATAGACCACGATAATGTATGGTTTCATCTGGGAGCTCGTCTCCTTGTCCGTCTGCCTCATGTCCTCCATGAATCCAGCCGTCGCCGTGAAAACCTTGCGTATCTCGCCTCCTGAACGGCTTGCCTCCAAAACAAGTGTACAAAACCGGTTTACAATGGATGATTTGATCCTGTTTCTGAACCCTGTAAGAGCGTCCTCAAAAGACAAACCCCAAGACATTTGAACCGTGAGCTTCTTCACTTCGTCAGAAAGAGGCGGTCGGACCAACTTGTCCTCAACTACCTTTTCAATAGCTTTTATGAAGGTAACCCCTGTCTCCTGGCTTTCGCTGATTCCTCTCACTAGGACGGGCATCTGGTCTTCGATGCCGTTCATCCATTTCTGATTCAGATGTTCAAGGATCGCTGACGGAACGAGCACTATGAGAATAGAAACGAGTAACAATTCGTTGAAGAAAAGGGCGGCTGTGTCAGGTTGAAGTATGAAAAATCCGATGCCAAAACATATGGCGACGACTACGGAAACTGCAGCGGCGATTTGCCTTGTTTTCAACGGAATTTTCATGTTTCGATCACCTTTGCGGATTCATGCCATCAACTATCAAGATCATGATGCCGACTCCAGCTGGAAGGAAAACAAATGTAAGAAGGTTCAGGAGGTCCATGGGATCCATGCTTCCGACGGTGATCCCACCGCCTATGAACGACATGACTGAGAGCATTATTATGAGCATGAGTGGGCCGGCAACCATAAAAGTGATGTAAGTTTCAGCTACTAGGCCGAGGTTGTCTACGAAATGCTTCACGTTAAGCATTCTTTCACGCTTGTACTTTTCAGATTCCTCCCTCAAATATAGAGCCAAGTCCCCTCCCATATGTGAGGTCGTGACTATCCCATCCAGCAATTTTGCGAACCCCTTTGAAGGTGACTTTTCGGCTGCCTTCTTAAGAGATACATGAAGGTCGAGACCCATGAGTTGAATATCACGCATGATTCCTCCGACCTCTTTGCTGACACCGAACTCATCTCCCACCCTGCCCAAGGAACGAAAAACACTTTCAGCAGGCATCCCAGAGCTCGCCAGAACCGCCATGAAGTTTGCTATGGTGGGCAAATTTGCATCGATCTTGCCTGCTCTCGTATAGACCTCAAAACGGGGGTACAAATGAAAAACACCTATTGACGACAATGCGACCAATAGGCCCCCGACAACGGGAAAAACAATAGGATTCAAAATCTGAAAATTAGCGTTCAGGAACAATGGATAAGATACTGCAAAAATAGCTATGCCTGCGACCAGAGATACGAACATCATCAATCCAACGTAAACCCTGAAGGCTATCCCCATGCTGGCTTTGCCGAGGGTCTTTTCTAGTCCCCCGAATTTCGAGACGATGCTTGGAGGCATCATCTTTGAAAACTTCCAGAAGAAACCGACAAACCTGTTATCCAGTGGATGTCGCCTCCTTGTAGACGCGCTCTGGATCCTCGTAGTATCGCCTTATGATATCAGAAACCTCCAAATACTTTCTCACGTTCTGCGCACGCATCCAGTCGAGTACTCGCATTCTGCGCTGGATTTCTCCGTTTGCCGCTTCAGTGCTGATACCCTTTTTTTCCGCTATCCTCTCAACAAGATAGCTCCTCCCAGTGTATTCAAATGAGTCTTTCGCCGGGTTCCACTTGAAGACCTCATTCGTCAGAATCTCCTTCGACCTCGGATCCAGGCCGACTATCTCGGATGTTGTCACTGTCCTTCTCGTCGGCTTGTCAACGTGCTCAACCCGTTTTTGAATAGTGATTATATCTATTCCCGAGATCAGAGTCCTCGGAACATTCATCGGCTCCGATTCAAGCCGGTAAACTGCTGATTCCACAGATTCAGCGTGAAGAGTCGACATGCCAAGGTGGCCTGTGCTCATTGCTTGAAAAAGCGTGTAAGCTTCAGCACCCCTGACTTCGCCGACGATTATGTAATCCGGCCTCTGCCTGAGCGAGGCCTTAAGCAGTTCGAAAAGGCCTATATCAGTCGCTTCGGTGCCGAGACCTATGTGCGCCCTCGTCGTTGCGGGTATCCAGTTTTCGTGCGGGAGATTCAGCTCCGGCGTGTCTTCTATCGAAACTATTTTGAAGTCTGGCTTGATGAACATGCTCAAACAGTTGAGCATAGTTGTTTTTCCAGCTGCTATTCCTCCAGAAACCATGATAGAGACCCTGTTCTCCACTGCATACCAGAAGTATGCAGCGACCTCAGCTGAAAGGGTGTTAAAACCTATCATGTCTATAATGGTCAACGGGTCAGCTTTGAATTTCCGAATCGTAAACGTAGATCCCCTCCTCGTGATCTCCGTCCCGTACGTGAGGTTAATGCGGCTTCCCTCCGGTAGGCTGGAATCCAGCATCGGCTGCGCAATTGAAACGTGGCTGCCACACATGTAAGCCAGTCTTAACGCGTACGAGTTGAGTTCTTCTGTCGTTTCGAACCGAACGCTTGTTGGCACATACTCGTATTTTCTATGCCAAACATAGATGTTTATCCCCGTCCCATCACAGGATATGTCTTCGATTGACGGATCATGCATGAGAGGATCAATCTTTCCGAATCCAAGGTTGTCCCTAAGCATGTAATACAAGAGCTTCCCCTTAGCCTCCTTATCCAGCTTGAAATCGTAGTGGTCAAGCACTTCTTCAGCTTTCCGAACAAGGTACTCCTTGGCCGCTTCCTTCGACTCCAACTTCGATAGGTGCACATCCAGAACTTCCATCAACAAGCTTTTCAGACGTTCAAGCTGCAGAACATCATCAAGGCTGAGCTTCGGCTCTTCAACGACATAAGTCACGTTTCCACGGGAAGGATCACGCAAAATATTCGCGTACGCATACGGCTCAGTCAGCGCGTACGTCTCGATACTATTGGCATCTCTAATATTCAGCCGCGCATATTCTGGAACAGGTTGTGCCACTAACGCTTGAGGTATAGCAAGTGTATTTTCTGGAATATCGACTGCTTTCTTGCGAGAGAACAGCTTTTTCAGCGTTTCCTTAAGAGCCAACTCTGATGAATCCTCCATAAACTTGATGATCTTGCTGATTTGCGAAACAAAGAAATGGGAAACGGCTAACTGATCAAAAGATCAGTTTCCGTCGCTAGTTCATTGCTTCTAGGATCCAGGGACTGTACCCGAAGCTTCAGCAGGCGTGCCATCAACACAGACAACTCTGATGTCCACAGATGCAGGCGAAGCCCAAGCAGTATTCCATGTTGCAGTTAAGGGAGTGATGGTAGTGTTTCCTTGCGGCAGTGTTATCCCCAGTCCGGTCGAGATCTGTACTCCGTTTACATAAAGGCTGTCAACAGTGACGGTTCCTGAACCAACGTTCTGCACCCAAACATCCAGATTGCTGCCGCTCTTTGCATAACTTTGTATTTGGATTGCTTTGCCCACTTTGGTGGTTGTGCCTCCTAGGTATCCCATGACCCAGGCGTAGGCTATTAGTGAAGCCGCAACTGCAATGGCAATCATCAATAGTACTGCGATGACGTCTGAAACTCCTTTCTTGTTCCTTCTCAGACTCTTCATTCTTTCTTTCTCCTCCTCGTTGTTGTTACATTCAACTTTTGTGGGGCTTTATTTAAACAGTCAAGGAGTATTCTTATAGAACTAACCTCTGGTTCAAATCCCCCGCGTTCGACAGACTTGGCCAGCATGAAGAGTTTCAAGAGGAAAGCATTATAACAGAATACCTCACAGACTTCATTAAGGAAGACGACAAATGAAACTGCTGAAAACTGGCATTCCAGGTCTTGACGAGTTCCTGCAGGGAGGCTTGCCGCCGAGGGTTTACTTGCTGTTGGGTGCACCTGGATCTGGGAGCGAGGTGTTCGCTAGACAGGTGGCTCATTCCAGAATCAAGGAGGCCGAGGTCACCTACCTCACTGTGACCCGATCCGCTGACTCCGTCAGAGAAGACATGTCCAACTACGGCTGGCAAGTTCGATCACTCGAAGAGGCTGGGAAGTGGAGGTTTTTCAACCTGAGCCAGATGCATTCGGTGGCAGATGTTGTTACCGAAGAAATGAAGCAGCACAGAAGCGTCGTCTTGGACTCCCTATCCGAACTCATCCTCACACATAAAACCCAAGAAATAATCAACCTCCTCAACTCAATGTCAACCCAAAACAAAGAAAGCGGAACACTGCACCTAATCCTTCTAACAGAAGGGATGCAGCAACTCGAAACGGAAGTGGCAATGCAGCACTTTGCAGACGGCGTCATAGTCTTCACCATCACACGTGGAACCGAAGCTCAGGCAAGACACATCATGATCAAGAAGATAAGAGGAGCCACTGTCCCCACACGGATGCTTCCATACTCAATCGGCGAAAAAGGCTTCACAATAGAAACAGCAACAAGAATAACATGAGCACTCCGCTTGAGCAGATTTTTGATACAAGTGTCTAACCAAGACCACGTTCTAGAGCCCTGACTGCGGGAAGGATTGTTCAAAATTTAAAATAGATAATTCGAAAACATGATGGAAGTGAAACAAGAAAACATTCAGTGAAAAAAGTGAGGGCCACCCAAAGAACTTGGAAAGAGCTGTTCAATGATTGCGTACTCCTAGTATTAGTTTTTGGCACCATCGGGATAGCACTCAAGTTCACCATGTTCTTTGACAAATGGGTCTATTTCCCATCTTTCCCAAACGCCTTAGACGCTTCGTTCCTGATATTCTCAGTATTATACTTGGTCTGGAAAATCAAGCGGTAAGACATGAGCTATAGTCCAACAGCAGCATGCTGCCCAAATCAGCGCGCGCCACAAAGTCAAGCCTGAGGAGCAGCCACCCTGTCTTGTCCAAGCCTTGTTACTACACACATTACTTTTGAAACAACAAAAAAACAGCCGACTCGACTCTGAAGAGCTTTTCA
>JGI26339J46600_10000222_pt1 | contig 19697 bp, 25 predicted proteins | sample BogFormECP12_OM1_FD_46600 | JGI IMG/M metagenome (IMG submission 46600) | reverse complement strand
TAGTTTGTCTTCTGTTTTCGTGCAGATTTAAGATTTCTGTGTTTTGGAGAACCCTAGTAAGCCTATTATCCGACTTCAGTCTATGGTCATATGAGGAAAGGGAAATGACTCAACAGACACCACCTGTGCCACCACCTTCAGAAGGCAAAAAGTCAAATCCTTGGAAGATTGCAACAGTTGTTTTACTTCTGGGTATAATCGGAATGGGAATAGTTATTGGATTATTGTGGACTGGGCAAATAAAACAAACTCAACAATTTGATTATACACGGGTAAAAGTCCTGAGTGATGGTGAGCAACTGGTAAACATGAGTGGAGAGAATATTGTCTTCACGTATAATTGGATGGGTGAAAGTGCTTGGAATGGTACAGCAAGCATTCAAAACCCAATTGAAGTACAAGTTTATGGAAGTAACATTGACCGAATCTTGCCACCAATTCAAGGGGAAACATATGACGTTGCTGGTTTTGAGATAGTTGTATCTGAGGTCCATGTCGACTATGTGGTTCTTTTGGTAAAACCACTTTAACATAAACGAAATGTGAGGAATAACTTCTGAGGTTGAAACTTGGCTGATTTCAATTTGCCTTTCATTGTCTCTACTTCCATTGCTATTGTCGTGGTCATTCTAACCTATGTCGATATGAGAAGACGGCTTAAACAAGAACAGGAATTTTCTAAGTCAATGGCTGAATTGATTAATACTCTGAGAGAAGAATTGCAGTTATTCAGAAAACAGTCTTCGGTAAATCTGGACTTGGAACTGTTGAAAATTCTAACAGAGAGAGAAGAATTACAATGGAAACGAATCATGGAACTTGGTAAGGCAACGGGTTATTTTAAACATAGTAATGAAAAATAAAACAGCCTTCTAGTTTGTCCTCTGTTGCTGTGCAGATTAAAGATTTCTGTGATATAGTACTGGGTGTATTAAGGGACATGAAACGAACAATTGAAACTTCCCATTCATATTCATCACTTCTCTAGATAAAATTCAATGTAGCCACAGTTGCCACAGATATATGCTGCTGCTATCAAAGTGCTATAAAACCCCCAACTTGCGTCCATAAGCTTAACCCTCTTTTGCTGTTTGAAGTCTGTCGAACCACATTTAGGACACTTCCTGACTTCACTCATGTTTGAACACCCTCATTCTTCATCAATTCAAGAAAACAAGCTTTATGGTAAATCGTTCCAAAGTCTTCAGGTGACACTTGACCATCACCATGAAAATTCAAACGTACATCTTTCCATTTCTGCCAAGCACTTGGAAACTTACCAACCAGAATGAAATCATCATCCTTCTTGATTTCACTGTGACAATACTCACAATCAGTCATGGCCTGTCCCTTTCCTTTCACTCATTCCTAATCCCTAGTTTGTATTCCGTTGATGAGCAGATAAAAGATTTCCATGAGCATATGGATGTATGAGCTCATCTATGATATCCAAAAAACATGAAAGGCTTCTCTGAAATCTCCATCATATACATGTGTTCTGTTTCTGGAACAAAGTTGTTATGAAACGTGGAATTCTTAAGAATCCTAGATAGTATATCTCTATGGGTGTGGTTTGGTCTTGACCATTCCAAGGAAGCCATTTGCTTCTTTGAAGGCACTTCTCACAATTCTTGGATGTCTAGTGTTTCTGTTTTCAATCATTCTTCCCTTCTATTATGCAAGCATACCTAATTTGGATGGTGCTGAATACGTGTATTACTGGTCTTTCAAAGCTGATTATAGAGGTGGTTTTTTTACTCTTACCGTATGGGTCATTGTCAATCATTTTTGGTTCTTCAACTATTGGTTCAGCGATATTTTCAGCATACGGCAGGTATCCTTGATAGCTTTGGCAATGTTCACTATTCAAGCATTGGTTCTGGCATTCGGCATAGCTTCCATTCAGTTCAAAAGAAGAATTATGTTAGCTGCTCCAGTCTGCTTGAGTATTGTTGTTCTAGCACTGATGCTATACATTGGCGAGATATTATCCTATGGAATCTATCAGCTAGGCTACTATCTAGTGTTTCCCTCATTGGCTCTATTCCTCTCTGCATTCATACTAAATGAAGTGACAAAGAAACAACAAACCAAAGATTCAATATCCCTCTGAATATTCGAGGCAAACCTAGTAGCTCTGAAATCTCCATTCATTCAAAGAATAATCGACTTTGAGAACTCTGACTATTTCTCACATTTCTCTTTCAGCTTGAACAGAGCCTTCTGTATAGCATGGCCTAAAATGAAAAACTGATTGGGTTCTTGAAGAATCTCGTTATTCCAATAGTTCTAGTAGGTGAATGATACGGTAACGTTTACTACCAATGTTATTGTGGGGTCGTTGTTTCCAATCGTGAGGTACACGTTAAGGTCTGTATAAAACTGCCCAAATGATTCGACTGGAAATGCATAGTTGAAATAGCTATTTAATTGGTGGTATACGTATGGGTTTGGAGAAACTTCATAAACGTCAGTAAATGGTTCATTGTAAAGCACAGCCCAAGAAAGGTTAATCCAATAGTTTTGACTAGGTGGCTGAACAGAACCTACAACTTCAACGTTTCCCCCGAGCGGTGCATAAAAGCCCTCAGTAACATTCTGGTTAGGACTTATTGTCAGAGTCTTATTGTTGAGCCAAACCTCAGTCTTTTGAAAGTTGACAATTCTATTTAGCTCATTTACCTGACTTTGCAGATTTGTGATTTGAATGTAGCTGATGACTAATGCTCCAGCAAAACAAGCCATCAAAACAATACAGATTATTCCAAGTGCAACAGCAACATTTCTACTAACCATTTTCTTTGGTTTTGCTTCATTGACTTTAGCTTCACTCATTTTTTCATGCCTTCATCATTCTCAGTTCTTGGTTGTGTCAAATATCTGTCTAGCACGCCAGATTCATACATTAAATAGAATCCCAAAAGAACAAACAACAGGCTCAGTATGTATAATACTGAAAGTATTTCCCAATTATCATCATAAAAGAGTGCTTCGGAATAATACGTTTGTTGATAATAAAACGTGTCAATCGCAGCTAATGCACCAAAAACCAAAGTAACCAATCCAACCAGTGCTTTGAAAGTTTTCTTTTTCATTTCCCTGTTCTCCCAGTCTATCTCTAGATGTCTGTTTGCTTCAACAACTCTTATGATTTGTGCTAACACAGATGTGCGTATTTCGAAAACGACTTGAAGAAAAACTTCTATGGACTCCCTGAAATCTCCATCCATACAAGGGAAAGTAAACTCTGAAAACTCTAGCTACTTCTCATATTCCTCTTTCAGCTTGACTAGAGCCTTTGTACTGCATGGCTCAGGTTTGTTTAGAAATTGAAAGGAAAGGGGTATGTTTTGGTAGTAGTATTTTGAGGTTACGGTGATAATATCATCACTCAAACCAGACCACCCTTCCCCTTTTTTTATAAACTACAACTGCCTAAAATCCCGTCACTGTAGTGAGTTCAAGCCAAACGTTGTTAGGACTTGTCACACCGAAGTAATCACTGGAGTTGTATTCGACTGTGAAGCCCTCATTTTCTACCATGTAGGGTCCGTAATCTCCTATCGTGGTGTTGCTTGTGCTGGTCTTGTCGTTAAATTGATAGTAGATTTCAACATTATTGGCAACATATATTTGAAATTGATTGTTGGGGGTGTTTGATGGGCTGTCATTGAATAATGTCGCGTTCACAATTAGCATGTATATCTGTGCTTCTACGTGTTGAACAGTCCAGTTGTAGTTTAGAACGACCATATGACCAGCTGTAGCTTTTGAGATAGCATTTTGTGATTGTTGGAGCGTCGTGATTTGGGCTTGTAGTTTGTTTGTCTGGTAGAATGAGTATGCGAAACAGGAGAAGATTGCCACTGAAACAATGATGATGCTAATTAATAATGCCTTTTCCATGTCTCTACTCTCCTCTTCAAGCTAATCTCCTTGATATATTTCTCCTCTAATTTGTCTTCTGTTGCTGTGCCGATTAAAGATTTCTGCCATTTTCATAGTAGTGCTTGGGTCTGTGGCAGAAGAAAAAAGTTTAAGAGTTTGCCTAACAAAGCACCTTAGATAAGGCATCAAATGGACGGTACAAGTGACCTAAAAGAGAAACTTGTAAAGCTTTATGGGATATGGGTTCTTTCAGATTTCATTCTCTTGGTGCTGTCACTTCTCTATGTCTGGGCGACAGGAAGTCTTACCGACCTTCTGTCAACGTTGCTAATCGATTGGGTTTTTTGGCTGATTCCTTTTCCCTTCGACCTCTTAGCAACTTGGCAGATTGACCCGCTTTCAATAATATTTCAGCTACTCATTTTCTTTGCAATACTAATCTTCTTATTTTGGAAGGACAGAGAGGACTAGCTTTTTTTGTCCATAATTCTCTGTAACGTTTTCGGTTGTGGTGGTAATGGGAATCTTAGATGCCGACTAAGGTTTCTACTATGAGTACGAGTATGAGTAAGACAAGTCCTATGGATATGCCGCCTTTCACTTTCATTGAAACTTTCTTGTGGTCGAGATAGTCGCCGAGTCCGTCATAGAGAACTTGGACGAGAAAGGCTATTACCACGCCGTAGAGGATATAGAAGACTTCTTGGTAATTCATCATAGGCTAGTGCTTGAAATATTCGACTATTAACGTGTTTAGTTTTCCAAAAATCCCCTATTTTGCTTCTCGATCTAACCAAGGTCATTTGCTTTCAGTTTCTAGCTGTTTTTGGATATTTTCTCTGAAAGGCTCTTCAACTGTTTGGCTAATTCTTGCACAATGTCATTCTTATTTATCTCTTCAAAAATCTGAGATTGAAGTTCCTCTTCCTTTTCCTCAACATTTACGAATCCTTCCCTCCACTCATCCAGCTCATGCATAAGCCCTTTCCGTTTCCCAGAACCTACGAGCTCAATGAAGCTTGTTATGACATTGATGGATTCAGCAATCTCACTGGGAAGCTGAATATCTAGATCTATCGACCTGTTCAAATTCCTTGTAGGAGCTCGTTCGAGTATACTCTTTTCAATGTAATTCCAGAATTCTTCGGGTCCAATGGCAGCAAGAACAGCATCGATCTCAATCCTCTTGTCTCTGACTTGTGACTGCATTTCTTCTGGGAGTGCCATCAAGTGCCTCTTTGGAGCTTCCCCATCCGTTTTGTCATATTTTTCTTCCAATTTTCTCCTTGAGAGTCCGAGTCTTTCAATCATCTTCAAGTCTATCCCAATCCGAGGAATCTGATCTCCAACCTTCAAGGCTATTAGTAGACCTGAAGCATCAAAATCAGTCAACAGGAAGATGTTGCCCTGCCATTTCTGTGAAAGCCCCAAAAGCTGCTTTGCATAATCGACTGCAAAACCTCTAGAGTTTAGAATGGCTTTTCCTCTTCGAGCAGCATATGGTAGCGCGCGCGCTTTTTCAGTCATATGTTGTTTGAGGCGATAGGCATCTAGTCAATGGGTAAGGATACGCTTAACTCAAGGTTGGTACTGATGGGAAGAACAACTGACATGTTGTCAGACAGATAAGGTGGGGAATAATGAGCTCATGAAAACCTAGAAGAACATGTACCAGATAATCAGCAAATTCTGTTGTTCATACATTGATGACACATAGAAAAAGAGAGAAGGGAACTCTGCTATTATCGTCTTCTGAATAGTTTGTATTGTTTTCACTTACACAAAACTAATAAGAACCTTTGCATTATTGGTTTCCAGAAAATTTGAGGAGAAGAAAAGAAGATGCAAAGAATCAATTGCCCTATCTGTAAACAAGATGGAGTTCTACAATGGAAAGAAACCATAACTAAGGCTAAAGGAAAGATGTACCACTACAGGAAACTCTACGTGTATCATCAACACCCTCATGAGCATCCAGAAAAACCAAGATGGTGCTATCTTACTGCTGAAAACATTGAAGCTTTAGGAATTACACAAAACAACAATCCTATTACACAAAATATTCCACAAAACAGCACAAGACAAAATAACCTCAAATCAAGCCCTATTAGTCAAAATAGGAAGGAAAATAGTGATGCCTCGATAGCTCAGTCGGTAGAGCAACAGCCTTGTAAGCTGTAGGTCGCGGGTTCAATTCCCGCCCGAGGCTCCATACTTCGGGTTCAGTTCCTACAGCTATTTTTTCTATAGGTGCCTCAACAACGTCAAACAACAGAATTCAGATATATCCCTATGAACAAATTTTCAACAGGGCGGTTAACCGGCGCGCGCGAAAACCTAAAGTGACTACTTCAGCAAAGCAAAAGGAAAAAGACTAGACACATAGCCACAGACAACGTTGAACAAGAGAAGGAGAAATAGACTGGAGACATTTATGATTACACGCACGCGTCAAAAAAAGAGAGAAGAAATGCTGTACGAACAGCATGCGCTAAAACTGGGAAAATGGGAGTGCGCTTGTGAACGGACAATTTGATTGGACTTTCATGATCTTCACTTAGAAGTGATTCATGATGAAATCCCTAATAGTTCTATGATTAGCCAAAAGTTCGACAATTTTTTTTGTAGCTCTGGTTATTTGCGCATCAAACAGTCTTGTTATGACTAACGTCAACACAAACACAACTGTGCCGAATTCAAAACTTACAATAGCGTTTACATGGCCCATGTACCATATGAAAAGGAATGTAACGGTCCCACCTATCTCCCCCATGATGAAGGATCTTATGATGAAATAAAGTCTCTGCACCCACGTAGAAAACAACAGAACCTTGATCACCGCTCTTCTCTCGATATTACCTTCAACTCCACTACTTTGCTTTGTAACGCTTCCTATCTGTTGCAGTACCCTGTTTGCGTAATGGACGTCTGATAAACGCAACATCATTTTTGCATAATGAACGTCAGACAAATCCTTGGAACTAGCGCTTTCGAGCTCCAACAAAATCCTTTGTGCTATTTCGTCTATTTCAGCATCCACTCTATCTGTTTCAGCGACTTTGGTCACCATTATCCCACCCGAGCACTCCAAGCATCTTGGTTAGCAAATCATATAATATGATTTTCGTCCGCGCTGCAGCTAAGACGAGTCTTATGTCTATTCTTAATGAAACTTGCCAGGCCTCACGGTTCGTGTGCGGTAATATCAATTGATCCTTCGGTTTTCAACGCAGGCTCCGTTACACCCACTCCGTATGTGTGCGTGTGCTGCAGTCACATAGGCACATACGGACAGATAGATGCAATACCGCGCTTAACAGCAGCTTCTTATTAGGCTTGATGAATGAATCATGATTGAAGGGATTTTGTTGAGTCAGGGTTCAGCTAGACGCGTTCTTTTGATGGTGCCAACCTTAAACGAGGAGAGAGGGATAAGAAGGGTTCTAAAAGATGTGCCAAAGGATATTGATGTCTTGGTTGTGGACGGTGGCAGTACAGATGAAACCTTCGAGGTGGCAAGGCAATATCGAGTTAGAGTGATCAGACAAAAGTTCGGGAGAGGTAAGGGTTGCGGTGTAAGGACGGGGATGGAATTCTTTCTCAGCAGTGAATACGATGTTTTGTGCATGATTGATGGCGACGGAAGCAATGATCCTGAGGAGTTGCCAAAGAAGATGATTGAGGCTATGAAGGATGAAAACGCCGAGGTTGTGCTTGGTTCAAGGATCAGGGGGAAACGAGAAAAAGGCGCTATGACTCTGTTTACGGTTTTTTCCAACGTCATTGTGTCGCTGTTTCTTGGGTTGCGATTCCTAAGAGTCTTTACGGATGTGCAAACAGGCTATTGGGCATTCAACAAGAAAGCGGTTGAAACTCTTTATCCAAGGTTGAAAGCTAAGGGATTCGAGATAGAAATGGAGATGTTCGTGTCGACATTGTACGTTAAGCTGAAATGCATTGAGGTGCCCGTGGAATTCAAAAAACGATTGGGTAAGACGAAGTTCCGTCTTCTTTTACGTTTCAGAAATTTTGGCTACATGATTTATTACTGGCTGCGTTCTTTCTTTTAGTGCGCTATTCTTGCTCCAAAAACCGAAACAGAAGCCAGTATTAGCGCGTGCTAGAGTGGCCTGCGCGGTTCTTGTTGGTTAAAGAAAAAATCGGGTATTTGCGTTTTCTGAATAGTTGTATTCCTTCTATTGTCGTGATGTATTGGAATCCTGCTAGGATTAGTGTTGTTGATTCTTTGACGTTAGTTGCTGTTTTGCATGTCCATTCGTCGTCGTTGAGGTTCATTAAGTGCATGTATTTCTGCGTGGTCTCAAGCGCGCGCTAATATAGATAGCATTTTACTTATTAAGCTCTAGTAACATTACTTTACATGGGTTTTTGTTATGAGTAAAGATGAAATAGAGGGTAAAGCAAAGCAAATTAAAGGAAAAGCCCGTGAAGAAGTAGGTAAAATAAGGGGAAACAGGAAAGAACAGTTGAAAGGCAAAGTCGAACAAGCCAAAGGAAAAGTCAAAGAAGACATCGGTAAAGCAAAAAGAGAACTGGAATAATAGTCAGTTTCTAAACACCCGCTCTGAGAATAACTATGTTGAGTCTTCACATTCAAACGCGCGTCATATGTGTTAAGAGCAGGGGGTGATTGAACCAAATGAGATTTTTGCATAATAACAAAGGTGGTTTAGGTGGATGGCTGTTGTCTGCTATTGTAGTAGTAGTGTTGATAATAGTTCTTGTCGTTGTTCTGAGAATACTTCTTCACATAATATAAGGCAAGACGAAGCGCGCGCGAATACTTTCGCATCTCGTTGCTTTCATTTGGGCGGAAGGTCACTGGCGGATCCAGGTGAAGAAGTCGCCTGGAACCTGTCCACATTCTGCCTGATGACTGCATAGGCCTTTTCTGCGTCCGCGTTGGGCAAGTCGTTTAAAGACAGCGGTTCCCCTCCGAACCTCAACGTTAGCTTGATGGTTGAACGCATTATTCCCTTATCCAACACTACATTTGCGATGTCCCTATAATTATAATCGGTGTAATCCTTCTTCAACCCAAGCGCGTGCGGATGCCGCAGAATTATCCGCTCATTCGTAATGACCACAGAGTCGATGTTGATCTTAGGATGATAGATCTTCTGCGGAATGTACAACTCAACCTTCTCGTTTGGACCAAGTAGGTTTTTCAAATCATCAGGGGCAGACATAACTATCAACCAATTATACGAGATTCTATCGATATTTGCCTTTTGGCTCGCGCGGGCTGCTGAAAATCAATGATGCTTCCGTTCAGATGAGAAAAAAGGTTTATGGGGCGCGCGCTTCCTGCTTCTTCCTCAATTTTGCCTTTCACATGTTCTACCTTGCCTTTAGTCTGCCCTCTTTTGCTGCCTTTCATTTTGCCTGCCTCTTCACGAATCTTACCTTTTGATTTCTCGATTTTACCCTTTGCCTCTTCTTCGCTCATTAAAAACCCTCAAAAATAGAGCGCGCGAAATTTACTAGCAGTTAGAGTCTACAGAAAAAGAAAGCGTTGAGACAAAACAACAGAATAATCTCCCAGGGGTGTCCCTACAACTGCTCTACTTTTTTTATATTCTAAAGAATTAAGAGTTCACACACGTGCGTGATTTTCAGCGTGCGCTACGTTTAGGAAACCTTTTTCAAGCGTTTATGAGCTTTTGCTTTTGTCCCTGTTTTGCGCTTGAACCCCACTAGGAGCGCGGCCAAAACCGTCATGGAGGCAAGATAAGGCGTAAAGTTCCTGGTGCTGTTGGTTTCCGTTATTGAAAACGAGGTCCCGCCTACGGTAACCGGAGCGGGCGCTTGTTTGAATTCAATTACTGTTATCTGAGTCTGTGTTGACGGAAGGCATATCACACCTAGCAGCCCGCCGGGGCCTGGAACGTAGCTGTTTCCATGTGCCAACGCGTCACTAACAATGGCCAGACTAGTGGCTGACGGTGAAGATCCGTTCCACCAACCGACACCGCCCATTTTGACGAAGTACCATATCGCGTTTTGAATGTCCATCATGCCTCCTTGCTTGTGATTTAAAATATAGTTGACCATGTCCCATCTCTGACTTGAAAGGTTTGCAGGCGGGGTAACGCTCGAGTACAACAAGACTTGAATGTTGGAGCCTCTAATAGCCGTGTATCGCCTATCAACACACCAGTCAGCGTACACTCCATTCGCGACGTCGTAGCCCACCGGGACATTGCTGAGACTGGCCACATAGTAAGATGCAGTTCCATTCATCACCGTCATGTTAACAGCCACAGAAGGCAGTTTTAGCGCGATGGAAGCTTTTGCCGTTGACAAGAACATTCCTGAAGACACTACAAAAACAATCAGAATGGAGAGCAAGAGCGTGCCTTTCATCCCGTCTTATCCTCTCATGAAGATATGCTGAACACGTTCTCATATACTTAGTTTCACAATTCTATAGAAGATAGTTCTATGGACGCGCGCTACATGGCGAGCGCATTTTGATATATTGAAGGCCTCGGAATCTCGTTTAAGCGCTAGAAATATACGATCCAACTTATGAAGAACATGCGAAGCACGCCAATTGCAAAGGAATTAGCCTGTGATAAGTGCGGAAAGATGCTCCCAGAATCTGAGATTATTCAAATGTCCAGGCAAGACCTATGTGAACGATGCTTCCGGCAGTTAGTCAGCGCGCGACAATCTTGACAGTGCTCATTTTCACCCGCGCTTAACAGTATCAATGCACGAAAACGCTTATTAGTTTTACAGCTCATCTCAAAATCAGTAAGGATGGAGTGCAAACATGTCTAGTGATACTGAAGTTTTGAGGATTGACGAACCTCACTTCGCAGTTAGACTCTACGAGAGTAGTCTCAGAATAGACTTGAAGGGGAGCGTCAAGAGTGAGATTGTGGATGCACTTGAAAACAAGCCTGTTTTGAGAGAGAGCATTGGAAATATACTTGCGGTGTTTGTTCCATTACATGTTAAGCTGAGCGACATAGATTCCGCACAAATGGACAAAAAAGGAAAAATCACCATAAAGTTGCCTCTTCATAGAGATGTTGTCATCCAACTCAAACCGGAAAATGCAAAGAAGCTTGTGGACAAGCTTAATCAGCTGGCTCCAGGAAACAAAGAGAAAGCACGTGAACAAATCTTTAGCGAACAGAAATCTCAAAAAATTGAAAATGCTCAACGCGAATATGACCGAGAAGTATTGTCGTCTCCGACCGGTGGCGCCCAATTCCCTATGTCTTCACCTCCTGGCGTCCGCAGAAAAGAGAAAAAGACGGAAAAGCAGGAGGAAAAGCGCTAGCACACTAGCGGAAGAAGCACGCGCAAGTCTGGGGAACTTCAAGCGCGCGCTTGCGTGAAGGCTCTGGGGAAATTTAGCACTGGCGCGCTAAGTGGGTTCATTTTATAAAATTCGTCTTTTCAGTTGACATGTTTAGCGCGCGCCTAAAAGACATGGGCTTTCTTGCTGCTTGTGGTAAAGAAAGACTCCCATTTAATTTGTTGCAGACGGAATATGAACAATTAACGGACCCAAGTCGAGTCTTTGGCGCACTGCTGCAATTGGAGTTGTAACAACCATGATGGCAGAAGATTACTCTGAGAAATCTATAAGTATGGAAAAGATGAAGAAGTCTATCGATTCCTCCGATGAGGTGGACGATGTCTCGTTTATTTGCAACTGCCCCGCCATAAGTGGGGTGAGGTCTGAAGCATGAGTGAGGAGACTACGAACCCGACTGAGGCACCGACGGGCGGTTTTAATCTGCCCAGATCGGTGATAAAGTGGGTAGCAGCGGGCTTGGTTCTAACCTCCGCCGTTGTTATCATTATCTCGTTATATTCAGGCGTGAAGTTCTCGGACTTTGCACGTATCGGTTACTTGGCATTCGGCCTAGCAGCTGCTACATCTGTGGCCAGGCTCCTCGTCCAGATCGTGCGGTTCAGAGTGATAACGGTAGGCTTGGCGGATGACCCAAAAATGGATTTGAGTGGCTTGGCGCTCACCAGAGTAAGCAGCGAGTTCATCTCGATGTCGACCCCCGCAGCGAGCACGGGCGTCTTTCTACGCACTGCCTGGCTGTCGAAGAAGGGAGTGACCGGAGGCAAGGCGCTCTGGATTGGCTATTTTGAGGTACTCATCGAGGTATATGTTGGTGTTGGTCTCGGAATTGCCGCAGCCGCATACGCCTTCTTGAAGGGCGCGGTCGTCCTGGGGTCAACGATTGCTGTGATTGCGCTGATCGTAATTATTGGGTACACGATCGTTTTCATAATTCCGGCTAGGAGGGCCATCAAGGTTCCTCATTTTGTTTTCACGATTGCGAAGTATCTGGTAGGTGGCCCAAGAGCTACAGCTCTCTATCTTCACGCTGTCGTCGGCTCTCTGAATTTTTCAGTTTCCGCGCGCGCAATTCTAACGAGAGGTAAACTACCTGTAGCGCTAAAGGCTGTTGTTCTGACCATCGTTGAGGATTTGTTGGACGGTGCGGCTCTCTGGCTTGTGCTGAACGCCGCAGGCTTGAAGATCGACCTGCTCTCCTCAACCATTGCAGTCTTCGGTGTGGACACCATCGGTCAACTTCCGATATCCATCGGTGGCGCTGGACTCATGGAGTTCACCATGAAGGGCTACCTGACTGCAATCTATGGCGCGAGCTTCTCCTCGTGGGCGTCCATCGTAATATGGAGAGTCGCCTCTTATCAAGTCCTACTAGCGACAACTGGTATCGTGTTTCTTTTCTTCGCGCTCAGGAAACCGAAGCATGCCGAGAAGCCACGTGAAGCGGAGCATCAGAAGGATGCCAAGGGATTCTTGCAAGATGGGGGTTAGAAAGCGCGCTCGCAACGAGCAGGAATCATCTAGAACGCGTGGTTTCCAGAGAGGCTGATCATTACGAGGGCGTCCTTGAAGGTCATCATGAAGCCAATCATCCGGGTGCAGGCAATCGGGTCCACTTCTCAAATGTTCGCAAAGTACTTCAGAATGTAGCAAGGAGCCAAGCATAGAGGGTAGTCTACGAATCAACATTGCAGCATGCGCGCAATCCAATATCCTGGCGCTGCCAAAATGCTGAAATAGTTGCGTTGTTTGTATTCTCTGTGGCATACTTTGCTATTGGTGCTGTACTAAACCTATAGAGGCTAGTGTTGAATGAAAATCAATAGAACGAATTTGATTCGTGTTTCTGCGGTTGGTCTTTCTAAGACCATCGCCCGTTCATCCACCAAGAACAAGTGCAAGGCTGGTCGTTGAATTCATTGCCAGCAGCTTCAGGAACGGAAGACTTTGCAACCACGTTTGCAAATGCGGTGCACGGTGGACTGGATAAGGTTCTAGGTCAGAGCGGGGCGGCGGCGGTCTTAACTCACATGAAGATGACTAGTAATCTTCCCGACCCAGCTGAATTCCATAAGAAGCTGCTCACACTTTTCGGCAAAGAAGCAACACTTTCGCTGGAAAGAGCGATAGTTAGGGATCTTGTGACGAGGCTCAAGTGGGCCCTAGACCTTTTGAGTATAGAAGGACCATTCGATTTCAACACGGCCATGCTCAAGATAAAGAAGGGTATGAAAGCATGACGACTAGAAAAAGCCCAGGATCGAAACCCCTTGTTCAGGCGGATAGCCAAGGGAGTACTGCTGGTTCTGGTGCAGATGATCTGGCGGAGACACGGATAGCTGCTGTACTTGGTTTGAAGCAATTCACGCAGCGACCCGTCAGAACCTTACTCGTCAAGGGTCTCGCAGGTACTGGCAAGACAACAATCGCCCTTGAAATTCTCAAGGCAGCAGGCAAAGGGAAAGGCGCGTACATATCCTCAAGAGTTCCAAAAGAACTCCTTGAAATGCAGATACCAGCCATGCAGAAGACCTTACAGAATCAAGAGTTCTACGACATTAGGCTCGAGGACGCGACAACAGCACTGGATTTTGTGATCCAACTGACGGGGCCCAAGAAAGTCAAAACCATTGTGTTTGATAGTTGGGATGGCCTCGCAAAGGAATTGGACCAGAAGGAAAGGTTACGAGCCGAGAAGACTATGATGGCCCTTGCAAATAATTCCGGCGCCCAACTTGTCTTCGTTAGCGAGGAACCCGGCGCCACGACCATAGACTATCTCGTCGATGGTATCCTCGAGTTGGTGAGGGTTGAAGAACAAGACCGTGCGGTACGAGAATTCATCATACACAAATTGCGTGGGACAAAGATACCCCAACACAAGTATCTCTTTACACTTCTAGAAGGAAAATTCACTTTCTTCGGACCCTACGCCATTCCCGATTACTCGAAGGTGGGCAAGTTTGTTCGAAGGCCTGACATCGATGGATCCTATTCTTTCGGGAGTGGGGCTTTGGATAGACTGTTTGGAGGCATAATTCCTGGGAGCACCCTGGCTATCGAATATGATGAGAATGTTCCCTACCCTGCGCTCAGAACAATCGAGCTGCCTCCCATCATCAACTTTCTGTCAATGGGAAGGAGTGCGATCCTTCTCCCATTACCAGGCGCAAATGACGAGCGAACGAATTCGATTCTGACCAAAACGCTTGGCGAGAGTGTTGTAAGCGACCGACTTCGCATTCTCAACGTAGTCAGAACTAGCGACCTTGAGACCACGCAAATGCTGAAAAATGTCACGCCTAATGAAATCCATGAAATGGTAACTAGAGAGACGACAACATTGCGGGAGAAATCGAAGGACCAGTCCGTGTTACTCGTAAAATCCGTGAGTGCTCTGGAGAACTTGTTCGCTTCGGATTTGGATTCACTGCTCGAAGTGACCTCCCAAGAGATAATCACCCTCGCACAGTCGCATGATGCGCACATTCTCTTTTTGGCAAAGGATTCGCCTATCCGGCCGCGCATCCTCTCGATGAGTTCCAGTTACGCAAAATTGTTCGTCAGAGATGGCACCGTTCTGATGTTTGGCGTGAAGCCTCACACTGGGATTTACGTATTACAACACCTTGAGGATCCCACTTCTCCATCACTAACCCAAATGGTGTGATCCGCTTTCGCATCTACATATCATATTGCTTAGGTACCAAGCCTGATTTCGTGCATAAACGGTCTGTTCCTCGCCACCACTCAAGCTAAGATACAGAACTTTTGAATCTCATTGCTTTTCTGATTTCTTCTCAATTTTTACTGCCACTAAATATTCTGAGTATTTTGGGTACCAAGTCATTTAGTATGATTTTTGCCTGCTTTGCAGTTAAGACGATTCTTATGTCTATTCTGTAATGCGACTTGCCAGTCCTTAAGGTTCTTGTGCGGTAATCATCGATTGATCCTTCGGTTTTCAATCCCTTCAATGATCTCTCCAGAAAGTATGAGACAAAAACAGGAACGAACCGTTCAAAGATAGGGAATAATCTAATGAAAATTGGCATTAAACGTATAAGAATTGGAAGAAACCTGACAAGAATTGGGAGGAATAGTTCAAGGTTTGGTTTCATAACGTCATCGATTTCGTGTCTCGGGGTCTACTTCTTTCTGGTTATGTGCAGCTTTATTGCAACATCAACTGTAACGCCTTTTTCATGACTTTCCACGTTAAAATGCCAATCTTTTGATTCAACATTCACGTTCTTTGCAATACTAGCCACGTTTTTCCTGAAGTCGCCAGCTGCTTTCCTAATCTGGTCTATTTTGCCTATAGACTCATCAACTACGTCTTCCTCTTCTATTTTTTTATCTACCATATCCTTTCAACCCTGCTTCTTGATCCTTTCACTGTGCGGCTGCTCAGTATTTTTAGCGCTTCGTATTTAAACTTGTACTTGCATAAGGTGCAGCAACATCTGTCAACAGCTGATTCAGAAGAAGAGTATTTCCTGATTGAAGATGAAGAGAGAGCGCGCTAAAAGCTGGATATACGTAGTACTGACTGAACCGCAAAAAAATACTCCAAAACCTAATCGTCCTGTATTTTAGCATACATAACAGGGCACAGGGCTTCCATAAGTGCAGTCTTCTGGTGGGGGCCGCGCGTGCTGCCAGTTTTCAAGGGGCGGCCTTTTCACGGTGTTGGGTTCAGAATTTTACTCGCTTGTAAAAGATGCCTTTTGCCACTTCGCCTAGGATGATGTAGAGTACCACGATTATCGACATCAAAAGAAGAATCAAGAGGGGTGGCTGAGCAAATCCGAATAGGTTGCCGAGCGGAGTGAAGGGGAAGATAAGTGTGGCACCAACAATCACTATTGTGGTTAACAGCAGATATTTCCCAGGAAAACTTTTGAAGAAAGGTCTTCGGCTGCGAATAACTAGCACAATTAAACTCGCTGAAACAACCGACTCCACGAACCAGCCGGTTCTAAATAGGGTCATCGGGCTTTTCAAAACAAGAAGGAGTACTCCAAAGGCGAGATAATCAAACACCGAACTTAGAATCCCAAAAACTATCATGAAATTGCGGATGAAGGTGACGTCCCAGCGACGGGGCTGTTCAACCATTTCACTATCCACATTGTCCGTGGCGATGGTTGTCTCTGGAAAATCTGTCATCAGATTGGTGAGCAATATCTGTCTGGGAAGCAGGGGAAGAAATGACAGAAAGAGTGATGCCCCTGCCATGCTGAACATGTTTCCGAAATTGGCGCTTGTTGCCATGAACACGTACTTGAGAGTATTGGCAAAGGTTTTCCTTCCCTCTTTCACTCCATTTGCGAGCACGCCCAAGTCTTTTTCAAGGAGAACGATGTCAGCGGATTCTTTGGCAACATCCACAGCGCTCTCAACTGAGAGACCAACATCAGCGGCGTGGAGAGCTGAGGCATCGTTGATTCCATCGCCCAAGTATCCCACCACGTTTCCGGCTTTCTTGAGCGCAAGAATGATCCGTTCCTTCTGGTTTGGCTCAACCTCTGCGAACACGTCAACTTCATTCGCCTGTCCAAGCAAGGCTTCATCACTCAACATACGAAGATCCGACCCCGAGAGAATTTTTGGAGTTGGGAACCCGACCTGCTGACTGAGGCTGGCCGCAACCAATCCATTGTCTCCGGTTACAATCTTCAGCGATATGCCAAGGTGTTTCAACTCTTCAATCGTCTCGGCAATTTTAGGCTTGGCGGGATCAAAAAGAACAAGGAATCCCAAGAAAGTCATGTCGACTTCACTATCTTTAGTAATGAGTTTATCAGATCCAATATCTCTGTAAGCGATCCCTAGGACGCGAAAACCCTTGCTACTGAACTCTTCGAAGCGTTCTTGAATCTGTTGTTGTACCCCAGCGATTTCCACGATCGTTCCTTCCGAAGTTTCGACTCGGGTGCACACATCAAGCACATTCTGCAATGCACCTTTAACAACCATCAGATTCTTGTCGTTCTTCGATACCAGGATACTTAGTCGTTTTCGAATAAAATCGTACGGTACCTCATCCAGCTTTTGGTAACCTGACAAGTCAAGATGGTTTGCGCGAATCGCTTCGTCGATTGGATTTGTGAATCCTGTCTGGTAAGAAGCGTTGAGAAAGGCGTAGAGTAGCGCTTTCTCGTTTGGGTTTCCGTTAAAATCAAGGATGGACTGTATTTTTATCTTGCCTTCCGTGAGGGTGCCGGTCTTGTCGGAACAGAGAACGTTCATGCTGCCGAAGTTTTCAATGGATGCGAGCCGTTTAACAATCACTTTCTGGGTTGCCATTTTCCTAGCTCCGTGAGCCAGGTTGATGCTGATAATTGCAGGCAGCAGTTGCGGGGTCAGTCCAACAGCGAGTGCTAAAGAGAAAAGAAGGGAGTCCAGTACTGGACGCGCAAAATACACGTTTATGGCGAAGGTAGCGACCACCAACACCAGCGTCACTTCCATAAGGAGATACCCGAAATGTCGGATTCCATGTTCAAACTCAGTTTCTGGCGGCCTGAGTTTCAACCGCTCCGAGACTTTGCCGAACTCCGTTTTTGAACCGGTTCCTGTAACCACAGCCTGTGCGCTGCCGCTGATCACATTTGTTCCCATGAAAAGACTATTTGTCCGCTGACTGAGCGATGTTCTTGGTGGCAGAATCCCGGCAGTTTTCTCAGCAGGATAAGTTTCTCCCGTCAAAGATGCTTCGTTTACGAAGAGATCCTTTGATTCTAGAATTATCGAGTCTCCGGGGATCAGGTCTCCAGCGCTGAGGATGATGACATCGCCTGGCACAATTTTTTCGGCGGGTATTTCCTCTTGATTTCCATTGCGAAGTACCGTTGCTTTGGTCTGGACGATCGCTAGTAGCTTTTCGACGGCATTGCTTGCACCTCGCTCCTGCCAGAAGCCAAGGAGGCTGCTTATGAGTATAATCGCTAGGATGATGAGAGCGTTCACGGGATCGCCGAGGAAGAATGATAATCCCCCTGCAAAGATGAGAATGAGGATAAGTGGACTCTTAAATTGAGTTAGCAGGAGCGTAAGTGCGTTTGATCTTTTCTTGGGCTTCAGAAGATTGGCGCCACATTGCGTGAGTCGTTTTCCAGCTTCTTCGTCAGTCAAGCCCTTCGGTGTCGTCTTAAGTCGTTCGAGAAGTTCAGAAGCGGGGACGCTCCAGAATGTTGGTTGATTTAAGCTATCCTGATTACTCAGAGAAACCGCCTGATAATCGTTCTTCTCATTTTGTCCCGAAGGACTAATTGACGACGGGCTATAAAAAATGTGACTGATCCATCAGTTGAGCTATCCCGTCACATGATTTGTTGTGCGCGCGCAAAATCATATAAGCAAAAAAGCTGTTCTGCTATAATGGCTTAATTGAATTTCAGGAGAGACTCACTTGGCGATTATTGCAGTTTCGGACTTGCATCTGGGATTCGATACCTCCGACAAGGCTGCGTTTATCCGCTTCCTCGGAAAACTTCAATCCGACCCCAGCGTTACAGATCTGGTCCTTCTCGGCGACATCGTGGACATGTGGAGACGAGATTCCTCAGGCGTTTTCCTCGAGAACCATGATGTTCTCGACCTGATCATCGACCTGCAGAAAAAGATGCGCGTCTATTACGTCGCAGGAAACCATGATTTCCATGTCCTCAAGCTGCAAGGCCATGGATACCCCATGAACTTCCTCGGTGATCTCACGCTTCAGCAAGACGGTCTGAATTGCAGGTTTGTTCACGGCTGGGAGTTCGACGAGATGCAAAGAGAGCACTTCATGGAATCGCTCTGCCACTCAATGTCTGACCATAAGGGCGACCGCGACGCTAACCTCTGGGCAGCTCTTACTAGATACGATAGTGACCTTAACCGCTTTTTCTCCGCGATAGCACACGGGGGTGGAAAACGCCGAACCGCTGAGATGCTGCAGCTCGATCCACAGGACAGACTAAAAGAAACCCTGAAGGGCGTGGAAAGGAAAGCCCGTTCCACAGTTCAGCCGGGAGAAGTTCTTATCTTCGGGCATACCCACAGACCATTCCTGAACAAGGCAGAGAACCTCGCAAATACCGGCTCATGGGTTACAACCACGCCCATCCATAATACCTTTGTGCGGCTAGAAGGTGGCAAACCCAAGCTATTCGTTTTCGAAGGAACCGAGATTACCGAAAGAGCCGACATCTAGCAACGAGCACTTCAATTTTGCCTTGCTAACTCTCCCAGAGGATCCCATGGTGGAAGAACGACACGTTCGGTGCAAAGAACACTCAAGAGCTCTGCGCGCACGGTGGTCGTCGTCGTGGTCGTCCGTCTTTTAAGAGATCCGTCCGTGTTGGTTGGGGTAAAGTTTTATCCCAAACCCTAAATAGACGAAATTCTGAACACGATTATGGGGATCCGATGAAGAACCCTGATTTGTGCAGCACGCGCGATTTGT
>JGI26339J46600_10000221_pt1 | contig 19837 bp, 24 predicted proteins | sample BogFormECP12_OM1_FD_46600 | JGI IMG/M metagenome (IMG submission 46600) | reverse complement strand
TCGGGACAGAGCTCGGGACAGAGTTCGGGACAGAGTTCGGGACAAAGTTCGGAAATCGTAGCTGCAAACGGCCAATACATTCTCGTCCGCCGCGCCGCCTACGACGCCCTGGGCGGGCACGCCGCAGTGGCCTCGGAAATACTTGAGGACGTGGCGCTGGCCCGACTTTTCTGCAGCGCCGGCCTGCGTGTGTACTTCCGTTATGGCGGAGACGCCGTGCGCACACGCATGTACCGCAACTGGGCTCAGCTTCGCGAAGGATGGACGAAAAATCTTGCGCTGTTGTTCCCTCAACCGGAACGGCTGGCGCTCCAAAGTTTGTTTTTGTGGTTCATGGCATGGGCGACGCTTGCCATAGCCGCTTCTGGCGCAGCCAGCCAGCACTTCGTGAGGATTGGGTTCGCCGCCTTCTGGCTGTTGGTATATCGGCGAATTCGCGTCGCGCATTTTGCAACCGCCAATAACCTGGTTGCCATGGCTTTCGGTCTGCCGATATTCGCCTATCTGCTGCTGCGCTCGGAGAAGGCCCACGCCAATGGCCAAGTATTATGGAAGGGCCGTGCCTACAGTACCGGCGCGCCAGGTAGAAGTAAGCCTGCCGAAATGCAAGCTGCAAAACCGATTCCAAGAATTGAGAATCAAGGATTGAAAACTGAGAGCTGAGAGCTGAAAGCTGTCTCTATGGTCTATCTCACACGCAAAGCGGAATTTTCCGCAGCGCACTTCTATCACAATCCGGAATTCACTCCGGAGGAGAACCAGCGCGTCTTCGGCAAGTGCAACAACCCCAACGGGCACGGGCACAACTACACCCTGGAAGTGACCGTGAAGGGCGCCGTCGATCCGAAGTCGGGATTCGTCGTTGACCTGAAGCAATTGAAGGACGTCATGAGCAGGGAAGTGCTCGACGCGCTCGACCATCGCTTCCTGAACAAGGAAGTGCCTGAGTTTCTTACCAGAATTCCGACGACCGAGAACCTCGCCATCGCCATCTGGCAGCGCCTCGCGCCGAAACTCAACGCGGCGCAGTTGCATCGCGTGCGCGTCTACGAAACGCCCGACCTGTTCGTCGATTTTTACGGCGAAGATTTCCCTGGGGAAGCATGAAGACGAGAAGCATGAAGGCGCATCTGACCCGCCGTTATATGTTTTCGGCGTCGCACCGGTTGCATAGCGACGAGATGTCGGAGGAAGAAAACCGCGCGACCTACGGCAAGTGCAATAATCCTTATGGACATGGACACAACTACACGGTCGAGGTCACCGTCAGTGGACCGGTCGATGACCACACCGGTATGGTCTGCAATCTCGTCGATCTCGATGGCTTCGTGCACACCCAGATCCTCGAACGCTACGACCACCAGAATCTGAACCTGCTTTCAGAATTCGCGAAGCAGGTTCCGACCACGGAAAACCTGTGCATCGCGATCTACGAAATTGTGAAGCGCGGCTTCCACAAGGCGCATCTAGAAAAGATACGAATTGAAGAGACGATGATGAATTCGTTTGAATACGCGGGAGAAGATAGTCGTTAGTCGCTGGTCGTTGGTCGTTCCTGGATGCAGTTTGCCAACGACCATCGACTAACGACGGACGACTAACGACCAGGAACCTATGAAATCGACTAGTGAATCGAACACCCTGACCAGCGCCAGTTATGAAGAACTGGTGCGCGAAATGCTTGTCCGCCTCGGCGAAGATCCCGATCGCGAAGGCCTTTCGCGCACACCCGCGCGCGTGCACCAAGCCATGCAATTTCTCGTCAAGGGCTACAAGGACGACCCTGAAACGCTCTTGCGCAAGGCGCTGTTCACGGTCAGCTACGACGAGATGGTGATCGTGAAAGACATCGAAATGTTCAGCCTGTGCGAGCACCACCTTCTGCCGTTCTTTGGCAAGGTGCACGTCGCCTATATCCCAAACGGAAAAGTCATCGGCCTGAGCAAAATACCGCGCCTTATCGAAATGTTCTCGCGCCGTTTGCAGATCCAGGAGCGCCTGACCACACAAATTGCCGAGGCGATCCAGAACACCGTCGAGCCCCAGGGCGTCGGCGTGGTCATCGAGGCCCGCCATCTGTGCATGATGATGCGTGGCGTCGAGAAGCAGCATTCGTCGGCGGTAACGTCGTCCATGCTCGGCTGCTTCCGCAACGAAGAAGAAACACGAACCGAATTCCTCTCGCTGATCCGCCAACACACCAATGTCGTCTGATTTGAAAGCCTGCTCGTGTGGGGACGGGCAATGCCTGCGTAGGGACAGCCGCCCTCGGCTGTCCAAGCCGAGCGCACCGGGGGCGGAGTAGCTCGGCAGTGGCCTGCGGTTGCACAAACTCTGGGCTAGTAGCGCTATTGCCGAACTGTGAACTCCCTCCTCGAAACATCTCTGAGCTTGGAATAAGCTGAAAAATACCGCATGCCAAAACACAAAACCACGCTGCGCGAACCCATGCTCGCCGGCCGCCTCGCTCTGATCACCGGCGCCAACCGCGGCATCGGTCTCGCCATCGCCCGCGCCCTGGCGCGTGAAGGATGCCATCTGATCATCACCGGCCGCGACGAGCGTGCCTTGGCCAGGGCGCGCACTGAACTGGAGCAGCTAAAAGTTCAGGTGCTGGCGCAGTCCTGCGATGTTCGCAGTCCCGACTCGGTCGATTACCTCTTCGCGCTCGTCCGCGGATTGCACAAGCCCCTCGATATCCTCATCAACAACGCGGGCATTGGACATCCCCATCGCACCGTCAGCGAGTTGCCTTACCCCACCTGGATGGAAGTGGTGGACACCAATCTCAACGGCTTGTTCCTGATGACGCAGGCGGCACTCGCCGTGATGAAACGCGGCAGCACGATCGTGAACAATCTCTCAATCGCCGCCGAGCGCGCTTTCCCGGGGTCGGCAGCCTACAATGCGTCGAAGCATGGAGCCCTCGGCTTCACCAACACATTGCGGGAAGAGTTGCGGCCAAAAGGCATTCGCGTAATCGCCCTCATGCCCGGCGCAACCGATACCGCGCTCTGGGACACGTTGTGGCCCAAGGCGCCAAGGCGCAAAATGATGTCCGTCGAGACCGTCGCCCGCACGGTGGTCAACGCACTGCTCTTGCCCGAAAACGCGACCGTGGAAAAAGTCGTAGTGATGCCCTCAAGCGGCGCGCTGTAGCGTCTGTAGGCGAAGTAGCGCCGGCATCTTGCCGGCTGTCCCGAGGGCGTCTCGCTCTCGGTGCGTCGGGCGGGAACGCCCGACGAATAGCCGCCGAGACGGCGGCGTTACAGTTGAGGAACTTCGGGCCGAAAACTGGCAAGCCGCAACGTCAGTGCTGGAGTGCGCATCCAATCTGTGGATCAGGCGAGTTCGCGAACGACGAAGGACCAACCACCGAGAAAAAGACCATGTCATTGCTCGATTACTTCAAATCGCTGAAAGCGCCCGAGCACCGCCTGGCGTGGGCCGTAGCCATCGCCGCCGACGTGCTCCAGATCGCCGCGTTTCCACTCTTCGTCGAGGGTGCGATGTCCCCCGCAGACTCGGTGCTCGACCTGATTGTCGCCTTTGTGATGATTCGCCTGCTCGGATGGCATTGGGCTTTCTTGCCGACGGCGGCGGCGAAACTTATTCCCGCCGCGGATCTTTTTCCCACCTGGACCGCCGCCGTATGGTTCGTCACCCGCCAAAGGCTGAGTGCCAACCCCGAGGACAGTTACAATTCTGATTCCAATTCCAGTTCCAATTCCAAAGACCCGGAGATTCTGCCTCCCGGTCCCGCTCCAGAACCACGCCGCCGATGACTAAAAACTGACAACTGATAACTGACAACTGAGAGCTGCCTACCACGTCCCATACCGGTATCGGTGCGGTCGTTCCCGGAATACGTTGACCATGACCACGCCCGCGACGAAGCCTCCCACATGCGCCCAGAAAGCGATCCCGCCCGAAGTCTGGCTGGTTTCGGCGATCGCGGTAGCCGTGCCGCTCAGAAAATTTCCCACGAACCAGTAGCCGAGCATCAACCACGCCGGAACGTGAAATAGAAATATCGGCGGAAACCAGATCAGCACTCGCGCCCGCGGATACAGGATGAAGTACGCGCCCATCACCCCCGCAATCGCGCCGCTCGCGCCAACGCTGGGGACGCGCGAGCCCTGGTTCAGCAGAATGTGCGTGACGCCGGCCGCCACTCCGCTGATCAGGTAAAACACCAGATACGTGAAGTGCCCGAGGTAGTCTTCGATGTTGTCGCCGAAGATCCACAGGAAGAGCATGTTTCCAGCCACGTGTAAGAATGAAGCGTGCAGAAACATCGAGGTAAACAACGGCAAAATAGCTGTGGCCACCGGATCGTAGGAGTGTCCAGTGAGCACGGCCAGGGTGTGGCGGGGAACCACGCCAAACTCGACCATGAATGAATTCAGCGCCCGATGGCTCTGCATCCCCACCGAAAGCTCCCACAGAAAGACCACCACGTTCAGCACGATCAGAAAATAGTTGACGAACGGCGTCGAGAAAATGGGCTGATCGTCGCGAAGAGGAATCATGGGGAATTCGTAATTGTGTAATCTGTAATTTGGTAATTTGAGAGGGCCGGTGAATCTCGTCCGCAGCCGCCGTCCGCAAATTGCCAAATTACAAATTACCAAATTACAAAATTCCATGAACGGTGTCGTAGTCATCGATAAACCGCCCGGGCTGACGTCGCACGACGTGGTCAATCGCGTGCGCCGAATTCTCGGTCAGCGCTCGGTCGGTCATCTCGGAACCCTCGACCCCGCGGCCACCGGAGTCCTGCCGGTTGTCCTCGGCAACCTCACCCGCCTGGCGCAGTTCTACGTCCATTCCGAGAAGACGTACGAAGGCGTGATTCGCTTCGGCTTCGCTACCGACACCTACGACGCCGACGGCGAACCCACCACGCCGCCGCAAGACGTACACATCAATGGCGATGAAGTTCGCGCCCTGGCTGCCGAGTTTCGCGGCACCATCAAGCAGATGCCGCCGCGGTTTTCCGCCAAGAAAATTGCCGGAGTTCCCGCCTACAAGCTAGCCCGCAAAAAGCAGGAGGTCGCGCTCAAGCCGGTGCAAGTAGAAATTAAAGAATTTGAGATTCTGGACACCACCGCCGATCAAGCCACTTTCCGCGCGCGCGTAGCCTCCGGCACATACATACGGTCGGTGGCCCACGAAATGGGCCAGAAGCTGGGCTGCGGCGCTCATCTGGCCAGCCTGCGGCGGACCGCCGTCGCCGAGTTCGCAATCGAAGACGCCCACACGCTGCCGGCGTTAGAAGCCGCGATGCAGCAGGGAATTGCTGAGTCGTTATTTGTCCATCCCAGAAAGTTGGTACCGCAGTTGCCGAGCGTCACTGCCAACGAAGAAAGCGCCGCCCTCATCCGCAGTGGCCGCGCCGTGAATCTGCCGGAAATGTCTCGCGCCCCGCAGGTGAAAGTCTTCTACGGCCAACGCGACCTGATCGCCATCGCCACCCGAATCGCAGGCACGCTGTTCCACCCTAGGATTGTGTTTCCCGCTGAGAACAACTCCCAGTAGAGCGTGGTTCATAAATCGGGTTTGGGTAGGGCACAGCTTTAGCCGTGCCGCCACAAGCCGCGTAAACACTGGGCTTTAGCCCCTGAAGGAACTGCTGTGTCCTCTGAAACCGGTTGACGTGAGAACCTTGATCGCTCGTCACAGACGCGGAGTTGGTTGCGCAGTATACTCTCGCGCAGGGGACCAGCTGCGTCCTCGCCGGAAGGAGACCCCGTGACCTTCGCCAACTGCTATGAAGATGGCGCCCGCGCCGAAGCCTACGCCACATTGGAGTTCAAGAACACTTACCACTTAGCGTATCGCGACATCCCTGCCATCCTCGGCGCGCACGTTCGCGGCCGCAAGAGTCTGGACTTCGGTTGCGGCACCGGACGCTCTACGCGCTTCCTCCGCCAACTCGGCTTCGAGGTCACGGGAGTTGATATTGCCGAAGATATGATCCGCAAGGCGCGCGAACTGGACCCCTCCGGCGACTACCGCCTGATTCGCGGCGACGACGTTTCCGGCGACGACTTACGCTCGTTTCCATCCGAGTCTTACGATCTGGTGCTCGCCGCCTTCACCTTCGACAACATCGCGGGCAAGAACAACGACAACAAGGTCCGCATCCTGCGCGACCTGGGCCGGCTCCTCAACCGGGAGGGGAAGCTTATGCTGATCGTCTCCAGACCGGAAATTTACACCCACGAGTGGGCGTCGTTTTCGACAAAGGATTTTCCCGAGAACCAACTGGCGAAGTCGGGGGACATAGTGCGCATCGTCGTGACCGATCACGCTGATCCGCGCCCGGTGGAAGACATTCTGTGGACCGATGAGTCCTACCGCGAAGTTTTCGAAGCAGCCCGGCTACTTCTGCTACAGAAATACGAACCGTTGGCGCGGGGAGACGAGCCCTACAGTTGGGGGAGCGAGGGACAGATTGCACCTTGGGCTGTGTACGTGCTTGAGGTTGTTTAGATCGGCAATCTTTCGCAATGTCCGATAACAGGTATTATGTGAAGTCATGGAAATCGGGCCTCCGCTCTGAACACTCGCCGAAGGCGCGGCCATCTTCAAGTATGACTTCAAGGTTCCATTTGTCGATGCCTTTGCGGGGTCGTTGGCGTTGCGCGAGAGCGCGACGCTGGTGACTGCGGACTACGACTTCAAAAGCCTCCCATCCGGCACCATCAAGATCGAATTTCTCCCCGCCAAGTAGCACCACCTCATGCGGAAAGATAGTGGCGCGCGAGTTCAGCTGCATAGCTACTCCCGATCGTCCCGGCGTGGGACTTGATCCACCCTTCCAAGCTCGTTCGCCCTGTCGGCGGCCCATGGGAGACCAGGAGGTCACCCATAAGTCCTTTGATCTCGTCTTCTGTAAGAACTACGTCCTTGAGGATCGCCCCCAAAACTCCGGAAGCGAGCCGTACGATTGTCGGCGGCAAATGAACGATCAACGACTTGCTTCCTATAGCGTCCCTGATCGTTTTCACCAGTTCTGTGTACGCGTAACTCTCAGGGCCCACCGCGTCCACGGTGTAGCTGTCCGATCGCTGTCCGCCATCGACCGCTAGTTCTGCCAGATCGTCCACAAAGATGGGTTGAACGTGGTACTCGCCGCTTCCTGGGATGGCGAACAGCGGAAACCGCTTCAACATGAAAGCAATGTTATTGATGAGAATGTCGCCCTCCCCGAACAGCACAGCCGGCCGCAGGATTGCATAAGACAACAAGGACGATTGAATCGCCTGCTCCAATTCGGCCTTACCTTTGAAATACGGCAGCGGAGAATCGATCGATGGATTGGTGATGCTGACATGAATGATTCTCTTCACTCCTGCCGCCTCTGCGGCATGAATCAGAGCTTTCGTGTTGTGTACCGCGCGTTCGTGGCTGAGGCCGCCATAGGAGAACCGGACCCAATAGGTGTTGTAAAGGACGCTCGCGCCTCTCATTGATTCGGTCAGCTGCTCAGTGTTGCCGAAGTCAAGCGGCGAGACTTGCACCCGGCCAAATAGTGGTGACCCGGTCTGGGGATGATTCGTTAGCGTTCGGACCTTCTCGCCGCGGACGAGTAACCTGCTCGCGATTTGCTGGCCGCTGAACCCAAATGCTCCCGTTACAACACTCGTGGTTATCTCAGCCGGAGGGTTGCCTTTTCGTTCGGAATCCATATCGCCCCCTTCTGGATTCGATCGAACTAAACCACCGCGGCCGCAGGTGCTTGGTTTGTCTTACTCGGGCCGTCTTCCCGACGCATAAAGCCCCTCAGCACCCAGCCAAGAATGAGCACGGCTACGAGCAACCCGACCAGCGCCCACTTGAGTTGTCCGGCCAGTTCGAGTACGGCTGCGCTTCCCGCTTTGAAGTCGGGAGTGTAGTGCATTGCGAAAATCAATGGTACGAGGGTGATGGTCACATTCGAGAACGACACCCAAAAAGCCGCACGCTCTCTCGTCCCGCACAGCTCCACCAGGATGCTGTGCAGAGAAGATCGCAGATATGCAACGATTGCAAACGTTGTGACCAGGGTCAGGCCGAGACCCACTAGAAACAAAAGCGAAGCTGTCATGCGACTACTCCTTTCACCAGTTATATCTGACATTTCTGACCATAGTGAACTCATGGAACAAAAAAACATCCCTCAGCGCCGCCTCTTCATGGAAACCAGCTTGCGAATAGCGCCACGCGCTTTCACGATTCCCCGGAGCGTCGAAACTGGAAACTGCCGGATGTCCGCATAGAGCGCCTCAACGTCTGCAAAGAACTCATAGATTTCCCGCAATCGCTCCCTGGTGTAATTGTCCTTCGTATCACTCTTGTCCAGTTCCGAAATGCATAGCCGCAGCACCTCCAAAGTCGGATCGATCTCGCGGCGCTTTCGCTGGTCGATGATGATCCGGAACATCTCCCAGACATCCTTCACGGACTCAAAATGCTGCCGCCGGTCGCCTAAGACATGCACGGGGCGAACCAGGCCCCATCCTTGCAGTTCTCGCATACTCGTACTCACGTTTGACCGGGCAACGCTCAGGGTAGCTGCAATTTCCTCCGCCGTAAGAGGCGTCGCGGAAACGTGCAGAAGCGCGTGGATCTGGGCCACCGTCCGGTTGATTCCCCAGCGTGTTCCCATCTCTCCCCAGTGGAGAACGAACTGCTTTTTGGCTGCGCTCAAGTGCGCCATATTTCTCTCATGACAGAATGTACTGAATTAACAGTCAGTTGTCAAGGTAACTTTTTCGCCCATCCCGGCCTCTTCCTGAGCACAGCGGATTTAGAGCAGCACGAGCCGCGTCCTCGCGGCACTCTGTTCTGGCAGCAGCGACGAAAGGCTGGCGTCGAGAGTAGCCAGCCTTCCCTTCTTGTGGATCGCGAGTCCGAGTAAGTAGGCGTCGGTGATTTGCTGGTGGCCAAGCAGCCGCCGTCCAAAGTGAGCAAGGGCCTCGGTGACTCCGATATCTTCCGTCCAGAACCGGTGTGCCGGATGCTTAAGGCTACCACGCAGCACCTCCAGCGCGTCCCGGGGAGAAACAACCCGCCGCGAGAAAACTGGATTCGAAACGATGCGCACAAAGCCAACCTGCGTCATGGCACAGGTCGCCCACCCCTGGTCGGCATTCTTCGCGAACCACCGCTGCGCACGTGCGTGGGCCTCGTGCGGAGGCCAAAGGAGCGCAATGAGCACGTTTACATCCAGCAAGATGGCGCTCACTACTCCTCGGCCTCCAACCGTTTCACGAGCTCGGACGTGACCGGCGCACTGTTTTCCGGAACGTCAAAGACCACCAGGCCGTTCACCACCCGCGTCTTCACCGGCGCACTGAGGCCGCGACGCACGAGTTCCGAAACCGCCTTTCCCATGGCGAGCGAGCGATTTTCAGCATAGCCCTTAACCAGCTGAAAAACATCATCATCGAGACTGAGGGTTGTTCGCATACGACAATGATGTCACATATGTCAACATGATGTCAATAGTGCATAATAGCATCACTAAATACAATTGATTCTATGCTAAACTGTAAAGCATCATTCTTTTCTTAACAGCTCCGTGACGTCTTCACGAAACTTCTGCAATATCGCCAGCTTCTCCGCCGTGGCTCCAACGATTTCCGATTTAGCCTGAAAAACCTGCCGTCCTTCAAGTTCCGTGAGCACGCCCATCACTTCGCCCATGCGCCAGCCGGGCGTGCCCAGGATTTGCAAGCCATCCACGCCCGGGACCAGCAGGGCGACGCAGTTCTCGCGGATCACGCCAATGCACTTGGGAAAGCGTTCAAAGGTCTGGAGCTCGAATCCCGCAAGGTAAAGGCGCTGGAGCTGTTCGGAGGAATCAGGCATGAGGAGAATTGGGTAAATTTGTAATTTGTAATTTGGTAATTTAAAAGGCCCAAGGGTGCGGCTTCGTATCAGGGTATCGCTTTAGCGATACCGCACGTCAATCGAAATCAGATGCCCCTTCAGGGGCTGCGCGTCGTCATTGCGCTTCGGCGCGGATGACTTCCAGCGCATTTCCCTCTCCCAGCTTTAGAAAGGTGAAAACCCCTTCGTTGGCCGCATAGCATGCAAACGATGTCCCCAGCCCCGTGACATCGTCGTAGCTGGCGATCTTCCGGCCAGTCTGCGCGTCCGCGACTACCACCGTCTGGCCCTCGCCTGCCGCATTCCAGAACGAAATCGCCAGCCGATTTCCGGAAACATGAAACCCACTGGGCACGGCTCCTGGCAGCGGCGCGGCGACTTTGAGCGTCTGCATAATCCTGCCGCTCGGTGCGATCACATAGACCAGCGCGGGCGAAGAAGATCGCATGACGTAGAGGTTGCCATCGCTTCCGACTTCCGCATCCGCCAGATCGAGCGTGGGCGCCGGCTTCTCAGTATCGTTCTGGGTTCCTTTCTGCGCGTCCTTCCGGGCTCCCTGCTGACGCCCGCCTCCATCTGCTTTCCCCCCTGCTTTCGCGGATCCCTGGGGCTCTTGAAATGACAGTTGCGCCAGTTCCCTTCCATCGGCGGAAAAAACCGCGGTGAAGTTGCGGCCGCGATCGTTTTTATTCTGTATATCGCGCTGCACGCCCGAGAGCAGGAAATTCCCGCTGGCAAACGCCGCGAACGTATACACCTCGAAGTTGGCGTCAAGACGCGTCGGCGGGGAAGGCGATCCGTCGGAAGAAAAATGCAGCACGTAGATACGCGGATTCAAGACGCCGCTCTGCGCGATCTGATACATGCCGCCATCGGACGCGGGCGAAAAGGCGTCGGCGCGGTCGAGCGCAAGCTGAGAAAATGCGGTCGCGTCAAACAGCGCGGTGCGCTTGCCCTCTGGGTCGATCTTGACCACCGGACTGAGCAGCGGGCGGTCTATCGCGTATTTGCGGATGTAGAGATTGCCGTCCCCATCGCACTTCGAGGGATTCATGAACGCTCCGCCCATCTCCGAGGCGACGTTCATGGTGGAGGTGGCGTGCAGCGAGAGGGTTGATCCTGAGATGCTCGATCCTGAAGCCGGAATCCTGGCGGGCGCATCAGGCGGCGCCGCATTGATTTGCGCAGCCGGCAACGGAGCAGATAATCCAGCGAAGACGAGGACCGCGAATAACCTGGTTGATAACGATCTCATCCCGTGCCCACATCTCCCGCCAAGTCAGATCGAAACCGAGAGCTGACAGCTGACAGCTGAGAGCTGAGAGCTGCCTTTCTACATCTTGTACTTGCCCAGGTCATCATCGCCGAGATCTTCCAGCCATTTGCGCAGTTCCTCGCTGCTTACAGCGGGGACGGGATTGGCCGCCGCATGCTTCGAGTTCTTCAGAACCTCGTCCTCTACGAAGATAGGGCAATCCACGCGCAGCGCCAGCGCCAGCGCATCGGACGGACGGGAGTCGATGCTCACCACGTGCCCTTCCCTCTCCAGCCAGATCACCGCGTAGAAGGTATCGTCTTTCAGTTCGGTGACCACGACTTTGTGTACCAGCGCGTCAAGGCCGGTGAGCACGTTCTTGATCAAGTCATGCGTCATGGGCCGCGGCGTGTTGACTTTTTCGATTTCGAGCGCGATGGCATTGGCTTCGTACACGCCCACCCAGATGGGAAGCACCGTGTCGCTGCCGACATCCTTGAGCAGCACAATCGGCATGTTCGAAACCGGATCCATCATCAGTCCGCGAATTTTCATTTCAACTTCCATGGGTACCTCAAAATAAACCCTTGCTAGTGGAGCGCCGGGCGTCCCCGCCCGGCAGGGTTTCCCCTGTGCTCCTCTGTGCCCCCTGTGGTTCGAGCTCTTCCCTCTTACCCCAACTCCGCTGCGGCACCTCGGCCTGCACTTTTCTTGGAACCACCACAATCACCCGATGCGCTGGCCATGTCCCCCACCAAGCTGTTCGGAAAACTCCCCGTCACGCGCACCGGAACATAGCTCCCCGTCGTAAGCTCCACCCCCGCAGGCACCGTAAAGTTCATCACCTTAATCTGCGAGGTCCGGCCGATCCACTGTCCGCGCGCCGGGTTCTTCCCTTCCACCATGACCTCGAGCACTTGCCCAACGTGCCGCTGATTGCGCTCGGCCCCGATCTGCTTCTGCTTGTCGTTCAACACGGCCAGCCGCCGCGCCTTCTCCGCGTCCGGGATCGCGTCCTCCAGCCGCAACGCCGGAGTGTTCGGACGCGCAGAATACTTAAACGTAAACACACTGTCATACCTAACTTCGTCCATTAAGCTCAGCGTTTCTTCAAACTCCCGCTCCGTCTCGCCCGGAAATCCGACGATCAGATCGCTCGTGATCGATATATCACGCCGCGCCGCCTGAATCCAGGCAATACGCTCCAGGTACTCGTCCCGCGTGTAAAGCCGTTGCATGGCATCGAGCACCCGCGTAGATCCGCTCTGGACCGGCAGATGCACGTGGTCGCAGAGCGTCGGCACGGCATCGATGACGTCAACAATGTCGCGTCCGAAATCGCGCGGGTGGGAAGTTGTAAAGCGCACCCGCCGCATCCCCGCGACCGAGGCGACAGCGGCCAGCATCTCGGCAAAGCTTTTCTTTCCATCAGGATCGCGGTAAGAGTTCACGTTTTGCCCGAGCAGTTGAATCTCCGTATAGCCAAGGTCCACCAGCTGCCGCGCTTCGTCCAGAACCGACGAAGAAGTCCGGCTGCGCTCCTTGCCGCGCGTATAAGGCACCACGCAGTAGGCGCAGAACTTGTCGCAACCTTCGATGATCGTAATGTAGCCGCGATGCGGATTGCTGCGAGCCGTGTACTCGGTTTCAAAGCACTTGTCGGTGGCGCGATCGTCGAGCCCGGTAACGCGTTGCCCGGTCTCCAACTGCACCAGCATCTGCGGAAGATTCCGGTAAGAAGCCGACCCGCACACCAGCGACACATAAGGCGCGCGCTCAAAAATCTTCTCGCCCTCCTGCTGCGCCACGCAACCAAGGACGCCAAACTGCTTCCCCTGCGCCCGATACTTCTTATAATCCGCCAGTCGGTTGAAGACCTTCTGCTCCGCCTTGTCGCGAATCGAGCAGGTGTTATACAGCACCAGCCCCGCCTCTTCGACCGAAGGAACCTGCCGATACCCCTGCTGCAAAAGCGTCCCGACCACCTTTTCGGAGTCGTGCGCATTCATCTGGCAGCCAAAGGTCTCCAGGTAAAAGGTCTTGTCGCCGCTCTCCGACATGCGTTCAGTATAAACCAGCGATAGCGGCAGGGTCCTCGCGGCGTGGGCCCCAACCGATCCTGACATGAATCGCGAGAATGGAAGACATCTGGCCGAAGTCGTTGTTGCGCTTGATTTTGGGTGGCGCAGCGCTTCAGCGCTGCGATGACCGGCTTATTTTGAGCACCGGCTTTAGCCGCTGCGGTGAAACTGCGGCGCAGAAGATATTTTTTCCGCAGCCTGTTTAGCCGCTGAGGTCACAGTTCTTGCTCGGGGTGGACCCTTTCCGCGCCCTCTTCGGTCGTGTCCAACCAGACATCACGCCCGACCAATCATTCATAAGACCCATTCCATCTTTAGAAATCAGTTAAGATATGGTGTAAGTTGCAGCGACCTCATTTTTCCCTCCTCTTGTGTATCGCGCTGCTCGTGTCCGGCCCGGTATCGGCGGATGATCGTCCAGAGGATCGCCCAGAAAATCGTCCCAAGGTGCGCACAATCACCGCGTTTATCCGTCTGAACCCCTCAGACTATAAGCGGCAACTCGCCGATACCGCCCAGACCCTGAACATCGCCAAGAAGAAGTTCGAACAAAGCGGTTGGGTCGTCGAAACGACTCGCATTACGACCCAGCCCTTTCCAGAATTTGTCCGCGGGCTGCCCAGAGATAAAGCGTTGGCACTTTTGCTTGAACTGGACAACCTCGCCGCCGGATCTTACGAATTCAACGTCGGCCCCGCAATGATGAAGGACTCTGACGACCCGTCCATGGTCGGTCTGGCGGCAGAATTTCTCGCGCGCGCAGAAGTTACCAATTCCAGCGCCGTCATCGCCGCGGAAGACGGCATTCATTGGCAAACCATTCAGCGCGTGGCTTATCTCGTGAAATACATTGCGGAGAACACTCCTCATGGGCAGGGGAATTTCAGGTTTGCTGCCACCGCTATGGTTTCTCCCTACGGACCGTTCTATCCCGCCTCCTATCACACCGCCGGCGGCGGCAAGTTCGCCATCGGTTTGGAATCCGCGAATGTCGTGCTCCGGGTTCTCTCCGATACCAAAGGCATGCCCCAACCGGCCTCCGCGAAGCTCAGCAGTGAACTATCGCGCTACGCTCAAGAGGCGGAAGCCATCGCTCAGAATTTCGCTCGGGAGAGCGGCTGGGATTACCTCGGCCTGGACCCGACGCCCGCGCCGGCAGGAGATGTCTCGATCGGAGCCGCGATCGAAGCCTACACGGGACATGCCGTCGGCAGCAGCGGAACCCTCAGCACTGCTTTCCTGATCACCACTGCCGTGCGTTCCGTTCCAGTGCAGCAAGTGGGCTATGCGGGACTGATGCTGCCTGTGCTCGAAGATGAGAGACTGGCGCAGCGCTGGTCGGAAGGCAAGCTCTCGATTGACGCGCTCCTTTCCTATTCTTCGGTCTGCGCCACGGGACTGGACACTGTGCCCTTGCCCGGCGATGTGACGGAGGAGCAGATAGCGCGCATTCTGGGAGACGTGGCTGCGCTCGCTTCCAAGTGGCACAAGCCGTTGACCGCTCGCCTGCTTCCCGTGAAGGATAAACACGCTGGTGACAAGAGCAACTTTGACGATCCGCATCTCACCAACGCGACGATCCAAGTATTACCTTGAGCAGGCCGGTGAAGAGGCCGGGAAACTGGCCGGGGGCCCCTCGATAAGAGTGAAGGCTCCGTAAGAGTAAACAGCCAAGAATCCCACTCTTCTCGCCCGAGATCGCGATTTCAATCGCGGCCTTGGATCGCAAGCTCACGGAATTCGGCAAACCGGGGCAAAATCCCCAACGTCTCAAGACAAGTTCGCGCCGTCTCATCGAGTTTAGATCCTGTCGAATCCTCCGGGTGAGCCTCCAACTCGTGGTCCAATACGTCTGCAACATACACGGCTACTGAGCTGTCAAAACCGGAGTGTGGTATGCGAGTGGGACGGTGATGGTGTGCGATAGCCTCCACCGCAAGGCTGGGGAAGCCCCACAATCCCAGCAGATACGCGCCTACTTCCGCGTGTGAAATCCCCAGCAGTTCCTCTTCGGCTTCGAACTGCTCGCACCCGCGTTCTTTGGCGCGGGAGAGTACAGCGCAAAACTTGTCGGGCATTTTGCTGGCCAGGATGAGGCTCCCAATATCGTGGAGAAGTGCGGACACCACGGTAACATCCCGAGTTTTCTTGGCCACCGGGAGCGTGCCGGCAATGGCGGCGGTGCGGTGCGCGCGCTGCTGTATAGACTCGCAAAACGATTGCGGAATGCGCGAGTCNGGNGCAAAAACCCTGAAGGTCTCGGAAGCTAANGCCAGGTTCTTGATGGTTTCCATNCCCAGATATGTCGCGGCACTCTGTAGCGTGGTCACGGTCTGTGCCAAGCCGAAGAAAGCGCTGTTCACCAACTGCAAGACTTTGGCAGACATGCCCATGTCATGCTCGATGATTTCCGCCACCTGGAGTATGGAGGTGTTCGGGTTCCTCACCGCTTGTAGAAGCGAGGTGTACGTACTTGAAAGGGAAGGCAGTTCACCGATTGATCCCACGACTNGGCGAAGCTCGGCTGTGGACAACAGGTCCTGCAGGATACACACACGCTCAATCGTCCCTTGCAGTTCAGCTCCCTGACACGGCTTGGCGAGAAAGCGGTGTGCCACGTGACCCGCACGTGTCGCTAACCCGCTGTCGGAATATCCCGACAGGACAATTCGCACCGTGCTCGGAAAGCGATCTCGAATGTGACCAAGTAGCGTGGCGCCATCCATGCCTGGCATCCGCATGTCGGAAACGACCACGTCGAAACTGCCTGCCTCACAGGCTTGCAAGGCCGCTTCGCCGCCCACCGCAAACTGCAGGTCCCATCGNTCCCGATCCGCATGCAGCATGCGNCGGATGCCGTCCAGAATCTTACTTTCATCATCCACGAACAAGATGCGTTTCACGCGGACACCGTCCTGGCGGCANCAGCTTTGCCCTCCTTGGGAAGGCGAACGATAAAGGTTGTGCCCTTCCCCTCTTCCGTTTCGAAGTGAATGGTTCCATCGTGTTTGTCAACCACCACGGAGCGTGCGATGGCCAAGCCCTGCCCAGTTCCTTTGCCAATTTCTTTGGTAGTGAAGAAGGGATCGAAGACACGGGCGCGCACCTTTTCCGGGATTCCCGAGCCGGTGTCCTGAACTCGAATTTCCGCCCACTCCGGGCAATTCCGCGTTTGCACCTTGATCTTTCCCTTTTCTGAACCTCCTTTTCCGACGACATCGCCAATCGCATGCGCGGCATTTACGATCAGATTCAGAATTACTTGGTTGAATTCGCCAGGCTCACAAGNGATCGGAGGTAGTGACGGGTCGAATTCGGTTTCCATGTCAGCCACATATTTCCACTCGTTGCGCGCTACCGTAATAGTGCATTGAATAGCGTGGTTCAAGTCCAGTGGCGTCTTTCCTTTTGTGCCCGGATGGGAGAATTCCTTCATTGCACCCACCAGCGTAGACACTCGGGTCACGCCTTCCAGCGTCTGGTCGATGGCTTTTGGAATTTCCTCCAGCAGATAGTCCGCGTTCGCCTGTTCCACCGCAGCTGCGGCTTCCTGCACTGCTTCGCGCGAGAGCGAATTGCCCTGGCCCGCTACCGACAGCCGTTCGTAATTCGCCAGCAGGCTCTTCAGGTCCCGGAAAGCATCTCTCAAAAACCGCACGTTGTCTCCGATATACTGAGTTGGAGTATTGATCTCGTGTGCGATCCCGGCTGCGAGCTGCCCTACTGATTCCAGCTTCTGCGCCTGGCGGAGTTGCTCCTCCAAGACGCTTCGGGCGGTGGTGTCTGAACCGATGACGAGCAGTTTCGTCAAGTTTTCATCGGCCATGTGAACCGGTGTGATCGTCAGTCCTAGCAGACGCGTTTCCCCGTTCATCTCAAACGGAACCTGATCGCATCGCCGGGAGCACCGTTCAGAACACCAGGATCGGATTTCGTCTGGCATGCCAGGCCGCAGCCATCTAACACCGCAGGCGGCCAGCTGTTTTCCAACCACTTCAGCCTCAGGTAAGCCGAACGCACCGGCGGCGGCTAAATTCCAACGCGTGATGCGCGAGTCCTGGTCCACACCAATGAGAATCGATGGCACGGCGTTGATAAAAACTTCCGCCCCCTGATGCGCCGTCCGCAGTGCTTCCTTCTCGTCTCGCAGATGGGTAGTTATCTCTCGGATCATACGTCTTATGGCGAACAGCGCGATGGTACAAGGCACCACCACGGCGACTACGATTATGAACAAGGCAAGACGACGAGCCGCGGCATAATGTGCCATGCTCTGCTGGGTTGCCAGCTCAAGTTGGTCTCCCTGGAAGACCACGAACTCATCCCAGGCGGCGTGGTACCTCAGCAAAGCCGGAGTGCTCTGCTGGGCCATGACGGCTACAGCCGCATCGCGTTTCCTTTCATCGACCAGGAGGTGTAGGGCTCGCAGGTAGCTGTCGAGATATGGGCCTCTCGCGTCCTCAATGGCAACCAGCAGCAACTTCTCTTCTTTTGACTCGCAAAGGGTTTCGAGGCCGGCTACCAAGGTTGAGATTCTTTTGGTGTTTTCCGCCCGGTCAGCCAGCAGTGAGTCGATTTGTTTTCTATCCCTGAGCAGGAATATTTGCATCGTGATACGACTGTTGCGACTGGAATATGCCAGCACCTCTCGAGACAATCGCAGCTTGGCCAACTGTCTGCCTGTTATGTCTTGCAGGTCAGCGTTGATTTGGTCCATTCGGCGTAGCCCCAGATCGCCGACGGCGATCAAGAGAGCAACGAGGATGCTAAATGCTAGTCCCAAGTGGACCGCGACCTGCCGGGAGGCGAGCGGAAAGCGAGATGGGAGAGAGCGGCTGTCTTTCACCTCGCGCTGCACGTTTTGGGAGTGAAGGCGTTCCTCGGGTTGAGAGATTTCATCCGACATAAATTGCAATTCTTCTTCAAGGCCGCCGTCTATCCTTCGCTGGCACCCTCGGCGGCAAGAGCCCAGCCTCAGTGTTATCGGCACAGGACCGGGTTTACTTGAGATTGTCGGCAAGGTCCCTCTCAACTGTCTGACTCCCAATGTCCGCCAGGGAGGTATCACAAACACCTGATTCATTAAGCGCACTATGCCGATGAAAGGAGTACGACGGTCGTGGCTCATTGCAGAGCGTGCGGGCGTCTGGCAGAAACAATGTCAAGAAAGCAATAGGAAACAATTAAAGAGGAACCCAATGGCTGAAAAGATCCTCCTAGTGGACGATGATTGCAATATCCTTGACGGCTATCGGCGCAGTTTGAGCCGCGAGTTTCTGATGGAGACTGCCATAGGCGGCCCGCAAGCCCTGCAACTCGCTGCCGAGAACGGACCCTACGCGGTCGTGGTTTCGGACATGCGAATGCCCGAAATGGATGGCATCCAGCTTTTGAGCAAAATCAAGGCCCAATCGCCGGACACCATCCGCGTCATGCTTACCGGCAACGCCGACATGGACACGGCCATCAACGCCATCAACGAGGGCAGCATTTTCCGTTTCCTCAGCAAGCCCTGCGCCAAGGAAGCGATGGCGAAAACCCTGACAGCGGCGCTGGTGCAGTACCGGTTGGTCACCGCCGAAAAGCAACTCTTGGAACAAACCCTGAGCGGGAGCATTCAAGTGCTGACCGAAGTGCTCAGCCTGGTCAATCCCGCAGCCTTCAGTCGCGCCGAGCGCGCCCGCCGCTACATCCACCACATCGTAACNGCGATGTCGCTGGGAAACCCTTGGCAATACGAGGTCGCCGCCATGTTGTCCCAACTGGGTTGCGTGACCCTGCCTCCGGAAACGATCGACGCCGTGTACAACGGTCAGAAGCTCTCCGCGAACGAGCAGAAACAATATGACGCACACCCCAGTGTGGCCTATGATCTGCTTTCCAAAATCCCCCGCCTGGAACCTGTCGCGTGGATGGTCAAGCACCAGAACCGGCCAGTCGTCGAGTTCGGATCCGGCGACTCTGGGATGGCGGACATGCGGCTGGGTGCGGAAATACTCCGGATCACCTTGGCTTATGAAAAACTCATCCACAAAGGCGTTTCGCGAACCGAGGCGGCACACACTCTGGCTCGCCAAAACAAGAACTTCAGCACCGACTTCTTCCACGCGCTGGTGACCTTGGACCCGAACGCCGAAGACGGCGAGATTCGAAAGTGCCGGATCGAAGACCTTGCGCTCGGCATGATCATCCAACAGGAGGTCCGCACCGGCGAGGGAGCGTTGCTCGTCGCCAAAGGCCAGGAGGTCACTTCGCCGCTCCTCTCCAAGCTCAGGAACTTCCACGCACGCCGTGTGATCGCCGGGGACGTGACTGTCTCTATGCCCACCACCACACTTGCTTTCGTGAAAGGCGCATCGTAGGCGACTGCTACAGGCGGACTGCCCGGGCCTTTGCATCTACCCTTAGTCCGACGCCTGCCCCCGTCGCCCCTACACGCGCGGCGCTGGAGAAATCGGCGGACGCGTTGCCGCCGTCTCGCCTTTATCCGCGATCGCCTGCATCCATCCGATGACTCGCTGCCAGCCTTGATAGTGACTAGAGCTGGTTTCATAAATCGGTCTTGCGCAGGGCACGGCTTCACCCCTGCCGCCCAGAGCCAAGAAAGACAAAGGCTTTA
>JGI26339J46600_10000218_pt1 | contig 20021 bp, 18 predicted proteins | sample BogFormECP12_OM1_FD_46600 | JGI IMG/M metagenome (IMG submission 46600) | reverse complement strand
AGTTATCACGCGCATGAGCAGGCGGACGTGGCGGTTAGTCCTTAGTCGTCGGTCGTTAGTCGTTAGCAACCCCAGTCCTCCGCAATCCTTTTTACGATTGTCATCCCGAGCGACCGGGGCCCCCAGCCAGCCGCATTTGCTGGCTGGGGTGGGGGAGCGAGGGATCTGCATTTGCCAACGACCCACGACCAACGACCAGCGACTTCTTCCCTACCACACCCTGCACGCGTTGTGATTCACCATTGGCGCTGTCGCTGGGCAGTGGTAGGCTTCGCGGAACTCCGGCATATTGGAAACAGTTCCGTTCACCCGGTACTTTGACGGTGAGTGCGGATCGATGGTGACCAGCATGCGCGCCACGGCATCGGTGCGATTTTGGCACCACACGTTGGCCCATCCCAGAAAAAAGCGCTGCTCAGCGGAGAGACCGTCGATTGGCGCCGGTTCCTTGCCGGCAAAGGTGTTCAGCATGGCCATGTAGGCAATGCGCAGGCCGCCATTATCGGCCGTGTTCTCGCCCAGGGTGAGCTTGCCGTTCAGCTTCAGGTCGTCGACCGCGACGAAGTTCGCGTACTGGTCCTTGATGCAGCCGGTGCGGTCTTCGAATTGTTTCTTGTCGTCCGCGGTCCACCAGTCGCGGAGATTGCCCTCGGCGTCGAACTGGCTGCCCTGGTCGTCGAAGCCGTGCGTGAGTTCGTGACCGATCACGGCTCCGATCCCGCCGAAGTTCATCGCGTCGTCGGCCCGGTTGTCGTAGAACGGCGGCTGCAGAATTCCAGCGGGAAACGTGATGTTGTTCTGGAGCGGGCTGTAACTCGCGTTCACTGTCATCGGCGGATACGGCCAATCCCTCTTATCGAGCGGCTTGCCAATCTTATTCAGCCTGCGCTGAAGATCGTTCTGGTTGGCGCGTTGCGAGTTGCCCAAAGCATCGCCGCGCACGATCTGGACCGCCGAGTAGTCGCGCCACTTGTCGGTATAGCCGATGCGGTTGGTAATCGCCTTCAGTTTCGCGAGCGCCTGAGTCTTCGTGTCCGCGCCCATCCAGGGCGAACTCTTGATGTCTTCGCCCAGCGCCTTTTCGAGAGCTCCAACCATCGCCAGCGTGCGCTCCTTACCTTCGGCGCCGAAAGTCTGCTCGACGTAAATCTGGCCGACTAACTCGCCCAGCTCATTGTTCGCGTACCCCACGCAACGCTTCCAGCGCGGACGCAACTCCTTGGTGCCCTGCAGCGTCTTGCTGAAGAAATCGAAATTTTCGTTCACGAACGCCGCCGGCAGCGCCAGCACGCTGGCGTGCACCGCGTGCCAGCGTAAATACGTCTTCCAATCGTCGAGCGGGTGCGCACTTAATACTGCCTGCATGTTCTTGACGAACTCCGGCTCAACTACGTTCAGCGAATCGAACCGGGGCGCGCCCACGCCTTCGAAGTACGTGTTCCAATTGAACCCCGGACTCAGAGCGGTCAGTTCCCGATTGCTGAGCTTGTGGTAGATCTTCTGCGGATCGCGGCGGCTGGTCTGGTCGAGCGCGCCCTTGGCTAAGCCGGTTTCAATCTCCATGACGACCTTGGCTTCCGCCGTGGCTTTCGCTTCATCGTCGCCCAGCAGCACGAACATCTTCGCCACATGCGCGACGTATTTCTTCCGCAGCTCGACCGACTTCTCATCGTCTTTGAAATAGTAATCGCGGTCCGGCATGCCCAGTCCGCCCTGGTCCACCTCGGCAATCATCTGGCTCGCGTTCTTGAAGTCGGAATCGGAATCGAAGCCGAACAACACATCGGCGCCCTCGCGATGCAGCCGGATGATCTCTTTCGGAAGTTCCTCCTTCGATTTGATCGCCGCAATGCTTTGGAAGTCGTGCTCGAGTGGCTTCGTGCCCGCTTTTTCGATCGCACCTTCGTCCATGCAGCTGGCATAGTAATCGCCGATCTTCTGCTCGTTCGAACTCCGGCCCGGCCGGTCGACCGCTGCCTTTTCGAGGATGTCGCGCACAATGTATTCGCCGCGCTGCTGTAATTCGTTGAAGCGGCCCCAGGCCGCGCGGTCCGCGGGAATCGGGTTCTGCGCCAGCCACTTGCTGCACGCGTAGGCGTAAAAATCGTTGCAGGGATCGATATTCTTATCGAGCATGTCAACGGAGAAGCGCACGTCGGCCGGCGGCTTTGCGGCTTCGGGCTTGTCCTGGGCAAAAACCGCAGGCACAAGCATCATGGAGACGGTCAACAGTTTTAAGAAATTGCGCATGAAACCCTCGATTCGAGATGTGGAACTGGCGGCAAGAAGTCGTTGGTCGTTGGTCGTTGGCAAATGCGCATCCCTCTCGCCCCCACCCCGGTCACTCGGGATGACAATCCGAAATGGAAACTGCGAACGACCAACGACTAACGACTTTTGCAATCAGAAGACTTTCACGTGGAACGTCAGATATTTCTTGGGGTTTTCCCGGATCGCCTTGACCAGTTCCCGCGTCTCCACCAGCATCTGGTTGCTGTTGTTGTAAAGCGCAGGATCCTTGAAGAGCATTCCCGCCGTGCCCTCGCCCTTTTCCAGACGCTCGGAGAGCGCCGCCAGGTTGTTAATCAGCGTCTGCAGTCTGGCGGCGAATTCCTGATCGTGCGTCATCTTGCCGATCGCGCCCTTCCCGGCATTGATGTCGTCCGTCAACTGGCGAACGTTCGCGACCGTTTTGTTCGCGTTGTCATAGAGCTCGGGATCTTTGAGCAGTTTGCCGGCCGTACCTTTGCCCTGCTGCAACTCGTCCACCATCGCGTTCACCTTGTCGATGGCGGCAATCACCTTCTTGTACGCCTCGTCGCTGGTGAGCAGNGGGCCGAGCGAGCCTTTTCCGCTCTGGATGTCATCCACTAATCCCTTGAATTCGGCCACGGTCGCGTTGAGCTGGTTGTACAAGGCGGGATCGTAAATGACCTTCCCGATCGAGCCCTGGCCGCTTTCGATGAAGGCCATGATGCGATCCGCCCGCTTCACCAGCGAGTCCATGTTTTGCAGCGTGCCCTGGCTGGCGCGCACTACGTCCTCGATAACGGGCTGGCTGTGGGCCGCCAGCGTGTCTCCGTCGGTTGCCTCCGGACCCTTCGCCGTCGAACTGTCAACGTCCACGTAGGTTTCGCCCAGGATTCCGGCAGTGGTCATCAAAGTTACGGAGTCTTTGCGCAGATTGAAAGAGTACTTGGTGTTGACTTTCATCGTGACTTCGACCGGCGCCATCGGCTTGCCTGGCACGATCCGGATGCCGGTCACGTTGCCGATGTCCACGCCCGCCAAACGCACCGGCGCGCCCACGCGCAAGCCGCTTGCATTATCGAAGTACGACCGCAGCGTGATCTTGCGGGTGAGCCACCCCCCGGTGCCGCTCATTAGAAAAATCAGGACCATGAGGGTCGCGCTCGCCACCAGGACGGTGAGGCCCACGCGGAGTTGCGACCATTTCAGCTGCTTCTGGCTAGGCAAGGTGGTCAGTAAACGACAGAAGCATAATAGCAAACGCCACCAAATTTTGGGGTTCCAAATTTCTGAGGCCGGGAAATGCCCTGATTGGGCCAAAAAACGAAGGCTCCCACTTCCTCGCGTCTGGTGCGAAGAGTGGGAACCTTTTTCACGCGAGCATTGCCAGTTTAGACCGCCGATTTAACGCGCCCCTACCTGGTTGGCGGTGATCGCTGAGAGCGGAAAGCTGAGAGCTAATCCTCCAGAATGACGTGGGCCAGGGCTTGCTCGGAGGTGTGGGTGAGCGAGAGCGCGATGTTTTTCGTGCCGAGCCGAGCCGCGATGGCCGCCGCCTCACCGTGAAATTGAATAGTAGGACGCTGCCCTTTTGGGCGCACCACTTCGATGTCGCGCCACCGGACGCCGCGACTCCATCCCGTGCCCAGCGCCTTCATCCCGGCTTCCTTCGCGGCGAAGCGCGCAGCATAGCTTTCAAACCGGGTGGCTTTTCTTTCGCAGTAACGGATTTCGCCCTCGGTGAAGATGCGACGAAGAAAGCGGTCGCCGAACCGCTCGATGCTTTCGCGGATGCGAGGAACTTCAGCGATGTCCACTCCAGTGCCGAGAATCATGGAAACATTGTTAATTGGCAATTTGTAATTGGCAATTTCGATTTCGCTCAGGCCATGCTCGCGTAGGGGCAGGTGCCCTCACCTGCCCAGCCGAGCGCAGCTCGGCACCTGCCCAGCCGAGCGCAGCTCGGCAGCTGCCTGTGCTCACGCAACTCTGAGTACGCTATAGGAGACTCAGCGCCTCCACGAGAACAGTATCCTGCTCGGGAAACACGGTGCGCAGGTCGAGCAGCACTCGGCCTTCTTCGACGCGGGCAATGACGGGCGGAGTCGAGGTGCGGAGCCGGGCGCTCAGTTCGTCGGCGCTGAGATCGGCATGGGTAAGCGCGATCAGGCGCGTGGGCAAGACAGCCGATGGGGCGGCGCCGCCGCCGATGACAGATTCACCGTCGCATAGAGTCATCTTCAGCTTCGCCTGCGCGGTTTGANCCTTGGCGACCAGCCCTTTCGCGCGGCGCGCGATCTCGTCTTTCGGCAGGCGCANCATGCGCAGCACCGGCACGGCATCGTGGTCGCGTTTAACGTANGCGANNAGCGTGGCTTCGAGCGCGGCGTAGGTGAGTTTGTCCACGCGCAGCGCGCGGAACAGCGAGTTCGAGCGCAGGCGCGCGACCAGATCGGCGCGGCCGCTGATCAATCCCGCTTGCGGACCGCCGAGAAGTTTATCGCCACTGTAGGTGACGATGTCGACGCCCGCGCGCAGGCTGTCGAGCACGCCCGGTTCGCCGTTCACCCCGGCCGAACCCAGATCGAACAGCGCGCCGCTGCCCAGATCTTCCATGAGCGGAAGATTGCGGCGGCGGGCTAGACCAACGAGTTCGTCGAGCCCGGGCTGTTCGGTGAAGCCAGTGATTTCGAAGTTCGAACGATGCACGCGGAGCAAGAGCCGCGTGCGGTCGTTGATGGCGCTTTCGTAATCGGCGATGCGCGTGCGGTTGGTGGTGCCGACTTCGCGCAGCGTTGCGCTCGACTTCGACATCACGTCGGGGATGCGGAACGAGCCGCCGATTTCGACCAGCTCTCCGCGCGAGACGATGACTTCCCCGCCCTCGGCCAGCGAGTTCAAAGCAAGTAGAACCGCTGCGGCATTGTTGTTGACGACAATGGTCGAGATCGCCGAGCTGCGCTCGGCTGAGGCGGGGCCGAGCCCCGCCTCCACACGATCCCCTGCACGATCCGAAGCTAGAAGCTTTTGGAACAGCCGATCGACATGGACGTCGCGCTTCCCGCGTTCCCCGGTCGAGAGATCGAATTCGAGATTGGAATAGGCGCCGGCCGTGGCTCGGACGCGATCGAGCGCCGCGGCGGCCAGCGGCGCGCGTCCGAGATTGGTGTGCAGGATCACGCCCGTGGCGTTGACGAGCGGCAGCAACGAATAACCGAGCGACTGGCGGAGTTGTCGTTCGACCGCCGCGGACAGGCCGCCGAGTGCGAGGTCGAGCGATTTCTCGTCGAACTGGCTGTCGGCGATTTCCTGGCGCAGGCGCGCCAGCACGACGCGGATGCTTTCGGCGACGGCGGTATGACCCTCGCNTTCNATCAGCGCCTGCANATCGGGCTGACGGAGAAGTTCGTCCGTCGAAGGCAGTTTCTGAAACAGCGCGGATTTGTTGGCNGTGGACACCGAGGGCGATTATGCCACAAGACCAGTTCCCAGTTCCCAGTAACCAGTTGCCAGAAAAACCTGCCNTTTACCGGCATCTATAGTTTGGCCTCCAGGACTGCGGTTTTCTACTGGCAACTGGGAACTGGCTACTGGCAACTGGTTACAGCGTGTGCAGATACGCTAGCAAATCTTTGATCTGCTGGTCGGTCATGACCTGGCCGAAGCCTTCCATTTTGGCTCGGCCAAACTTGACGATGTCGGTCATGCGATCGTCGTTCGCGGGCAATCCGCTCAGGGACAGGTACTGCCGCTTGAAGACGCCTTTCAAGCTCGGGCCTTTCTTGCCGTGCGACGAGTACGGTTCGTGGCACCGGTCGCAATAGTTGTCGTAGAGTTTTCTGCCTTCGGCCTGTTGCGGGTTGAGGCCGAGTTCGGCATCGGACTTGCGCCGCTCGGCATCGCAGCCAGGTAGTGCCAGAAGCGCAAGTATTACCACGGAGGCACGAAGGCAGGGAGAAGTCCAATTCAAGAAGTTCATGATTATTTGCGGCATCGCCTGCTAGGACTCAAAGGTAGGATAATACGGAAGGCATGGGCGTTGCCGTCAAACGCGTTTACGAGGCTGCTTCTCCCTCAGATGGAGTGCGCGTGTTGGTCGATCGTTTGTGGCCGCGCGGGCTGACGAAACAAGACGCGGCGGTCAAGTTCTGGCTGCGCGAACTGGCGCCTTCGAACGAGTTGCGGCAGTGGTTCCATGCGAACCCCAATCCCGAAGCCTGGCGCATGTTTCGCAAGCGCTACCTCAAGGAGTTGGTGAGCGAAGAGGCTTCCGCGGCGGTGGAGAAGCTGCATCATCTGGCGGAAGGCAAGCGGCGGGTCACGCTGCTGTATGCGTCGCGAATGGTGGAGCATAACAACGCGACTGTCTTGAAGGAATTGCTGGAAGGGATGCCCAAGCCTCCGTCGAGCGTGGGCCGCGGCGCGCTGGGGCGCGGAAGGATTCGGAAAGCCAAAAGGCAGTAGCCAGTTCCCAGTCCTCAGTTTTCAGAAAAACCTATGTAGCGCGTGTTTCATAAATCGGTTTTGGGTAGGGCACGGCTTCAGCCGTGCCGCCAACGGCCTGACAGAATGCGGGCTTTAGCCCCTGAGGGACATGCCTTCCGCGCGGAAAGGCATTTATGAAACAGTCTCTAATCATTACTTGCCGCTGTTTCGGCGCAGTGTCTCAATTGGCGCTGCGGTTTTACTGGGTACTGAGTACTGGGTACTGCCCTATAATTCCCCAGTTATGTCCACTCCCGCCATCGAGAAAAAAATCGAAACTCTGCGCGAGAAGATCCGGCACCACGAGCACCTCTATTATGTGCTGGACGCCCCGGAAATTTCGGATGCCGACTTCGACAAGCTGATGAACGAGCTCAAGCGGCTCGAGGCCGACCATCCGGAACTCATCGCGCCGGACTCGCCTACGCAGCGCGTGGGCGGCAAGCCGCGCGAGGGATTCGTGAAGGCGAAGCATTCCTCCCCGATGCTCTCGCTCGACAACGCTTACAGCGAAGAAGAGCTGCGCGACTGGGAGCGGCGGGTGCATGAGCTAAGCGGGCGCACCGATCTCGAGTACATGTGCGAATTGAAGCTGGATGGAATGTCGCTGGCGCTCGTTTACAACGACGGCCGTCTGGAGCGCGGCATCACGCGCGGAGATGGCAGCGTAGGCGAAGACGTGACCTTGAATGTGCGGACGGTGCGCTCGGTCCCGCTGTCGATTGCGAGGGACAAGTTGAAGAAAGCCGGCATCCCTGCGGATTTCGAAGTCCGCGGCGAAATGCTGATGCCGCTCGCGGCTTTCCGCAAGCTGAATGAAGAGCGCGAGCGGCAGGGACTGCCGGTGTTTGCGAATCCGCGCAACTTTACGGCAGGGACGGTGCGGCAGCTCGAACCTTCCATCACCGCGCAGCGCCGCATGGATTACTTCGCTTACATGCTGTTGAAGGATGGACGAACCTTTTTCGACCGTCAATCTAAAGCGATGAATGCGCTCGAAACAGCGGGCTTCAAGGTGAATCCGAATCGCAAGCTGGCGAAAAATCTGGAGGACGTCTGGAAATTTATTCAGAGCTGGGAAGCCAAGCGCGAAGGGCTGCCTTACGAGATTGACGGCATCGTCATCAAGGTGGACCGCACCTCTTGGCAACAGGAACTGGGCTTTACCGGGAAGGCTCCGCGGTGGGCGATCGCTTATAAGTACGCGGCGCGCGGGGGCGTGACGCAGATCGAAGACATCCTGGTGCAGGTGGGGCGCACCGGGAAGCTGACGCCGGTGGCGGCGCTGAAGCCGGTTCCGATTGGTGGGACGACGGTTTCCCGCGCCACGCTGCACAACATGGATGAGATCGAGCGACTGGGAGTGAAGATCGGCGACTGGGTCGAGGTGGAGCGTGGCGGCGATGTGATTCCGAAAGTCGTGAAGGTGGTCGAGGACGCTGGCAAGAACAACGAGCATCCACGGGGCCAGAAGCAGTTCGAGATGCCCGAGCATTGTCCGGTGTGCGGCGGCAATGTGGTGCGAACCCCGGGCGAGGTGGACCACCGGTGCGTGAATGCAAATTGTCCGGCGAAGTTGCAGGGGACGATTTTGCATTTTGCCTCGCGTCATGTGATGGATATCGACGGCCTCGGCGAGGTGCTGGTGAATCAGCTCACCGAACGCGGCCTGGTAAAAAACGTTGCCGATCTCTACAAGCTGACGAAAGACGATCTGCTCCAGCTCGAACGCATGGGCGAGAAGTCAGCAGAAAATGTGCTGGACGAGATACACGCCTCAAAAAAGCTGCCGCTCGAGCGCGTGATTTACGGCCTGGGCATTCGATTCGTGGGCGAGCGCACGGCGCAGTTTCTGGCAGAGCACTTCGGGTCGCTGGACGCGATCATGAAAGCGCCCGCGGAGGAACTGGAGGAAGTGGACGAAGTCGGCCTGCGGATCGCCGAGAGCATCGTCGAGTTTTTTGCCGATGAACACAATCGCAAACTGGTCAGCGATCTGCGGAAGGCGGGGCTGACGTTCACCGGGCAGAAAAAAGAAAAAGGCACCAAGCTGGCTGGAAAGACTTTTGTGTTGACGGGCACGCTCAAGCGCCGCACGCGGGACGAAGCAAAAAAGATGATTGAAGATGCGGGCGGACGCGTTTCCGGGTCGGTGAGCAAGAAGACNGACTACGTGGTGGCCGGAAGCGATGCGGGATCGAAGCTGGACAAGGCTCGGGAGCTGGGGGTTAGCGTGATTGGCGAAGAGGAGTTGGAAAGGCTNGTNGGTTAGGTCAGGGAGGCCGACTAGAAAGTGCAACCGCAGGGTTGCGTTTTGTGCCACGCCAAGCTAATATGCAACCTGGAGGTTGCATACGATGAATGACCGTATCGAGAAGCGCATCGAACTCAAGGCACCGGTTTCGCGGGTCTGGCGTGCGTTGACGGATTACCGCGAGTTTGGCGAATGGTTTCGCGTGAAACTGGACGGCCCCTTCGTACCGGGTCAGGTGTCGCGCGGCCATATTACCTATCCTGGCTACGAGCATGTCAAATGGGAGGCCGTCGTGCAGAAAATGGAACCCGAACGGCTCTTTTCTTTTACCTGGCATCCTTATGCCATCGACCCCAAAATAGATTATTCGAAGGAGACGCCCACGCTCGTCGAATTCAAGCTGGAGAAGACCACGACCGGTACTCTGCTACTGCTTACGGAGTCCGGCTTCGACAAGATTCCCAGCGACCGCCGCCTCGAAGCATTCCGCATGAATGATGGCGGTTGGACACAGCAAATCAAGAACATCGAGAATCATGTCGCGCAAACGCCGTAGCAGCATGGCCGCCAAATGGCAGGCACGCGCACCGCTATTTGCCGCGCTGGGCGACGAGACGCGACTCTCGCTGGTTGCGAAGCTCTGTGGTGGAAAGCCTCATTCGATCTCTCAGCTAACGCAGCGTTCCAAGCTGACCCGGCAGGCGATCACCAAACATCTTCGCGTGCTGGAGAGTGTAGGCGTCGTGCACAGCGTCCGTACGGGTCGCGAGAGCCTATTCGAATTTGTTCCAGAGCCGATTGAAGAAATTAAGCAATACCTCGATTTCGTCTCCGAGCAGTGGGATCAGGCCCTGTCCAGGCTAAAGTCGTTTGTTGAAGGGTGAGTAATCAGATGGTTGGCTGCGGCATGGGACGGGCGAGACGCCCGTCCCTCCACAACCTAATCGCGCTTTACTTCCTGGCGGTCGGCGGCAATATTCCGTTCAGGCGCAGATACATTGCCGCCTCGGCGTAGTGGTCAGCCCAACTGCTGGCCAGGCGTATGCCGGCCGAGGCGTGCGAAGTTTGGCTTCCGAAGAGCTCGGTTGTTTCTCCCAGTTTCGAATCGTCCATTTTTGCGAGCGCGTCGGCGCAGAAATCGAATGAGGCCTTGAGCGAGGCGACAAGCTTGTCTTTGGCGTCCGTTTCTTTCGCTTCTTCGACCTTGGGAGCGGGGACGTCGGCCACCTTGCTGCAAAACGTGTCATTGGCCACGACCATGTGGGCGACGAGGTGGCCGAATGTCATCTGGTCGGCGGTGGGTTTGTAGTTGAATTTGTCGGCGGGCATGGCTTCGACGGCTGCGATCGTGTTTTTCTGGCGGCCGGGCAGGATCTCTCGGAGCGCGCTGCTGACAGGGTTCTTGGTTTGTGCGGTCGTTGTTTGTGCGACCGCCGTTTGTGCACTCGCCGAGGCGGCGAGTAACAGCAAGGCCGGGATCACGAGAATCTTCTTCATTTTGTCCTCCTGGTGTGCGCGCGGTACCGCAAGTTCGCGGCATAAATCCATTCTGTCATCCTAAGCGAAGGACCTCTGCATTTGAATTCGCTATGCACGCGATCCTTCGCTTCGCTGAGGATGACAATCCAAATTTATGTTTGCCAATTAACGGGACACGACACCCATTCGGGGAGAAGCATAGCGCGAGCGGGAGGGTCTGCGCCACCGAACTGGGGCAAAAGGCGTCGAACTGCCCACAGCGGGCCGGGCTATGCCCGGCGGGACGGGCGGGGGCGCCCGCGCCACACGGGCAACCTTGCGCTATCCTAATAAACATGCACGCGCATGGCGGACACGGGCATTCTCATGGGGCGGGGCGGGTGCTGCGCTTCTCGCTGGCCGTCACCATGCTTTACGTCGTCCTGCTGGTGGTTGCCGGCATCCGCGCGCATTCGCTGGCGTTGCTTTCCGAGGCGGGACACAACCTCTCCGACTTTCTGGCGCTGCTGTTGTCGCTGCTGGCGGTGTTTCTGGAAGGCCGCCCGCCGAGCGCCACCAAAACCTATGGATACCGCCGCGCCGGCGTGCTGGCGGCGCTGGTGAATGCGCTGTCGCTGGTGGTGGTGTCGTTTTTTATTTTCTACGAGGCGTTTCAGCGCATCCAGCATCCTGAGCAGGTGCGCGCCGGCGTGATGATTTGGGTGGCGGCGGCGGGCGTGGTGATGAACGGCGTGATCGCTCTGCTCCTGTGGCGTTCAGGGCGGGATGTGGATGTCAATGTGCGGAGCGCGTTGCTCCACGAGGTGGGCGACACGCTCTCGACCGCGGCAGTGATTGCGGGAGGTTTTGCCATCCTGTGGACGGGACAATACTGGATCGACGCCGCATTGTCGTTCGGGATCGGCGCGCTGATTTTGTGGTCGAGCTTCGCCATTGTGCGCGAGACGCTGAATATTCTGCTGGAGGGCACTCCGCGCGGCATGAGCCTGGAGGCAGTGGAATCGGCGATGCGGACGATCGCGGGCGTAAGCGATGTGCACGATCTGCATCTGTGGAGCATTGGGTCGGAAAATCATGCCCTCTCGGCGCACGTGACGATCCGGGACATGGCGACTTCGGAGAGCGATACGATTCTGCGCGAGATCAACGAGAAACTCGGGCAGGGATTTGGCATCCACCACACCACGATCCAGTTGGAACACGTGGTGTGCGACACGGCGCATAGTTGCGTGATCGCGGTGCCGGAGGATGGACAGGGCGAGGGCGAGCACGATCATTCCCCGCACGATCACGCCCACTGAACCCTAGTGTGGGGACGGGGCTCCGCCCCGTCCAAGCCGAGCGAAGCTCGGCAGCTAGCTGTGGATCTCTCTAACTGTATCCACTTGAAAGAACAGCATGTTGTACGATTTCCCAGCGGCCACCCGCAAGCCTCTGTGCTATTCTGCTATTTGGAGTCGTTCCTCCCTGAATATCATCCAATGCCCATGCGACGTTGGCGGCAAATCTCGCGTTTTTTGGCGGCGGTGCAGCTGCTACCGGCTCTCGAGAGCGGCGAGGAAACGCTCGTCGGCGGGCAGGCCGTGCTGGAGGGCGTGATGATGCGTTCGCCGCATGCCTGGGGCATTGCCGTGCGCAAGCCCTCGGGCGTGATCGTGACGCACAGCGAGCCGCTCGAACGGCCTTCCGAGCGGCATAAGTGGATGGGCTGGCCGGTGGTGCGTGGGGTGATGACGCTGGGGCACGCGATGTCGCTGGGATTCCGCGCGCTGAAGTTTTCCGCCAATGCGGCGCTGGAAGAGATCTCCGCCAACGATCCTGATAGTAACGATCCTGATAGTAAAAATCAGGGCAAGAAGTTTGAAATCACCCCCTGGATGGCGGGACTGAATATCGCTTTCTCCCTCGCCTTCTTCATCTTCATGTATAAGTACCTGCCGCTGCTGGCTACGACCGAACTGAAAAGGGTGAATCCGGTTTTCGGGCAGCAGTTCGTGTTTAACCTGGTGGACGGGCTGATCCGGATCGCGATGTTCCTGCTGTTTGTGTGGGGCGTTTCGCTGTGGAAGGATATTCGGCGCGTGTACGAGTACCACGGAGCCGAGCACAAGACGGTGTTTGCGTTCGAGAATGGCGATCCGCTCGAAACCGCGGCGGTGCAGAAGTATTCGACATATCATCCGCGGTGCGGAACCAGCTTCCTGATGACGGTGATGATCATCTCGATGGTCGTGTACATGTTCATCCCGGTTCACACATTCTGGGCGCGCTTTGCCGAGCGCATTGCGCTGCTGCCGCTGATTGCGGGCGTTTCCTACGAGATCATTCGCTTCGCCGCCAGGCATCGCGGCTCGCTGTTCGCGCTGATGACGGCGCCGGGCCTCTGGCTCCAGCGCATCACCACCCAGCCTCCGGACGACCGGGAAGTCGAGTGCGCAATCGTTGCGCTGGACGAAGCGATGAAGCTGGAAAAGCAGCGCGGCGGCGAACTGGTCATAGCCTAGCAGTCGTTAGTCGCTGGTCGTTGGTCGTTCGGGGCGTGTCACTAGTTCCGGCAGCAATCCCCGAACATAATCCGCAACATCACAATTTTAGTGGTCGTTCGTCATAGGCTCGCGTGGGTTATGTCGGTTAGCTTGCGTGAGAGGTGGCGCTATGCCGAATTCAACTTTTCAGGACTTGCGAGTCTGGCAGGAAGCGATGACTCTGACCGAAGAGATTTACCGGGCAACCGCCCAGTTTCCGAAACACGAACTGTATGGCTTGTCGTCCCAGATGCGGCGGGCGGCGGTTTCGGTGCCCAGCAACATAGCGGAAGGAAAAGGACACCGTTCCGATCCGGAGTTTGCGCGCTTTCTTTTTCACGCAAGAGGATCTCTCCTCGAACTTGAAACACAGGATTTGATTGCGCGACGTTTACAATACCTATCAGAGGAAAAGGCCGTGGAGCTTTGCCGACACTCCGACGGCATCGGGCGTGGCCTGAACGCTCTGATCAACCGATTTCGGGCGAACGCTGCCTAACGACTAACGACCGACGGCCAACGACTGATGTTCGAGAGACTAGACCAAATCGAAATCCGCTACGAAGAGCTAACGCAAGCGCTGCTGTCGCCGGAGATCACGAACGACTCGGCGAAATACCAGAAGACTGCCCGGGCCCACGCCGAAATTGCGCCCATCGTCGAGAAGTATCGCGAATACAAAGATCTGAAGCGCGGCATCTCCGAGAGCAGGGCCGTGCTGGTGGATGAGACCGACGCGGAGATGCGCGCCTACGCCGAGGAGGAACTGGCGAAGCTCGACGCGCGCATCGTGAGGGTTGAGGAAGAACTCAAGGTTCTGCTGCTGCCGAAGGATCCGAACGACGAGAAGAACGTGGTTCTGGAAATTCGCGCCGGAACGGGCGGCGATGAGGCCACATTGTTCGTGGCGGAAGTCTTCCGCATGTACAACCGCTACGCCGAGACGCAGAAGTGGAAGGTGGAAGTGCTCTCCACGTCGGAGTCGGGCGTGGGCGGGCTGAAGGAAGTGATCGCGCTGATCGAGGGCGACCGGGTTTATTCGCGGCTGAAATACGAAAGCGGCGTGCATCGCGTGCAGCGCGTGCCTGCGACCGAGCAGCAAGGACGAGTGCACACCTCGGCGATCACGGTGGCGGTGCTGCCGGAAGCGGAAGAAGTGGACGTCAAGATCGAGGCCAAGGATCTGCGCATCGACACGTTCTGCTCTTCGGGGCCAGGCGGACAGTCGGTGAATACGACGTATTCGGCGGTACGAATCACGCACATTCCGACGAATACGGTGGTGAGCTGCCAGGATGAGAAGTCGCAGATCAAGAACCGCGAAAAGGGCATGCGCGTGCTGCGCTCGCGGCTCTACGAAGTCGAGATGCAGAAGCAGCAGGACGCGCTCGCGAAAGAACGCAAGCAAATGGTCGGGTCGGGCGACCGCTCGGAGAAAATCCGCACCTACAACTTCCCGCAGAACCGGCTCACCGATCATCGCATCGGCTTCACCATCCACCAACTCGAGCAGGTAATGGACGGTAAGCTGCAGCCGATCATCGACGCGCTCATCACGCACTATCAGGCGGAGAAGTTGAAGGGCGATAACGAGGCGGGCGCGGCCAGCGTGGCTTAAGTTCCTCAAGACCGTGCAAGTGACGCCCCTACTGCGCGTTACCAGACGCTGCGATTTCCCAACGCGGCTTGCAGTCGGCGATCGCGTGTCACCAGCTCAGCGTTCAAATGCACAGCGGTTGCCGCGATAATTCGATCCGGCATGTCGGGGACGGCGTCACGGGATATCTTCTGAACAGCTTCGGCCACTGCCGCATCCAATGGCGCAACGACCATGCTTCCCGCTGGATCTCTCAGAGCATCCTCCAGGCTCTGCAGTGCTGCGGACGGTAGCCGACCTCGCTCTGCCAAGTAAATGACCTCTACCAACGAGATTGCCGAGACGAAAATACTCTCGCCATTTTTCTCTTCGGTCGCAATGATTATCCGCGCAGTCGGCGAGAGCTGTGTTGAGTCGGAGAGATACCAGATCGCGGCGTGCGTATCCAGAACCAACGCCATCAGGAAACATCCCGCGGGAAGCTTCCCCACATTTCGCGACGGGCTTCGGCGATGTCTTCTTCGCTCACCTTCACATCCAAGTCCGACCAGAGACCTAGCAGACTCCGCCGGGGCTTGTGCCGGGATTTCTCTTGCAGAAGACTTATGAAGGCGAGAACCTCCCTCTGCCTGTGGGGAGGCAGCTCGCGGAGCTTTTCAAGCACTTGTTCTTCGACAGTCATGGCCCTGCCAGCTTTCCCTGCAGCGATTATATCGCGCACCGCAAGGCCCGGCCTCAACCATGGTGTACCCTCGGTCAACGATTCACGACGGCTGTGGTGAAATAGAAACGTGCAACTTCGCCAGGCCCTAAATGAGGCAGCCGAGCGGCTGACTGCCAACCGCGTTCCTTCCCCGCGCATGAACGCGGAACTCCTCATCATGTTCACGCTCGACTGCGACCGGGCGTACCTCTATGCCCATCCCGAGCGAGAGCTTACGCCCGACGAAATGCGGCGCTACGACGAAGCTCTAGCCCGCCGGGCTACCGGCATCCCGGCGCAGTACATCACCGGGCATCAGGAGTTCTGGGGGCTGGATCTTATCGTGTCGCCGGCGGTGCTGATTCCCCGGCCAGAGACGGAGCATGTGGTGGAGGCGGTGCTGGAGCTGGCCAACCCTAAGATTCTGGAGCGACGGGCGCCCCCGCAAGCCTCCCCGGTTGGCCGAAGCCCCGAGCGAAGCCGAGGGGGAAGTCGAAGGCTCCGCATAGTCGATCTGGGCACCGGCTCCGGAGCGATTGCGCTTGCCTTAGCCAACGAACTCCCCACAGCTCAAATCCACGCCACCGACATTTCTCCCGAGGCGCTCGAAATCGCCCGGGCCAATGCGGCACGGCACAACCTTACTTCGCGAATCGAGTTTCATCAGGCCGATTTGCTCAGCGGATTCCCGCCCTCATCATTCGATTTCATAGTTTCGAATCCTCCCTACGTCGGCGAGTCGGAAGAAGATTCAGTGCAGCTCGAAGTCCGCAAGTTCGAGCCCCGAAATGCGGTGTTCGCGGGACCAACCGGCCTGGAAGTAATCGAGCGCCTCATCCCCCAGGCCCAGACGGTACTATGGCCCGGTGGTTGGCTCGTATTCGAGATCAGCGGGACGATTGCCGAAGCCGTGCGGCGCAGGTTGGCAGCCTGGACGGAAGTTCGACTTACAAACGATCTGCAAGGGATTGCAAGAGTCGCAACCGCTAGAAAACCATCGAGCCCCTAGCAGCCCGTGGTGCAAGTGAGATTCGTATCAGGGCACGCCTTCAGGCGTGCCGCAAGGGCATTGCTATCAACGCGCCTTCAGGCGCTGCATTTTGAATTCAAGTTTCACCACAGGCGGCGAATGCGATGTTCCCTAAATAGGCGACATAGGTTTCAATTGTCATCCTGACCCTGAGCGCAGCCAAAGCGGAAGGACCTGTGTATTGGACTTCGCTATGCGCGAGATCCCTCGCTCCGCCCGGATGACAGTCAAAAGCCCCCACTACGCCCACGACGCGGTCAATAAGCGCAATCGCGATTTTGCGACAGCGACCGCGAACATGCTGCTTGTGCAAGGGCCTGGTGGGGGGCTAACATTCGGCGGGTGGAAATTCAGGACCTCGCGGAAGAATACCAGCGCAAGACGGACGAGGAACTGTTGCGATTGGCGCTCGACTCATATGGATTGTTGAAGTTTTGCGGGCGTTTCTCTCATGACTGGCGCCGTTTTCTAGGACTGGCCCCATAAATGGTTTTGGGTAGGGCATGGCTTCAGCCGTGCCGCCCAGAGCCAATAATGACGTGGGCTTTAGCCCCTGAGGGCCGGACAGCCTGCTCGGAGAACGATTTATGGGACCAGTTCTAGTGCGCTCGGCTCATAGTTGAAGGAAACGGGATTCAGCATCTCAACCGAGCGGGCGTATGCCGCCTTCTTCAAATATTGCCGGGGTGCGACCGCCAGCGAAGAAAGGGCCACGCCTATGCAGTTCGTGAAGATTCCGGCGGGCAGCTTCATGATGGGGTGTTCACCAGGAGACGCAGAATGCTACGTCGAGGAAAAGCCTTCCCATCGAGTGGTCATTACTCGGGCCTTTGAAATGGGGAAATATCAGGTGACGCAGGCGGACTATGAGGCGGTTACGGCAGCCAAACCGAGCTATTTCCAAGGGCCAAATCTGCCGGTTGAGGGTGTGAGCTGGGATAACACGCAGAAGTTTTGTGATGCGCTCAATGGCAAGCGGGACGGCTACCGTTATCGCCTGCCGACAGAGGCGGAATGGGAATACTCGGCTCGCGCCGGCGATAGTTCCTGCCGGTATGGACCGTTAGTTGAAGTTGCATGGTTCCATGACAACTCGGGCGGTAAGACCCATCCCGTAGGCGAGAAAAGACGAAACGGATTTGGACTGTATGACCCGCTGGGAAACGTCTGGGAATGGGTGCAGGACTGGTACGGGGCGGATTATTACAGCCACAGTCCGGAATCCGACCCGAAGGGCCCAGCCAGCGGAGAGTATCGCGTGTCGCGCGGCGGCTCCTGGCGCGGACTTGCCAGGGGGCTCGCGCGCGTCTCCTCTCGCTACATTCTCAAACCCAACGTTCGGAGCATCGTGGTCGGGTTCCGTTGTGCACGCGACGTCGCCGCNTGATGTTTTTCTCTTGTCTTTTTGAACGCGCGCAGCACTCGAGAAGTTTTTTTCGGTTTTAACTAAATAGAGGAAATCTACACGAAGTCCTAGAACGTCACCCGAACGCCGACCTGCGCGGCGAACGGAATTCCAACCGTGGTGCCGGGGCCAAAGAAATCTCCCAAACCGCCCGCCGGTATTTCGAGCTGTTTCAGGCTGGTGACGGGAATATACCGGCTCGGATCGCAGGTTGGGAAGTCGCCGCAAATCGTTGTAGCGTTGCCGCTCGCGATATCGTTCGGTATAAGCGGAAGCGCGGCAATGTTGGCGATGTAGTTGGCGCCGGGGTTGTTGCGGTTGAAGAGGTTGAAGAACTCGGCGAACGGGTTAATCTGCCAGCGCTCGCCAATCTTAAAAGGGCGGCTGACGCGCAGGTCCGCCTGGATGTACGGCGTTCCGCGGAATTCGTCGAGGCTGGTCGGCACTCCGTTCACGGAAATGCGGCCGCTGTTGTCCGCCGTGGTAATCGTGATGGGNCGGGCGCTCTCGGCCTGAGTCATGGTGGTCAGTTCGAAACCGCCGGGGATGCGCACGGTGCCGGCGAGCACAAAACGATGGCGAACGTCTTCGCCGGACGGGCCGTAGTCGCCGCGACCGAAGGCGTTATTTGGATCGCAGACTGCGTTCACATAGTCGAAGAGTTCGCCGAGGATGCANCCCCAGGTCTGCGCCTTGGAGAGNGTGTAGTTCGCGACCAGGCTGAAGCGCTGGGACACGTTCCCCTGCAAATGAAGCATCAGAGCGTTGTAACTGGAACGATTGTCGGATTTGTACAGATTGAATTCCGGGAAAGCGTAGGCTCGATACCCGTGGTTGCCCTCTTCGTGGGTGTAGTCGGCGCTCATGGCCCAGTGCTCATTGAAGGCATGTTGCACGCCGCCGGTGGNGTGGATTGCGTATGGCGTCCTGTAGTGTGGGTCGATGTAGGACGGAGGACTACTGTCGATTCCTCCGTTGACGGCTTGAAACGCNGTGGCCCATCCGCCCTGCGCCAGATCGTTGTAGAACATGCCGAAGCCGGCGCGAATCACGGTCTTCTCGCTGCCCCCGGGCGAGTAGGCGATTCCGATGCGAGGAGCGAATTGCTTGCGGTAATCATGCGGAACCGCAGCCGGAACGCCGTGTAACGGAAGCGTTAAGAAGGTTGGATTGTCAGCCTGGCTGTGTCCCGAGGCGAGGAAGAGGCCAAAGCTCGTTTGATACCGCAGGCCATAGTTGACCGTGAGGTGGCTGGAAACGCGCCAGGAGTCCTGGGCGTAGAGTCCCAGTCTTTGAACGTTCTGCGAGAAGCTGCCGTCGCCCGCGGGCGTGCTTACCGCGCCAGCCGCCAAATCGACTGGGAACTGCGTGAGGTTCATGGCATTCAAAGTGTAGAACGTGGGGTCGTTGGGGAACGTGACCAGCGTCTCGGCGTTTGCCGACAGCGCGCCGCTGAGCACCGGCTCGTGGATGAAGTTGACGCCGAACTTGAGCGAATGATCGCCGGTAGCCCGGCTGAGGTCGTAGCGGAGCTGGTATTTTTCCTGGTTGCGGAGTTTGGGAAAGGCGGTGATGGGCGTGGCGAACTGGTTGTCGCCAAACGTTTCGTGCCCCGACACGGTCAGCGAAGTCAAACTGAAAGGAAATTGCAGAGCGAAGCCCAGGGTCGAGTTGCGCGTTTGCGTGAGGTGCAATTCGCTGGCGTCGAAAACGAACGTGCCCAGCCAGGTCGGGCTAATGGCGTAAGTGTTGCCGATGACGGTGTTGAAATAGTTGTTGTGCGTGGTCAGTCCGGTGGAGGGCAGCGTTGCCTGCTGCACCAGCGCGTTGTGCGTGAGGTAGCTGTCTTGGGAGGTCCGCAGGAACCACTGCGACTTCGAAGACTGCGCCCAGTCAAAACGCAGCGAGCCGATGTAATCGCGGAAGGGGATGGGAACGGTGGCCGGCACCGGAATCGAAGTGATAGTCGTTCCGTTCACATCGATTAAGCCATCCGCTGCCAACTGCGCCAGCGCATCGAATTGCGCCGTGCTCTCAGGGCTGTAGGCGATGCTGGCGTTTTCATGGACATGCTCGAATGAAGCAAACACCCAGAATTTATTTTTTGCGAGCGGCCCGCCGAGCGTGCCAACGTAGTTCTGGCGGGAGAACGGCTGCTTGGGATTGGGCGCTGGATTCTCGATCGGGAAACGGGCGTTGAGCTGTGCCGCGCGCTCGTAGAACGCCCCGCTACCGTGCCACTCGTTGGTGCCGTGTTTGGTAGTGATTACCAAGGACCCGGCAGTAGTCCCTC